>ENA-UOOH01001212-UOOH01001212.1-fermentation-metagenome-genome-assembly--contig:-NODE-1212-length-25863-cov-5.650225_pt1 | contig 25863 bp, 22 predicted proteins | sample MGYA00245778_ERZ724025 | MGnify/ENA primary metagenome ERZ724025 (study PRJEB28704, sample SAMN03018313) | fermentation metagenome | biome: anthropogenic terrestrial biome; feature: soil; material... | reverse complement strand
CAGTGGAAAAAACGGTTGCCAGTGAAACATTGAAAGGACTTGGAGTTCGTGCTGACATAGGTGGAAATGTCATTATGGCGGGCAGTAAACGGATGATGATGGAACAGGGGATCACTTTGACGGAGCAGCAGCAGCGGGATTTACAGGAGGCAGCAGGGAATGGCGCATCCACAGTGCTGCTCTCTGAGAATGAAAAGATTTTATTGCTGTTTGCTATTTCTGATAGGATTAAGGACAACGCAGCAGAAACCATTGCAAATCTAAAGCGTCTGGGCATCAAAAAAACAGTTATGCTTACGGGAGATAACCGTAAGACGGCAGAAGCAGTTGCAGCAAGGATTGGGATAGATGAAGTACAGGCAGAACTTCTGCCGGAAAACAAGCTTTCAGCAATACGAAAGATGCAAAGTGAAGGCAGGACCGTTGCATTTGTAGGGGATGGGGTTAATGACGGCCCATCACTTGCTGCCGCTGATACAGGAATTGCTATGGGAGGTGGAACAGATGTGGCAGTGGAGACCTCAGATGTGGTTCTGATGCGCTCCGACCTTGAGAGCATCCCAGTAGCGGTAAAGCTGGCAAAAAAGACAGTTGGTGTTTTGCACCAGAATATCGTGATTGCCGTTGGTACGGTACTGTTGCTCTTAGTAGGACTTTTTGCCGGATATATCCATATGGCAAGCGGTATGTTCATACATGAAGCAAGTATTCTGGTGGTTATACTAAATGCAATGAGGCTTCTTTATAGAACAAAGAAATCATGAAGAACTATGAGCCATGGAAAAAACGCAGATTTAAATATAATTGCAAAAAGTTGATTTGCATCAAGTATTTTATGAGCAATCCATGTTAAAATTATGATATCAATAAAAAGGAGTGAATTCTATATGAAGAAATGTACTATGCAATTGGAGGAACTGGTCTGCCCTATGTGTGCACAGAAAATCGAGACCGTGCTTAAAAATGCTCCAGGAGTGAACTCTGTGTCCATCCTGTTCAACTCCAGTAAAGCCAAGGTGCAGTATGATGAACAAATAACAGAACCTGAAAAACTTGCCGAGGCTGTCAGAAGCATAGGCTATGAAGTGTTGAAGCTTTCATAAAGATTAAAAAAGAAAACATTAGGGAAAGGAGAATATTATCATGACGTATCAGGAAATTGTAAATAGCAGCGATGTAAAGGAATTAAACAAGATTTTACCAGTCGTACAGCGTGCTCACGGCAGCAATCATCCGGAGATTTACAGGGTTCAAGAAATCTATACAGACATTCTTAAAGGTATGAAATTAGGTAAAAGCAATGAGGAAATGACTAAGCTGTTAAATGAACTGAAATCCATAACAGGGAACTTTACGGTTCCAGCAGATGTATGTGCTACTTTTTGTAGAGCGTATGAGCTTTTGGCAAAGCTTACAGAAGAGATAAGCAAGGCTGATTAAAAATGGTATTGCCAAAACGCATAGGGAATTCATAAAGCTGCTAATACAATATTCTTCTATCAATACAAGCTAATAGAAGAATACAGCTGCTGTACTGGCAGTCAGCAAAAGTCGCCAATATAATGAGAATGAGAAAAAAGGAAAAGGAGGATATAGATGTTTGGAGGATCAAATCATTTAAAGAACTGCCCAAAATCTGTACAGAAATCTTTTAAGACATTGGATATGTTCCTGCCGAGAGTAAAGAAAATACATGGGGCGGAACACCCTGAATTGATTGAAGTTGAACAGGTAGCAGATGAGCTGCAGGCCGTACTTGAAGATGGCATGGATACTGGCAGGATAACAGCCTTACTGGAAAGGCTTAGAAACCTCACAAAAAACTACGCAATTCCATCAGATGCTTGCCCAGCATGCAAGAATGCTTATAAGGCTCTATCACAGATTGATGCGACATTGTCAACTATGTAACGCCTAAAAGCTTTTGCTATTATAAGACTAAATTAGACCGAAAAGTAAAAAGGGATCCAATTTACTTTTGCAATTGACCTAGAAATTTTAAAACGAGTGAATCCCTATTTAAAGGAATCTGCTCGTTTCAATGCCTTTAAAGTGATAATCAAATACTTAAAAATTACTAAACTAAATATGCATAATAAAAAGCCTGTGAATCATTGAATCAATGGCATTAAGTTAATGGAGCTTAAGAAGCTACCACAAACAGTGGCAGCTTCTTTTTGATGTTAATTGACTTTACCATTGATAGATTAGAGCCGGTTAACCTAAAAATGGGTATAAGAAACAGACAGGAAGTATTCCCTGTCAAAAAAAGTATTCTGTTTAGAAAAATTATGCCACTCTATATATGAAGCTTATAGCTGATTTTGCAACTATATTTCTGGGTCTTGAACGTCCAGAGCGAATTGGAGTTATATACCTGGAAATCAAAGCTCCAATGTTAGGTGGAGTTATTTTCCCAAGGAAGTACCTCGGCATATGTGTGTTGCTACAGAAAAGTTGACCTTATATTCGTATTTCCTGTCTTTTTTTCTATAACTACGTACAAGGTGATTAATTCAGAAAAATTGTACATTACAAGTCGAGCAAAAATTTCCTAGAGTATAAACTCCACCTTTTTTGAATGAAAATGAAGCAATCCTATTGTATATTTTAAGTCCCGAAATGAAGTTTCAATTCCCCATCTCATTGAATATAGTTCCTTCAAAGTTTGCGATGGAAATATTTCTCTATCAAAATCGGTTACAACAACTTCATAAGTATCTTCAGTTATCGAAAATCTAACAATTCTGAAAGGTAAGCTATACATTATTGTAGGATCACTCTTTTTACTCTTTTCAGAAAGGTAGTCAAAAGGCTTGTTATGAGCTATTTGTCGATAGTGGTTTTTATCCTTTATCAATTCCTTAACTCCATTTGTTTGCTTTCTTGTTAGTTTTAGATTTATATCAACATCAAACTCTTTTGTGGATGGGAGTTCGAAGCCATGTAGAATGCTAGATGAATAAGTATTATGATCTTTTATTCTTATAAGATATTTCCACCCACGTTTCTGTATATGTGCCATGTTTTGTTACAAGCCTCATATCCCCTGTCAGCTATAATTAATGCAGGTGTGTTTATCTTAGATCGGTCTATTATATCTGTTAATGCCCGATTTTCATTAGAAAGATGCCCTTTTAGTACTATTGCATCCTCATATGTGTGCTGTTTAATATCATACAATGCATTTAAAAGCAATAGATTATATGGCTTTCTTCCATCCTCAAATTGATACAAAGAATCTAAGTCAGCTTTATTTGTTGGAATCTGGATGTCAGAACCATCGATAGCTAATAAACGGTACCCCTTAAACAATGAATTAGTTGTTGTTCTTTGGACAAATGTATGAAATAAATTTTCAAGTGCAATAGGCTGTATTTTTGCTCGCTGTTGTATAAACGCAGAAGATGAAGTAATGTTCGCACTACATCCGTATTGTCTTAGAAGTTCATTAGTTAACGAATTCCCTTCCATTCCTAATATAGAGATAATCATCTTTTCAAAAGGAAGTTTTCGCTTTCTAACAAAATCTCTGTCTGGGTTTCGGATGTATTCACCTAAACCTTTTTTTAAATCATGAATGAGTGATAATAAAATTCCTTTTAGTTCTTGCGGATTATTTTTCATATGTGTCCTCCTTATAATTAGTATCTACCTAATTATAAGGGCCGCTTTTGTTACCACTATAAATATCAATAGCGAAAGCGGCCGCACATTTTTATTATCCTGCCGAGCAAAAATGTGAACTTTTGTAAAAAAAGACCAGCACCATGTATTTTGTGATGCGAGTCTTTTCTTAACTTAATGCCATTGGAGAGAAATCTTCAGGTCTTTTTTTATTTTTTGAAGGAATGTTGGAATATATGTCGAAAATATCATTAATTGGTATTTTGCAGATAAAGTTAAAAAAAGTTAAAAATCAATTGATATTTAAATAAATTGTATTATATTATGTTAAATTCAAATGAAAAGTTTGGGGGAGATATTATGAATACAAAGATAAGGGTGAGTGGTAATATAATTAGTGAGCTATCAGAAAAAATTCCATCAAATATTATTGCATTGAATGAGTTAGTTAAAAATTCTTATGATGCTGGCGCAAAAAAAGTAACAATAAAGTTAGATAGCAAAAATAAAAAATTAACGATTATTGATGATGGTTGTGGCATGGACGAAAAAGAGATAAACACATTATTTCATATTTCTATAAGTACAAAAAAATACGGCGAACTGAATGAGCACAATAGATATACACAAGGTTCAAAGGGTTTAGGATTTTTAGCTGTTTTTAAATTTGGTGAACACGTTGTATGGGAAACAAAAAAAATAAGGGGATTTGAGTTCTCAGTCGATTATTCTGATTTAATAAGTAAAGATGATATATCTCAATATCAGGTTAATATATTTGAAAAAGATATCGAAAAGCAAGGGACCAAAATTGAAATTGATTTATCAGAGTATAATGCTAATTCTTTAATAAAATATTTTTCACAAGCAAAAAATTATCAAAAGATTATTCATGCTTTTGATGATAATAAATTCATAATTGAGCTACAAATTGATGATAAACTGTATTCAAGTACGAATGCGGACTATTTGATATTAAAAAATTGTTTACCCGAAAATCAGATGTATTATGTGACCTATAAATCAATAGAACAGCAAATTAAATTTTATTATAATGATAATTTAATACATTGTGAAAATTTCAAGTTTAGCTCAAACCTTTATAGCCTAAATATTGAATTAATGATTTTTAAATTTAAGCCATATGGAAAATATGGAATTAATAGGTTATTCTATAATCCTCAAGATGAATTGACTCCATTAATTTATATTAATTCAAATTTATTTGTTAATTATGAACTGTTTGACCCAAACATAAATGCAAAAAATAAAATAGGCAAGATGTTAAATCAAATGATAGGATATATTCGTATAATAAGCAGCAACCCCATGATAAGTTTTAACTCAGATAGGACACAATTTCTTCAAAATGAATTAACAGATGAAATTAAAGACTTTTTATTTAAAATTAATCTTCAGATTCAAGAAATAGGATATAAATTTAAGAAATACCTTCCAGACTTGCATTACTTAAAGTATGATGAACTTCCTCAAGCATATCAAAATTCAGATGAGGAACAACTTAAGAATGCAATAAAGGATGACTTTCCGTTTAAGGATGAAGTTACCATTAAAAAAAATAGAAATAAAGTTACATATTCCGTATTTGGCAAAAGCATTGATGTTAATATTTTGGGAGCCGAAAAGGGAAAACGGGATCCTAAACAAAAGGGCCATACTGAAAATAAGAAAAACCCAGCTTTCATTAAGATAGTACAGCCAGTTGAGAGAATTCCAATTCCTTCTGAACAAATAGACTTAGGTACGAAAATAAAAGAAGCGAAAGATAGTAATGGAAATGATATAAACATAGATAACATAGATATAAAAGTTGATGGCGCTATATATAAAGATAAAATACTATCAAGTATAGTAGTACCTTGTTCTAAAATTGTCCAATTTTCATATAATGATTCATCAACGGGAATGGTTATTGAACAATTAACTTTAGTCTTTTATCAACCTGAAACGAAAGTGGATGTATCAGAATTAAAGGAATACTTAATAACGTTGCCAACTAATAAAAGTTATACTGTAAATTTTAATCCGACAGTAGGAAAACTAGTTGATCAAATTAATAGTTTGGAATTAAAAGGATATGAAGAGGTAATAGCATGTTCACTAAGGGCTATTTTTGAAATAAGTGTGGATTCAATTATAAAATCTCCAAAGTTTGACAATATATTTTATAATATAAGTAAATTGGAAAAAAGGGTAGTACAAGTTATTACATATATTACAAGTGAAAAACATTTTATATCAGAGATTAGTAACAAAACAAGTATAGATTATTCAAGTCTTGTAAATATGCTAAATCCAGGGGAATATGAAGAAGCAATATATAAAGCTCATTTAGGTGCACATAAGTCAGATACGTATCTATCTGAATATGATATTATACGGCTTGCAAGAATGGCAGGAATATTCATAATAGTTGTTAATGAGATGATAAATAATCCAAGTATAATATGATTTCCTGGACATTTTATCTATAGTTGATATAATTAAGCTAAAGGGTGTGATAATTATGTTGGGAAATATTGCATATGCAGATTATAAGAAAAAAAGTGATATTCACGGTACAGTTCTATACCCTGCCGTTATGATAGCACCTATTCAAAAAGATATACTAAATGATTTAATTAGCAAGAGGGAAATAACTTCAATCTTCGATCCATTCCATGGATCTGGCACTTCCTTATATGAAGGTTTAGAAGTTTCAGATAAAATTTGGTTGTTCGGTTGTGACATTAATCCATTAGCAAATTTAATTACAAAAGTTAAATTACAAGGGGTTGCACCGAGTATTTACGAAGATATAGAAGTATTAAAAATAAATATAAGGGATATAGAAATTAATGATAAATATAGTTTCCCGAATATCGATAAGTGGTTCCGAGAAGATATATCCGCTGATTTACAAAGGATAAGATCATCTATAATGTTAATTGAAAACAAACAGAACAGGTTATATTTTTGGTATATGCTTTGTGATATTATTAGGAAATATAGTAATACAAGAAGCAGCACTTATAAGTTGCATATAAAAAAGAGCGATGCAATAGATAGAATGGTAAATAACGTAATAAGTGAATTTATATCATCAGTTGAACAAAATGTGAACAAGTTTAGAAAAAGCTCAAAAAAATTTAAACTATGGAAATGTGATATTTTACAAAAGATTAGAGAAATTGATAATGATGCATTTGATATTTCAATAACTTCGCCTCCATATGGTGATAATGCTACTACGGTTCCTTATGGACAATTTTCAATGTTACCATTATATTGGATTGATAAGCATGATTTAGAACTTGAAGGATGGGAATTAGATAATTATTCAAAAATTGATTCAAAAAGTTTGGGGGGAAGCTCAAAAAAAATAATAATTAATGAATTTGAATATGAACTTATAAGACCATACCTTAGTAAGATTTCCGATGCCAAGAAAGGAAAGGTTATAAAATATTTTAATGACTATTTTGTTTTCCTAAGAGAGTTATGTAGAGTAACTCGGGTATATATTGTAATGACTCTTGGAAATAGGACAGTAGATAGGGTAAATATAGACTTAACTGATATAAGCAAGAGGTTCTTAGAAGTGCATAATTTTACCAATATTCAAACGGTCAAACGTGAAATCCCTAAAAAAAGGATTCCAAGAACAACTTCTAAAGTATATAATAAACCTGTCAATTCAATGAATTATGAGTATATAATAATATATAGAAAAAACAAATAAGTTAATATTTATTTGGCTGTTATGTGTCGCTCCGGATTCATCATGGAGCTGTATTTATTTTATATGCTCCAAACACTGGGCCCGTTTTTAGGGCGTTTTTTCTCTCTTCTCCCAATTCAACCCCCCACATCTTAATCCCTGTCCACTTTTTCAGCCAAAGAGGATATTTTCATTACAAAACAAATAAAACTCAATGTGGTTTTCCTCCGACTGTAAGAGAAATAGGCGAAGCTATGGGATTAAAATCTACTTTAGTAATAAAAATGATAAAGGAAAGCAAGCATAATTTTGCATCTATTCGCATCTATACCACCTAGTCGTCCCCATTCTGTCCCCATCTTAAGTTATGTTAACCAAAACTGTAAAATAAAAAGATGCCTCAATCACTTGAGACATCTTACTTTCCCTTTGGCAGGGGTAGAAGGCTTCGAACCCTCAACCAACGGTTTTGGAGACCGTCAGACTTATGGATTGCATTTACTGCAAGGGGTATATCCCTCGCTTATAGCATCTGATTTTTTAATCTCAATACAACTTTTTTTAAGATATTGGCAGCCTGATCTATGATATTTTTTCCCTGAACTTGTTATATAAACGGTTTCTCCCTTTTTACTACCAGTAGTTTGTTTAGGTGCTGGATTATGTTTAGGTGCTGAGTTAGTAGATGACTTTTTAACTGCAGCTCCACCGCCTCCAGTATTATTAGATTTTGATTGCACACTGGAATTATAGCTTCCAGGTTCACAACTGAATTTAATATTTTCCCCATCTGACGTACATATAATCGTACCATTCTCATCCGTTCTATAAACTTTTATATTTCTTTCTTTAAGCTTTGCCATAGTTTCCGCATGTGGATGCCCATAACTATTCCCTTTACCACAGGAAATAACTGCATATTTAGGATTAACTTTATTTAAATAACTTTGAGATGTTGCAGTTTTGCTTCCATGATGTCCTAATTTTATTACATCGGACTGTATATCTAACTGTTTTTGAAGTATTTCGCCCTCTGATAAGCTTTCAGCATCACCATCAAAAATAAAAGAGTTATTGCCAAATTTTATTCTTAATACAATAGAATAATTGTTTAAATTGTCATAGCTGCTGCTATTAGGAGCTAATATAGTGCAATCTGCATTACCTAATTTAAAGGAATCCCCTGGATGGGGCGTTGATATTTTCATCCCTTTTGCCTTTATAGACTCCATAGTATTTTCAAATATTTTGGATGTATGTGTAACCTTTGGCATGTATATTTTATTTATTTCAAATCCATTTATAACAGCAGGCATACCTCCAATATGATCCGCATGTGGATGCGTACCAACTAATATGTCTATTTTCTTAATGCCTTGTCCCTTTAAGTAATTTGCAGTTGTATTTGCATCAGGTCCAGCATCAATAAGCATAGTTGCGTCTCCTTGCTGGATAAGGATACTATCGCCCTGCCCAACATTTATATAATGTATCTTTAGCTCTCCATTAAGTTTTGAACTCGTTTTTTCTTCTTTACTATCTGTATTTTGTGTAGCATTAGCTACATCAGCAGTATCTTTACTTTTAGATTCTTCATTAATATTATTTTCTTTACTATCTGTATTTTCAGTTTCAGCTGGTACACTTTTAGCATTTGAAGTATTTTGTTCTGCTTGTGAGCTTATAGTAATACCAGTAATCATCAGAACAAAAGAAATAAAAAACGATATTATTACTTTTTGAACAGGTATAGCTTTCTTTTTATGTGTTACTAAGTCTACTATTGAAAATATCCAAAATGGTGCTGATATAAAAAATAAAAAGGCACCAAATCCATTAGTAATCCCTGTAATTATTGCTATAAAATAATAAATTGAAGCTACAATCATTTTCCAAGTTTTATGGCTACGGAAACCCGGAATAAACATTAATAATTTTTTTATATTATCTTTTTTCACATAAATCCCCCCTAATTTACATTATTTCAACACTTAATAACAAAATCCTTCATTATATTTTATATTTTTTCTTTCTTTATTTCTATATTTTGCTGTTACTTTTCACTATTCATATTTTTTTTGGGGGGCTATATGCAGTGCATTTTGTGTGCAGTATAGGCCTACATTTAGCAATGCCAAATTCATCTGTAATTAAATTATAGTAACTTGACACTATCCACGGCTATGTTAGTGTAAATTATTAAACTTTATGATTTAATGATATAATAAAAGGTAATTATTTCTGTCAATCATACCTAATTAGTTTGCTTCTCTAAATTACTTCTTACACTGGTAAAGAAATGTTGGGAAAAAACTTTCTTAACTGGCTGCTGTGAATTTTAGATGTAGGGACTTAATTTTACAATTAATTAATTGGGGGTATTTTTATGAGAAAAGTAGAGATTTCAACTGTGGGATTTGGATATATGGGCAAAATTCATACAATTGCTTATAGAAGTATGCCGATATGTTATAAAAACTTTGAATATGATATAGTGCTTAAGAAATTGATTACATCTCAAAAGCTTAGCAATACAATATATGAAGATACTGCAGAAGATATTGAAAGCATTGGTGATACTTATATAGCAGATATATGTACTCCTAATTTTATGCATAGCACACAAATTAAGAAACTTATTAACATGGGAGTTAAAAATATATATTGTGAAAAACCCCTTGCGGGAGATTATGAAGAGGAGGAAAAACTAGTATCCATAACAGAAAAAAACGGTGTAAAAAATCAGATTGGATTCGTTTATAGATTTTTACCTGCAGTAATAAGGGGTAAAAAAATTATCGAAGAAGGGGTTATAGGGGATGTCATAAGGTTTAACTGTCATATGTATCATCAGAGCTATTTAAATCCAATGAAGCCTATTTCATGGCGTCTTAAAAAAAATCAAAGCGGAGGCGGAGCTTTGGTTGACCTGGGAATACACATGATAGATTTGATACATTATATTTTAGGTCCTATAACTAATGTGAATGGGTATACAAAAACTTATATAAATAAAAGACCATACGGTAACTGTATGGAAGATGTAGATGTAGACGATTTTGCACATCTTGACCTTACAGTTAATGGTTGTATAAACGGAACGCTTGAGGTATCAAGAGTTGCAGCTGGAAAAGGTGAAGATACCTTGATTGAAATATTTGGGACAAAAGGCTCTGTTAGAATACAAACATCCCAGCCTGAAATACCTTCTGTATATATTTTAAAAAATAATACATGGATAGATGGGCAGCAATTTACATTCAAGGAAGTGGAAGAAGACATAAATACCATATGGCCTTCCAGTAAATTATCTTTGGGATGGATGGTAAACTGCCATATGGCATCGTTATATAGTTTTATTGCATCAACTTTCGGTAAAAAATTTAACTATATACAACTCCCTACGTTTAACAGTTCAAAGGAAGCTATGAAAATTATAAAATCTGTGTATGATAATGATGCGCATTTTCTACAGTAACTTGACATTATCATTGCAATTTGCATATTGCATTTATTTTAAATATCATGTATAATAATTTTTGTTGTAGGGGTATAGCTCAATTGGTAGAGTAGCGGTCTCCAAAACCGTTGGTTGAGGGTTCGAAGCCTTCTACCCCTGCCAAAAGGAAAGTAAGATGTTTCAAGGAATTGAGACATCTTTTTATTTTACTTAAGAATCATATAAGTTTGTCCTTTGGGTGTAAATTGGGTGTAAAAATATTAAGTGCAAATAGAAAGCTAAAAGTTGAATCTATTTGCACTGATAAAACAAAGGTTAGAATAAAGATATTACAGGCTTAATTTTTTTGAAACGTAAATTTCTGTAGCTTTGTTAAGCATATCTTCCCAGCAAGAAAATTTAGTGGTGTTGGAAACGTGAATATCCATATCATCTTCAGGTATTGCTTCAAAGTCTTCTTGAGAATTTACAATAAAATTGCCGCCTTTAAGGAAATCGTCAAAACTTAAAAAGTTGGTATAATTTTGCATAAAGGAGCTAGTGAATAGTTTGTCAAAGAGTGTAGTTTCTGTATTTTCAAGTTCTTTAGCTCCTTGTTGCATCTTTTCTAATTGCTTTTCAGGTTTATCAAAACCATCTATTTCAGAACCCATGCGCAGATCACCTCCCTTCACCAAAATATTACCATATTTAAAAGTAATATGCCAAGATTATAAATCTTGGAAATGAGATTTTTTTATTTTGCTCTTTTTTGGCATTTACAGAGCATAAAGAACAAAGACTACAAGCAGGAGCTGACCTGTATAAAAAGGTTAATAGGAGAAGGTGATAAAATGAATAAAAGGAAGAAGTTTAAATAGCCTCTCCTTCCTAAAATTTCTTTATATATAGAATATCATAATTAAGATTATAATGGGAAGAGGATATTTATGGAAAAAGGAATGGATAACACCAATAACAAACATTGCAACATTAAAAAAGTATAAGATAAAAGGGATGATATAGCTGGAGAAGGTATGGCTGAATTCCTAAATGCCATATATGCCGTAATTGCTGCCTATATCGTGAAAGTCAAGTTTTTTGGATATGGGTTCTATGTATCAGAATTTTCATTTTCTATAAGAGCATAAAATTGCATCATCAGTTAGTGGGTGTGATGGAAAATCATAGTTGGTTGTACCAGCTAGCCAAATGTAATTTATTCCATTTTCAGATTTTATATAATAAGATTTATAACGACGGTCGAAACCATAGCTCCCTTGCCTTTTTATCATTGCAGTATCCGTTCGAATTTGATGGATTCTATCATCATATATATATAATGTCACGCATAATTCATCATCCATTTTTGAAGCAACTTTTAAAACCGCCCACTGATTATTATCAACTTTTTTTAAAAAAGTTGATAATTTCCCATCTAACTTATCAAGTGCTTGAGTAGAATCAACATCTGCAAATCCAGCCTTTACTAATTCTTTGGGCTCATTGTAACTTGTTGGAATTTTATAAATCTTTTTTTCATTGTAATTTACCAATAGAGTTTTTATATGATCTATTGATCCGCTATAAATCATTGGTATAATAAGACAGGCAATTAGGATTATTGCAATAATTAGTGAACGATTATTATTTTTCATATACATCCCCCTTTCATTTTGATATTCTTGCCAGTTGATTTTTTAGTCTGTCATTTTCTTATCTCTTTCCCTTTTAGTTTTCAAGTGTAACAATATTCCATATATAAATAATATCATACTTAAAGACTAAAAAACTACAATAATTAATAAAATATGGTAACCCTTATTTGGTATTTACTTTTGCAATTGACTTAACTGGAGCTGTTGCACTAAGGAATTTACATACAATATATTGATTTGCAAATTTAAAGTTAGCACAATATATTGTAGCATTTATTCTTAGTGCGACAGCTCTATCGTACTTTTTCCATATTAAAAGGGCCTACCACACCATTTTTTAGTGCGGCAGACCCTTTTAATATGGAAAAATAATAGTTGTAAGATATTAATAAAGAGAGGGTGTATGAAGTACAAGTATAAGCTTTAATCTTCCTCTTCTTCATCCTCCCACTCATATCCCATTGGAAAGTATGGGAAGGAAGGATAAAAGGAAGAATTATATTTTGGATATTTATGATAATGTGGTTTGTAGTATGGGAAGTAGTGATAAGGATAATAATGCTTTTTATGCCCCCCTTTATGCCTATAATCTTCATCTTCGTTTTCGTCTTCATCTTCATAGAAAGACATAGATTCGCGCATTATAGGGCAGTTCCATTTAGGCATCATAGGGCAACCCCAGTTTTGCATCATAGGGCAGCCAAAACTGTGCATCATAGGACAACTATGCATCATCATAGGTGATGCTGCCTTAGGCGGCTGCATTATATTGGGATTCTTTGGATAAGGTGTTGGCATTCCACAGGGATGCATTGGGAAAGGCATTTGAGGGTACTTTTTTTCTTCTTTACATTCCTCATGTTTTTCTTCGTGCTCTTCATGATGATCTCTATAATCCATTTATACCTCCACTGAAAAAATAATATATATTACTAAGATATGAATTGGGTTATAAAAGGTGAATATAATTTTAAAGATTAAAGCATGAAAATTGATAAAGTGATTCTAAGACTTAGGTGGAGTTTGCTTATAAGAAATATCCGCCTCCATCTGAGTCTAAAAAGAACCGATTCAGGGGCATAGTATCTGCTATTCCTAGCCTTAATCAGGGTAATACAGATAGCAGCCATCAGGTGAATGGTAAAATGTACTATAAATTATTTTCTACTAAAATATTGATATTAATTTTTAACAAAATATAATTAACTTGACACCGTTTTTTAACCATTTAAATTTCTATATGTAATATAATTTATATATATGAGCAATTAAATTAAAATATAAAGTAAAGTTTTATTTAATTTAAACTTTAATATAATAAATATTAGGACTGGTTATGATGTCAGCCATCGGATAGAATTATGACAATTTTTATGGGGGGCATATTATGAGAGCACAAAGAAAAAGAAGAAAAAAGGCTAGAAAAAGTATAGCAATTATTTCAATGTTGAGTTTAGTTTTATTTATTTCTATTACAGCGTTAAAAAAGTTAGTGATAGATAATTTTGATCATGATAAAAAATCCTTATCCTATGCAAATTCAATAGATGATAAAAAATCAGATTCTTATGCAGAAAGCAAATTAAATATAACTAAGGATGATCTTAAAAAAATGGTAGATGAAAATGAGGGAAATGAAGAAGCTCCTCCAGATGAAGCTAGAGATAATAATGACAAGCAGAGGGACACTAAAGTAACGGCAAATAGTGCAAAGAGAGATTATAAAAGCATATTTAATGGGGATGTATTTGTTGGGGATTCTATTTCAGATGGGTTAGCTTATTATGATCTTATTGATAGTTCAAATGTAATAGCAAAGCTTGGCTTTACCCTTCTTAAAGCAGAAAATGAAGTGGATAAAATAGCTTTGCTTAAACCCAAAAATATTTATATACTCTTTGGGGCAAATGACATGGATGCAAAATTAAATAACAAAATATTTACTCAAAGGTATGAAAAATTTATAAAGAATATTAAAGCAAAGTCACCAAATTCAAAAATATATATTCAGTCTATACTGCCTGTTTCCGATAAAGCAGTTAAAAGCAAGCCATATCTTAACAGTGCCCGTATAAATGAATTTAATAATGCTCTTAAGAAAATGGCAAAGAAAGAAGATATTAATTATGTAAATATTGCTTCTGTACTTAAAGATGCTAACGTGGATTTGCATGAGGGAGATGGCATACATTTTAAGTATCAGTTTTATATATTATGGCTTAATTACTTGGCAGATAACACTAAATAATGAAGGGGAGTTTTAAAATGAAAAAAGGATCAAGCAAAGTAATTGCTACTATTATGATTTTAGTTTTAGTTGTTTCAGGAATTCTTACACTTACAAGTTGTTCATCAAAACAGCAAAAATCGAAGGAATTATCTGTTAAGGAAATTAATGAAAAAATAAAAAGTACTGTAGATTTATCAGGACTCAAAGAAGGGGACAGTGAAAAGCTGAATAAGCTTTATGGTATAAATCAGGATGAAGTAGAGGATTTTGTTCTCTATACTGCTGCTTCAAACATTAAGGCTGATGAGATATTAATTTTAAAGGTCAAGGATGAAAAAAACATAGATAGCATAAAAGGAAAAATTACAGCAAGAGTTAAAAGCCAAGATGAAGTATTTAAAGATTATCTTCCTGAGGAGGCTTATCTTGTAGAAAATAATGTACTGAAAGTAAAAGGGAATGTTATTCTTTTTGTAATTTCAAAGGATGCAGAAAAAATAGGAGAGCTTTTTTAGTGCCAGGCATATGGCAAGTGGCAAGTCGGGAAAATACTTTAATTTTGTAATGCTGCGGAGGTGGACAGTAGTTGGTATTTAGCAGTTTAGTATTTATTTTTGCGTTTTTACCGTTAACAATTCTTATATATTATATATCCCCAAAACATTTAAGAAACCTTGTTTTACTTATAGCAAGTCTTATATTTTATGCATGGGGAGAACCTTTGTATATACTTCTAATGATTTTTACCACAGTTTTTGATTACACCTGTGGGCTTCTTATAGAAAAATACAAGGGGAAAAAGCGGACATCTAAAGGGATTTTTATAGTTTCTATAATTGTAAACTTAGGTATGTTGGGTTTTTTCAAATATTCTGGCTTTATCGTGGAGAATATAAATAAGATTTTTAATTTGAGTTTAAATTCACATAATCTTCCTTTACCCTTAGGTATATCCTTTTACACTTTTCAAACTATGTCTTATGTAATAGATGTATATCTTGATAAAGTCCCTGTTCAAAAGAACATTATATCATTTGGAACTTATGTAACTATGTTTCCACAGCTTGTAGCAGGACCTATTGTAAGATACAGCGATGTATGTAATGAGATAGATAACAGAAATGAAAGCATTTATTTGTTTGGAGAAGGGGCAGAGCTTTTTATAATAGGCCTGGCTAAAAAAGTGCTCCTTGCAAATAATATTGGTGCTCTCTGGAAGACAATTAAAGCAACACCTATAGACAAGCTTTCAACTTTGTCTGCCTGGATTGGAATTATTGCATTTACATTTCAAATATATTTTGATTTTAGCGGATACTCAGATATGGCATTAGGTCTTGGGAAGATGTTTGGATTTCATTTTCCTGAAAACTTTAACTACCCATATATATCAAAAAGTGTAACAGAATTTTGGAGAAGATGGCACATTTCCCTTGGTGCATGGTTCAGGGAATATGTATATATTCCTCTTGGAGGAAACAGAGAGGGAAGACTTAAACAGTATAGAAATATTTTTATAGTTTGGTTTCTAACAGGTCTTTGGCACGGAGCAAGTTGGAACTTTGTGCTATGGGGACTTTATTTTGGAGTTTTAGTTACATTAGAAAAAATATTTTTATTAAAATGGTTAGATAAAAAACCTAAATTTATAGGGCATATATACACACTAATTGTTGTAATAGTAGGCTGGGTAATATTTGAATTTCAGGATGTATCCCAAGTAACACTATTTATAAGGACAATGTTTGGCTTTGGGGGCAATCCTGCTTATGATAGCAATTCAATATATTATCTTTATACAAATGCTTTGCCTTTTATACTTCTTGCAATTTGTTCTACACCGCTTATTAAGAATATAGTTTCTAAAATAGAAATGAAGCAAAAAGCAGGATTTTCTATTGCTATGCCGGTTATTTATATGGTTATTATGTTTGTTTGTACAGCATATCTTGTAAATGAAAGTTACAACCCATTTTTATATTTTAGATTCTGATTAACATTTTAAATTTTGCTTGCTAACTGAGATATATAGAAAGGGGTGTTTGTTTGAATAGATGTAAAAAATTATCAAGGCGATGCCTTGGGATTATGTTCATATTATATATTGGAATTATGATTGCTTTAAATATAATAACGCCTGACAGAGTATTTTCAGATTCAGAAAATAGAAATTTAGAGCAAAGGCCTAAATTTACTTTTGATAAGCTTATTCATGGGAAGTTTACTAAGGATTATGAAAAGTATGTTGCAGATCAATTTACCATGAGGGATTTTTTCATAGGAGTAAAATCTGATGTGGAAAGGGCTACAGGTAAAAAAGAAAATAACGGGGTTTATATAGGAAGCGATGGATATTTAATGCAGAAATTTAATATGCCTGAGGAAAAGAAGATAAAAGAGAAAATGAGCGGGATTAACTCCTTTTCTGCCTCGATTCCTAAAACTAATAAGTATTTTATGCTGGTTCCAGGCTCAGTTGAAATATTAAGCGGTAAGCTTCCATCTTTTGCTCCATGCGATGATGAGCGTTTATATTTGGATAAAGTAAAAGGTTATCTTGACAAAGATATAAATTTTGTTGATGTATATGATACTTTAAACTGTAAAAAGGACGAATATATATTTTACAAAACTGATCACCACTGGACATCAAAAGGAGCCTATTACGCTTATAACAAGCTGTGCACTGATATGAATATAAAGCCTCATGATGAAAGCTATTTTGATGTAAAAAAGGTCACAGATGAATTTTATGGTTCCCTTTATTCAAAGGGGGGCTTTAGGCATATAAACCCTGACAGCATTGAGCTTTACATTCCAAAAGCTGATGAAGAATGTAAAGTTGACTATGTTGATGAAAATAGGACATCAAATTCTATTTATGACATGGATTGCTTAAATAAAAAGGATAAGTACACAGTATTTTTAGGTGGAAATCACTCATTAGTTAAAATAACTTCCAATGCTCCAAATAAGAAGAAGCTTCTTGTTGTTAAGGATTCCTATGCTAACTCATTTATACCTTTTTTAACAGGACACTACAGTGAAATATATGTTGTGGATTTAAGATATTATAATGAAGACTTAAAGGATTTGGTAAATAAAAATAAAATAAATGATGTTCTTTTCCTATACAGCGCCGGCAACTTCATCCAGTAAGTGGTAAAAGCCAAGGGACAGTTAAGAACAATTAGATATCGAACTCAATTGGACGAGCATATGATTTAAAATTGGGGGGACAGTTAAGAACTGTTTTGAATAAGTGTCAATTTGCACATACTCGAGCTTGGACAATACCCGTCTTAATTAGTGGTGATAGATAATATTACTTAACTGTCCCCAATTTTTTTGGGGTTAGTTAAACTTTACAGGATGGGGCTGTATGGGTATAATTTTATATAGAATACACTAAAGATTGCATGGTGTTAGATAAGTTAATATTTGTAATGCGTCTAACACTTTTGGGGGAATAAATTTGAGGAATTTTTACTTAGAGGTAAACCTCGACAACATTAATTACAATATAAATAAGATTAAAGAAAAGACATCGAAAAAAATTATGGCGGTAGTTAAGGCAGATGCTTATGGTCTTGGAATTGAAAAAGTTACAGAATTTTTATCTGATAAGGTGGATGCCTTTGCTGTAATAAATATGGAGGAAGCACTTAAAGTTAAAAGCGAAAAGGATGTTTTAATACTTACTCCTGAGCTTTCAAGGGAGGATATAGAGCTTATAAAGGATAATTTTATTATCACTATAGATAATGAAGAGCTTTTAAAAAAGATTGCATCTATTATTCCTGAAAAAGAGGTAAGGGCTCATATATATGTAGACACAGGAATGAACCGTTTTGGGGTAAAACCTGCTGATTTTGAAAGCTTTTTACAAACTGTAGAAAAGTATAAAAATATTAAGGTGGAAGGGGTTTATACCCATCTTAACAATACAGGGGATAAAGATTATACACAAAAGCAAATAAGCAAATTTAAAAATTTAATTCTTCCCTATAGGGAGAAGTTTAAAGAAATTCACATATTAAATTCCAGCGGATTTTTAAAATATAATGATGAAGTGGATTTTGATACTATGGTAAGATGCGGAAATATTATTTATGGGTATGATGCACAGCCTTTTGGGTATAAGAAAGCCTATCAATATAAGGCAAGACCTATAAGGGTTTATGAAGTGGAAAAGGGTGAATTCATAGGCTATGGTAATATTTATAAGGCAAAAAGGAAAGTAAGGGTTGGAATTTTAGATGTTGGTCTTATAGACAGCTTTGATTGTACTAAAAATGTGAGGCACAATGTTTTTTACGATATAGCAAAGGTTATATACCACCATATTAAATATTATAGCGGTATTTTTTATAATGGAAGGGTAATTAAAATGGTTGGGAAACCAAACATGAACTTTACTATTGTTGAAATGGATGATATTCCAGAGGATGCTGAGTTTAATATAGATTTAAGCCCTATATATGCAGACAGCAGTATTCCCAAAAAGTATAGAAAAGAGGATTTAAATGTATAGTTTTAGAAAAATTAGCAGCGATGAATTAAATAAATTTAGTATAGAACATAAAAAAGGACATATATTTCAAACTTCCTTATGGGGAGATTTAAAAACAGAATGGCTTAAGAAATTTATTGGTGGATTTGATGAAAGAGGGAATATAGTTTTAGCCTGTATGCTTATGCTTAGGAAAATCCCATCTACAGGAAAATACTTAGGCTATACTCCAAGAGGATTTATTTGTGATTTTTCAAATGAGGAGCTCGTTAAAAGCTTTACAGACTTTTTAAAGAGCTATGGAAGGGAAAACCATGTGGCATTTATTACTATAGATCCGGATATTCATCTTGCAGAGAATGAAAAGCCTACAGAATATGGGGGAAAAACTAAGGATATGCTTATAAGTCTTGGATATAAGCATAAGGACTCTAAAAACTTTGAGGGAATACAGCCAAACTTTGTTTTTAGGCTAAACCTTGATCCATCAAAGGACAAAGAGGATGAAAAGAAAGAAATTTATGAAGGCTTTACAAGCAAAACCAGATATAATATTAAAGTTGCAGAGGATAGGGGATTAACCTGTGAAGTTTATGATAAGGATAATATAAATGATGAGATTCTTGATAAGTTTCAGGAACTTATGGAGATAACAGGGAAAAGGGATAATTTTATTGTAAGAAGAAGAGAATATTTTAAAGATATGATAGATAAGCTTTACCCTTACTGCAGAATTTATATGATAAAGTATAACTATGATAAAGATTTTAAGAGACTAACTGAAAAGTTTGATGCTCAGCAGAAAAACTTGGAAAGATTTAAAAACAAAAAGGAAAGGGCAATACTAGCTTTAAAGGATGAAACAGATGAAAGCAAAATTGAAAGAAACAATAAAAAACTTTCAGATGCAGAAAAAAATATTGAAGAATCAGAAAGACAAATAAAAGGATTTGAAGAAAGAATTAAAGAAATTGAGCAGTATAAGGATGAAAAGAATTTATATGTATCAGGCTCTGTATATCTTTATTTTGGAGGAAAAGGATGGTATCTTTATGGAGCATCCCACAATACCCTTCGTGATGCTATGCCAAACTTTTTGATGCAGTGGAGCATGATACAAGACACAATAGATATGGGCGGCTATATGTATGATTTCCGTGGAGTTTCAGGGGATTTAAATCCTGATAATCCTCTTTATGGACTTTATAAGTTCAAAAAAGGTTTCAATGGAAACTTTGTTGAATTTATTGGAGAATATGATCTTGTTATAGATGAATTTTTATACAAGATGTTTAAATCACTTTTTCCAAAGTTTAAAGAAATGAGAAATAAAATAAGAAATAGATAATCTGTTAATGGGGGATGTGTGGAGGAAAAATGAATAGGATAAATGAATCCATAGAAGATAACCCTATAATTGCAGCTATAAGAAATATTGAAATGCTTGACGCTGCCTTAGATAGTAGTGCAAATGTTATATTTTTACTTTGTGGAAGCATACTAAACATAGATGAGCAGATTAGAAGGATAAAAGTAAAAGGTAAATTGGTTTGCGTGCATATTGAATTTGTTGAAGGATTAGGGAGAGATAGTGCAGCTATTGAATATTTAAAAAAAATAGGGGTAGATGGGATTATTACTACAAAGCCCAATCTCATTAAGGATATTAAATCCCATGAAATGATTGCAATACAAAGACTTTTTATGCTGGATTCGAGATCTCTTGAGATGGGGATAAAAAGTGTACTAGATGAAAAACCTTATGCAGTTGAAATAATGCCAGGGGTAGCATCAAAGGTTATAAAAAGAATGAAGAAGAAGATTAATATTCCAATTATCGCAGGGGGACTTATAAATGATAAGGAAGATATAATAGATGCATTATCCTGCGGTGCATCAGCTGTATCAACATCCAACCCATTACTTTGGAATGAATGAAATTAGCTTATGGAGATGAAACGATGAAAGATATACTTATTTTTGCTATTGAATCAAGCTGTGATGAAACTGCAGCATCTGTAGTTTTAAATGGAAGAGAAGTTTTATCAAATGCTATTGCTTCACAAATTGAAATACATAAAAAATTTGGCGGGGTAGTTCCTGAAGTTGCTTCAAGAAAACATGTAGAAGTTATAAGCAGTGTGATAGCTGAAGCAGAAAAGCAAGCAGGAATAAAGCTAAAGGATGTGGATGCAGTTGCTGCAACCTATGGGCCGGGTCTTGTGGGAGCTCTTTTAGTAGGACTTTCTGCTGGAAAAGGTCTTGCTCTTTCCCTTAACAAGCCTTTTATAGGGGTGAACCATATTGAAGGCCATTTATCTGCAAATTACATTGCAAATAAGGATTTAAACCCTCCTTTTACCTGTCTTGTAGTTTCAGGAGGTCATACCCATCTTATTTATGTTAAGGATTTTGGCGAATATGAAATACTTGGAAGAACAAGGGATGATGCAGCAGGGGAAGCCTTTGATAAAATATCAAGAGCTATAGGACTTGGATATCCGGGAGGCCCTTTAATTGATAAACTTGCTAAGAAAGGAAATCCTGAGGCAATAAAGTTTCCAAGGGCTTACCTTGAAGAAGGAAGTTTTGATTTTTCTTTTAGCGGTCTTAAATCCGCAGTTTTAAATTATTTAAATAAGATGAAAATGAAGGGCGAGGAAGTTAATAAGGCAGATGTAGCTGCCAGCTTCCAAGCAGCTGTGATAGATGTACTTGTGGATAAGTCAGTTATGGCAGCAAAAAAAATGGGGACAAATAAGCTTTGTATGGCAGGAGGAGTTGCCTCAAACTCAGCTCTAAGAGAAATAATGACAGAAAGATGCAAAAAAGAGGGCATAGAGTTTTTATATCCCCCTCCAATTCTTTGCACAGACAATGCTGCTATGATAGGAAGTGCTGCTTATTTTGAATTTATAAAAGGAAGAAGATACAGCCTATCTTTAAATGCCATGCCAAATCTTAAAATAGGGGAGCATAATTACGAACAGTAAAAATTTATCAAAAACTGTTATACAGCTTAAGGGGCGCGAAGCCCCTTATTTTTTTGTGCTCAGCAATAAGAATAATAGGGACAGTTAAGAAGTGTTTTTAAAGTTTATGAAATGGAATACCCCTATTGGGGCTTGCCCTAATTTTATAGATATGGAAAAGTTCTTAACTGTCCCCCTTTTTTGGACAAGTTATATGAAAAATAAGAGAAATGAGAGGGACAGTTAAGAAGTGTTTTCAAAGTTTGTGAAATGGGATACCCCTATTGGGGGCTTGTCTTAATTTCATAAATATGAAATAGTTCTTAACTGTCCCTGTTTTTTTCCTGTTTTTTGGGGTGTTGTGCACAATTATGTGGACAAGTTGTGCATAACTTGTAGATAAGTATGTAGATAAAAATGTGGATAATTAATTGATTGTTGATAAATATTTGCTGATCCTGTGGATAACTATCCTTAAATAGCTTATATTAGGCATTAAAATGTGGATAACTCTGTGGATAATGTGGATACTTACAAAAACTGGCGGTACTTTATGATTTAATTTCCAAAAGTGAGGAGTCAAACCAAAAAGAGCTGTCCTTTTACGAGGACAACTCTTCCCATTTTGTATAAAGCTTTTCTATTTCATTTTTAACTTCATTAACGTTATGTGCTACTTCCTGTGCTTTTTCAGGATTTGAATAAACTTCCTCAAGGCACATCATATTTTCAAGTTTAGATAAAGTTTCTTCCTTTTCCTCTATGCTTTTTTCAACCTCTTTAATCGTATTATTAAGAGCCTTCTGCTTTTCCTTTTCTTCACGAAGCTTTTTTCTTTCTTCCTTTATTTCTGTTTTTGTTTTGCCATCTGTTGCAACAACAATTTCATCTTCCTTAGCATTTTTCTTTTGTACATAATAGCTGTAGTTTCCCTTATATTCTGTAAGCGTGTCCTTACTTAATTCAAAGATTCTGTTAATAACCTTATTTAAGAAATATCTGTCATGGGAAATAACAAAGAGAGTTCCCTTATACTCAAGAAGAGCATCCTCTAAAGCTTCCCTTGATAAAATATCCAGATGGTTAGTAGGCTCATCAAGAAGAAGAAGGTTTGACCTTGAAAGCATTACTTTTAAAAGTGAAAGTCTGCATTTTTCTCCACCAGACAATGCACTTACATTTTTAAAAACATCATCACCAGTAAACAAAAATGCTGCCAGGGCATTTCTAACCCCTGTTACTGTCATATCAGGGTACTCATCCCATATCTCATCTATAACAGTCTTATCAGGTGAAAGATTTTTTTGCTCTTGATCATAATATCCTATTTTAACATTTTTCCCAATCTTGAAAAAACCGCTATCCTTTTCTATTTCGCCGTAGAGAATTTTAAATAAAGTGCTTTTTCCCTTACCATTATCCCCAATAAGTGCAGTTCGTTCCCCCCTTCTTATTAAAAAGGAAAGATTGCTGAAAAGATGATTTTCTCCAAAGGATTTTGAAAGATTTTCAACAACAATTACATCATTTCCGCTTTTATAATCAATATCAAAGGAAATCTTAGCTGCCTTTTCAAGACTTGAGGGCTTATCTATTCTTTCAATTTTCGATAGCTGCTTTTCCCTGCTTTCCGCTTGTTTTATGCTTTTTTCCCTATTAAAAGAGCGATACTTTTCAATAATTCCTTCAAGCCTTTTAATTTCAGTTTGCTGAAGATCATATTCCTTTGTTCGCTGTTCAGTTCTTTTTCTTCTTTCAGAAATATAAAAGGAATAGTTCCCATCGTATTCCTCAATCATGCCATCTTTTAGTTCAAAGGTTTTTGTAGTAATTTGATCAAGAAAATATCTGTCATGGGAAATAATTAAAATTGTCCCCCTATAATCCTTCAAGAAGTTTTCAAGATAGGAAAGGGCGCTTAAATCAAGATGGTTAGTAGGCTCATCAAGAAGCAGTATATCTGGGCTTGAAAGAAGCATTTTAGATAGGGCTACACGAGTTTTTTGCCCTCCAGAAAGGTATTTAATTTCCTTATTAAAATCTTCTTCCAACACTCCAAGACCGATTAAAACCCCTTTTGCATAGGATTCACAGCTATAGCCGTTTCTTCTTTCATATTCTTCTTGAAGATAACCATATTCAGATAAAAGCTTACTATGATAGTCTTCATCTTTAATATTTTTAGGATCAGCAATAAGTTTTTCAAGTTCATGAAGTCTTTTTTCCATATCTTTAATTTCTTTAAATACCTTCATAACCTCTTTGAAAATAGTTTCATCTTCATCAAGATCAAGGCTTTGTGAAAGGTAACCTATTTTTTTATCCTTCATTATATAAATTTCACCAGAATCAGGCTTGATTTGGCCATATAAAATTTTAAAAAGTGTAGACTTTCCTGCACCATTTATGCCAACAAGCCCTGCTTTTTCGTTTTCGTTTAATGTTAAATTTATATCCTTCAAAATGACATCTATACCATAAGATTTTGAAATATTCTTTAAAGATACAATAGTCATGTTAACACCTCAAATAACTATAATATATTGAAAAACAATGATTTAAAAAGGAATATGTAATTAAAAATTACAATAATGCTGTGACATTTTCTATAGTTATGTATTATAATTGACTTAAATATGTTTATATAATAACATAGAAATATACTAATCTTCAAATTGTATTAAAGTAACAAAATGAGTAGGAAGTGGTTTCATGGGTAAAAGTACAAAGATATCAATGGCTGTAATCAGAAGATTACCAAAATACCATAGATATTTAGGAGAGCTTTTAGAAAATGATATAGATAGAATTTCTTCAAAAGAACTTTCAGAAAGAATTGGGTTTACTGCATCCCAGATAAGACAGGATTTAAACTGCTTTGGGGATTTTGGACAGCAGGGCTACGGATATAATGTTAGGGAGCTTTACAACACAATTGAAAGTATATTAGGCCTTTATAAGGAATATAATACTGTTATAATAGGATCAGGGAATTTAGGCCAGGCTGTAGCAAACTACATAAAATTTGAAAAGCTTGGATTTCACCTAAAAGGCATATTTGATAAAAACCCAAAACTTATTGGAATTAAAATACGAGATATTGAGATAGAAGACATTGACGAATTGCCTGGCTTTTTAGGGAAAACGAATATAGATATAGGTATAATATGTGTTCCTAAGGAAAGTGCACAGGAAATAGCAAACACTCTTACAGAAAGTGGGATAAAAGCAATTTGGAACTTTGCACCAGTAGATTTAGAGATCCCAGATGATGTTGTAGTTGAAAATGTTCATTTAAGTGAAAGCCTTATGACACTAAGCTACAGATTAAATGAAGCAAATCTTTTTAAAAAAGAGGAAGAATAAAGCTCCGACAGGAAGGGAGCTTTTTCTTTTTGTGAAACAAAATAGGAAAATTTATCGTCTATATAATATAGAAGGATAACTTGGATTACTGCGTTTCAAATGGTAGATTTAGCTAAATTTATATTAAGGTGGTGGATCGCATGAATGGTTTTACTAAAAAAACAATATCTTTTTTAATGATAACCTTTATTCTCACAGGTTTTTTTGCGGGTTACAGTGCAAAGGCAGCATCTAACATTCCAAAAATAAATTTTGTAGGAATAGATCATTCCCCTTTAATTGAGGGAGATAAGGAATCCTTTTTATTTACCTCAATAGGCTGCGATAAAGTACAGTA
>ENA-UOOH01001211-UOOH01001211.1-fermentation-metagenome-genome-assembly--contig:-NODE-1211-length-25888-cov-17.531839_pt1 | contig 25888 bp, 21 predicted proteins | sample MGYA00245778_ERZ724025 | MGnify/ENA primary metagenome ERZ724025 (study PRJEB28704, sample SAMN03018313) | fermentation metagenome | biome: anthropogenic terrestrial biome; feature: soil... | reverse complement strand
GCACGAGGAAATGAGTTATTAACAGAAAAAAGCCAATCGTTTTGAAATTGGCTCGGAGAATTGACGATATGAAGAACTTGTTGCTGCTGCTGGCGGCATGCCTGACGGCAGGAGTTACCGCGGCCCCGGAAATCATCCTGGGGGAGAACGCCGGAGCATTGGAGAATTTTGCGGCGCGGGAAGTCCGGCGGGTCTGGAAAGCTTCCTGCGGCGAGGAATTAATGATCGTACGGGGCGGCGCGGTCAGGCCGGGGGCGATAGTCATCGGCACGCCCGCCTCCCATCCGGCGGTGGCGGATGTTCAGGCCGCCTTGAAACTGAGCCCGGAACGACCCGACGAAGCGGCGGCGCACGAACTCGGCGGTGTTCTTTATCTGGCCGGGATCAAGCCGCGGTCGGCGGTGGACGCCGCGATGCTTTTTCTCCGTGAACAAATCGGCGCACGGTGGCTCTGGTGGGGCGAAGACGGGGAGTTCATTCCGTCTCATGAGCGGATCGACTTCACCGGCGTGGCGCGGAATCATAATCCGGACATTCCGCTACGCCGCCTTGCGCCGAAAGGGAATCACATGCCGGAGGAATTCGAGCTGTATATGAGCCGTAATTTCGGCAACGTCCATTATGCCAGCGAATACGATATCCCGCACAAGCGGGTGGAATACGCGAAAACCCGGCCGGACCGCGGTCTTCCGATGACCCTGGGCGGGCACAACACTTATCTGCCGTCGTATTTGATCAAAACGCGCCCGGAGCTGTTCGCCCTTGTGAACGGTCAGCGCAATCATACTCAGTTATGCCTGTCGCACCCGGAAAATCCGAAACTGGTGGCAGCGCGGCTGGCCGGAGTCGCCCGAGCGTTCGGCGGTTTCGAGGAAATCCGGATGTCGGCGCCCGACAATATGAGCTACTGCCGCTGTCCGGAGTGCCGGAAGCAGCCGCATACGGAGTTGTATTTCAAATTCATCGACGGAATCGCGAAAAATCTGAAAGAGATGCTGCCCGGTGTGAAAGTCAGCACACTGGCTTATCAGGGCTATCTGCTGCCGCCGAAAAACGTTCGCCTTGAATCCGTCGACCGGGTGGATTATTGTCCCTATGACCGTTGTTTCAGTCACCGGACCAGCCGGACGGGCTGCCCCGCCAACAAACAATCTCTTGCCAATATCAAGGCGTGGCGCGATACCGGGATGGAGGTCGGGGTATACGGCTATCTGTTCGATTCGATCTCGCCGGTGATCGCCTTGCCGATGGGCGGCGTGGTGGCCGATGAAATCCGGAAATACCGGGAACTCGGCGTTCAGTTCATCGATCCCGAAATTTTCATCAATTCGCCGGGCGGGGTTCCCGCGGAACAGCAGAACAGCGTCCATTTCCGGCTTCTCTGCTATATTTACCTGCAACTGATGTACAACCCGGATCTGGAACTCTCCGAAGTCGTCCGCGACTGGAGCCATACGGCATTCGGCGCGGCGGCGGGGCCGTTCATGACGGAATATTATCTGGCGCAGATCGAGGCCTTTGACCAGCTGAAAACGCATTTGACCGGGTTGTTCACCCTGCCATATCAGGCGGCGGAAGAACTTTTCAGCGGCGGTCTCGGAGAACGTTGCGAAAAATTGCTGGCGCAAGCCGACCGTGTCATTCAGGAGCCGCGTTACCGAGCCAATCTGGAACGCGAACAGCGCCTCTACCGGACCTTGAAACGGGCCGCCCAGTCCACGCTGAAAGAGAGCTTCGCCCTGCTGCCGGTCCGGAACGAAGGTGAAACCGAATACACCGCCGCGCTCGGTCAGAGCGGCGCGGATATCCACTACACGCCGGAAGCGGTCAAGATCCGGATACAGCCCGGTTCCGAAGTCCTGTTGGCGACCATTGCAGACGAAAACAGCGGTAAATTCCGCACGTTCAATGCCGACAGCAAAGAAGCGACGAAGAGGACGGACGGGCGCATCGAACTGACCCTCCCGTTCACAACGCTACAGACGGCGATGCCTTTGCCCGGTGAAACCTGGCGGTTGGGCGTCCGGGGGCCGAAAGGGTTCTACCCGGAGAAATTGACAGCGGGTGACAGTTTTGAAAATTTTGCCTATACGGTATTCTCCGGCCGGAATGAACGCATCCGCCAGATGCTGGTCCTGCTGACGCCCGCCGACGTTAAGCGCGGTACCGCCAATGCGTTCCGTACCGCCGCCCATGAATTCGGTTTCATGGTGGACTTCGCATTCGACGGCGGGGAAATCGGTGGCGACCTGAGCCGTTACAGCGGCATTCTGCTGAGGACCGACGGCATGACATTTACCCCGGAAACGGGGGCGGCCTTGAAACAGGCTATGGAACAGGGGACGGTGACGGTGGTCAGCGCGGTGAGCGAAAATCCCGGCCTGGACCAATGGTTCAACGATCCGGCGTATGCGTTCCGGCGGATAGACATGCTCTCCTCTGCCGACGCCAGGCATGCCCCGGGCGCCGAAGCGATCCTGACGAAGCCGCAGGACCTGAAATGGTTCGGCAACCGTTATCCGCCGCTGTCTTCGCTGGTGCCGGAGGACCGGGAAGGGTGGCGTCCGTTGCTGATGGCTCTGGATGGGGAGCGCCGGACGGTGCCGTTCATGAATTTCAAGCCGGTCGGCAAGGGGCTGATGGCGGTGTCCGGGTGTTCGATGGGATTTGCGGATGGCTGGCGTTCGTTCGGCGAATTGCCGAATCCCCAGCATACGCTTAAATTATTTGTCAATTTGTTGGATTATTGCGAAAACAATCAACCGTAACGGTTATGGAGGTTTGAAAATACGATGGACAAAAAAAATTTTACACTCATTGAACTCCTGGTCGTGATCGCGATCATCGCGATTCTGGCGGCGATGCTGCTGCCGGCGCTGAACCGGGCCCGGTCTTTGGCGCGGACGGCCGCCTGTACCAATAACTTGAAACAGAACGGGGTGATGAAGGACTTATACGCCAGCGATTACAATGGCGATCTGCTTGTCGACCGGGCAGGGACTTATCTCTGGGCGCTCCTGCTTTACGGCAAGAAGAACAATGCGGAAACGACCGTCATGAAACAGATTTTCTGTCCCGGCCTGAATCCGGAGCCGAATGCCATGTATACCTACGGCTGCTATGGCACGGACCGCACGGATGGAATGCCGGCGCCTTATTGGACCAAAATCGGGGACGACCTGGTCCTTCTGACTAAAAAATTCCGCTATCCGGCCCGGACGCCGTACCTGACCGACACCCAGCGGGCGGCGGGAACCGCGGCGCAGTTGCGCAAACCGATGTGGCTGGCGCGGGTTTTCAACAATACGGCCAAAATCGCGGCCAGTGATTTCCACGGCAAAATCCAGCTCCTGCTGCATGACGGCCATGCCGAACCTATGGATATCCGTCCCTACGGCGAACTGATCGGCAAGCTTTATTCGGATGCCGGGGCCACGCTGTCGGATCAGGTTTACTTCTACAATTCGAAAGCGAATCTGATTATTCCCTGTTATCCGTAGAACAACGGACGAAGGTGGAGTGAGATTTCCAGTATGGTACCGTTCTCCGGGGAACGGCAGGAGTTTTTCCGGCGTGACGGTTTTTTTGCTATTTTCAGCGATCCCGCGTATTGACAACACTTCACGCGAATGTATGGTAACATCAAATTCAATGAGGTGCTGCCATGCGTTTCTATCTCTTGTTGGTATTGTTGCTCCAATTGCCCCTCTGCCATGCGTCCGATAAGAAATCGCTTGAACGGCTGATTCAATACGTCGATAATTCCGGAAATCTGAACTCGGAAGGACAACAGTATTATAATAAGGACAGATATCCGGAGCTGATACGGGAGGACCTTTCCGTTCTTTATCGAAGTTTCGAGAAATCACCTGAAGGGTTCCAGCCGGATGCCGATTTCACCTGGAAAAGAAACTCCGTTATTTATTTTCTGGAGCTGTTGCTGTTGGAATCCATTCTTACGGAGCGTCATCGCGTGCTGGATGAACGTATGAGGGCAAATACATATGACGGCACAAACAGTCCGCTGGCAAAGGTGCCGCTGGATGATCTGCCCAATCTGGACGGAGCCACTTCCACTCTGCCATTGCGCCTTGTTCTGATCAGCCGGATGTTGGGTTCCCATGCACAATGGATGCATCTGATGGAAGACGGTTTTTTCAGGATGCTCATGGGAAAACCACAGCCTTGGGAGTTTTTTCCGAGAGTCGAGCCCGGCAGGGATTTCAATTCAAGACGGGACGCGCGCATTCATGCAATGCTGCTGAATAACGTCTTAACTCCGAACAGCCAGACCGCCCATGCATACCAGAAGTTGTTTGCCGAGGACAATCTGCTGGTTATCAACGCGGTTTCGCCGGAAGCCGTCGCCAATCTCGCCCCCGGGAATTTTGAAAAGAAAGAATCCGTGCGGAACCGTGCGGTTCAGCAAGTTCTGTCGAAAGAACAGGTGTCCCACATTGAATGCAAAATCATCGGCTATGACGCCCTGGTCGCCCTGGTCCACGTCCACAATCCGGTGAACAGTCTGACGCTGGACCAGATCAGGGCTATATATCGTTCGCCGGATGGAGTCCGATGGAATATCTTGTCCGCCGCGGCTTCCGGTCAGTCCGCCGTTCCCTTGATCCGGAATCCGGATTCCGGGACTGCCATGTTGATGAAAGACCTGGTTTTCAACGGCGTCATGCCGGAAATTCCTCGAAGTGCTCCGCATATCCGGTTGCTTGAAATGGGGGCGCTGATCAATGGGTTGAGCAATTTTTACGCCATCGGTTTTTCGGTACAATATTACGAACAGTACATTTGTCCGTCCGCTTACACGAAAACCCTTGCGGTGGACGGCGTTTATCCTGCGGCGGAAACAATCGGCTCCGGGAGTTATAAACTTCGCGCGCCCATTTATGCCGCCATCCGGCGGAGTGAACCGGTCAATTCTCCGGCCCGGCTGGTTTACGATTTCCTGACCACCCCCGACGGACAGGAACTGATCCGCTCCGCCGGCTATTATCCGTTGAAGCCCAGCCGGTGATTCCATGACCGGAACCTGTCCGGCGGACAGGATGGCTCAATGGCGTCGTTGTATGGATTTTCAGACTTTCACAATAAAATGACCGGGGGGGGGCGCTTGAAAAAGATCGCTTGGACGGTATCGTAATCGAATGAAGAATATTTTCAGAGGCAACCGTTTTGTATCTCATATTCCGGCCGCTTCGTCATGTGAGAATGGCGGGCTGGTCGTATTGGTTCACGGCCTGATGCACTCCGGATTCTATATGATGCCGCTGGCGCGTTATCTGGCGAAACACGGCTATGAATGTTTCTGTTATGACTACCGCACCACCCGGGGCGACGTCCGTCGGCACGGTGAAAATTTCCGTCAACGCCTCGGCGAACTGTTGGCCGCCCATCCGGGCCGCAAACTCCATATCGTGACTCACAGCCTTGGCGGGCTGGTGACCCGGCAGGCGCTGTCCGATCCCGCGTTCCCGCGCGAACGGATCGGGCGGGTCGTGATGCTGGCGCCGCCGAACCGCGGTTCGAAAGTGGCTTCGCTTTGCCTGAAGCTTATTCCCGGCAGCCGCGTGCTGGTGCGGACGCTGGATGATTTGAGTTTCGGCGAATCGTCGCCGGTGCATCGGATTCCGGTTCCGGAGGGCGTGGAAATCGGCGTGATGGTGGCTTCGTACGACATTCTGGTGCCGCGCTGTTCGACGGCGCTGGACGGCCAGCGCGACGGCGTGACGGTGTTTTCCGGGCACACGTACATGATGCTGCGTCCGAATGTCATGCGCCAGGCCCTCGCATTCCTGCGCGACGGCCGTTTCATCCACCCGGCACCGTCCGCAAAATAATCAAAAATTACGATCGGGGTCTTGACAAAAACGCTCCTCTCATGTATACTATGTCAAGGTATTAACAACATTAACATGGAGCGCACCCATGCACCGGAAACGGACCGAGCCGCTTTACCTGCAGATCGTCGGCAGGATGAGGGAAAATATTTCAGGGCAGCACTGGAAGCCCGGCACGCTGTTGCCCACCGAATTCGAGCTGGCCAAGCAGTACGGAGTTTCGCGCCCCACGCTGCGCAACGCCATGGCGCTCCTGGAGAACGAAGGCTATATCGTCCGCCGGAAATTCAGCGGCACCATGGTGGCGCCCGACGCCTTGCGCCGGAAATACGAGAAACTGGACCTCGGATTTGTCTCCAAGATGGACCTGCAGGACGTCAACGCGTATTCCCAGTGGCTTCAGGAGCCGTACCAGTTCGGGACAGTGCTGCGGAATGCGGTGACCAAGGGGTATTTTGTGCGCTTCATCCCCTGGCGCTTCAATGTCGAAAACAACTATTATGACCTGGAAGAACTCATGTTCAAAAAGGCCATCGATGCGTTTATCGTCTCGTCTCCGCTGTACGCCAGGGATTTTCTGGACGGCCTGGCCGACAACCGGATTCCGCACGTGGCGCTGGAAAGCCACTACGACCGCCCCGGCGTCAACACCGTCATGCTGGACGACCGGAGCGCCGCCGCCGAAGCGGTCCAGATCCTGTACGACGCCGGGCACCGGAAAATCGGCCTGATGGCCGGGGCACTGAAAGCGCCTGAATTCTGTTCGCAGAACCGCCGGGTGCTTGATTCGGTACTGGAAACCTGTGCGCGGCTGGGGCTGAAAATGCAGTCTCACTGGATTATGTCCTATGGCGAGAAGGAATGGCGGAACCTGCCGCAGGACGAAAGCGACATGGCCCGCGGCATGCTGGAAAACCCGAAAACCCGTCCCACCGCCGTGATCTGCGCGACGGAAAAAACCGTCGACTATGTTCTCCGCTACTGCCGGGAGGCGGGCATCCGGGTCCCGGAGGATTTATCCTTGATCTGCGAAGGGCATTACCTCTCGCCGGTCAAGCCTGTCTGCAGTTGCCACGTATCGAATCTGGACACGGTCAGCGAGGCGGTTTACGAAGAACTGCTGACGTGGCTGAAAACGCCGAAATACAAACCGGGCCTGCGCCTGGTATCGAAGACATTTACGAATCTTTTAACGGTTTCCAAACCAAGCCAAGGAGGAAAATAGCTTATGGAAATCACAAGAAAAAAGCGGAACGTTTTTACACTTATAGAGCTTCTTGTGGTTATTGCTGTTATTGCGATTCTGGCGGCGATGCTGCTGCCGGCGCTGAACAAGGCGCGGGAAAAGGCGCGGGGGGCTTTCTGCATCGGTAATCTGAAGCAGGTGTCCAACGCTTACGCCATGTACCTCGGGGATTACGAAGGGTATCTGCCGCATTACAACAACTGGACCAACCATCTGATTCTGCCGGGGTACATTCCGGTTTCGAGCTTTCTCTGTCCGTCGCTGGTGTCGGACCCGATGACTCCGCAGGATTACTACAGCAAAAATTACGGCATGACCTATACCGGTTACGGCATCAATTACAAGGGACCGGGAAGCGGGTGTTATGTCTACCCGACGAGCGTCGGTGACCGTTACGACTATTACATCAAACTGAATCAAATCAAAAACCCGAACGTCCAGTACCTCGTCATGGATTCCAAATGGGCAACCGGACAGACCGGTTATTACCGGGTCGACACCAGTATGAGTGTTAGCTCCAACATGGGCAATCCGCATGCCCGGCACGGCGGAAGCCTGAATATTCTCCATACCTCGGGTCATGCGGTTTCCAAGCCGGTCAGCAACCCGGCGAACCCTTTTGAATCCCTCGGCACCGGCAGCGTGTGGACCGGGAAATAAGATAAAAAACAAGGAGCAATCAATAATGAAAAAACTGTGGTTATGGTCGATCCTCCTTCTCCTCGCCGTCGGCGGGCAGGCCGGAGATGATGTATTCAAATCCCCTCTGTTGTCCGGTGAAGTCCCGGTGCGGTGGGCACTCGAAAAACTGGTTTCAGCTCCCGGCGAGGAGGAACGCTATGAGGCGTATTCAATCTCGAATCCGGACATCCAATACTCGGAGAGCCGGAAACAGCCGGGGCCGGACGCGGTGGAATATCTTTTTACGCTCAAAAATGTTTCCGATAAGCCGCTGTTCCTGCGTCCGTCCGTGACGGCGGACGTTCCGTTCCGGTCGCCCGAATGGTGGAACGGCTACCTGAACCTGAACAAGTTGAAATTCGATCCGCTGGACAACAATCTCTCCACCTGGTTCCCCGCGAACGCGGTATACGACGGCAAGACCGCCCTGATTCTCGGCGTCGATCCGCTCAAACTCTACAGCCGGGTGGATTCCGACAAAATCGGCGCGGACGGCAAGGAGAAATTGTTCCTGGCGCTGCCGGTTTACCTGGAGCCCGGCAAGACGTTCGAATACAGTTATGTCGTGGCGGCGTCGAACGCCCGCTACGGTTATCATGACGTGATTCAGAAGTGGTACGATCTTTTCCCGGCCGTCTTTAACCCCGCCGACCAGATCGATCCCGACCTGATTTCCGGCGAGGCTTCGTATCTGTACTGGAAGCCGGAAGTCGTCAAATACAATTTCGTCAGCGATCTGCTGCGGCGGATTTACGGCGGCCGCGGCTGTTGGGAATGGTGCTACCGCCCGTTCGTCCGCGGCGGCGACTGGGCGATCACCGACGAGTGGACCGTCGGCTGGCAGGGCTGGACCAAAGAACGGGTGGAGGAATTCCGGCAGAACATCCACCGCCGACTGGCCCCGGCGGCGTTTCAGGGCGTGGCCCCCATGTGGTATTTGAACGTCAGTTGGACCGAATGGAGTTTGTGGGAGGAGCATTTCAAGGGAATCGAGCTGGCGTTTGACGGCAAAAAACGGCGTTGCTGGAGCCAGGACACCATTTACGGCATCTATCCCTGGGGCAGCGCCTACGGCAAACTTTTCATGCAGGGGCTGGCGAACGTGCCGAAAGAATTCCCGGAAGCCAGGGGGATCGGCTGGGACTCCTGTTTCGCCCACAAACCGGTGCCGCAGGGACATGCCGGTTTCGCCGGGACCGACCCGAAAAGTTACGACCGCGGCAACCCGATCGCGCTGGAAGCCGTCGGCGTGTCGCAGTTGCTCGACTACAGCCGCGAACAGTTTTCCGGCAAGACCCGGATGGGGAACGCCGTGAATTTCAAGCTGGTTTCTCCCTACAGCATCGGTGTCCGGACGGACGCCGGGCTTTATGAGGGCCAGCCCATGCACGCGCCGAACCGGCTGCTCCGTACCGAAGCCATGCGGGCGCGGTTCGGCACCCGCAAAGCGCTGGTCTGGCACAAGGCCGGTGCGCCGGAGTTCATGAAATGGGTGGACTGGGAGGACATGGGCAAAAGCGAGATCGCCGACGCCTACCGGCAGATCATGGACAATGTCTATTTCCTGAACTACTACTGGGGAGCGCTGGCCGCGCCGAACATGCCGACCATCGGGGTCGAAAACCTGATGAAATCCACGCCCGAACTGGTGGACCTGATCCGCCTCGGCTGGCAGCCGTCGCCCGGTGTCGATGTCCCGGAAACGATTTTGGCGGCGCGTTACGGGCAGGGGCCCGGCAGCCGGATCGCGGTGATCAATCCTGAATTCAAGGACCAGGAATTCACGCTGCATTTCCCCCCTGCCTACTGGGACGGCAAGGCCGTGCTGGCCGGAGCGGAAGACGGCTCCGCGCTCAACTCGAAAATCAATGCGGGTGGAACTTCCGCCCGGGTCCGGATTCCGGCCCGTTCGGTGTTCATGATCCGGGTACTGTGCGCGGGGGGACTGCCGAGCGCCGAAATCGAAGCCATCGGCAGCCGTGTGGCGGTGGACGGCAGTGCGCCGTTCTGGCGGTTTGAACTGAAAACCGCGGCCAGGTTCGCCTGGGAACTGCTGTTCGCCCGTACCGGGGAAAATGTGCCGGTCCGGATCAAGTGCAACGATGAAAGCAAGCGCTACGGCGCCGCCGACGCGCTCCGTTATACGCTGGATTCCGCCAATTGGCCGGAAGATGTCCAGTCGGCGAACCTGAACACGGCTCAGCTTGAATTCCGGGAATACGCCCGCTATTCGGCGGATGAAGTGGACCTTGCTTCGCTGAAAGATTGGAAACTGCCGGAGCTGGCGGAAGCCGGACGGCTGGTCATCCGCTATTCGCCCGGCGCGGCGCAGGCGGTGAAAGACGAAGCGGAACGCATCGGTGAATGGTTCCGGTTCTATACCCAGAAAGGAAATAAATTCGCCGAGCCGCAGTTCAACGGGCAAGTTACGCCCGAGACGGTCGTGGTCAGTCTGGAAACCGGGCGCGACGAGCTCAAGGATTATCAGGACGGCAGGGCGTTTAGCGAAGGTAAATCGATCCGTATTTGCGCCGCCTCGCCCGGGGATATGCGCCTGACGGTGCTGGCGTTTCTGGAACGCATGGATCAGGCGTATCCGTTCTACGGCGAACTGCCCGACAGCCCGGAATTCCGGAAATTCGGCCTGAACGGACAGACCCTGACGAACGCCCCGGCGAAAAAGGTTTTCCGCCCGACCCTGCTGGAAATGCTGCGGACCAATAAAATCAAATAAAGGAGAAATGAATCATGCTCAACTATCTGCTGCCCGTATTGATGATCGGAAGCGTGAGTTTGTCGGCCCTCGAAGTGAATCAACTGGAACCGGGGAAATCCCTGTTGCCGGGGGGGGACGACCCCGCCCGCTCAAGGCTGTTCGTGGACGGCAAGCCCGGCGGCGGTTCGCTGCTGCGCCCGGTCGGGAAAAACGCCAAACTCGAGCTGGCGGTGCTGGCGGAATCCGCCGACACGGTTCGGGTTACCGTACCGGAGGGGGCGGCGCTGCCGTTTTCCGGCACCATGAATGTTGCCCTGGATTTTGATTCCGAGGCAACGCCCGTCACGGCTTCGTTCCGCATTAAATTCGAAAATTTCCAAAGCGGCAAAGGCGGCAAAAATAACTTTTCCGTCCTGCTCGGCGGCGCTCATCTGCAGTTCCGGGGCGATACCCGCGACGTCCGTTATTTCGACGGCGAACAAGGAAAATACGTCGTGCTGCAGAAGCTCAAAGAGAATGAATGGTATTCGTTTTCCATTGCATTGGGCGCGGAAACATTCGACCTGAACGAACAGAAAAATATCCGCCAGAGGGGCAAAAATACCCGCCCGCGTTTCATGCAGTGGAATTCCCTGCTGGAGCAGAAAGCGGACGGCAAAGCACCTGTCATTCAATTGAAAGAGATCATGGTAAAATGAAAAAACGCATTGTAATCGCGGGCACCGGCACCCGTGCCCTGAATTTCGCCGACGGTATCCTGAACCGTTGCGCCGAGCACTCGGAACTGGTCGGCCTGTACGACCTGAACCCGGACCGGATGAAAGGGTTCTGCACGTTGATCGGGCGCGAAGTGCCGTCTTTTACCGATTTTGCGGAAATGGTCCGCGCGGTCGCTCCCGACACCGCCGTCATCTGCACCACCGACTGCACGCATCCCGAACTGATCGAGACGGCGTTCGCGCACAACCTCGACGCGGTCGTGGAAAAGCCGCTGGCGATGGACCGCGAAGGCATCCGCCGCATCCGCCGGGCGGAAGAAAGGTTCGGGCGCAAGGTGACGGTGACGTTCAACATGCGTTTCGCGCCGTATTCGGCGGCGATCCGGGAAGCGCTGCTGGAAAAGCCGATCGGCGAGATTTTCACCGTCAGCGCCGAATGGTTCATCGACCGTACGCACGGCAATGAATATTTCCACCGCTGGCACAACCGCATGAGCAACGGCGGCGGGCTTTTTGTCCACAAGGCGACGCACAACTTCGACCTGTTGAACTGGTTTCTGGACGCCGTGCCGGACGAGGTTTTCGCCTGGGGACGGCTGGCGCAGTTCGGCAAGGCCGGGAAATTCCGCGGCACGCGCTGCCGTGACTGCCGTTACCGGGCCGAATGCCCCGCCGCCATGAATACCGAACTCAACGACGCCGATCTCAATCCCAAGAGCGAAGGAAATATTTTCAAAAACCTTTATTTCGACGCCGAACAGGGCGACGGCTACATCCGCGATCAGTGCTGTTTCGACCCGGAAATCGATATTTACGACACCATGAACGCCCTGATCAAGTACCGCAGCGGCATTCAGGTGAGCTACGCCCTGAACGCCTATTCGGCGTGGCAGGGGTATAAGATCACCTTTACCGGCGAAAAAGGAGTCATGGAGGTCGGGACCGTCAACAACGCCACCCGGCCGGCAGGCTACGACGCCCCGGACATCATCCGGATCATCAACGGCACCACCCGCAAAAACGTCTCCATGCGCGAAATCCGCCTGGCGGAAAACACCACTCCGCACGGCGGCGGCGATTACGCCATGTTCGACCATCTGTTCGGGCGCCCCGGCGGCGATCCGCTGGGGCAGACCGCGGGCTTTGAAGCGGGCGCGGCCAGCGCCATGGTCGGCATCTGCGCGAATGAGTCGATCCGGAGCGGGCAGCCGGTGAAAATCGTTTTCTGACGGAGCACGGAACCGAAGAAATCTCCTAAAACTCGCACGTATGAGATTGAAAAAGGATACATCCGTTGTATAGTATCCCGATAAGTATTATATACGTGTGAGATGGAAAATGATCGCCCGGATAGTAATTGCTGAGAAATATGAAACCGCCGCCGGGCCGGGCAGTATGTCCGGTTCCGCCGCGCCGCGCCCGCATGGCGCCGGCGCTTTTTTGCTTTTGAATCCGCTTCCTCTGAAGGGCGCCGGATTGAATGGACTGCGGCGTCCCCTGTGGCATCTTTGAAAGAACTTAATATATAATCGAAGGAAAGCGGTGATGAGTGCTAAAAATATGTTGGAAAATGCCATCGAAAACTTTAATAACGCGGCGGCTGTTCTGGAAAAAGAATACGACCGGGAGTTGCTCGACATTCTGCGGCATCCCGACGAGCGTACCGAAATCCAGTTGAGCCCCCTGTTGAGCGACGGCAAAATCCATATCGTCAAGGCGTTTATCGTCAAGCATTGCGATGCGCTGGGCCCCTGCAAGGGCGGCATCCGCATGACCTCCTCGGTCACGGTCGAGGATGTTTCCGCGCTGGCGATGGAGATGACCTGGAAATGCGCCCTGATCGGCGTCCCTTTCGGCGGCGGCAAGAGCGGCATCATCTGCGACGTGGAAAAACTCTCCCGGCAGGATAAACAGACGATTATCCGCAGTTTCGCCCGTAACGCCCACAACCACATCAAACCGCAGGTATATGTCCCGGCCCCCGATATGGGGACCAATGAAACGGATATGGGCTATATCAAGGACACCATCAGTTATTCCGCGGGCAACGCCACCACGCAGGGGTGCTACGTCACCGGCAAGCCGGTCATCCTGGGCGGCATCCCCGGACGGCGCGAAGCCACCGGGCGCGGCGTGATGATGACCGTGCTTGAGGCCCTCGAGGTCATCGGCCGGAAACCGCAGGAGACCGCGGTGGTGGTCCAGGGATTCGGCAACGTGGGCGCGGTGGCGGCGCTTGAGCTGTTCCGCCTCGGTTGCAGAATCGTCGGGATTTCGGACGTCAACGGCGCCATCAGCTGCCCGGAAGGGCTGGACATGCCGGCGCTTCAGAAATATTATCAGGAACACGGCAAATTGCAGGGGTTCGGCACCAGCAGGGCGATCGACGGCAGGGAATTGCTCGAACTGGACTGCGACGTACTGGTGCCCGCCGCCTCCGGCAACCAGATCACCGCTGAAAACGCGGCCCGGATCAAGGCCTCGATCATCGCCGAAGGGGCCAACGGCCCGACCTCGCACGACGCCGACCGCATTCTCGAAGAAAAAGGGGTGTTCATCATCCCGGACATTCTCTGCAACGCCGGCGGGGTTTTCGTGTCTTATCTCGAATACACGCAGGAGACCCAGCAGGAGCAGATGACGCAGGAGGAGGTCTACGAGCGGCTGAACAAGCGGATGCGGACGAAATTCCGCGACGTGCTCCGTTTCTCGCGCGAGCGCGGCATGAATATGCGCGAAGCCGCCATGCTGCTGGCCGTGAAAACCGTCTGCGAGGCCAAAGTCGCCCGCGGCTACCTGCCGTAAAAAATATAAACAATAATCCGTCTTCAATATCAACAAAAAAAGGAAGGAAGAAGAATGACTGTACAAATCTATTCCACCGTCGAACAGATGGGCGTCGCCGCCGCCGCTCGCGGTGCAGAGAAAATCCGTGAAGCGATTGCCGCCCGCGGCCAGGCCAACATCATCATCGCAACCGGCGCGAGCCAGTTTTCCATGCTCCAGAACCTGATCAAGGCCCCCGGCCTCGACTGGACCAAGGTGACGATGTTCCACCTCGACGAATACGTGGGCGTTGAAGAAAGCCACCCGGCCAGCTTCCGCAAATACATCAAGGAACGTTTTGTGGCAAACCTGCCGGCCCCGCTGAAAGCGGCCTACTATGTGAACGGCAGCAACCCGAACCCGCAGCAGGCTTGTGACGAGCTCGGCAAGATCATTGCCCGGCACCCGATCGACGTCTGCTTCATCGGCATCGGCGAAAACGGCCATATCGCGTTCAACGACCCGCCGGCCGACTTCGAAACCGAAGCCGCCTACCTGGTGGTGAACCTGGATGAGCCCTGCCGCAAGCAGCAGCTCGGCGAAGGCTGGTTCCCGACCCTCGAAGATGTGCCGAAACAGGCGATTTCGATGGCCGTCCGCCAGATTCTGAAGAGCAAAGCAATCATCAACACCGTGCCGGACAGCCGCAAGGCCCACGCGGTCAAGATCACGATCGAAGGCGAACTCTGCCCGAACCATCCGGCGTCGGTCATCCGCTTCCATCCGGACTGCGTGACCTATCTGGATGCGGCATCCGCCGCCGGCCTCTCCAAGATCACCAAGGACCTCTGCGCCCGCTGATCGTTCACCGGAGAAATACAAACGGGAAGGAAGACATTGCGCTTCCTTCCCGTTTTTTTACTTTCAGAACTTCGCGGCGGCACGTTGCCGCACGCAGTCCAGCAGTCCATCGCTGCGGGTCGTACCCGCCGCTGGTCGTTTGCAGGGCGAAACGGTCAGGATATTCTTCTGATCCGTACAATCGCCGCGTCGTTGCCGGGGATCTCGGCCGGATCGCCGTAAAGCGTGCCGTCCAATTTCCAACCGGGAGCCGTCCGGAAGCCGGTGACGGCCTGTTCCGGACAGTAGTTCACCAAAACGCCGATCACGGTGTCGGCGTCGAGGCGGTGCTCGGTGACGCCGATGTTCGGATGGTCTTTGGCGATCAGGCGCTCGCCGCCGGATTCCTGGAAAAATTTGCGGTAAATCCGGTAAAACGGCTGGGTGTCCCGTCCGTAAAACGCGCCGTCGGTCGCGATCAGAATCTCCTCCAGCGGCAGGTTCAGGAACCATGCTTGTCCCGCGCCACAGGCGCAGCGCGACAGGATCGGGTCGCCATCGCGGTTCCGCCCCGAAACCTCGGCGCGGGTGCTCAATAACTTCTGGCGGAATCCGGACGGGAGGCTGAATTCATGCCCGATACCGTCAATCGTGAAGGTCTCAAGGAATTGTTCCGAATGGCGGTAATCGGTTTTCACGCCGAAAACCTGTTCGAATGGTTGCAGCATGCCGTCTCCGCCCGTGACCAGCAGCCGACTGCCCTGTTCGACTTTTTTCAACAGTTCCCGGTAGCGGCGTGCCGTGATCGGGCCGCAAAGCCGGATGGACGGCATGAGGTAGAGTTCCGCATCGGGCAGGGGGGCTTCCGCGTCATGGAAAACGAGGTCGAATCCCGCCTGTTTTGCCAGAATAAAGGCGGCGAAGGCGATTTCCCACTGTTTCTGCCCGGCGGTTAAAATACAGACCGCATCCCTGCGCCGCGGCGGGAGTTTGCCGAACGGCAGTGCGGCGAGCGTCCGGTTGAACTGTTCGAACACATCCGCGACTGGTTTCGGGGAGCCGTCTGACCGGAATACGCCGAGTTCCCGTTCCAGCGCCACCCAGTCATACGGAGCATGCGTCAGGTGGTCCTGGTCGAACGCGCACCACCAGAGCAGTCCGCGCAGATCGTGCGCCCAGCAGGAAAAGAGCGCGCTGCGGAGATATTCCGCGGCCCGTTCCTCGCTGCAGACCATCGGCCCGAGGCAGCCGACTTCTTCCGGCAGGCACGGTTTGCCGCCGATGTCGGCGTACAGGCAGGATTCGGCGGTCGCGTGGAGCGTGTTGCGCATGGTGTTGAACGGTTCGCGGTTGCACTGGGGCGTGAACAGCGGATAAGGATGGGTCGTCAGAATGTCGGTAAGCTCCGCCTGATCGGTGATTTGCCAGGGCTGTGCGGGGTCGAGATGCAGGCTGTGCATGCCGGAAATCACCGGCCGCGCCGGGTCCTCCAGCCGGATCGCGGAGGCGATGGCGTTGCTCCAGTTCCAGGCTTCGGAACGGTCTTTCAGGGGGGCGAGGCAGTTGCATTCGTTGCCGAGGTCCCAGGCGGCGATCGCCGGATGGTCCTTCAGGGTGCGGACGAAATAACGGACGAAGCGGACCTGCCATTTGATCGCCAGCGGATCGGTGAGCAGATTTCGCTCCTGAAACGCGGGCGGGGCGAACAACTGTCCGCTCATCCAGCCGGTAATCAGGCCGACAATCAGGCGGATGCCGTTTTTTTCGGCTTCGTCCGCCAGGAAACGGAAGCGTTCCATCATTTTTGGATTGACGCCGGCGCGCCCGGCTTCCGTGCCGGGGAGCGGTTCTTCGCCGAAACCGATTATTCTGCTTTCAGCGTTCGCGTAGAGGTGTTCCAGCGGCTGGAAATCCGGCCACAGCGGGAAAACCCGGAGCGTATTCAAGTGTTTCGCCGCCAGGAGTTTCAGGTCCGAGCTCACGGTTTCGGGCGACCAGTTGCGCCACATGTGGGTGCCCGCGTGGGACGCCCAGTAGTTGCAGCCGGTGGCGAAGGTTCCGGATTCAAAATTTCTGTTCATGGGTTCGTACGGATGCTCCTTTGATAAAATCGTTTGCGATCATGATTTCAGGTTTTGTTTCATTGCCGCGGATCATGCCCAGCACGTGCGCCATGACGATCTCGGAGATGGCCTCGAAGTCCTGCCGGATGCTGGTCGGCTCCGGGAGCATATACGGGCTGGCCCAGGAGGAATAAAAGCTGATCAGCGAAATATCTTCCGGGACTTTTTTGCCGAACAATTCCAGTGCGTATTTCACCGGAAGCGTCAGCGATTCGCCGCAGGAAATCAGCGCGGTCGGCTGCTGCGCCAGGAGCAGTCTGCCGATGCGGTCCATATGTTTCAGGGATTGACAAACCAGCAGTTCGCCGCAGAACGGCACGCCGTATTCCGCCAGGGCTTTGCGGTAGCCTTGCAGTCTGGCGCGGTCGCCCCACGAGAAATGTTCTTCGGCGGGCGCCATCAGCAAGCCGATGCGCCGGTGGCCCTGTTCCAGCAGATACCCGGCGGCGCGGTAAATGCCGTCTTCGTGGTCGGTGCAGACATAACCGCAACCCTCGGTGATGTAGTTGACCGTCAGCACGGGGATGTTGCGGATGGAACGGAGCACGGAGGCCGCTTTTTCACTGTAAATAAGCCCGATGACGGCTTTGGAATAGTTGCGGGGGATGCGGTCGGCGTCTTCCAGCCGGACCAGTTCGATGCTGAGGTTGTGTTCCGCCGCGGCGGTGAAAATACTGCCCAGCATGGCCGCCTCGTAAGTATTGAGCCCGACGGTGAAGTCGATCAGCACCGATACGACATCGCGCCGGGCGGTCATTTTGGGCTGGTAGTCCAACGTGGCGGCGGCGTGGAGGACGCGCTCGCGCAATTCGGCCCGGACATAAGGGTGATCGTTGAATACGCGCGACACCGTACAGGTGGAAACCCCTGCCATGGCCGCGATATCTCTGATTCTGTTATTGCTCATAAGATATGAAATAATTTCAGTTTATATGCAATTATTATATATCTCCAGAGCCGATTTACAAGCCTCTTTTCTTTTTTTTATCGAAAAAAAACAGCGCGGGCGGTAATCATTCGGCAAGGCACTCCGCCATGACCGCAGGCGCGGCCGGCGCCAATATCCGCAGATAATGCGCGGCCGCCTGGATAAAGAAGATCGTGCTCAGGTCGCGCAGGTAATACGGCGACCGGTCGGTCCCGTCGGGCGGCAGCACTTTTTCCAGGATCGCGCCTTTCAGGTTGGGGTCTGCCGGATTCGTGAACTGCATTGACATACAGAACTTCAACCCTTTTTCAATGAATGGAAGAATTTCCCCGTCGCCGGTTTCGTCGTAATATTCCAGAAACATGATTACGGCGCAAGCGGCGCCGCTGGTGGCATGCCCGAAGGAGTCGGTCGTGAAATCGGTATACGTATTGCGGAAAATACCTCCGTCTCGGCGCATTGCCTGCCTGTACCAATTTACCGAGCGGATAAAGCATTGCCGGAAACGTTCGTCTCCGGTTGCCCGGTAAACGGCGAGCATTGGTTTGCTTCACCAGTAGGCATGGCGCGGATGGATCCGTTGTTCCGCGAGCAGGCAGGGACCGTATTTCATCCAGTTGCCGGCCGGAAATTCATCCCGGAGCAGCCGTTCGGCGGTTGCCGTTGCCACCGCCAGCAACGCGGGGTCGCCGGTATGCCTCCAGCCCGTTATGTAAACCGCGTCATCCAGCAGGGGGCGCGCCCGGCCGGCCCGTATTTTTTCCGGTAGAACATGTTCGCCGAACGGATCGTACAATCCGTAAAACAGGCTGCGCTCCGGGTCCCACAGATGTTCTTTGACCCAGTAGAGGATTTCAATGGCTGCATCCCGGTATTCCGGCAGATCAAACAATCCATCCAGCGCTTCCAGTACGGCAGAGGTGTTGATTTTATCCGGGTGGTCTTCCACCGCCAGCAAGGCTCCGGTCCGTGTACGGTTTTTCACGATAAATTCAGCGGCGGCGGCCGCCGCTTCATCCAGGTCCGGGCGGCGGAGGGTTCCGGCGGCGAGATGCAGCGCTTTTACCGCCTGCCCGGTGTGCCATATCGGGCAAAAACTGTCCCACGCGCGTTCCGCTACCCGATATTCGCCGCGGATTGCGCCGCGCCAGCGGAGCAGCGGCATCAATTTCCCATATTCTCCGATCGGTTCATCGTCGCGGTTCAACGCGATATCCGCCAGCCAGCCGGCGGCCAGCTCCATATGTTCAAGCAATTGTTTTTTCATATCTGGTATTCCTGATAAGGGTGAGTGCATGGGGGGCCGTGTGCAATCTGCATGGTGCCTTGTTGCGGCAGGCAGATCATCGACCAGGTGGTTTGCGAGCTGTGGACGCCGCCGTGACGACATGGCGCCCACGGTTCATGGCAGGATAACAACGACTTTATATCCTCCAGTGTCCGCGGCGGACGGGTTTCGGCCATCCAGCGCAGGAAACCCTGGCGATATACGCAAATATGGCGTTTCCGGGGCGGGCGCTGGTCGGCGTTTTCCAGACCCGGAGCCTCGTAAAGGTTGGTTGACCAGGCGAAGCCGGCATTCCGTTCCCGTTCGCATACCAGCGGAACCGCCGCGTCCAGCATCAATGCCGCGCCGGTCCGGTCGCCGACCGCGATACTGAAGCCTTTACCGGTCAACCGGCTTGCCTGGAGGCCCATTGCCAATTCATCCGCGGTCCGACATTGCCGCATCAGCTGGTACATCCGCAGCCGGATGTCCGGGGCTCCGCGCGGACGCCGGAAACAGGAACCGACCGAACCGTGGGTATTGGCCAGTCCCTCCGCATTCATCATGTCGAGTCCGCTCAGCCATCCCGCATAAGTCAACTGCAAAAATGGTACGCCGCGTTTCGGTGTGACTTTCCGAATCAGGAAAGGCTGTGTTTCATCCGGGGAAGCGTCGTTGTTTTTGGCGACGATGACGCCGTCCGGTGAATTTTTCAGGAAGAGCGGCGTGCATTCGTCGCCACCCGGCCAATGGTTCATCAGGATAAGCTCCTCAAGCGGAACTCCGGCTCCTTCGGCGGTACCCCGGAACTCCTCCAGAATTTCCGGAGCTTGTCCGCTCAGGGTTTGCAGAATTGCCGGCAAAGCCGCCCGGTCGCCGCGGGGCCGGAAAAAATCCAGGCAGGCGCGGATTTCCTCCCGGGCCTGTTCCCCGTACTGCTGCCCGGCGGCAAATGGCCCGCCGGAACATTCAAGATATTTCATTGCTCAAAAACCTTTCCGTGTATCGATTTTCTTTTCTTCGGACGTAATAGTTTAGTGTTAAAAAGTTGCTTCCACTGAAAAACCCTTCATTTTTTCAACCCGGCTTTTTCAAGCTAAACTTTTAACCTTTTTTATCATTTGGGTTGGATTGGCTAAGCAATTGTTCAAAAAAAGAATATCGCAAATTAAGTTCCTCTTCAACCCCGTTCGGCTCGTATGTCTCTCGAAAAAGCTTTTCTGTATTGGATTTTAATTGTTTTAAGCGTTGCAAAAGAGTTGTTGCTATGGTATTATCGTTCACAAGAAAAGCCAAAATACAATCCACGTGGAAAAGGTTGTATTCAATACCTTCCCGCCAATAAAATAAATAATGATTGTTTTTTTTCGCGCTGTCAATACATGCAACAATTGCCACAAGCGCTTCAATATATCCTTCCCGAACGCTCATCAATTTTTTATGGGCAAGGGAGGAACAGTTGTGTTCCCCTCCCAATTCCTTTATATCGGGGGCAAAGGGATTTTCCCCCTTTTTAAGTGCCTCAATACGAGCTGGGAACCAGTAGGCTTGGGCGTAATCCCAGGTAATACAACCTTTCTTGATTACGTCATAAAAATCTGGTAGTCTTACCCCAAAGAAACACTCTGTAAATGATTCTATCAGTGTTCTTTCTTCATATGTTTCATTATTTTCCTTATAACCGGCAGCCGCGATAAAATTCGCAGGCCAATGGGTATTGGGGTGATTGTGTCTGACCGCCCAACTAGCGAGACAGGTACCGAATAAATCTTTGCTCTTACGTCCTGCAAAATAAGCATTGGGTAGATGCATTTTATTGTTTGGCGTTCCAACGGAATCTCCAAAACACCTGTTTGCAGACGCGATTATCACTTTAAATCCCATATCATTCAAGGCATCTGCATAGAAAAAGCCACGGAACAAACCATCCCTCCGGGTCTGTGCGTCAATCGCATACTTTTCCACCAGCTTTCGGGCTTTTCCTTCTTGTAAAGACTTCATGGTATGAATATTATAGAACCCATGTCCCCACACCCTGATATTTTCAACTCTTTCGCAAGAAGAAAAATAGTCCCATTCTATCAAGATCACCCATTTGGGCAATTTTTTCAATATTTCCGGATAGGTTAATATCATATCGGCCCAGATGATTGGCTTAAGACCGCGCTTTCGAATATGTTCCAAAAGCGGCAACATATGCCGCAAATAGATTTCACCCTTACCAATTTCAGAAACAAGCCGTTGAAGTTTTTCACTCTTAGCTAAATTTCGTGTTTCATCCCCGCCAAGATGAATAAATTCTTCGGGGCGTAACACGTCAATTAATTCATCTAACAATTCTGTTAGCAACAATTGTGCCTCTTCAGAGGTAGGATCGTATTGGTCATTAACAGATTCCTGCTCCCGTAGATGTGCAAATTCCGGTTTTCCGACAATGGCTGAAGCATGCCCCAACGTTTGCCACAAAGGGATTATTTCCAAACCGATGTTTCGGTAATTTTCTTTCAATACCTGATATTCTTCATGTCCGAATGCGTCCGGGTGATTTATCGTTGGATGGCGGGTAAAACAGAATTTGTCTTCCACCTCCAGCAAAACATGTGAATACCCAAGATCACTCAGCCGTTGCCCATACTCAATCAAATATTCCATCCTCCACATGGGGCGCTTAAGATCTATGTGATATATAAGCATTTATTTCTTGTCCTTAACTAATCATATTATTTTTCTGCCAATCTATCCTTGAAATTCATGTATACGGTTGTGCCAAAATTTTAGACACATGATTCCCCTTCCTGAATTATAGCAGAAATATCCATAACATATATTTTTCGCGATCCTTCATGGATGGAATCAAAGCAGATCTTATTGCCGTCGCGACTCCATCGTGGATGGAGGTCACACCTGCGGGCGAGTTCTTTCGGTAATGGGCCGTAAAAACGCCCCAGAGTTATAAGCTGACGTTTGCCGACATTATAAAGCAAAAGCGATCTTTTTCCCTCTACGGCGTCGGGATAAGTATCTGTAAGTATCCATTTGCGATCGGGCGAATATGAACAGTGCCCATCATCGTGGAACAACCCTTCTCCTATCACTTCAACATCTTGAGTTCTATCTCTGAAAAGAAAATATCTGTCACCAATTTCTTTCTTTCGCGCCCATGCTAAAACCCGAGAATTATCCAACCAGCAAAAGTGGGATGTCATACCGTCATCCGCCAGGCAATACAATTGAGAACCATCCGGATTGACGCTGAAAAATTGCGTTATTCTTTTACCGGATTCATACCATCTATGTAGGAAAATCAGCCTCTTGGAATCGGGGCTAAACTCAAGGTGATTGAACCAATGAGGTGTTTTTTTGCCATCCCGGCAAAAGGAATCCACTATTGAACCAATTGAAATTATCAGCTTCGCTTCGCCAGTCTTCAGGTTCATAAGGAAAATACCATCATCGTAAGGCGCGTCGATATTTTTATTTATATCTTCGAACCCAGGATACCCATAACCCGGACGGTTGTTATGAACCCGTGAAAAATTTAACGAAACAGCGTTTATCCCATCAGGGCTGACAGCATAGACCGCTAACGGCAAAGTACGACTTTCGCCACTTTCGACATTAAGTATCTTGGAAGAAAAAGATTCTTTCCCCCTGACATTGAAAATAACTTCCGTCGCAGACAACCAACGCAACATACATCCCTGTTGCCAGTTCCATGCCTGGGTGGTATCAAGTGGAAGGAACCTGTTCCCGGCGTGTAGATCAATCAACCCGATAGTCGCCTCATCATCAGGTTCAGGAGATCTGTCCATAAACTTGGCCCGCAAGGCCAACATGTATTTTCCCGAGACATCCCAAGGACACTTGTCATAATATCCAAAAAAGTAATGTCCCGCTTCCGGTGTCACGCTTCTCAAAGTTTGTTTTGCTTTCAGTATACTGCTCATAAATCTATCTCCATTATTCAATCTTGTTTTTATTTCCTCTGAAAATTAAAGGCCGCTGATTCTTATTAACCTTGTAAATTGTCGTCTTGACAACCATCTTATCAATTCAGGGTCTCATGTTCCTCGACATATTTTTCCTCGGCAAGCAACCATGAATTTTCGAAAATCAATTTGCTTTTTGCAACTCTTCGGGCATATACCGGAGTTGATTCCGCGGCTTTAGTTGCTTCATTAAGAAATGCTTGCAATTTTGTTTTTACTCCAGGCATCATTATGGTTTTAACCAGTTCTGAAAATGGTTGGCCGTAAACATAGTGCCCTGGAGTCTCTTCCCATGCCCTTTGGAGCAATTTATGATAGCCGATCATCGGCTTTGCGGCTGGCCCATAGTATTTTCCATACATGTCCGCAAGTATATCATCAACTTTAAGTTTGATGTTCCAGGCGAGTTTTGCCTGCACGAAAAACCAGTCGAAATTTGCCCGCCACTCTTCTTTCACATAAGTACGATCCGACTCCTTGGAGTATTTGCCGTCTGGCGGTCGCACTCTCATTACCCACCCTTTGTGTCCGAGACGATGCATATATCTCATGTCTGAAGCGACAATCCCCGACATTGGCACCGAAATTATTCCTCCTTCTGGTACATGTTGACGGCTTCTCCAGCATCCAATCATATTATAGTATGGGAAATATGTCCGATTGACATTGAATTTGCTCCATCCCTCGAACATCTCCCGGAAAGGCTCGTTACCCGTCATCCACTTAATCTTTTTACAGTTTAAATCATCAAGAGAATGGCGGAAACACCTTCCGTGGTCACACAACTCTACCCATAAACGTGAATCCGGCTCTACTCCTATGGGGGGAATACGGTACCTCGCATAGGCGCGTGTACGTATTTGGGCATTTGGGTAAACGCTCCAAACACGGCTTGCGATTTCGTTCACAAACGTAAACCAACGAGTGGAAACCACATATTGTAATTTCTCTTCTTCTTTCGGATCCATTGCTACACACTTGTCGCATTCACAAAAACGAGAATAGTCGTTGGCATCTAGTAAAAACTCACCATCCGGATTTTTCTTGAACCAGTTGATCATGTAATCTGTAACAAGTGTTTTTACATTCGGATTAGAAAGGCATGGCTGGCTTCTGATATTTTCATAAATATTATCTTGTCCGGTATGATATTTCTGCCGTTTTCCATTGTACATTGCAAAATATTCTGGGTGATTGTTGAATAGCTCGCCTGGAACCATACGGTAGAGAATGTGGCCGCCGCCGATTTCGGATGCTCCGCGTTTCTCATATTCTTCACGTTGCTCAGGGTAAAATTGTGATTGCATTCGATTTCTGGCGATCCAATTCCATGTGTCCAGCGTTTTGCCACGGCCTTTTATTTTGGAAAAATGGACTTCGCGGCGCTCGAATGATGGCTCCTGTAAATCATCCAGCCCATTTATTCTCAATACCGGGAGATTGGGACAATACTCACCATCTTCTCCAGGGAAAAACCATCTTATGCCGACATACTCCTCAAGAAACGCGTAAGTCCCAAAGAGAACGCCAAGTGGATTACTCCCCGTTATTACCAGCCCCTCGGCATCAGCATATAACAAAAATCCTTGTTCGGAAACAGACTCCACTCGTTTTTTCAGTGATGGTATGCGTGGTGCCGGATTATTATCGGGAATACCGATCCAAATGCTGTATTTGCCCTCAACCGGGACTTTTGATTGTGTGATTTGAGCACCAGTTGTTTTGCTTAAAAAATAGCAAAGTTCTGCAGCCGCGTGACGTTCAATGACGGTTGCTTTCTCCCGCAGTAGGACCACTGATTTTGCCATCCCATTTTCGGCCAACGTCCATTGTTTGCCGGTAGCAATACCAGCGAAAAAAATAAATAAAAAGCATGTTAATGCCAAAGTTAAGCGATTTCTAGAAAAAACCATCTTAATCCTCCAAATTTTACTTGTTTCTAACTACCTTATAGCAATACAAGAAGATGCATACTTGAGTTGATATAAAGAACTGATTGTAAAGATACAAAGCCTAATTTTTCATGAATTGCCCCTCTTTTTAAGTTTTATCCTTGCATTTTACGTATCCAATCCAAGCGAAAGTGGCTGAACTTTCATTTTTCGCATTGACTCGCGTGGCGACTTCTTTTCCCATGGTGTTAGAGCCTGTTCACACTACGGAGTCGATTATCATTGCAAATATGATATCCAGCTTGTCGTAACGCGTAAAAATTCTCCTGAATCGATTTATTCTCCGAAAGAACCGTTCAATCTCGTTTCTGCCTTAGTATGTCTCCTGGTCGTATTCCCAAGGCTCCTTCCGATTCTGTTTCGGCGGAACTACGGGAATCAACCCCAAGTCAATTGCCAGTGCGCGAGTTTCATCGCCTTCGTAGGCGCGATCCATTCTATCCCATCCTTCATTTTCTTTCTCAATCCATAAGTTTAATAGTTATCTCTCCTCCATGATGCCAGATATATAAAAAGATTTGGTTTTTCCTATTCTCTGTAGCGCCGGCACATGTGCCATCACGGTACGCATTACGTAATCCATCTTTATCAACGGCCGAGGCGTGTCCATCGGCAAAAAAGATATTCATGAATTTTTCATGCCGAAAATGTGCAGGATATCCGGAATCCTGAGGATACCACAAATGAAACTGTTTGCCTGTCGCAATGCGGGTCGATTCCGCCAGGAGAGTATAATTACTGGGATTTTTCAATCGATAGAGGTAATTTCAAAAGTTTTTAATTTGGAGGGGAGAAAAAAAGCGGCAGAA
>ENA-UOOH01001210-UOOH01001210.1-fermentation-metagenome-genome-assembly--contig:-NODE-1210-length-25905-cov-11.013501_pt1 | contig 25905 bp, 24 predicted proteins | sample MGYA00245778_ERZ724025 | MGnify/ENA primary metagenome ERZ724025 (study PRJEB28704, sample SAMN03018313) | fermentation metagenome | biome: anthropogenic terrestrial biome; feature: soil... | reverse complement strand
GGGGCAGTCAAAGGCAACTCCCGGAGCGCGTCAAGACGCCTCGGGAGTTATCTTATACCGTCCCGGCAGAGTGTGCTGCCGGTTTTCTCCGTGCTTCACGCCGGGCTGGTGGGAGCGGCGCCCGCTTCGGCCCGCCGCTTCGCGCGCAGGGAAAGCGGAAGTTTATTCTGGCGGGGCAGTCAAAGGCAACTCCCGGAGCGCGTCAAGACGCCTCGGGAGTTATCTTATACCGTCCCGGCAGAGCGCGCTGCCGGTTCTCTCCACGCTTCACGCCGGGCCGCGGGCGGCGCCCGTTTCGCGCGCGGGAAAAGCGGAAGTGAATTCTGGCGGGGCAGTCAAAGACAACTCCCGGAGCGCGTCAAGACGCCTCGGGAGTTATCTTAATACCGTCCCGGCAGAGTGTGCTGCCGGTTTTCTCCACGCTTCACGCCGGGCTGGTGGGAGCGGCGACACGCCGCTATAGCTCGCGGGTCCAGTATTTGCGGTCGAGGGTGCGGTACTGCACGGCTTCCGCCACATGGCGGGGGAGGATGGTTTCGCGCCCGTCCAGGTCGGCGATGGTGCGGCAGACCTTCAGCACACGGTCGTATGCGCGCGCCGACAGCCCCAGCTTCTGAAAAGCCGCCTTGAGCAGCCGATGGCTTTTTTCTTCCATGGGGCAGAACTCGCGCAGCCGGTCGGGCGTGATGCGGGCGTTGCAGGCGATTCCGGTTCCGCGGAACCGCTCGTTCTGGACCGCGCGCGCCGCGTTGACCCGCGCGCGGATGGCGGCGGAGCTCTCCGCCTTTTCGTCCGAATCCAGCTCCTCGAACTCGACCGGCGGCACTTCGATGTGCAGGTCCAGCCGGTCGAGCAGCGGGCCGGAAACGCGCGCGAGGTACCGGGAGACCGCCTGCGGCGTGCAGATGCAGTGCCGGGTCGGGTGGCCGAAGTACCCGCAGGGGCACGGGTTCATCGCCGCGACGAACATCGCGGAGCAGGGGTAGGTGACCGTTCCCCCCACGCGGGAGATGGTGACCCAGCCGTTTTCGATGGGCTGGCGCAGGACCTCCATCGCGGCGCGCGAGAATTCCGGCAGCTCGTCCAGAAACAGCACGCCGTTGTGCGCGAGCGAGATTTCGCCGGGGCGCGGGATGCTGCCGCCCCCGGCCAGCCCGGCGGGGGAAACGGTGTGGTGCGGCGCGCGGAACGGCCGCGTGCGGATCAGCGAGGCGCCCGGCGGGAGGACCCCCGCGACGGAGTGAATCTTCGTCGTCTCGATGGTCTCCTCAAACGTCATCTCGGGCAGGATGGAGGGCAGCCGCCGCGCGAGCATGCTTTTGCCGGAGCCGGGCGGGCCGATGAGCAGCACGTTATGGCCCCCGGCCGCGGCCACCTCCAGCGCGCGCCGGGCCTGCGCCTGCCCGCGGACCTCGCTGAAATCGGGCAGAGGAGCGGCGTTTTCCCGGGGCTCTGCATCCGGCGAGGCCGGAGAAATGAGCCGCGCGCCGGTCAGGTGGGCCAGCAGCGACGGCACGTCCGCCACCGGGTAGACGCGGATTCCCTTCACGACCGCCCCTTCGGCGGCGTTTTCCCGCGGGACATAGCAGCTGCGGAAGCCGCGCTTGCGGGCCTCCATCACCATGGGCATCACGCCGCGCACCGGGCGGGTCTGCCCGCTCAGCGAAAGCTCCCCGAGAAACACGCTGCCCGAAAGGTCGGCCGCAAGCTGCCCGCTGGCCTTCATCAGCGCGACCAGCAGCGGCAGGTCGTACAGGGTGCCCTCTTTTTTCTTGTCGGCGGGGGCCAGGTTCACGGTGATGCGGCTCACCGGGAACTTGTACCCGCAGTTTTTCATCGCGGAGCGCACACGGTCGCGCGATTCCTTGACGGCGGCGTCCGGCAGGCCCACCACCTCGAAGGCGGGCAGGCCGGAGGAAAGGTCCGCCTCCACCTCCACGGGGAACGCGTCCATCCCGTAAATCCCCATGCTGTAAAGCTGTGCGACCATGCTTTTCTCCTCCTTGCAACGGGGGCCGCGGGCCGGGCGGCAGTTGACTTCCCGCAGGCGATAGGGTATGATGAAGGCAACAAATCCGGTGGGGCAGCGAGGTGTTGATTGTGACCGGTGCAGGCCGTTCCCCGCTGGCCGGCTGCTCGGACGGCCGGCTGGCCGAGCTGGTGAAGCGGGGCGATTCCGAGGCGTTCGCCGAGCTGACGGCGCGGTACATGTCGCTGGTGCGGGCCCGCGTTCTGCCGCTGCGCAGCGGCGGCGCGGAGCGCGACGACCTCTGCCAGGAGGGCCTCGTGGGTCTGCTGAACGCGGCGCGCACCTACAATCCCGCCCAGGGGGCGTCTTTCCGCACCTACGCGGGCGTGTGCATCGCCCACCGCGTGATTATGGCGTACCGGTCGGCGGCCGGGCGCAAGCACGACCCGCTGCGCAACTTCGTCTCCCTCAGCGACGCCGGGGCGGACGGCTTCCCTGCGCCGGACGGCGGCTCCGACCCGGAGGCCCTTCTGGCCGACCGCGAGAGCTTCGAGGCCATGTGCCGCAAAATCGAGGCCCTTCTGACTCCGCTGGAGCTGCGCGTGCTGCGGCTGTACCTGGGGGGCGCCAGCTACGGCGAAATCGCCGGGACGCTCTCGGTCTCCCCCAAGGCGGCCGACAATGCGCTTCAGCGCGTCCGCCTCAAGCTCAGGCGCCGGTTCGGCGGATAGCCCTCGTCAATAGGATTCCGAGCGCCGCAGCCGCCGCAGCTCGCGGCGCTTTTCGCCGGCGGCCCACTCCGCCTTTTCCTGCGGCGTGTCGCAGATCAGGCGCGGCACCGGCGTCGGCCGGCCGTTTTCGTCGAGCGCCACCAGGACCAGATAGGCGGTGTTGACCAGCTTCCTTTTGCCGGAGACCTCTTCCACATAGCTGTCGACCCGCACCTCCATGGAAGTGCGGCCCACGCAGGTGAGCCTGCCGTGCAGGACGACGAGGCTGTCGGCCGGGACGGGCGCCTTGAACTGGAGGTTGTCGATTTCGGCGGTCGTCACGCACCGGTTGGAGTGCCGGCGCGCCACCGCGCCCGCGACGATGTCGATCCAGGCGACAAGCTGGCCGCCGAACAGCCGGTTCTGCGAGTTGAGCTGCGCGTAAAAAACGGGCTGGATCTGTTCGGTTTCGGAGTCTGAAACGTGCTTTGCGGCGGGTTCGCTCATTTTCTTCATCATTTCCTTATTCTATTGCTTTTTCTACTATATTCCGATTTCCCGGCGATTGCAAGGGATTTTCGGCCGGAAGGCGGGTGCGCTTTTTTTGATTTCCACAGATAACTGCTGCGCGGTCATCGCGGCGGCGGGGGAATCCTCCCGGATGGGAGGGGCGGATTCCAAGCAGTTTCTGCCGCTGTGCGGGGTGCCGGTCCTCGTCTGGACGCTCCGCGCGTTCGACGCGGCCGAAACGGTCGCGTCCGTCGTGGCCGTCTGCAGGAGGGAAGACCTCGGCCGGGTGCGGGCCTGCGCGGCCCGCTATGGAATCCGGAAGCTGGCCGCCGTGGTGCCGGGCGGAAGGACGCGGCAGGCTTCCGTCACGGCCGGGGTGGCGGCCGCTCCGCCGCAGGCCGCGCTCCTCGCCGTCCACGACGGCGCGCGCCCGCTGGTCACGCCGGGTGAAATCGACGCCTGCGTGCGGGCGGCGGCGCGGTTCCGGGCGGCGGCGCTCGGCACGCCGGTCAAGGACACCATCAAGGTTGTGGACGGCGCGCAGAACGTCGTCTCCACGCCGCCCAGACGGCTGCTGTGGGCCGTGCAGACCCCGCAGGTCTTCGAGCGCGCGCTGTATGAAAGGGCGCTGGAGCGGGCCCGCCGCGACGGCGCCGACTACACCGACGACTGCCAGCTTGTGGAAAGGCTGGGGGTCCGGGTGCACCTGTGCCGGGGCGGCGGCGCGAACATCAAGCTCACGGAGCCGGACGACGTCGCCGCCGCCCAGGCGATTTTGAAGCGAAGGGAGGGAGCGCGGTGAGAATCGGGCAGGGATACGACGTCCACCGCCTTGCGGCGGGCAGAAAGCTGATTCTCGGCGGGGTGCAGGTCCCGTTCGCCAAAGGGCTGGCGGGCCACTCGGACGCGGACGTTCTGACCCACGCCGTAATCGACGCGCTGCTCGGCGCGGCGGCGCTGGGGGATATCGGCGCCCTGTTCCCGGACACCGACCCCCGGTACCTCGGGGCCGACAGCATCCGCCTGCTGGGGGAAGTCCGCCGCCTGCTCGCGCAGAACGGCTACCGCGTCGGCAATCTCGACGCAACGGTCACGGCGCAGGCGCCGAAGCTGCGCCCCTACGTCGCCGCCATGCGCGCGAACCTCGCGCGCGCATGCGGCGTACCGGAAGACCGGGTGAGCGTCAAGGCCACCACGGAGGAGGGCCTCGGCTTCACCGGCGCGGGGGAGGGAATTTCCGCCCTGGCCGTATGCCTGATTGAACCTGCGGGAAAATAGTCAATCGCCCGGCCCACGGCATATTCTGTACTAAAGTACAGAGGGGGAATTTGTTGTGGGAAAACCTTTGATTGTCGTCGGTTCCGTCACTTTCGCCATGAAGGGGCGAAACCTTCTGGAAAAGCGCGGAATCCAGTGCAGCGTGGAAAGGATCCCCCGCAGTGCGGAGAACCACGGCTGCGGCTACGGCATTTACGTGCCCGGGGACCCGGACGCGGCGGAGCGGGTGCTGCGGCTGGCGGGCATTCCGCTCTTGGGCCGCGAGGAACGGGGGGTGGGCCGATGATTTACCTCGACAACGCCGCGACGACCTACCCCAAGCCGGCTTCCGTCCGGCGGGCGGTCGCGGACGCGCTGGTCCGGTACGGCGCAAACCCCGGCAGGGCGGGGCACAGCATGTCCCTCGCCGCGTCCGAAGAGATTTTCCGCTGCCGCAGCGCGGCGGCCGATTTTTTTCATGCGCCGGGCCCGGAGTGCGTCGCGTTCACGCTCAACTGCACCAACGCGGTCAATTACGTATTGAAAGGCCTTCTGAAGCCGGGCGACCACGTCGTGATCTCCTGCCTGGAGCACAACGCGGTGTACCGCCCCGTCCACGCGCTCGCAAGGCGGGGGGTGGAGTTCACCGAGGCGCGGGTTTTCCCGGGCGACAACGACCGGACCGTCGACGCGTTCCGTCAGGCGATTCGGAGCAACACCCGGCTGATTTTCTGCACCCATGCTTCCAACGTCTGGGGAATCCGCCTGCCGGTCGAGCGGATCGCCGCGCTGGCGCATGAGTATCGGATTCCAATCGGCCTCGACTGCGCCCAGTCCGCGGGCATCCTCCCCGTCGATATGGCGGGCAGCGGGTTCGACTACCTGTGCATCGCCGGGCACAAGGGCCTGTACGGGCCGATGGGCACCGGGATGCTGATTACGCCGAACGGCGCCGGGCTGGAGACGGTCATCCAGGGCGGCACGGGGACCGAATCCGCGCTGGCGGAGCAGCCCGCCGGCATGCCGGAGCGCCTGGAGAGCGGCACCCAGAACATGCCGGGCATCGCCGGGCTGCGCGCCGGAATCGAATTCGTCAGGCGCCGCGGCCCGCAGGTCATCGCGCGGCATGAAACGGCACTGCTCCGCCGCATCTACCGCGGCCTTTCTTCCCTGCCGGGCATTGTGCTGTACACGCCGGAGCCGGACCTGCGGCACTTTGCGCCGGTGCTTTCCTTCAACGTGGCGGGCCTGCCGAGCGAGACGGCCGCCCGCGGGCTGAACGAACAGGGCGTCGCCGTGCGCGCGGGCCTGCACTGCGCGCCGACCGCCCACCGCTTTATGGGCACGCTCGAAACCGGCGCCGTGCGCGTGTGCCCCTCCGCCTTTACGACCGAGGCGGACGCCGACGGCTTCCTCCGGGCCGTGAAACGGCTCCTGCGAAAAAATAGCGGGCCAAAGGATTGAATCTCACGGGAGTTATGATACAATAAAAAAGTGTACGGGTTTAATCCAACAGGAAAGGGAAAAGAACATGGATGTGGTGTTTGCCGTCTGGAATTCCTTCCTCCAGCTGATACGGCAGTTCCGGCCTTCCGACGCGCTGGATATCATACTCGTCACCTTTATCATCTACAACTTTATCAAGCTGCTGCGTGAGACGCGGGCGGGCCAGCTCGTCAAGGGAATTCTGATTCTCCTCATCCTGTGGGGGCTTTCCCATCTGCTTCAGCTTTATATGATGGAGACAATCCTGAATTACGTGTTTCAGTTCTCGCTGATTGCGCTGATGATCATCTTTCAGCCGGAGGCCCGCCGGGCGCTGGAGCAGATTGGCCGCAGCGGCGTGCGCGGCAGAAGCTGGCTGCTCAGCTTCACCGCCAACCGGAACGAAGAAAAGCAGCGCCGCCTTCGCCGGGCCGTCAACGCGGTGGTGGAGGCAGCGGCGGCGATGTCCCGGCAGAAGACCGGCGCGCTGATTGTGTTTGAGCGGGAGACGAAGCTGGGCGACATCATCGACACGGGCACGATTGTCGACGCGGTTCCGAGCGTGCCCATCATCTGCAATATTTTTTTTAACAAGGCCCCGCTGCACGACGGCGCCATGATTATCCGGGACGGCATGGTCCACGCGGCGGGGTGCATCCTGCCGCTGACCAAGAGCAACCGCGTCAGCATCGAGCTCGGCACGCGCCACAGGGCCGCCATCGGCATGAGCGAGAATTCCGACGCCGTGGTCGTCGTGGTTTCGGAGGAGACCGGCCAGATTTCCGTGGTGGTGAACGGCGTCATCACGCGCAACTACACGCGCGAGACCCTCCGCGGCGCGCTGGAAAATTACCTCTTTGTGCCGGAGCCGGAACAGACGGACAGGCGGCAGGGAAAATTCCCTTCCATCCGAAGGGGGAAAAAGCATGAAGATTAAAAGAATCGCATGGGAGCGCGCGTTTTACAACAATAAATTCGTGCTGGCTTTTTCTTTTCTGCTTGCCCTCGTTCTGTGGGCAATCATGGTCTCTACGGATACGCAGGAGCACGCCCGCGCCATTGCGGAAGTCCCCATCACCGTGACGCTGCCGGATTCCGCCCTTTCGGACGGGATGAAGGTGTTCAGCCAGACGGACACCAAGGCCACGGTCTACATCAAAGGCAACAGCCTGGTCGTCAACCAGCTCAAGGCCGGCGACCTGGAGGCGGTGGCCGCCCTGCCCGCCAACGTCACGGAGCCGGGCAGCTACACGCTGCCGCTCACCGTGCAGAGCAGGCGGACCCTGAACGCCGCCTATACGGTGGATTCTATCTATCCGGCGCAGGTCCTCGTTACGGTCGACCGCTACAAAGAGAAGACCTTCGCCGTCCAGAGCGACGTCACCTATAAGGCCGGGTACAAATCCGACCCCTCGTTTTTTGTCGGGATGCCGGACCCGAGCCAGGACACGGTGACGGTTTCCGGGCCGGAAAAGCAGGTCCTCCAGGTCAACAGGGTCGCGTTTGAATACGAAATCGACAGCACCCTGACGGACACCAAGAACTTTACGGTCCCGCTCGCGCTTTTCGACGCGAACGGCAACAAAATCGACAGGGGCAACATGACCGTCAACCCGGAGAAGGTCGACGTTTCCATCCCCGTGCTGCCGCGCGCGCGGCTGTCGCTCAAGGCGGCCTTCACCAACAAGCCCGCCGGCCTGTCGCTGGGTTCGGACCAGGTCTCGATAGACCCGCAGGAGATTGAGGTCGCGGCCCCGAAAGACGTGCTCGCAACTTTAAAGGAAGTCAGCCTGGAGCCCATCGATTTTTCAAAAATCAACCCGTCGAACAACACGTTCGACGCCAATATCGACCTGCCCTCAACCTGCAAGAACCTGAGCAATCTGCCGACGGCGAAGGTCACGCTGAACCTTGGCAGCATGATTACGCGGCAGATGCAGGTCACCAATTTCAGCGTGAAGAACCTGAGCGCGGACAAAACCGCCCAGGTCTATACCCGGGAGATTCCGGTCACGGTCGTGGGGCCGGAAAACGAAGTCTCCCGCCTGACGGAGAGCAACCTGACGGCGCAGGTCGACCTTTCGGACCGCGAAAACTTCACCGGCCACACGGAGGTGCCGGTGACCTTCTCCGTGAGCAGCACGGAGAACACCTGGGTCTACGGCAGCTATATGGCGAACGTGGAGATTCGCCAGAAAAATTCGTAAGGGCGCAGCCGCCCTGAGAGGAGAGAATCGGCAATGTCCAAAATGGATGAGGTTCGGGCCGAGATGGTCAAGGCCCTGAAAAGCGGCGACAAAGCCAGAAAGAACGTGCTGTCGCTGCTGCTTTCCGACCTGAAGGCAAAGTGGATCGACAAGCGCGCCGACCTGACACAGGCGGAAGAAAACGCCGTGATAGCCAAAGAAATCAAGCAGACGAAGGAGACGCTGGAAACCGCCCCGAAAGACCGCGCAGATATCGCCGGGCAGTGCAGGTTCGCGCTCTCGGTGCTGGAGGAGTTCGCCCCCAGGCCCCTGGGCGAGGAGGAGCTCCGCGGCCTGATTCGGGACACGGCGGTCCGCCTTTCGATTGTGCAGCCGTCGCCGCACGACCGCGGGCGGATGATGAAGGAGCTGATGCCGCAGGTCCGCGGCAGGGCGGACGGCGCCGAAGTCAGCCGGCTGGTCGCGGAGTTCTGCGGCGCCGCAAAATGAATTCGGCCCGGCCCGTACGGAGGCCGAACGTCCGGATGAGAACACGCCCCGAGGCGGATTAACCCGCCGGGGCGTATTTTTGTGCCCGCCGTTTTTCGGCGGGCATATACTGTTATATGCCGTTTTAGCATCCTGATTCAGCATCTTGATTTAGAAAGAAACGGGGCGTTTTTATGCCGTATTCGGCCAGGGAACTTTTGGCCAGGATGATTGCGTGCGAGGCGGGCGGCGAGGGGGACACCGGCATGCAGGCCGTGGCGTCGGTGATTTCCAACCGCGCCAAAGTGCCGTACGGGGAATTTTTCCGCGTGAGCCGCGGCGGGGACTTCCGCGCGATTATGGAGCAGCCGGGGCAGTTCACCTGCATGATGACCACCGTGGGCGGCTCTTACAACGCGCAGAACGTCTACAACATAGACCCCACGGAGGAGCAGTACGAGATTGCGGACTGGGTTCTTCAGGGCAGCACGCTCGGCGCGGTCGCAAACTCGCTTTTCTATTATAATCCGTACAGCCCCACCTGCGCGGGCCTTTTCCCGCCGGGCGGGGCGGGATCTTTCCTCACGCGAATCCGCCACCACTGCTTTTATATTCCAACGCAAAAATATGCGCAGAGCTGAAGGAGGGGATACCCCATGAACGGGAACAATGCGAAATTCAGCGCGGTTTACAACAACCAGAGGTACTGCCCGCTGTGCGGGCGGCCGTGGTATTCGCCCGAGAAAAGCCGGCCGGCGGGCCGGCAGGGAACGGCCGCCGGCCAGCGGACGGCCGTTCCGGGAGCCGCCGCGGGGAGTTCGGCGGGCCCGGCACCCATGGCCGGGGGGATGCAGTCCGCGCCCATGACCGGGATGCAGACCGGCGGGGCCGCGATGTCGCCGGAGGCGCAGGCTGCGCCGACCGCGCCGATTACGGACGCCACGCAGCCCGCGCCCATGACGATGCAGGGCACCGAATACCTGAACGGCTTTCTCCGGACGCAGATCGGCAAGCAGGTGCTGGTGCAGTTTCTGCTCGGCTCGAACACCTTTGTCGACAAATCGGGCCGGCTGCTCGACGTCGGCGCCAACTATATCCTGCTGCAGCTGGCCAATTCCGACGACCTGCTGGTCTGCGACTTTTTCAATATCCGCTTCGTCACCGTCTATCAGTGACTGACCCGCCCCCGGCGCGGGTTGCCACGGGCCGTCCCCTGTGATACAATCAGATCCGGAGAAAATTCCGGAAGAGGGGCGGCTATGGAGGAGAAAATCGGCGGCATGGTTCTGCACCGCAGGCGCGGGGTCGAGTTTCTGACATTTCCGGCGCTGGAGGTGCCGTTTGCGCGGCACGCGTTCTCCACGCGCGCCGGCGGGGTCAGCCGGGGCCCGTTCGCTTCGATGAACCTCGCGTTCGGCCGGGGAGACCCCGACGAAAACGTGCGGGAAAATTACCGGCGGTTCTGCGCTGCGGCGGGGCTGGAGGCTTCTTCCCTCGTCTCCGCCGCGCAGAACCACCATGCCTTTGTGCGCCGGGTGGGCCCTGCGGACCGCGGGGCGGGGATCTTTGAGCCGCAGCGCATGAAGAGCGTGGACGGCCTGGTGACCGATTCGCCGGGCGTCACGCTTGTGATTCATACGGCGGACTGCGTGCCGGTCTTTCTGATAGACCCGGAGCGCCGGGCCGTCGGCCTTGCGCACGCCGGGTGGCGGGGCACGGCGGCGCGCATCGGCGCCGCGGCGGTGGCCGCCATGGCGCGGGAGTTCGGCACCAGGCCGGGCGCCCTGCTCGCGGGCATCGGCCCTTCGATCGGCCCCTGCTGCTTCGAGGTGGACCGCCCCGTGCGCGACGTGTTCGCGGGCCTGACGGATTTGGACCCGAAAGGATTCATCCGGGACGACGGCGGGGGCAAATACCACATCGACCTGTGGGAGGCGAACCGCCGCATCCTGATGCGGGCCGGCGTGCCCGAAAGCTCAATCGCCGTGGCCGGCATCTGCACCCGGTGCCACGCGGACCGGCTGTTCTCGCACCGCGCTTCCGGCGGAAGGCGCGGGGGCCTCGCCGCGTTCCTCGGCATCGGGGAGGGCGCGCAAGCATGACCCTCGAGTGCTGCAATCTGTGCCCCCGCCGGTGCGGCGCCCGGCGGGAGGCGCGCTCCGGCGGCGGGTTCTGCGGCATGGGCGCCGACGCCGTCGTGGCCCGCGCGGCGCTGCATTTCTGGGAGGAGCCCTGCATCAGCGGGAAGCGCGGCAGCGGCGCGGTGTTTTTCACCGGCTGCAGCCTGCAGTGCGCCTATTGCCAGAATTATTCCATCAGCGCGGAGCGGAAGACCGGCCGCGCGGTCTCGCCGGAAGAACTGGCGGCGATTTTCCGCCGGCTGGCGGAGCAGGGCGCGCACAACATCAACCTCGTCACGCCCACGCACTTTGTGCCGGCCGTCCTGCGCGCGCTCTCGCTCTGGAAGCCGACCGTGCCCGTCGTCTACAACTGCGGCGGGTACGAGAGCCTTTCGACCCTGAAGATGCTCGAAGGGCATGTGGACATCTACCTGCCGGACATGAAATATGCGGACGGCGCGCTGGCGGGCGCGCTTTCCGGCGCGCCGGACTATGTGGAGACGGCGCGGGCGGCGGTGCTGGAGATGGCCCGCCAGACCGGACCGGCCGTCTATGGCGCCGACGGCGTGATGCGGCGCGGGACCCTCGTGCGCCACCTGATTCTGCCGGGGCACACGCGCAATTCCCTCGCGGTGCTGGACTGGCTGGCGGCGAACCTGCCGCCGGGCGTGCCGGTCAGCCTGATGGCCCAGTACGTGCCGTGCGGCAGGGCGGCCGAGTTCCCGGGCCTCGGCCGGCGCGTCACGGCGCGGGAATACGCGAAGGTGCAGGACCGGCTCTTCGCCCTGAACCTCGGCGGCTATGTGCAGGAGCGCTCTTCGGCGAGCCGGGCATACATCCCGCCTTTCAACCTGGAGGGCGTCGAAGGCCCGGGCAAAGAATAAAAGCTCCCGCCTTTCCGAAAGCGAAACCGGAGGGGCGGGCGCTTCGGCAGATGGCCGCGCTTTCACCGGGCGGGCCCGCTCAGGGGCGCCGCTCCGCTTTTCGGATGGCTTTTTCGGCGATGCGCTGCAGCGCCGGCATCAGGCACGTCGCCAGAAACAGTGTCGGGACCAGCACGAAGAGCATCGGCAGCGTGAGGGGCGTGATTTCAAAAAGCGACGGGAAAAAGACCAGCGCGAGCACGAAAAGGGCACACATCAGCGAAAACAGGACCGTGTGCCCCGCGCGGTACGGCCAGCATACCCGGAACAGGACCAGCAGGCCGGTGTAGCCGGTCACAAGAACCGCGAGGGTGGAGATTTCCGGATCCGGCAGGCCCAGGAACAGCGAGAGCGCCGACACGACGGCGATGTTGAGCGACATGGTCAGCGCGCCCGGCAGGGCCTTGCCCAGCACGTTGACGATGAACCTGCCGTGCAGGCGCTCGCGGTTCGGCTCCAGCCCGAGGAAAAACGACGGGATGCCGATGGTCGCGGCGTTGATCAGCGTAAACTGGATGGGCTGGAACGGGTAGTTGCAGTCCGAGAAAATGAACAGCACGGCGATGATGGCGGAAAAAATTGCCTTGACGAGGAAAAGCGTGGAAGAGCGCTGCAGGTTGTTGATGCAGCGCCGGCCCTCGGCCACAATCGCGGGCATGCTCGCAAAGTCGGAGTTGAGCAGCACAATCTGCGAGACCGTGCGCGCGGCGTCGCTGCCCGAGGCCATGGCGATGCTGCAGTCGCTTTCCCGCAGGGCGGGCACGTCGTTCACACCGTCGCCCGTCATGGCGACGGTGTGCTTTTTCTGCTTCAGGGCCTTGACGAGGCCCAGCTTCTGCTTCGGCGTGACGCGCCCGAACACCGTGTATTTTTCGGCGGCGGCCCGCAGGTCCTCGTCGCTTTTCAGGCGCGTGGCGTCGATGTACCGGCCGGCGTTTTTCAGGCCTGCCTTTTTGGCGATGTTGGCGACGGTCGCCGGGCTGTCGCCGGAGATGACCTTGAGCTCCACGCCCTGGTCGCTGAAAAACTCCAGCGTGCGGCGGGCGTTTTTGCGGATGCGGTCGCTCAGCAGGACCAGCAGCAGCGGCGTGACCTCGGAAGGGTCGACGCCATCCGCAGAAATCCGCTCCGCCGAGCACAGCAGCAAGACCCGCTGCCCGCGCTTGGCGTACTTTTCGGCGAGCGGGCGGATCTCGTCGAAGCGGTCCTTCAGGATGAACTCGCCCGCGCCGAGGATAAAGCCGCCGGCCGCCTCAAAATGGGCGGCGCTCCATTTGCGTGCGGAGGAGAACGGAACCACCTGGTCGCACTTCCACGCGGGCGCGTTTGGGAAAGCCCCGCGGATCGCGTTCATGGTGGGGGTGCCGTCGTTCAGTGCCGCCGCCATCGCGGCGAGGATCTCCTCCGCCTTCTGCTTTTCGACATTGCCCAGCGGCACGAGCGCGTCCGCCTGCATGGTTCCCTCCGTGATGGTCCCGGTCTTGTCGAGGCAGAGCGTGTCCACCCGCGCGAGCGTCTCGATGGAGTACAGCTCCTGCACGAGAGCGCTGCGCCGCGAAAGGCGCAGGACCCCCACCGCGAGGACCACGCTGCTCAGCAGGACCAGACCCTCCGGTATCATGCCGATCAGCGCGGCCACGGTGCTGACGACGGCGTCCTGCAGGGGCTGGTCCGACATCGCGATCTGCTTGTAGAACAGCAGGCCGCCGATGGGGATGATGGCGAACCCGATGAATTTGATGATGCGGTTGGTCCAGGTCAGGATTTCGGAATTCGGCTTCTTGATGTATTTGGCGCTGGCGGTGATTTTCTGCGCGTAATTTTCCGCCCCGATATGCTCCACGCGGGCGCGGCACTTTCCGCCGGAAAGGTAGCTGCCGCTGAGCAGGCTGTCGCCGCAGTCCTTGAAGACGGCGTCCGCCTCGCCGGTCAGCAGGGACTCGTCCGCCTCGCACTGCCCCTCCAGAATCACGCAGTCGGCGGGCACCTGGCCGCCGGCCGCAAGGACGAGGACGTCGTCCAGCACCAGGTCGCCGACGGGGACCTCGCACTCCTTTCCGCCGCGCACCACGTGGGCCCGCGGCGCTGCGATGAGCGAGAGCCGGTCGATGGTCTTTTTGGCCCGGATTTCCTGCAGGGTGCCGATCAGGATGTTGCAGACGATGACCCCCATGAACAGCAGGTTCTTGTAGGAGCCGCCGACGGCGAGCACCAGCGCGGCGAGAATGGCGTTGAGGATGTTGAACGGCGTGAGCAGGTTGCCCCATATGATCTGCGGGACGGTTTTCGTGCGGACGGGGTCGGAGCCGTTGCGCAGACCCTGCCGCATGCGCTGCGCGACCTGCTGCTCCGACAGGCCCGATACATAGTCCGGATGAAACCGCTCACAATAAGACTGCCGGCCTTCTTCCGCCATTTTCAACCCCCCGCTTTCGATTTCCGGATTTTTCCGCTGCTTTTTTCCTTTTCCAGTATAAACGATTTTAAAAAAAATTAAAGATTTATTGGTGAATCATTCAATCTGTGTTCATGATTTTCAGTATACTATACAAATATAGACCTTTTATTCTGGGACATTAAGAAATATTTCATCTTGCTTCATGTCCGCTTTGTGCTATAATTGTCCCCTGGACATAAAGGAAATCGGGTTGCGGAACATAATTTCCGAATGTCCCGGCCGTTTTTCGGCCGGTAAGAAAGGGATGACCTTTATCGTTCGGACTGCTCGGGCTTTTTTTGCCGCGAAAGACTCTTCGGCGACCACGGACTGGAACCGCGTTGCGGTGGTGGCGCTGACGGTTTCTATTTTTCTTCCCTTTTATATCTGCATCGGGGTGGTCTGCTACCTTGCCCTGATGACCATGGTGCAGTACCGCCTCCGCCTCAAGGCGTTCAGCGCCCCTTACACCAAGCTGCTGTTCGCTTTTTTGGCGGCCGCTTTTTTCGTCGCCGCAGTTTACAACAATTACCAGGGGATGGCGTATTCCATCCTGATTTATGCCGTGGTGACGTGCGGGCTGTACCTGCGCAGCGTGATGACGCGCCAGCTTTTCAACCAGGCGATGGACACGGCGTGCGTGTGCAGCATCTGGTGCGTGCTGATTGCGCTGTGCCAGAAGGCCTATTTCTTTGCCGCTGCGCCGGACTACCGGCCGGTGTCGGTGTTCACCAACACCAATTTTTACGGCATGGTGCTGGAGTTCGTCATCATCATCGCGCTGTACCGCGCGTTCACAAACCCGGAGCACCTCGCCTTTTACGGCGCGGTCCTCGGGCTCAACTTCATCGGGCTGTACCTGACGGGCAGCTACTCCTCTTTTGCCGCCATGCTCTGCGCGGTGCTGGTGATGCTGGGCTATAAGAGAAAGACGAAACTGACGGCGGCCTTTCTGCTGGGCACGGCGGCGTACCTCGCCCTGTGCGTTCTGGTCCCCTCCTTTGCGCCGCGGGGGGCGGGCTCTCTTGAGACGACTTTCGCGCAGCGCGTTTCCATCTGGGAGACGTCGCTCAGGGGCATTGAAGAGCACCCGCTTTTCGGGATGGGGGCGAGCGCCTATCAGATGATTTACGAGCAGTTCGGCGGGTATAAGACCTACCACTGCCACAACCTGCTGCTGGACATTCTGCTGAATTTCGGCGTGGTGGGCCTTGCCGTCCTCTGCATTTACGGCATTGCCCTGGTCCGGCTGCTGATTCTCCGCTTCCGGAACAACGTCTGCACCGACATGAACGTGCTGGCGGCGGCGGCGATGGCGGCGGTGCTGGTTCACGGCATGACGGACGTCACGATCCTGTGGGCGCAGACGGCGGCCCTGTTCTTCCTGATTCTTTCGTCGTTCGGCATCGGCTCCGCATTTCTGGAGGAGAACATCATGCTCCCGAATCCGCTTGCCGAGTATGCGGACGACCGCGCGGGCGCCGTTTACCTGCGGAACTGAGCCGATAAGCCGGAAGGCCGCGCCGCTTTTCCCCGGTGGGGAAGCGGAAAGCGCCCCGGCTTTTTTCCTGAAGAAAAGAGGTTGAAAAATGGTCTTTGGCAGGCAGAAGGCGGTTGCCGGTTCCGCCGCGGTGAAAAAGATATCGCAGAGGCTCACCGAATTCTCCGCAATGGAGCGGTACATCCTGCTTTCCCGCCTGAAGACAAGGGAAAAAGGCCTGGATATTGTGGATGTGGAGCAGCTCTCCGAACAATACCCGAGCAACGAGATTACCCATGAGAAGCCGCGGCCCTGGTATCTGCAGCTTCTCAACGCGTTTCTGAACCCCTTTACGGGGATTCTGCTGGCCATCGCGCTCATCTCTTTTGTGACGAACATGCTTCAGGCCTCGGGGGACCGGGACCTTTCCGCCGTGATGGTGATTCTGATTCTGGTGCTCATCAGCGGCGGGCTCCGCTTTTTTCAGGAATTCCGCTCCGGGCGCGAGGCGGAGGAGCTGCGGTCGATGGTCAAGACGACGGTCACGGTCATCCGCAGGGAAAACGGCAGGGAAGAAATCAACATGGCCGACCTGCTGCCCGGCGACATCGTGGCGCTTTCCGCCGGGGACATGGTGCCGGCGGACCTGCGCGTGCTGCACGCCAAGGACCTCTTCATCAGCCAGTCCGCCCTGACGGGGGAATCGCAGCCGGTCGAAAAGTTCCCGGAGCCCGGCCCTTCCGACGCCGGCGGAAACCTGTTCGATTTGCAGAACATCTGCTTTATGGGCACGAACGTCGTCAGCGGCTCCGCCACGGCCGTCGTCCTCGCGACGGGCGACAGGACCTATTTCGGGAACATGGCCAAAACGCTTTCCGGCCGCCGGAAGATGACGAGCTTCGACCGGGGCATCAACGTCGTGAGCCGCCTGCTGATTCGCTTCATGCTGATTATGGTGCCGCTGGTGTTCCTCATCAACGGCCTGAACAAGCACGACTGGCTGCAGGCGCTGCTGTTCGCCATTTCCATCGCCATCGGCCTCACGCCGGAGATGCTGCCCATGATTGTGACCACCAACCTCGCGAAAGGCGCGGTCAACATGGCGCGGAAGAAAACCGTGGTCAAGCACCTGAACTCCATCCAGAGCTTCGGCGCCATGGACGTCCTCTGCACGGACAAGACCGGTACCCTGACGCGGGACGAAATCACCATCGAGCGCCACCTGAACGTCCAGGGCGAGGAAGATGTCAGCGTGCTGGAGTACGCGTATCTGAACAGCTACTTCCAGACGGGGCTGAAAAACCTGATTGACCTCGCCATCATCGACAAGGCGGCAGAAGAAAGCGTGACCTACCTGAGCACGGGGTATACCAAGGTGGACGAAATCCCGTTCGATTTCTCGCGCCGCCGCATGAGCGTCGTGCTGAAAGGCCGGAAGGGCGAGACGCTTCTGATTACGAAAGGCGCGGTCGAAGAGATCTTTCAGATTTGCTCGTTCTGCATCTACGACGGCAAAACAGTGCCCATGACCGACGAGCTGCGCGCGGCGGCGGTGAAGGTGGCGGACGGGCTGAACGCCGACGGCATGCGCGTGATTGCGGTGGCCCGCAAGCGGAATCCCTCGGAAGAGGGCGTTTTCGGCGTGGGCGACGAGAACGGCATGACCCTGGTGGGCTGCCTCGGCCTGCTGGACCCGCCGAAAAAATCGGCGGCCTCCGCCATACGTTCCCTCGGCTCGTACGGCGTGCATGTCAAGGTCCTGACCGGCGACAGCGAGACGGTGACCCGCAAGGTCTGCGAGAAGGTCGGCCTGCGCTCCGACCGCATCCTGCTCGGCACGCAGATTGAAGGGATGACGGACGAAGAGCTGCAGAAAGAGGCGGAGACGGTCTCCATCTTCGCGAAGCTGTCGCCCATGCAGAAAGCGCGCGTCGTGGGGGCCCTGCAGAAAGGCGGCCACACGGTGGGCTTCCTCGGCGACGGCATCAACGACGCCCACGCCCTCAGCCGGGCCGACGTCGGCATCTCGGTCGACACGGCGGTCGACATCGCCAAGGAGAGCGCCGATATCATCCTGCTGGAAAAAGACCTGAACGTCCTTGTCCACGGCGTGATCGAGGGCCGGAAGATTTTCGGAAACATCGTCAAGTACATCCGGATGACCATCAGTTCCAATTTCGGGAACGCGCTCTCGATGCTTGCGGCGAGCGCCTTTTTGCCGTTCCTGCCCATGATGCCGGTGCAGATTCTGCTGCTGGACCTGCTGTACAACATCTCGCAGATTTCCATTCCGTGGGACAACATGGACCCCGAGTATCTGCGCGTCCCCAGAAAGTGGGACGCCTCCGGCATGGGGCGCTTCATGCTCTGCATGGGGCCGGTCAGCTCGGTGTTCGACATCGCCACCTTCGCGCTGATGTGGTTCGTCTTCGGCTGCCGGGACCCCGCCGACCCCGCGCTGGTGGGGCTGTTCAACGCCGGCTGGTTCGTGGAGAGCCTGATTTCCCAGACCCTGATCATCCACATGATCCGCACGCCGAAGCTGCCGTTCGTGCAGAGCCGCGCAGCCAGGCCGGTCGTGCTGCTCACGAGCGCGGTGATGGCGGCGGGCGTGCTGATTCCGTTTACCGGGCCGGGCTTCTCGATCGGTTTCCGGCCGCTGCCGGGCCGCTATTTCGGGTGGCTGGCCCTGATTGTGGCCGGCTACATGCTGCTTTCGCAGGTCGTCAAGATGATTTATATCCGCATCAACCATTCCTGGTTGTAAGAATAAAAAAGCGCCGGGATTGTTTTCCCGGCGCGGAAGCGTGGTCGTTCTATGCTTTTTTGACGCCCATCCGCTTTTCGGCGTTCTGGACCAGGTTCAGCAGGGAAGTGGCGAACAGTGGGTAATCCTCCGAGAGCTTTTCGGGGGAGGAGGATGGCGCGCTGCCCTTTTCGGGCGGTTCCATCCCATCCGGCCCCTCCCCTGCCAGCAGGCAGGAAGCGTTGCTCAGCGCGATTTCCTGCGCCGCGCGGGACCGGCCGTCGTACTGGCGGGGCGGAACCGCGAAGAGGCCCTGCGGATTTTTGGAATTGGCCGAATACAGCAGACGGAAAACCCGGTAGACCGCAAGGCTCAGGTAAGCCGAAACCTCGCTCGTGAGGGCGCGGCAGTTGATTCTCTGCAGCGCGCCGTAAAGGATGTTGAGCGAATTGGCCAGCAGCTTTTTGTTCAGCACCGGCAGCAGGCTTTCTTTTCTGCCGTGAAGGATGTTGTCGCGTCCGCCGGCGTCCGGCTCCGGAATCTCCTCGACCGAGATGGTCGCGCCGCTGCGCTCGGGTGTCCTGCCGAGCAGATAATCGCACGAAACGCCGTAGTAATCGGCGACCTTCACCACGAAATCCAGGCCGCATTCGCGGATTCCCTTCTCGTAATGGGAGAGAAGGGCCTGCGAGATTCCCAAATCCTGCGCCGCCTTTTTCTGGCTGCTTCCGCGCTCCTTGCGCAGCAAAGTGATGATTCTCGCAAAATCGATGTTCATCCGCACTATCCCCTGTCGAATTTCGTCAATTAACGTCCTGTATATGATATAACAGATATAACTTTTTGTAAAGCACTATATCTTGTCCCCGGACGCCGGCGCCTTTCAGCATCTTGCATGGGGACAGAATAATACCGCAGAGAAAAAAGAGGAGGGTCCCGATGAAGTCTTATCTCATCCACCTGATTCGCCACGGGATAACCGCGGGCAACGAAACCGGCCGCTATGTGGGCAGCACCGACCTGCCGCTCTCCGCCGCGGGGGTGCGGCAGATTCAAAAACTGGCCGCCGCCCATGCGTACCCGCAGGTTCAGGCGTATTTCGCCGCCCCGCAGAAGCGCTGCGTGCAGACGCTCCGCCTGCTGTACCCGCAGGCAAAACCCATTGGAATCCCCGGCTTCCGGGAATGCGGCTTTGGCCGCTGGGAAGGAAAATCCGCGGCGGAAATCGCGGCGGAAGACCCGAAGTTCGCACAGTGGATTTCGGGGAACGGCAAAGCCGTGACCCCGCCCGGAGGTGAGAGCGGGGGCGTCTTCATGCAGCGGGTCTGCGCCGCGTTTGAAAAAGTGGTGGAGGGCATGCTGCGCTCCGGCGTGACTTCCGCGGCCGCCGTGGTTCCGGGCGGTGCGCTGATGGCGATTCTTTCGACGTACGGGCTGCCGCGGGCGAAATTCTACGACTGGATGGCGGAAAACGGCTGCGGCTATTCCATGCGCATCACGCCGGGGCTGTGGATGCGCTCGATGGTGGGCGAGGTGTACGCGAAGGTCCCCGCGGACCTGGGAAAGGACAGCGGCACCTCGGCGATCGATTTGGGACGGGAAGCCGCGGACCGCGCTTTCGGAGCCGAGGATGAAGGCGGGCGCGGAAAGCCGGATGAAAAATAGAGATTTGCCGAAAAGTATATTTATTTGAAGTAGTTACGATTCGTACAATTTATTCTTGAAGAACACGCCGAGAGAGAAAGCAGAACGGACCGGCCGTCGGGCCGGTCCGTTCTGCTTTTGGGGAGGAGTTGTATTGAAAAGGTGTGGCATTCCAGCCACAAGACTTGTAATCAAAACAGAAGCACTTCAAGATGTTCCACTCGACTTTTTCTGCCTTTATTATACGAACAAAATCCAGTGCTGTCAACGCCTTGGCGGCGCTTTCAAGCGGATTCTACCCATTGTATAAAACGCGGATTTTCTGCGGAATTTTTTCATGACTGTTTTCCAGGACCCGCAAAAAAGCGGGGCGAATCCGGGCGGAATCAAGTGAATTTTACGAATCGGGCCCGCGGGCATTGACGGCGGCCGCGGTTCCGCCTATGATAATGGAAAAGAGGAGGAAATATGGAGCTGAAAAAGAATCAGGTGATTCCCCTTGCAATCGACGGGTACACCGCCGAAGGGAACGGCGTCGGAAGATATCGGGGCATGGCCGTTTTCGTGCCCCGCGCGGCGGCGGGCGACCGCCTTCTGGTGCAGATTTTAAAAGTCGCCAAAAACTACGCCTATGGGAAAATCAAGACCGTCGTCTCGCCGTCGGAGGACCGTGTCGCCCCCGGCTGCCCGCAGTACGGCCGCTGCGGCGGCTGCGCGTACCGCCACATCTCGTATCCGGCCGAGCTGCGCGCCAAGCAGCGGCGGGTTCAGGATGCGCTGGAGCGCATTGCGGGCCTGCATTTTGCCGTGCTGAAGCCCATCGTCGGCGCGGAGCGGGCGGACCGCTACCGCAACAAGGCGCAGATCCCCGTCGGCGCGGGGCGGGACGGAGAAATCAGCCTCGGCTTTTACGCGGCGCGCAGCCACCGCATCGTCGACTGTGCGGAGTGCCTGCTGCAGCCCCCCGAGTTTTCGGCGGCGATGGAGGCGTTCCGGCAGTGGGAGCGCCGGACGCACGACAGCGTCTACGACGAATCGACGGGAAAGGGCCGTCTGCGCCACCTGTTCCTGCGCAAGGCGGAAAAAACGGGCGAAGTGATGGTCTGCGTGGTGGTCAACGGCAACGGCGTGCACGACGAGCCGGGGCTAACGGCGCTGCTGCGCGAAAAAGTTCCCGGGCTGAAAAGCGTGGTCGTCAACAGCAACCGGGAAAAGACGAACGTGATTCTCGGCGGCCGCTGCCGCGCCGTCTGGGGGCGGGACTTTATCACGGACGAGCTGTGCGGTCTGCGGTTCCGGATTTCGCCCCTGTCGTTTTACCAGGTCAACCCCCGGCAGGCCGAGCGCCTTTACCGCATCGCCGGGGAATATGCGGCCCTGACGGGGACAGAAACGGTCCTTGACCTTTACTGCGGCACGGGGACCATCGGCCTTTCCATGGCAAAGAACGCCGGCCGCGTCATCGGCGTGGAGATTGTGCCGCAGGCCGTGGAGGACGCGAAGAAAAACGCCGCGGAGAACGGCATCGAAAACGCGGAGTTCCTGTGCGCCGACGCGGCCGGGGCTGCCGAAACGCTGAAAGAGCGGGGCGTCAAGCCGGACGTCGCCGTCCTCGACCCCCCACGCAAGGGGTGCGCCGAAGAGCTGGTCGACGCCGTCGCCGCGATGGCCCCGGCCCGCGTGGTTTACGTTTCCTGCGACCCGGCGACGCTGGCCCGCGACCTCAAGCGCTTTGCGCTGCGGAAATACAAGACCATGGAAGTCACCCCCGTGGACATGTTCCCCCGCACGGCGCACGTTGAGTGCGTGGTATTGATGTCGCGTATATATAGTGCGTAGATGCTGATTTCAACACAATATATTGTTATTTCGGCGTTCCAGAAGAATTAAATAGCCTACTTGTCATTCTCAAAAATATGTGATATGATTAGGCTATAAAATCTTCAAAGGAGGAATTGAGGTGGATCCAAAGGTATTCTTTATACCGGCAAAGCCGGATAGAATCGTGAAGAATGTCGGTATATACTGCCGGGTCAGCACTCCCGAAAAAGACCAATTGAGCAGCCTCTCCGCCCAGATATCCGCATTGACAAGAGCCGTGTCCCATGTAGAGCAGTGGAAACTGCGTGACACCTTCATAGATATAGGTTCCGCAAAATCAGAAGTCCCCCGCAAGGAATTCGAGCGAATGCTGCAGGAGTGCGAAGCACACAACATTTCTGTCATCCTGACAAAAAGCATCAGCCGGTTTGGCAGGGATACAGTAGATACCTTGGAGGCGTTAAAGCGCTTAAAGGCAGCAGGCACACGGGTTATATTCGAGGGAGATAATCTTGATACTGATAATACTGACAGCAATTTGATGATATCAGTGTTCGAATCCTTAGCACAGGCAGAAAATGAAACCAGAAGTGAAAATATCCGTATGGGACTGAGCTTCAGAGCTGCCGGAGGAACATCAGGTTTATATAAACGCAGACTATACGGATACGATAAAACAGCCGAGGGAGAATTGGTTTTAAACAAAGAGCAGGCGCAGGCCGTCCGTGATATTTTCCGCTGGTACATTGATGGAAAGAGCGTCCTTGGAATTATTAAGGAACTCGAAAAGAATGACATCTCCTCCCCGACCGGCAAGCCGAAATGGAGCAAGCGGTCTGTTGAGAATGTTCTTACCAATGAGAAATATACCGGAACCGTTAGGCTGACAGATTCGGTTACCGGCCAATTTCAGTATTTGGCAAAGGACAACCATCCGCCCATCATCACGGAGGATGTATTCCGGGATGCACAGGAAGCGAAAAAGTGCAGGTCTAATGTCGTTACTGATGAAAACGGCACCCACCGTAAATCACAGAAATACAGTTCCAAAGGGAAATAGCCTACTTTTGCGAGCGAATGAAATCGATGTTATCGCTCTATAAAATGACCTTGAACCATTGAAAAACAAGGCTTTTTAAGCTCTCGTTGATGTGTTTCTGAAATAGCCTAAAGTGCACACGTTGAGTGCGTGGTATTGATGGAGAGGGTGGAAAAGTGAGTGCGTGAAAAGTCCAGTAATACTGGTGCTTCCGGGGTTTGCAGGCAAAAATCCGATATGCGAAAATCATGAAAATATCGCTCTGAGGGAACAAGTCCAAAGGGCGGATTTCGGTCGCGAGTGAACGATATTGATGTCGGCTGTTTGCGTGTGTACAGAATTGATGTTTTGGCGTTTTTGGGGCTGGTGTGTGAACGGGATAGATGTTTTTTGAATTTGACGGGATTATGTGGACTGGGTGAATGGAGGAATATTATGGGAGGAACAGCTCGTCAATTTAATAAAATGTATTCCGACTATAAGAAGAGATTTAAAAAGCCAATAGCAAATATTGCACTACTTTTGCCGCAGGATTTTACGGATGATCTTTTTGTCAATACATTTATAGAACTGTATCCAGATTTATGGGATGACTTAAAGAAAAAATATAAATATTGGCATGATAAAAATAACTTCTTGATAAATCACGGTAAGAAAAGTCGTTATAATTTTAGAAAACCATACAACTTCATTTTAGATTGCTCGTACGATTGCCGAAATAAATTACGCAAAAGTAAGAACTACAGCAGTCTTTCACCTGAGGAAAAGGATAAATTGAAGAAGGAGATATCTAAGCGATCAATAAAGAAACAACAAACGATCCAAGCAAAGATATCTCATAATTTGTATTATGTACAAGAAATAGAGCCATCCTACACCAAAGCATTTATTGATAAGTATTTTACAACCCATGATTTACATGAACGTTTGGAAATCATACGTGAATTATCAAAATATAAATCTGATTCGATAGTTAATTTTTTCTATAAAGTCAATGCTTGTACACGTAATTTTTCACTTAAGCAAGAATCAATGCAGTATATACAAGCAGTTGGCCTTCCCTTTGTACTAAGGCGGAAGAAAAAAGGAAAAACAAATTTTATTGATAATGAAATAGTGAAAAATGACTGCAACCCGGAAATTTTGATGCAGAGGATATACGTAAATCGGTTAGAGAAGTTAAAGGAGTTTGATATGTTTATTTCTCATAATTCAAGGGATGAGGCAGAAATTGTTGATTTTTATAAAAAACTCAATTCTCAAGGATACGTAGCATACATAGATTGGGTTAATGACAAATTCGATCTTAAACGGCAATGGTGCAATGCTACTACAGCACAGATAATTAAAGAAAGAATAAAACAGAGCAAAGTATTTATTTTATTTTTATCGGAAAGTACATTGGATTCACAATGGTGTCCATGGGAATTAGGATATGCAGATGCTTTGGGAAAAAAGATCTGTATTTATTTGCATGGCACTGATCTCTCACACATTCCGCAGTTTTATTCTTCATATCCCCAACTACTAATGTATAATCAAATTTACATAGAAATAGGCGGTACAAAAATACTATTTGATGAGTGGATCAAATAAAGAGAGGATGACAAACGATGGAAAATAAAATTAAACATCTCGAATTTATTCAAACAAATATTTCTCGTATGAATCAATGCTCTTTTCAAATGAAAGGATGGGCGCTCACAATTGTAACAGTATTATTAACCCTATATGCCACTACTGTTGATTCAACTACACATGGAAACGTAGCATTTATTTTTATAGCAATTGTTCCAACAGTATTATTTTGGTTTTTAGATTCTTATTACTTACAACAAGAGCGGAAGTTCAGGGGCATATATAATGACGTAGCTGGTTTAATAAAAGAAAAGAATAAAATACCAATAAGAGATTTTGAGATGCCGTTGGATAAGTATCAAGGTGGAAAATACTGCTATTTCAAAGTGCTTTTTTCACGAACAGAATGGCCATTGTATCTGTCAGTTATTGTAGGCCTAATTATTGCGGGTATATTTTTAAAATAATCAAAAGGAGAGATTATTATGTCAAGAAAAGTGTTTTTTAGCTTCCACTATGGTAATGATATTAATCGTGCAATGACAGTTAGAAATAGCTGGGTAACCCAAGGTACAGAAAAGGCAGGGTTCATAGATAAGGCCGAGTTTGAGAAAATACAACGGCAAGGGGAACAAGCTGTTGAAAATTGGATAGATAATCAACTTAATGGCACATCTGTTACTGTTGTTTTGATAGGAAGCGAAACATTGAACCGAGATTTTGTTCAATATGAAATTCGAAAGAGCATAGAAAAAGGAAATGGGATAATAGGAGTAAAGATTAACAATATTGCAGATATGCGTACAACCCTTAAATCACAATTATGTAATTTACATACATGCATTGGGATTTGGTCTGCTTCCAAGGCAAAGATTTATTTTGATGAGGTTGCAGATGGTATTTATGACTATACTACGCAAGATGGATATCACAATTTAGGTAACTGGGTTGAGGATGCTGCAAAGAAGAAGGGTAAATAGTACACTATTCCTGTCACCATATATTTTAGTACATAATAAGGACAAGGCACCCTACAATGTAACTCCGTAGAGCGCCTTGTCCATTTTTGCTCTTATCCCTTCACATCCACCGTCACGCCGGACTTAAATTCCACGGTAAATTTATCCTCATAAACAGTGACCTTTTCAATCAGCCGCCGGACAAGGGATTCGTCGTATTCCGTAATTTCTGTGGATTGTTCCCGCAGGAAAGCGCCCATGTCGGTGATGCGCTTTTTGACCTCGTCGTGGTTGGCGCTTTCCATCAGGGCCTTCTGCTTTTCGTCCCGCAGGCGGTAAATCTCATTTCCAACTTTTTCGTAATCCGCATTGGACGCGGCCAGCTTCAAAAGCTCCGCCTGCAGTTCCTTCAAGCGCTTTTCGATGTCGGCGAGCGCCCGGTCGTTCCCTTGGCTGAGGACGGTTTCAATGTTTCTTTGCAGGATTTTGAGAAAATCATGATAGAGTACAATAAAGTTCGCAATTTCGAAAAGGCATAGAAAAGCCATTGGG
>ENA-UOOH01001209-UOOH01001209.1-fermentation-metagenome-genome-assembly--contig:-NODE-1209-length-25914-cov-326.329672_pt1 | contig 25914 bp, 24 predicted proteins | sample MGYA00245778_ERZ724025 | MGnify/ENA primary metagenome ERZ724025 (study PRJEB28704, sample SAMN03018313) | fermentation metagenome | biome: anthropogenic terrestrial biome; feature: soil... | reverse complement strand
ACCTACGACCTTTGCGATGTCAACGCAACGCTCTAACCAACTGAGCTAACCGCCCGTGGAAACGTGATTATAACTGAGGCTTAAAAATTGTGCAAGTTTTTTAACTAAAATCGCTTGCATTAATACGCTTGATAATCTCTTTTGCAGATTGCCCCTCAAGCGATGGCAGCACAAGGTCGGCGTGACCCACTCTGCTGTGTGGTCCCAAACCAAGCGCTAACATGCCGGCAGCATGGGCGGCATCGATTCCCGCCGAAGCATCCTCGATGACCAGGCAGTCTTTTGGCTCGAGCTTAAATAAATCAGCAGCGAGTAAAAAGAGGTCCGGAAAAGGTTTGGAGCGGGCAGGTGCATGTCCATCAATGACGCCGTTGATAAGCTCGCCAATACCCAGCTTCTGAATAACCAAAGCTGCGTTTTTGCTCACTGAGACAATAGCCCGCGGGATGCCCATCTCGATGAGCTCCATTAACATTTCTTTGGCGCCGGGCAAAATGTTTTTCGGACTCATCTGGTTGATCCATTCGAGGTAATAGTTGTTTTTGGTTTCCATGTAGGTTTGGGCTTGCGCTTCGGTCACCGGGCGTCCTTTTAGCAGGATTTCAAGGGATTTGCGGCGCGATATGCCTCGTAAAGCCTCATTTTCTTCGCGGCTGAAAGGGATGCCTAAATCTTTACCCAAGCGCTGCCAGGCTAAAAAATGATATTCAGAGGTGTCTGTGATGACGCCATCGAGATCAAATAAAAAGGCTTTAATCATTGAAAGTTCTCTCCAGCTTTGATGTCAAAGTTATGCAGCTTGCCTTTCCATACCAAATTGAAGCAAAGACGAGTCCAATGTTGAGGCAGTTTGGGAACTACCCTGAAGCTGTCATCCAGGATTTGTAAACCGCCAAAGCCAAAGACAGCGGCTTGCCACAAACCACCTGCTGAGGCGCCATGGATGCCATCACTGGCATTTCCGCGCAGGTCTTTGAGGTCAGCCTGGGCGGCAAGCATGAAATTTTGATAGGCTTCATGCAAATCACCGTGCCTCGCAGCCAGAATGGATTGAATTGCCGGGCCAAGTGAAGAGCCAAAAGCGTAATCGGTGCGCGGTGTGTAAAATCTGTAATTTGCCTCATGCTCTTCCTCGTCAAAAAGCTCTGGCAATAAATACATCAACATCAAAACATCGGGTTGTTTGATGATTTGCGTTTTTGCAACGCCTTCAAAGCCTAAAATGGCTTGCATTGATTGCTTTCTTCCGTCATAGTCCTGTAAATCGACGTTTTCCAGGTCAAAATAGCCGTCAAACTGCTCCAAAACACCATCAGCGTTGGCTTTGGGCAAGGCGATTTGCTGGGCTTTGCTCTTCCAGCCCTTGATTTTGGCTTCATCTACTCCCAATGTGCTCAAAAGCGTTGAAGCGGTTTCAGTTTTCTGGGACTCCAGCCAATGGAACAACTTACAAGCAAGTTTTAAGTGCCAGGCGGCAAAATAGTTCGTGTAAGCATTGTTGTCGATATGCTCATGATACTCATCCGGTCCAATTACATTCCGTAGCTCATATTGCTTCTTGTCTTCAATCCATTCAAGCCGACTTTCCCAAAAAAGGCTTGTTTCAAGGATGATTTGCGCACCACGGTTGAGCATAAAGGCATCATCGCCACTCAGTTTCCAGTATTGCAAAATTGCCCAAACAATGTCGCTGGAGATGTGGATTTCAATATCACCGGTCCAAATGCGCAGCAATTTTCCTGGCTCAAAAGGATGTGGCACCCAGGTTGGGGTAACTTCGTCACCTGTGGCAGCGCTTTCCCAGGGATATTGCGCGCCTTTTAAGCCGTTGGCAACTGCTTTTCTGCGTGCGCCAGGCAGGTTGTGATAGCGATAAGAAAGCAAATTGCGCGCGATTTTTGGAAAGAGGTGGCTGAAGAAAGGCAGCATAAAGATCTCTGTATCCCAAAAAGTGTGCCCTCGATACCCATATCCGCTAAGCGTTTTTGCGCCGATGTTCACGCGCTCAGTGTGTCGGGGTCCGGCAATCAGCAAGTGATATATATTGAAGCGCACCGCCAGCTGGGCTTCGTCGTCACCCTCAATGATGATGTCAGCAATGCGCCAGTCTTCCCGCCAGGCTTGGGCATGTTCCTCATAAGCTTGATTAAAGGAAAGATTTGAAAGGGCTTGGGTAGAGAGCTTTTCCAAATTGGCTTCATTGAAAGGGTCGGCTTCAATAGAAACAAATTTGCACAGGCTTATTGTTTCGTTTTGTTTGAGATCGGCATGAAGCACTTCGATAGGGTGGTTGCGCAGGTTTAGCTGTGTTTTAATGAATGAAGCACCCTCCGTTTTTAGAACCTGCTTTAAGCTCACGGGCACTTGGCTGGTTTGGCTTATGAGTTCAAGGCTGATACCAAAGTCATCTGTGTTTTGATCGCGCCAAACCCAGTGCTTAAATTGTTCGTTTGAGGTCTCGCCGTTTAGACCGCTGTGAATGTCGCATGTACCAGAATAATTTTCTGGCAGAACGTCTACTTTGAGGACGCAAAGGGAGTCCTTTGCGCGGCTGGCAAAACGTTGGAAGTGCAATTGGCTAATATGCCCATTGGGGCTTTGCCAGCGGACCAGCCGGCTGAGGAGGCCTGTGCGTAGGTCAAGCTTGCGTTTAAAGTCCAGTAACTTGCCCGTGCGCATATCGAACCGTTCGCCATTGAGCCAGATTTCCAGCTCCGCCCAGTTTGGGAAGTTTGCCAATTCTGTGAAAACAATCGGGATGTCATCAAAAACGCCATGCACAAAGGTGCTCGCTTGTTGCCCGGGATAGTACTCTTCAAAACTGCCTCGTGTGCCAAGATAACCATTGCCTTGGGTGAACACAGTTTCAAAATGGTTTAGCTTGTTTGCTTCAAATTCATTTTGAATAATAATCCAATTTTTGTCGTCCATTTGTTCCTCTTTTGCTCATCAAGCATGCAAGCTTTGTGGCGTTTTTTAGGCTCCCGAATTTATCGTGGCTTCTTTAGTATACATAAACATAGCGGCCTTGCTGTGGATTTGTGTATCAAAGCTTTTATTAGAAAAGAATAAAAATGAGTGTTTAAGGTCTACAAGAATTGGTTAAGCGTCTACAAAGTTTATATAATGAGCTTAATGAGGTTAGTGAGAGCTAACAAAATGAAGCGAATGGAGGATTAATATGTTTAAACAGTATCAACTACCTTATGCCTATGACGCAATCGAACCCCACATCGACGCGATGACCATGGAATTGCACTATTCCAAACATCATGCCGGTTATACAAAAAATCTAAATGACGCCGTTGAAAAACTTGGCATCGAGAAAAACATTGAAGAACTACTTTTCACTTTGGAAGAAATCAAAGATCCAAAGCTGATGATGACCGTGCGCAACAACGGTGGTGGCTATTACAACCACAACCTTTATTTTGCAACCATTAGCCCCAATGGCGGTGGTGAGCCAGGTGGCGCTTTTGGTAAGTTGCTGGGAGACAGCTTTGGCGGTTTTGCCGGCTTCCAAGAGAAGTTGAGCCAGTTTGCCTTGGGTCAGTTTGGGTCCGGTTGGGCATGGCTTTCAGCGAATAAGGCTGGCGAACTTTTGCTTTCATCGAGCCCCAACCAAGATAATCCCATTATCGAGAAGTCTGAATATCAACCCATTTTGGGCATTGACGTTTGGGAACACGCCTACTATCTGAAGTACAAGAACGTCCGTGCGGATTACGTGAAGGCTTTCTTCAACGTGATTGATTGGAAGGTGGTTGAGGAAGGTTACGAAAAAATTAAGTTTGCTGGCTAGCCACGACCTGATGAGCTACACCTCAGCCAGTGAGCTGAGAGCGATTGAGTTTAGGAGGTTGATCCATTGGGTCAACCTCTATTTTAAAACAACGATGCTCTTTTCCCACAAACAATGATGAATGCTTATTGTCTTGTTTTTGTCATCCTTGTTTCGCCGCTGTCTCACCCTTAGGTCTGATCGCGCCGGTAATGATTGATGGCTAGGTCATTGTTGATGGCGCCGGTGTCCCCACCGAGCGCCAGGAAGCCATCGGTAACCTTCAAGCCCTACGGTGGGACACCGAGGGCATTATCGGATTTGCGGATTTCGGTGGGACACCGAGGGCATCATCGGATTTGAGGTATCGTAGTACCCTGGGAGGAGACAAGTATTGACCCCATTGATGTCAGTGATGGAGGTATATTAAATGCATTGCCGCTGCTACCAGAGTCTCCAGCCATCAACCGCCGCTTTGAACCATGCCTGGCAACCATGACCTTGCTGGATGTGCCGGTAGACTGGGTGCTAGGTTTGGACCAATTTAGTAGACCACGCGGCTTGTTCTGCGACTCAGGCGCTTGGAGATTGAACAAGACTTAGCAATTCTTCACGATTTTGGAACGCAAGTGAGCTTTTGCCAAAATCCTCTTGACTTGGTCGATGTGTAATGCTTTCTAAAGGTCTTAAGGGCTTGTCTGTTAGGACCTTTTTCTCTATTCTTTGCGTCGTTTGACTATCCGCCTATAATTGATGATAATTAGCTAGATGTATTTAAAAGGTAGCAAACTCTCTATGCATGCGCGTCGCAAGCGCGGACGGCCGTGGCTAATCATTTTCTTGGTCCTGGCTATTGCTGCATTAATTTACCTTAATGTGGTTGTGGTGCCGATGATTAACCCACCTTTTGTGCCCACGCCAACACCCACGCGAGACCCGGCATCTTACGTCGCTGAGGCTGACGCTTTGGTGGAAGAAGGAAAATACATCCAAGCTGTTGAGGTTTACCAGGCGGCGATTAATGCCAATCCGCAGAATATCCATAATTATCTCAAGATTGCCAGGTTGCAAATTTTCACCAGCCAGCTTGAACAAGCTCAGGTAAACGCCCAAAATGCCATCCTGCTTGATGCCTCCAGCTCCGAAGCTTACGCGCTTTTGGGCTGGTCGAAGGCTTTTCAGCGGGAGTATCTGGCAGGTGAGGCAGACCTGCGTAAGGCTGTGGAGCTGAACCAGAACAGCGGCTTGGCGCACGCCATTTATGCCTATATTCTGGCTCTGCGCGTGGAGGCACGCCTGGATGATCTTGACACCATGGACCGTGCCATCGAAGAGTCGCGCACCGCGCTTGCCCTGGAGCCAAATCTCATGGAAGCGCACTGGGCGCGCGGTTATGTGCTTGAGGTTACCGCGAACTTTGCCGAAGCGGTGGAAGCGCTAGAAAAAGCCAATCAAATCAACCCTAATGTTGACCGTTTGCATATGGCGCTTGGACGTAATCTAACCTATGTTGACCAACTCGACCGGGCAGTTTTTGAATTTACCAAAGCTTATTCGCTCAACCCCACCAGTCCAGCACCAAACCTGGCCATTTCGCAGGTTTACAGTCGATTGGGTGAGTTTGATAAGGCTATCCAGTACGGCGAGGTTGCCTTGCGCGATGGACCGACACAGGCAAACCTCTACGCTAATCTGGGAACGCTTTACTACCGAAAATCGCAGTTTAACACGGCTATTGACTTTTTGCGCATTGCGGTGCGCGGTGGAACCACTGAGAACGGACATGTGGTTGAAGGTATCCCTCTTTCTTATGAACTTGGGGTTGTTGAGATTTATAGCCGTTACGCATTAGCACTGGCAAAGATAAACGACTGCAGTGAAGCTGTAAGCATCGCTGAAGGGATGCGCCAAACCGTACCTGATAGTACCGTCGGCTTAGAAAATGCGGACATCATCGTCAAAACTTGCCAGGAAAACCTGCTCAATCCGCCCACGCCAACCTCTCCACCAACACCCACCGTGGTAACAGGACCAACCGCCACGCCGGAGAGTACACAGCCTTAAGATAAACGACTTATGTATATCAACGAGCGGAAGAATCTTTTTCATAAGCCAAACCGGGCTTCAAACCCTTATTTGATTATGCTCATTTTGCTCTGCGTGGTCATTGTGGCGGCGGTGATGCGCGACTATGCCAGCGGCAAAATTTGGCCACCTTTTATCCCCACGCCGACACCTACCCGAACGGTAAACTCCTTTTTAGTTGAAGGTGATACCCACTTTCAGGCGGGTAACCTGGATGCGGCAATCGACTCTTATAACAAAGCCATCTTGCTTGAACCAGAAAATATTGACCTGCGCGTAAAACTGGCACGTATTCAGGTTTACTCTTCTGCTTCGCTCACGACTGACCAGGAAAGGCGCGATCGTTTGGCTGATGCTTTGGCAATTGTGGATGAGGCACGCGAAAAAGCGCCTAATAACGCTGATGTATTGGCAATCCGCTCTTTGGTGCTCAACTGGTCTGCAAACCCAACTCTGGCTGGTGAAAGAACCACCGAACTTCGCAACGCTGCCGAAGCTGACGCGCTTGCCGCCATTCAGCTGGATAGCCGTAACGCGTTGGCAAAAGCCTATTATGCTGAGGTGCTCATCGACCAGTTCAAGTGGGGGCAAGCGCAGGACTACATCGCTCAAGCTCGTCAAAACGGTGAAGACTTGATGGACGTGCGCCGTGTGCAAGCTTTTGTGTATGAGGTTTTAAAGGAATACAACCTGGCGATTGAATGGTATCAAAAAGCGATTGATATCAACCCCAATCTAACCTTTTTATACATCCGGGTTGGCACGCTTTATCGCCACATTGGCGGTGATGTGAACTTTGAAATAGCGTTGGAATATTTCGCGAAAGCAGCCAATCTCAACTCTCAGCTGGGCATTGAGGACCCCATTCCTTATATGGCGATTGCCAATACCTATATTCGGATGGGTGAAGCCATGGTTGCATCGCGGAACGCTTATCGCGCCTTGTCCATCAATCCTTACAACCCAGCCACCTATGGGCAAGTGGGTTTTATCTACTATCGTGCGCGGAACTATGAGGGTGCTGAGATGGTGCTCAAGTGTGCCGTGACGGGTTGTACGGCTGAGGAAAGCTGCCTGGCGCGTGAAGAAGACCCTTGTGAGAGCAATATTACCACCGAAGCATTGCCGCTTTCGGATACCACTGTCGTGTATTACTATATCTACGGCTCTGTGTTGGCGGGTTTGCATCGCAAAGGCCAGGACGACCGCTGTGCGATTGCCTCAGAAGTCTTTAAACAAGTGCGCGAAGTTTACTATGATTTGGATAACGAATTTTCCAGAATCGTGCTAGGAATTGTCTCAGCAAGTGAGAATATCTGTGGAATCACGCCTGGTCAGGTCTTTAGGACGCCGGTGCCCACACAGGATCTCATCAGCACGCCCACGCCTCAACCTACGGAGACGCCATTTATCATCCCCACAATCACGCCAACGCCCTGATAGCGTAAGCGTTTTGTAAGAATCGTTAACGCTGGCTTGACTTACGCTGTCTAAAAGCGTATCATTTCTTGGCACTCTCAGTTCGAGAGTGCTAAAAATTGAAAACACATAATTGGAGGATCTCGATGACAATTACAATGCGACCTTTAGGCAGCCGACTGGTTATTGAACCAATCGAACAAGAAGATATCACCGCTGGCGGTATCGTTCTTCCTGAGACTGCAAAAGAAAAACCCCAAAAAGGCACCGTTTTGGCAACTGGACCTGGTGAACGCAACGACAAAGGCGAACGCATTCCCTTGGATGTGCAAGTTGGCGATGTTGTGCTTTATGCTAAATATTCCGGAACAGAAGTTAAGTACGACGGTAAAAAATTACTTATTCTGCGCGAGAGCGACGTGCTCGCTATTCTTTAATAAGACATCTACACAAAAGGAGAACATTTTATGGCTAAACAATTAGTTTTTGGAGAAGAAGCACGACGCTATTTGAAGAGCGGCGTGGATGCTGTTGCAAACGCTGTTGCCACGACTTTGGGTCCCAAGGGTCGCAATGTGGCATTGGATCGCAAGTACGGTTCGCCCACCATCACCCATGATGGCGTAACCGTTGCCAAGGAAATTGAACTCGAAGACCCCTATGAGAATATGGGCGCGCAACTGCTTAAAGAAGCAGCCACCAAAACCAATGATATCGCTGGTGATGGCACCACAACCTCAACCGTTTTGGCGCATGCCATCGTGACCGAAGGTCTCAAGAACCTCGCCGCCGGTGCAAACCCCATGTTGCTCAAACGTGGTATTGAAACGGCTACCAAGCTTGTTTCTGAGGACATTCACAAACAATCCATTCCCATCACAACCAAAGAAGAAATTGGTGCTGTGGCAACCGTTTCTGCCCAGGACACCCAAATTGGTGACCTCATCGCTGATGTGATGGACAAAGTTGGTAAAGACGGCGTTATTACCGTTGAAGAATCAAAAGGTTTGGAATTCGAAACCGAATATGTTGACGGTATGCAGTTCGACCGTGGCTACATCAGCCCCTACTTCGTGACCGATCCAGAGCATATGATGGCATCAATCGAAGATCCTTACATCTTGATTTACGACAAGAAGATTTCCGCTGCAACCGACATCGTGCCCCTGCTCGAAAAAATGGTACAAATTGGTAAGCGCGAGCTCTTAATCATTGCTGAAGATATCGACGGCGAAGCCCTGGCAACACTGGTTTTGAACAAAATCCGCGGTATGCTCAACGTTGTGGCTGTGAAAGCCCCCGGTTTTGGCGATCGCCGCAAGGCTATGTTGCAAGACATCGCCATTTTGACCAAAGCTACCGTTATTTCTGAAGAAACCGGTCGCAAGCTTGAAACCGCAACCATCGAAGACCTTGGCCGTGCTGAAAAGGTGACTGTTGACAAAGACAACACCACCATCGTGGACGGTAAAGGTGATGCTGGCGCGATTAAAGGCCGCATTGAACAAATCCGTGCTGAAATTGAAAACACCACCAGCGATTATGACCGTGAAAAACTGCAGGAACGCTTGGCAAAGCTTTCCGGCGGTGTGGCGATTATTCGTGTTGGTGCCGCGACCGAAACCGAGCTCAAAGAAAAGAAACATCGTGTTGAAGACGCTTTGTCCGCAACCCGTGCAGCCGTTGAAGAAGGCATCGTGCCTGGTGGCGGTGTTGCCCTGGTGAATGCGATTGCTTCTTTGGAAGCTCTTAAAATGGAACAGGATGACGAGCAAATTGGTGTTAATATTGTGCGCCACGCACTCACTGTGCCCATGCGCCGCATTATTGAAAATGCCGGCCAGGATGGCTCGGTTGTGATTGCCAACGTGCGCCAGAAGCAAGAGCAAGAAGGTAACAAGCACTTGGGCTACAACGTTTTGTCCGAAGCTTACGGCGATATGGTGAAATTGGGCGTGACTGATCCTGCCAAGGTAACCCGTGGCGCATTGGAAAACGCTGCTTCAATCGCGGCGATGATTCTGACCACCGAAGCCTTGATTACCGACATCCCCGAACCTGAGGGTGCCGCCCCTGCCATGCCTCCTGGTGGTATGTACTAGGATTAAGAATTTAGTTTGTATAAGAGGGTTTAAAGAACCCTCTTATTGTTTAAATAAAAAACCCCACAGCTCGCGTGGGGTTTGGTGGCGGAGAGGAAGGGATTCGAACCCTTGATACCTCTCGGTATACTCGCTTTCCAAGCGAGCGCACTAGACCAACTATGCGACCTCTCCGGACAGGCGCTTATTATATCAGAGTTTTTTAAAAACAAGGCTTCATTTTGGTTTATGGTTGATTTTAAGTGGGTGGTTTTGTGCCAAATTGATAGGATTGAAAGACGTTTTAGGGGGTTCTGGCGAGGACGCCAGAACGAGCGGGAAGAAAGACGCCGGAACGAACAAGGAATTTCTGTATACATCTTGTGTCTTGCGCTCGGTGAGGACACCGGCGCGATCAGGTGGTTCTGGAACGAGCGGGAATTTGTATGTGGTTCGCGTTTCTTGCGCTCGGTGAGGACACCGGCGCGATCAGTTTGTCTTAATTTGATCGAATTGAAAGATGGTTTAGGGGGTTCTGGCGAGGACGCCAGAACGAGAGGGAAGAAAAACTACAGAACGAGCGGGAAGAAAGACGCCGGAACGAACCGAATTTTTTGTGACTGCCTTGTGTCTTGCGCTCGGTGAGGACACCGGCGCGATCAGCCAGTTCTGGAACGAACAAGGAATTTCTGTATATATCTTGTGTCTTGCGGTCGGTGAGGACACCGGCGCGATCAGCCAGTTCAGGAACGAGCGGGAATTTGTATGTGGATTGCGTTCCTTGCGCTCGGTGAGGACACCGGCGCGATCAGCTAGTTCTGGAACGCGCAGGATATTGTTTGGGAATCGCGTTCCATGCGCTCGGTGAGGACACCGGCGCGATCAGTTTGTCTTAATTTGATAGGATTGAAAGATGGTTTAGGGGGTTCTGGCGAGGACGCCAGAACGAGTGGGAAGAAAAACTACAGAACGAGAGGGAAGAAAGACGCCGGAACTCAGTGGGTAAGGAGTGCTAGAACGAATCGAATTTTTTGTGGCTGCCTTGTGTCTTGCGCTCGGTGAGGACACCGGCGCGATCAAAAAATGGGACACCGGCGCGATCAGCTAGTTCTGGAACGTGCGGGAATTTGTATGTAGGTTGCATTTCATGCGCTCGGTGAGGACACCGGCGCGATCAGTTAAAGTCTAAAACGAATTTGATAAGGAACACCGGCGAAATCAGCCAGTTCTGGAACACGCGGGAATTTGTTTGTGGATCGCGTTTCATGCGCACGGTGAGGACACCGGCGCGATCAGCTGGTTCTGGAACGCGCGGGAATTTTTTTGTCGGTGCCTTGTGTCTTGCGCTCGGTGAGGACTCCGGCGAGATCAATTATTCTGATTCCAGAACGAGCGGGAATTAGAACACCAGCGCGATCAGTTAAAGTCTAAACGTATTTGATAAGGAACACCGGCGCGATCAGCCAGTTCAGGAACGCGCGGGAAGAGGAACACCGGCGTGGTTAATATTGCTAATGCCAAAACGAACAGGTCAATAGAAAATCTATCGGCGCAATGATCAATCTGGTCTAAACTGATATCAGAAGCCCTGATTCAAGGCTTGAAAGGAGTAAGTATGGAAACGAAACGACGTGTACCGCTTTTGCTTTGGCCCTTTTACGCTATGATGCAACTGGTGATTTGGATTTTGAAGGTGACCGGCAGGTTGCTTGGCTTTTTGCTGGGCGTGGTGATGATTGTGGTAGGCATTGTGCTTTGTGCGACCTTGATTGGCGCCATCCTGGGCGTGCCATTAGTCATCCTGGGTGGGATGTTGGCTTTCAAGTCGATATTCTAAAGGCAAACATTCGCAAATACTGGCGGCTATCTGGCTGAAATGTGGGGAAATCAGCTAGGCACCTGCCAGTTTTTGCTTTAATTGGGTCAGAATAGCCACCGGAGTTGGGTCAACGCCATAGGCAAGTGCCAAATAGTACGCCACATAGTCACCAAATTGGATAAGGCTCCACATCTGTGCCAGGCGGCTTTCACCCTTGGCAAAAATGTCAAAAACCTCGATCCCCGCATTCGCAAAAAGTTCCTCACTGGCTTTGATGCGCAGTTGATTGCGTGGATGGTCGCTTGGCGCGCTCAGGAAGACGGCGAGGGTCTCATCAATCAATTTTTCTGGGAACAAGAGCCCAGCCAAGGTGTTGTGGTTCATTTCAGGAATGGCTTCAAAGGATGCCCATGCTTTTGCCAGCTCCGCGATTTGGGCTTTCCAACGGCGTGCGATGACCTCCATGTTTCCCGCGCCAAAGATGACGGGGTTTTTATCAAGCATGCGTATAGCCAATTCTTCGCAAGGGTTAGGCTGATCATCGCTAATTGTGCTATAAAGTTCCCGCCATTCGCGCATCAATTTTATGGCTTCCATAACATAGTGGTCTTGATTTTCGACCAAACCCAAGCGGCTTGCTAATCCCAACAGGATGCCAAAGGAATAGGCGAGTGCTGTGCGCGGTTGGCCATCATGTTCAAAGGTCCAGGCGTCCTTACCGGCTTCAAGTGCCATGTCGCGCAATTTTCCGCCGGTGCTGATGCTCAGCAAGGTGCATTCACGCTCAATTGCCGTTTTGAAACAATCGATGGTTTCTTCGGTGTTGCCCGAATGGGATGAGCAGATCACCAAGGTCTCTTCACCGCTCGCCCAGTTGGGTAAACCATAATCGCGGTGGGAATAAACCGGAACCTGCGAAACCTCACGCATATAGGAGCCAAAAAAGTCGCCACCAATCGCTGAGCCACCCATACCGCAAATGACGATCATCTTGGGTTGGGGGATGTTTTTTAGGGGCAAGCTCATGCCTAATTGCCAGGCAGTTTCGAGGTCATCGGGCAGGCGATTGATATAAGAGAGCATGTTTTCTGGGTCGGTGAGGTTGAATTCGTTCATGGTGATATCCTTTTGATAAGATTTTAAGGTGTTGGGCTGGGTTCTTGGGTTTCGTTGGCTGGCGATGTTGGTGTGGGATCATCGGTAACGACGATGCGGACGTAAAATGGCGAGTCGGCGTTCATGCCCAAACCAAATAAATGACCGTCCGGGTCTTGTAACATCCAATTGCCCTGGTAGGTGCCTGGGCTTTCTGGCGCGATAAATTTGATGCTCAAGTCAACAGCTTGCCCGGGAAGCACTTCGCCTTCCAAAAAGCGTTCATACTGGGCGCCCATCGCGTTTTGGGAATAAAAGACGAGTTTATAAAGGCGGGTCCATTTACAAGAGCCGGAATTGACCAGCCGCCAGGTCTTGGTGAAGCTTTCACCCGCGTAAAACCTGGTGTTGTCTGGAACGGTAACATCGAAAGGCACGCCCATGCCAGCGCGATTGCATTCTGTTGGGGAGGTTGGGGTTGCGTCTGAGGTAGGTGTGCGGGCGATGGTGGCAATGACGGTTGGCCATGGCGTGTAGGTTGCTGTAAAGATCGGTGTTGGGGTCGCTGTGGGTTGGTGGAGCTGGGTTTCATGGTGCGCGTAGGTAAGCTGCATGGCGGCGGTTTCTAAAAGCTCATCCTGGCTAAATGTAGGAATCGACTCGCCAAAAGGTTCTTCTTCAATGGTGGGTTTGCAAGCCCCCAGCAGGAAACCCAGGATTAATAGACTCCAAAACCAACGCGCTTTCATAGGCTAAATTGTACCCGAGAATGATTGTTTCAGAGGTTTGGGTCTTGTTCTTTTGACTCTTTATGTGGGTTTGCCATATGCAAAATGTGCCAGGTGACAGCGATGCCAACCAGGATAAGCAGTAAAGCCCAGTAGCTTTTGATCAAAATCATGGATAAAATGAGCGTTCCCCATAACCAGCTGAGGCTAACAATAACATTTTTTCGGGGTAATCCAACCCGCTTTTGGTAGTTTTCGTAATGCTCACGGAAGAATTTGATTTTCATGATCTGGGATTGGATTTTAGGGTTAACTGAAAAACACGCCGCGGCGACTAAAACAAAAGGCGTTGTTGGCCATATCGGTAAGAATAAGCCGATGAACCCGAGGGCAAGGAAAACAAAGCCCAGACCAGTGAATAAAATTACTTTGAGTTGCATTTTTTTATTTACTTTGTAAATCAGTAAAGGTTATACCCTTAAATGCGAAAAATTTATAGCACAAGGTTAATCCTTTGCCTGTCAGACCAGTTTACAGGGTGCTTTTGCTTTAAAACAGGGTTTAAAGTTCCTCAATCATGCTTTGTATCCACTCAAGCGCAACGCCATGCGACAAAATCCCATAATCCAGTGGCGCGCGTTGGTAGCGAAAGGTGCTAAGCGCCTGAATTTCAGTGGGCAGGCTATCCAGTTCATCTTTGATAGCCAGCAGCGCTCCTTGAGAGGCAGCAACTTTTGCGGACATATCTTCCAAAATAAGTTTCTTTTGCTGTGGATCCTCAACTAAGCCCAAGAAATAGGTTTTTGCCATAACGGTTTCTTCCAAACGCCTGTCCGAAAGAGGGCTGAGCATCCACTCAAAAAAGGCAGCGATGCCAGATTGGGTGATGCTATACAGCTTAACACGTCTTCCGTTCTGCTTTAGCCATTCAAATTGAATATGTCCTTGTTCAAGCAAGTTTTTTAGGGCGGCTTGTAAACTGCCCAGACTGTCACTGTAAAAGAGGGATATCCCCGCAGAAAACTGTTTGCGCAAGCCATAAATGCTCAATGGTTCGAACATTAATAAACCCAGTACAACAAATATCATTGTGTAAGCCTTTCTCTTGACTTCGTGTTTTGCTTTGCGTAAAATCACCGCATATTACTAATAGTAATATAGAACACTCAGAATTGCAAGCTAAAAGGAGCTTATTATGTTGAAACATTGGAGAATTGCCCCCGTCGTCATCCTGACTTTTGTCGCCACCTGGCTTTTGTTCGTTTTTATGAAGACGCCTTTGTTTAATATCACCGCCTTTGACAAAGAAATCATGAACTTTTTCACCAGCTATCAGCTGTCAACCATTTTGATTAGCATCAGCTTAGTGGTTCTGCTGTATTTTTTGGCAGATAAAACCAAGTTGAGCCTCTTGAACCTCCACAAAATTGATGGTCCGGTTCGCCCAGCGCCATGGATCGGTCTAAAGCCAAAAGAAGGCGAAGGCTGGAAGGTGATTGGCTTGACCATCGGTGGCACCATTCTATTGGTCAACGCGATTGTGGTCTACTTTCAGGTGGCTGCCAAGAGCGGGCTGTCTATACGTTTTTTTCCTGAAGTGCCGATGATTATTCTCTTAGCCTTGATGAATTCCTTTACTGAAGAGGTCATCTACCGCTTGTCTTATACCACCATCATTGCCAATGAGAACCTCGATCCAAAAATCTCAGAATTTCTGGGTGCGATCGTTTTTGGCGGAATTCACTTCTTTGGTATCGCGCCGAATGGTATTTTTGGGGCGATTATGTCGGGCTTTATCGGATGGTTTCTGGCAAAGTCGATCAATGAGACCAAAGGCTTTTTCTGGGCATGGCTTATTCACTTTGCGGTTGATGTGGTTATTTTGTTCTTCCTGTTCATGAGCAAAGGAGCGTGATGCAAAGAAAACCCGCATTGTGGGTTTTCATTCTCTAGGAGAAAACAAAAAACCCACCCCGTTGATTCTCTTTTACCCCTAAGTATTTTACAAAAGATTGTTAGCCAGGCTCTCAGTTTCGATGAGAAGTCTTGCTAACGATTTTTTATTGTTTTAAATCAATCCATTGTGTTTGGCTGGAATCATCCAGGTGCAAGGCTGAATCGCAAATGTCCAAAATAGACTTGCGATGGGTGATGGCAATGAAAATACAAGGATATTCTTTGAGGAAATCATCCATTGCCTGGATAATCTGCTTTTCCATACTCTCGTCCAGGGAAGCGGTTGGCTCATCATAAATCAATAAAGAGGGCATCCGATACATGGAACGGGCAATGCCTAAGCGCTGGCGTTCGCCACCGGAAAGCTCCCGCAGGTCTTTGACTTTTCGGTTGAGCACATCGTCTAACCTTAGTTTTTGGAACATTTCAATCGGAAAGTTCGGGTTCTCACGGCTAAAGGTGATGTTATCCTCGACCGATTCAGAAAAAAGGAATATCTCCTGAGGCATATAAGCGCATTGATTGAGGTAAGCTTGGCTGTCTAAGTTCTGCAAAGGCACGCCATTAATACGTAGCTCACCCCGGTCAGGTTTGATGATGCCCAACAGCAACATGGCAAGGGTGCTTTTGCCAGAGCCACTTTCGCCGGTAATCGCTAATCGCGAGCCGGTTTTTAAAGTCAGCGAGAGATTCTCGATAATCACTTTTGATTCATCATAGGCAAAGCTAAGTTTGTTTAAGCTGATTTCCTCAATTGCCTGGATGGTCTGTTTGACATGCTTATCATCTTCGATGGCTGTTTCACGAATAAAAGTTTGCAAGCGCGGAAAAGCAACCAGGGCTTGCTGGCGAATGCGGTTGAGACCTGCGAGGGTATACACAGGCTCGATAATCCAGTGATTAAAGGAGTAAAAGATCAAGAGCACGCCAAGCGTAATCTGCTTGCTCACGATAAAGTAGGCGCCAACACCCAGGATGAGAATGGGAATGAGAGCGTAAAAGAAGTTGAGCAGGGCACTGTCTAGCGAGTTGAAACGCTGAACACGGGTTTTGGATTTTAGATAAGTTTTGAGGCTTTTGCCAAAACGGGCGATGAAATAATCCTCTTCCACATTGATTTTGATGGTTTCAAAACCGTCCATGGCTTCCTGAGCCTGGTTCATGACCTCGGAATAGCTGGCGAGTTCTTCATTTATCAGCGGGCGGATTTTTTTGTTGATGAGCAGATAGATGCTAAGGTAAACGATGAAAACAGCAGCCAAAACGCCAGTAAGTGGGAGGCTGAGCGTGATGCAAATGGTGTAAATGGCAATAATGCGGATAAAAACAATGACGGTATCAGGGATCTGGTAAATCATGTACTTGGCGTAAAGTTCACTGTCATTGAGGATTTTGTTGAGCATGTCGCCAACATGGCCACGTTCTAAGACCGAGGCGGGTTGGTTCAAGGCAAGTGCCAGCACGTGTTCGCGCATCAGGTTGATGCCAGTGTAGAGCGCTTTTGAAAAGAGATAATCTTTAAGGTAAAAAACCGCAAAATCCAACAGGGAGACGACAATCAGGATGATTGTTAGTTGTGTGACGGTGTTAAATTCGGTTCCATGACCAACCTGATTGATGACATCCAAGAGGCGTCCAATCAGCACCGGTTGCGCCAGTGAAAGGGCGATGGAAAAGAGCTGCATGATGAAAGCTATGACGCGTAAGGGCGTGATTGGTTTGAGGATGCTTTTAAAATCGGTCATTATGCTTGGCTCTTTTCACTTGTCATTGGTTAGTTTTAAATGGCTTAGCAGAACCATTCAATTTTAGCAGGGTTTGGCTCGTTTTCCACGGCGATGGTTTGCAAAGCGCGGTGCATTTTCCAACATTCTTCCTCGGCGCTTTGCTCTAATTGATCCCATGGTGCGGTGATACCAAGCTCGTTGTAAGCTACGGCTAAAGCCCCATAAAAAGCCAATCCGATGCAATGGCGAGCGGAGTGAATGGTAGAGGCAGATTGGCCAATCGCGCGGGCGGCTCCTCGGGCTATCGGATGTTCTTCAGCTTCTTTTGCGGCAGCATGGCAAGCTTGAATAGCTGGTTTGGCTTGGGGAAGTTTTATCTCACCATCAAGCCATTGACGGGCAGCCTGCAAACTTTCTTCGGGTCTGGAATCATTCGGAAAATCCTTTTGCCATAAAGGCACCATGACCTCTCGCGAATAATTGATTGCCCAAGTCGCGAGGGTTCTTTTGCTTTGAGTTTCGATGAGCGCCATGAGCGCTTGGATGGCTGGCTTTTGCCAATCGCTAAGCATTTTTCTGATTTTTGCCATTGTGTTTGTCCTTTAGATTATCGGCATTTGGCAAGGCGAGGAAGTACTGTATCATTCATTTTAACCTTTTTCAGCCCCGGCATAAATAAGAAAGCTTAATCTAATATTAGAAGGTGCTAAATTGCACTGGTTCTAACTAAAAAACCTTTCACGACCGGCTGAATTGGTCAGGTTAAAAGGTTATCATAATAATATGAAAATAATCATATAAATAGTGCTAAGTGCGATTTGGCGAAGGACACAAGATGAAATGATACAACTAAAACGTGTCTATGAACAACTATCAAAAACGGATGGCAAACTATACCTGGTTGAACGCCTTTGGCCGCGGGGAATCAAAAAGGAGGCTTTGGAACAAGCAGAATGGCTAAAGGATGTTGCCCCGAGCACAGCTTTGAGAAAATGGTTTAATCACGAGATTGAAAAATGGGAAAGCTTTAAAGAAAAGTACAGCCAGGAACTTGATCAGAATCAAGAGGCATGGGCGCCTATTTTAGAAATGGCAAGAAAAATGAAGGTTACTTTGTTGTATTCCAGCCATGACACCGAGCACAATAACGCCCAGGTCCTGAAAGAATATCTGGAATCAAGGCTTTAGATTGCTGGCAAGGCTTTCTTGCTCGAGGGGAACAGTTAAGAAAGCACTTTGAATCGACTCTTATCAGAGTTTAGAAGAAAGGATAAATGAGATGAAACATTTTAACTACATCATTATTGGTGGTGGTTTAGCTGGCGATTCTGCCGTGAGAGGTATACGTGAATTGGATAAAGAGGGAAGCATCGCCATGTTTAGCATGGAAGCAGACCCACCATACAGCCGTCCAAAACTCTCAAAAGACCTGTGGAAAGACAAACCACTCGAAAAAATCTGGCGAAAAACTGAAAATCGCCAGGTGGATATCCATTTGAGCGATCGTATCAGCAAGGTGGATCCAGAAGCTAAAACCGTTACCGATCAACATGGCGAAGCTTACAAGTATGACAAGCTATTGTTCGCAACCGGCGCTAGTCCTATCCGACTGCCTTTTGGTGGAGAGGACATCATCTACTTTCGAGATTTTCAGGACTATTTGCACCTCCGCAAATTGACCGAGAAAGGCGAGACTTTTTTGGTTATCGGAGGTGGCTTTATTGGGTCTGAGATTGCCGCCGCATTGACGATGAACAACAAGAAAGTGATTATGGTTTTCTTGGAAAACGCGATTGGCGAAAGGATCTATCCAAAAGACCTGGCTCTTTTCTTAAACGATACCTACCGCGAAAAAGGCGTAGAGGTATTGGCGGGTGATTCGATTGAAAGCATCGAGCCTGAGGATGGTGCTTATCTTGTTAAAACGAAATCTGGTCAAAGCTTTAAAGTTGACGGCGTTGTGGCAGGCATTGGTGTGCGTCCAAATGTGAAGCTCGCAGAAGAAACAGGCTTGAAAGTTGATAATGGCATTGTGGTGGATGAACAGTTGCAAACCTCGCATAAAGATATCTATGCTGCGGGTGATGTGGCGAACTTTTTCCATGTTCAGCTCAAGAAACATGTGCGGGTGGAGCATGAGGATAACGCCTTGAAGTCTGGTAAAACAGCCGGCCACAATATGGCAGGCGCAAACGAGGCTTACACCCATGTTCCGCTCTTTTATACGGACCTGTTTGACTTGGGATACGAGGCGGTTGGGCAACTGGATAGCCGCATGGAAACCATCACCGATTGGAAAGTACCGTATAAAAAAGGCGTCATCTATTACCTGGAAGATGGGATTGCCAAAGGGGTTTTGCTTTGGAATGTGTGGGATGCCGTTCCCGCTGCCCGGAGCATTCTTGCGGAGGCAGAAAAGTTTGACAAGCAGGACTTAAGCCTCGATTTGGTGATGAGCAGGATTGAGAAAAAAGAGTAGCTTTTGATCGCTTTTGGGTGGCGTGTTTATTGACCTGGCTGAGGTAACCCGCTAGGCTTTTTTACCTTGCTTGGGCGTAAGGGCGGTTTAAAGGAAGCTTCGGCGGGACGCCTCAGCAAGCTAAAAAGGGCGGCTGTCTGGGACGCCTCAGCAAACGGTTGGTGGCATGGGCGGTTTTTGGCAAGCCTCGGCGGGACGCCTCAGCAAGCGAAAAAGGGCTGCCGTCTGGGACACCTTAGCAAACGGTTGGCGGAATGGATGGTTTAAAGCACGCTTCGGCGAGACGCTTTAGTAAGCGAAAAAAGCTGTCGGTGAGCTAAATTCCAATGTGGTTTCCTGCTCATGTTTCATTTTGGTCAATCGGTGAGCCCAGACAAAAGAGATATGCACGCAGGTAGCACTGGCGACATCTTAATAAAAATAACAATCAGAAAAACTGCTTGTGGAGGCGTCCTCGCCGACACAAAACCAACATCTACACCTTCGGCGGGACGCCTCAGCAAACGGTTGGTGGCATGGGCGGTTTAAAGGAAGCCTCGGCGGGACGCCTCAGGAAGCGGTTGATGGAATGGGTGGTTTAAGGTGGGTTTATCTTGCAGATAACTAAGACGATTAAAGATGCGAAAGCAGGACAAGTTCGATTTTGCACTAAAACCAGAAAGTTTGTCCGGCTTTCGCTTGAAATTTGATTAACTTGACAGGGTTTTATTCTACAAAGAGAATTAAAGCGATAAATTCCAAGTCTGTGTCACCGATATTTTGAATGCCATGTCGCTCACCTGCCGGACAAAGCGTTAAATCACCAGGACCGACTTCGACCTTGACGCCGTTGTTATCATATTCGCCTTTTCCGCTAAGGATATAGTAGATTTCTTGCTCACCTTCATGGACGTGGCTACCGATGCCACTGCCAACGGGTAAGCACATGCGGTTGAACACACGACCTTTGCCAAAGAACTCTTCGGGTTGAAGGAGGGGCGTGCGCACCACGGTGCCTGGTGCGCCAAAGGGTGCCTCGCTGGTAAGGCTGGTTAAGGTATCTTTTCTCTTGATCATGTCATCTCCTTTTGTTCAATTAAACCACAAGTTCGAGGCTTTTAAGGAATCAAGAAAAAGATATCGTATGTTTTTATTGGAAAATAACGTTTTTATGGATTTGAAAGCAGTTTGAAAGTCATTGTCCTTGTCGAGCACGCCACTGCCATCAATGTCGCAAACGATGTCGTTTTAGTAGAAAAAGCCTTTTTCTTCTAACGACAGGATAAAGGTGTGTACTTGTCCCGGCTTGACTTCTTTGTCAAAGAAGAATGTGAAGAAGACCTCGCTCTCATCACTTGCTTTGATTTTCTTTCTAAATTCCTCGAAACTCGTGCCTTGGTAATAGAAGTCGGTTTGGAAATCTTCTACCCCATAAGCTTCAAATGACAATTGGAAACGCTCAAAAGGGAAGCTTAAAGCATCATTGCGGGAAAGTTTGCTGGTGATTGTGGTGTATTTTAAGCCAATTTCGATGTCGCAAAGGTCTTTAATGGTGATGACGGGAATAGGAAAATGCTCTTCCACGAAATTGTTGTCCATTGTCCTGACGAAATGGCCATTAAAAAAGCCTGAACTGGAATCAAAACCTTCGTTTGTGATCAACTCATTCAATTGTTTTGCTCTGTTAATAAGGGATATGTAAGCTTTGTTGAGCTCGTGCCAAAGGGCTTGTTCTTTATCCTTGTAGCCTTGCAACTGGATCCTTTTTTCTTGCATGATGTCTATCCTTGTTTAACATAAATACACTCCAGAAAATGCAATAACAGTGCAGTTACTGGAGAAAATCAAGCATTAATCTCTATCAAAGTGCGCTGTATTTAAGCCGAATAATATTGGGAAGGTTTATTTAGCAAACAACCCGTACCACCATTGGGGGACGGAGAAGAGGCGCATGTTAAAGCGGAAAGCTAAGATGAGCACCGTGGCGAGCATGAGCACAGAAAAAACGATGAGCGCCCAATCCCACCAGTGGAAGATTAATTCGTATAGCCATGTGCGTTTGCGCTGGCCAAACCCGCGTAGGTCCATGGCGTTGGCGATGTCTTCGCTTGGATTGGGTATTCTTTTTCTTGCTAACTGGTAAAATTGTTTTTGCAAGTATATCTGCCGCATTGGAGTCACTCCTTTTTTGGTTTCGTCACCTTAAGGATGACCCAAATGTGCTTTTTTGTAAAGCCCTATCGTCTCACATCTATCTGAACTTACTCAGGTATTGTAGCTTTAAAGCTGAAACTAGTTGGGGCAAGTGTCTTAGATTGTGTTTATTAGGAAGATGCTTTTATTTAGGCACGTTAATTCCATGGCTTTGTTGATTGAATAAGACCTTAGCTTGACATCAGACTGGTGAGTTTGCTGTTTGTTTTCTGCCCATATAAGACCTGAAGTCTTTCGCAACTTGACAGATTCTAATATGTCTGGTTAAAATATCACTATTACTCTAGATAAGTAGAGTGCTTTTAGTAAAAACCGTTTCTGAACCTGCATTTTTGTCTCAAGGGAACGGAAAAGGAGATGATATGGATTTATTTCCAGATGCCATTTTGAGTGATGTTGACCTTGTGAAAGACCAAGAAAAAGAACATTTGATTATTGAAGCCAGGCAGATCAGCAAATCTTTTGGCAAGAAGAAGGTATTACAAGATTTGGACTTCTCGCTACCCAAAGGTCAAATTGTTGCTATTTGTGGCAATAACGGCGCAGGAAAGAGTGTTTTTTTGCGCATTATTATGGGACTGGTTTATCCTGATTCCGGTTCGGTCAGAGTCAATGGCCAACTTGTCGGCAAAGAGGTGGAGTTTCCAAGGTCTGTGAGCAGCTTGATTGACCATCCTGGCTTTCTGCTTTCAGAAAGTGGTTATAAGAATTTGGAATTGCTTGCCTTGATTTCTAGCAAAGCCACCAAAGAAGATATTGAAGCAACGATGCGTTTTGTTGGTCTTGACCCAAAAGAAACTAAACCAGTCCGCACTTATTCTGTGGGCATGCGCCAAAGGCTTGGACTTGCCCAAGCCATCATGGAAGATCCGGACTTATTGATTTTGGATGAACCCACGGCAGGGCTGGATTTTGACGCACAAAAAGAAATTTATGATTACCTGATTGCTTTGCGACAGCAAGGCAAGACCATTTTGATGACCAGTCACAGCATTAATGAAGTCAAATTGCTGTGCGATAAAGCATTCCAAATCCGCGAGGGAAAATTGACCTTGATGGAAGATATTGATTCAGAAACAGCATACAGGTGAAAAATGAACACGCCATTCGGAAACAACGAGCCGGTCTATCTCCAAATCATGCGCCAACTCTGCTACCAAATCTTGCGAGGCGACTATAAGCCCGGAGATAAATTACCCACTTGGGTGGAGGCTGGTTTGCAGTTTAATGTCAATCACAATACCATCGCGCGCACTTATATTGAAATGGCGCGCGCAGGCATTGTGGAAACGCGACGCGGGTCCGGAACTTATGTCACAAACGACCAGGCTCTTTTAGACCAACTCCATGAAAGCCTGAAAAAGGAGCTTCTGGAAGAGTTTGTAAGCGAAATGATTAGTCTGGGCTATGGCATTGAAGAGCTGGAAGAAGCTTTTCGGGAATATTTGCATAATTATAGTGAATCGGCATTTTTATAGGACATGAAAAATGAAAAAGATAAGCTTTGTTTTACTGTTGCTATTGTTTTTAACTGCCTGTGGGCATCAACAATTTAAGCCCGAGGATAGCGGTACCTTAGGACTTGTCGCTGCACCAAAGGTTGAATCAAAAATTACCCCGGTTGAAAGCCAGCCTACCAGCGATGAGCCCATGACACAACCTGAACCTGGCTTCATCGAAGCTTTTGTTCAGCAGGGTTACACCAAGGAAAATCCCTTAACTGATCCAGAGCGTTTGATTAAGCTTTTTACTGCGCTTGAAGAATTACAATACAGCAATTTTGACAAACCAGGCTGGTATCACATGACTTGTGGCGAGAAGGAGATTGTTTGGTTACACTTTTCCGAGCCAGAAACACGCATTTTTGACCAATCCATGTGGCTCAGGGATTACCCGTTTTACAAAAAAATTAATGTGGCATCGATATTGTTAAAAGATGGCACCATTGGATCGACGAAGTTCACCAGTCATGAAATGGAGGATTACAAGTTTGAGAAGACTCCTGAGATAAACAAGAACGTCTTGGATTGGGAATCAAACGTCCCTCCTGAAGAATCGCATTTGAAGAACATGGATTGGTTTGTGTACGGGATGCCTTTTGGTAATTTTGAGCCTTCAAAACGCCGTTTGCGTGGGGAGGAAGGCTATGTAGATGTGCTCTATCCGGAAACGAGTCGCTATAAATTCGAATTCAAAGCATGGACTGAGGCGTACCAGGGGCAAACTGTTTTGGTCATTCAGACACTTGAAGACCCTTTAGGGAATTTTGCGATCAATACGAGAACGGGTGGTTTTATTGATTACTCGCTCAAAACGGAATACTTTGCCGTTTCAGATGGTCGCAGGCTCTATAAGCTGGATACTGGTGCAGACGTAGACGGCACCGTGCATGAACCCTATGACTTTTATCCGCCTTGTCCAGGACCGATCTCTTACTATGAGAACCTGCCTTCAGATATTCAGGCATTATATGATGAGGCTGAAGCACGATTAATTAATTTTCATAACAAGCATTAATAGGCTGAGGACAACATGGGTATCTATAAAGCTGAACTAGAGCGGGCTTTTAGGCTCCGCAGATTCGGGTTGGCATTTGGCGTTGCCAGTCTGATTCTCTTGATTACTTATCTCACCACGAAAAGTCATATGCCAGAAAAGTCCTACATTGACCATTGGTATTATATGTACGTGCAGAGTTACTATACTTACCTGTTGCCCTTGTTGGTGGCTCTGCCGCATGCCGATTCATTGGTTTTGGACCGCAAGGAAGGTTTTTTGCGGGCGATTTTAGCGCGGGAGAGATTTGGACGAACCATGCGCGCGAAAGTGTTTGCCAATGGCATTGCTGGTGCTTTGGCGGTGAGTTTGCCCTTGGTCTTTAGCTATGGTTTGCTAAGCCTGAGTAATCGAAATCCCCTCTATCATCCCGCAATCAATCATTTTTACTTGCGACCACAGGAAGGCTTTTTGGGGGTCTTATTTCGTGATCAACCCAATGTTTTTTTTCTGGCGGTGATTGGCGCGGTTCTTGTGATGGGCTTTTTGTGGGCGACTTTTGGTTTGAGTACGTCCTTGATTATCAATAATCGCTATGTCGCAATAGGTGCGCCTTTAATGTTTTCAAGTCTGTTGCAATATTTTGTTGAAAGAGCCAGACGATTACCCTGGTTTTTGGCTCCGTCTGAGAGCCTTTTGCGCTTAAATTTTTCTTCTAATCGGCTTCTCACCTTGGAAGACTTGAAACTGGTGCTCATCTTGCCACTGACACTCTTGCTTGTCTCGGTTTTGCTGTGGACACTGTTGGGTAGAAGACGGCGAGTCGTGGCAGAAAGCTTTGCACGAGCTAAGGTGGCGGAGAGTGATGCAGTGCCATTTGAGTCACAAGACGCAGAAGTGAAAACCTTGCCTAAGCTGAAGAAACAAAAGGCTAACCGGTCGTTTAATGGCTGGTTACGTTACCTTCAGCTGCAGGCGAAACTTATTATCAAGCCTTATTTGCTGATTATCATCGTTGTTGTAAGCGTGGCGGTAGGCATTCTTTTTAGCAAAATTACCTTAAACGCTTCGGCTTTGGCTTTTCCCTTGCCTGAGAGTATCGACCTGCAAAAGGTAAACGCCTGGGATGTGTTATTCTCGGCGATTGGTAACGCTTTTAGTATGGGTGTGGTCTTTACCCCGATGTTCTTGTTTTTGGTGAGCAACATTCAACCAGAAAGCGCTTATGGGCAACTGGCCGGGCTTCGGGTATCGTCCAGATCTAAAATGATGACAGCAAAATTAGCCCTGTTGTTCTTGATTAGCCTGGTGTATTTATGCCTTGTGAGTACTATCATTCTCCTGGTTGCCAGGTTTGGTTTCGGGTTTACATTAAGCCCAAGCTGGAGCCAACTTTCCTTTGGTATGCCTGAAAGTGTCAACATGTTGAGCTGGTGGGTAAGAAAGTATGCTATGTTGCATGCCTGGTTTAGGATCTTTCTGATGGTTTTCCTGGGTTATCTGAGTCTGGGTTTGTTGGTCTTGGGCATCAATAGCCTAAGCAAACGCCGCCTGGTGGGTTTCTTTGTGGTTAGCACCTTAGTCTTTGCGAGTTTTGGTTTGGCGTATGTTTTAGTTAACGTAGGTCCTGTTCTAAGAAATTTACCCATTATCCGCAACCTGATATTGCCAATGTACCCATGGCCTTGGCGGTTGGGAGATACGACCAACATATCTTTGATTTATTGGGTGGTGTGGATCGCGCTACTCCTGCCACTTTGCATGCGTTTGATGCTTAGGCAGGAATTTTATTCGATAACGGAGACGGAATAAGGTGCTTCTACTTTGTGGCTATGAAGGAGAAGTTAGTCTGTAAACCTCACCAAGTATCCATCAGGGTCTTGGATTAGAAACTCATTTTGACTGATGCGCTCATCATTATTTTGATAATGATTTTCACGCAATTCGCAAAAAGGTCTAATGCCCGATTGTAATACGCGATGGTAAAGGCTTGCCACATCTGAATGGGTTCAATACATGTGAGACAGTATTGGTATCAACTCCAGGTGATATCTT
>ENA-UOOH01001207-UOOH01001207.1-fermentation-metagenome-genome-assembly--contig:-NODE-1207-length-25936-cov-77.462772_pt1 | contig 25936 bp, 15 predicted proteins | sample MGYA00245778_ERZ724025 | MGnify/ENA primary metagenome ERZ724025 (study PRJEB28704, sample SAMN03018313) | fermentation metagenome | biome: anthropogenic terrestrial biome; feature: soil... | reverse complement strand
GCTTGCTTGCCATTGGCGCAGCCGTTGTTATTTATTATCGCCGGAAAAAACCGGGTTTGAAATAGGAGAAAGAATGCGATTGAATTGGAAAATTAGCTCAGTGATCACCTTTGTACTGCTTGCGGCGCTCTGCGCAGCAGCGCCGGGTTCGGCGCAACAGGGAGCGCAGGTGGGCGTGTTTGCCGACCTCGAGATCCCGCTGAACGAGCGCGTGGAAGTGCCGGTTGAGGTGCGCGACGTCTCGGAACTGTATGCCGTGGACCTGACCATCAGGTTTGACCCGGCTGTGCTGCAGGTGGAAGACGCAAACCCCGACCAGGCAGGCATTCAGCCCGGATTGGCGACTTTTTTGGACGCTGGAATGACGCTTTTTAATGAAGTGGATAACGAAAGCGGAACAGTGCGCTTTGTAATGTCGCAGATCAACCCGAGCGAAGGCAAGAGCGGGGACGGCAATCTGCTGGTGCTCTACTTTGTGGGAAAACAAGCCGGCACCAGTTCGGTGAGCGTGGAAGCGGTGGAATTTTCGAACCGATTTGGCGAGGCGATCCCCGTCAGTGGGGTGGACGCGCAGATCGTGGTGAGCGCGAGCGCGCCGGAAGTGGTGGCGACGCCAATCCCGCTGCAGGACCAGGCGCAGATCATCGTGATCGAGACCCTGGCGCCGACACCAACGTCAGCACCAGAACCAACAGCGACGCCGGCTGCAAGCGTGCCGTCAGCCAAGGTTGAGGTGGAAGACAAGGAAGAGGAAAGTTTTATTCAGGAATCAGAAGCAGAAAAGGGGGAAACGGAGGAAGGAAAAATTGGTTTATGGTGGCTTTTAGCGCTGCCGCTCGTCATTATTGTTGGGCTTGTGATTTACGCTCTGCGAGGTAAATCCAAGCACGTCGAAGAAAGCAAAGGAGAATAATGAAACCATTGATTACGAAGAAGTTAGGGCTTATTTTTATTATCACTCTATTGGCGGCGCTTATGCTGCCGATGGGGGTCGAAGCTCGAAACATTATCATTAATGCCGGAGAAGCTTCTCTGTATTTGAACCCATATGGGCTGCAGGCGGTCACAAACGATGCAACTCAGACCTTGCAGGTGATGGTGGATGATGTGACCAATCTCACTGCCTATCATCTTGAACTGACCTATGATCCAGCAGACATCACAGTCACGGCGGTGAGGAATGGCTCAGTTTTAACTTCGCCGACCGAAACTGCTTTGTTTGAACCGACGAACTGGGTACCAGATAATGATACGGGGACCATCCTGTTCGGTATGGCACAGCAAGGTACTGGCGGAGATCCTTTACCAGTTACGCTGACTGAACCAGGCGTCTTGCTCGAAATCGATTTCACCATCGATACCCAGGGCGAGACAATGTTTACACTGGACGGTACCAATTCAATGTTGGTCTCCTGGCCGGATGCTTTTACGATCCCTTACCTTGTGCCCGCAGGGCAAGGCACTGTGACCTACGCACTCGACACAGTCGCCCCGACAATTGTGTCTGGACTGGCGAAAGGTGCACCTGGATTTGATGATGAAGCTTTGGATCCTACGGACTTAAGCTTCACTGTTCCGCAGGGCTTTCAAGTTTCCACGATCGACATCACCATGAGTGAGCCGGTGACGGTTGCTTTGGGGACCGTGGTTACTATTACACCAGGTGGTGTATACGGAACCGTGACAGCGGTCAGCGGTGCAGTGATCACAATTACTCCGAATGCCGGCAACGAAACAGCCGCCTTGGTTGGCGACTTTAGCTTTAGCGTACCTGCAGGTTCGGTTAATGACCAGGCGGGCAACGCCTGGGTGAATACGCCAATCACTTTGCATGTTCTTGATGTAACTGCCCCCACCATTTCGAGCATTGTCGCCAACGGCGCAACCGGCTTCCCGAATGTGACCGCGGTTGCCAACACGCTGACGGTTGACCAGGGCTATAAAGTTGCCACGATCGACATCACGATGAGCGAGCCGGTAGCGGTTGTGCTGGGCACAGAAGTGACCGTCAACCCGCAGAACGCGGTGTATGGCACGGTGACTGCTGTGAATGGCGCGGTAATTACGATCACCCCAGCTGCGGGCAATGAACTCGCTGCAGCGCTGGGCACTTTTACATTCACGGTACCCGATGGCGCGGTCGAAGACCTTGCCGGCAATGCCTGGGCAAACGTCCCAATTACTTTGACAGTAAATAACGTTGCTCCAGTTGCTGGGAATGATGCTTACACAGTCGCTGAAGATGGCGTTTTGACCGTTCCTGCTGCTACTGGTTTGTTGGCGAATGATACCGACTATGACCCGTCCATTTTGACCTCGGTTCTGGAAACTGGACCGGCAAACGGTGCTTTAACACTAAATTCAGACGGCTCCTTTACCTATACTCCAGCTGCTGATTTCCACGGCACCGATACGTTCACCTACACTGCGTTTGACGGTATTGACAACTCTAATATCGCCACGGTCACCATTACTGTGACTTCGGTCCTGGATACACCTACCGTCAGCTCAACCAATCTGACCGGACCTTACATGGTCGGGTTGGAACAAGATTTCCAGGTCACGCTGACCAACCCCGATAATGGCGATGCCTTTACAAATGTATTGGCTCGCTTCCGCTTGGGAAATATCACCCAGGCTGATATCGCGAGCTTCCAATACCTTGAAACCTCTGTCACTCCGAACGTATGGATGAATTTACCGCTGACACGGGATGGAACAGATGTGATTGGCGACTTTGGACCTTCAACGGGCTTCCCGATGGGCGTTCCTTATAGCGCCACCTCACAATTTAAAGTGACATTTAACACGCCTGGTACCTACACGGCGACCATCGTTCTCTACGATGTTGCTGCGGACCCGGACTTTGAATTGGACCGCTACACAGCAGATGTTGTAGTTGTAGCTGATTTTTCGGTTACAGATGTCGTTTTGACACGTTCTGTTGATCAGACCACCTGGGTAAATGTTCCTGGTACCTTTGCTGGCGGTTTTGAGATGCCACTAAATACAAGTGAGCCTTATTACTATTTCGGCGTCAGCTCAATCACAGCTACGCGCCCCCTTGCTGATGGCTCCTATCCGTTCTACCTTACGGCTAACCCCGGCGCAGAATTCTTTGTCTATTGGGCAAGCAGAGGTGTGGTGGCTGGTGCGACCGGCTGGCAGGGTCAGATGTGGAATATCATCAATGGTGATGCCCCCATGTTCTACCTGGATGTAGTCGGGACAACTTACAGCCTGATCGATGGATTGCAGGGTGCTCCTAACCTGCTGCGCATCAACGGTGATTATCTGCCCGGCGCTTATGCCTTTACCGGCGTGGTCGAAGATCAGTATGGTTTCACCGATGAATTGCCGGTGAACATTATCTTTAATGACATCCCAGTCGCTGCGAATCAGACAGTAACAACTGCTGAAGACACTGAGCTGGATATTACCCTGGACGTTGCTGACCTGTACCCCGGAACGCTTGAGTGGACTGTTGGCACACCCACTAATGGAACACTGAGCGGCTCAGCTCCCAACATGACCTACACACCAGATGCGAACTGGTTTGGCACCGACAGCTTCACCTTCTCTGTAAGCGACGGAACCCTGGTCAGCAATACTGCAACTGTGACGATTACTGTGAGCTCAACAAACGATGCTCCTGTGGCTGCTTCTCAGACCGTAACGACTGCAGAAGATACCGCACTCGATATCACTCTAACTGCCGCTGATGTGGAAGGCGATCCACTCACTTTTGCGATCGACACTCAACCCGCCAATGGCTCTGTTGTTCTTGTGGGTAATGTGGCAACCTACACGCCCAACCCCAACTATAACGGGACTGACAGTTTCACCTTTAGGGCGAATGACGGGACAGCAGATAGCAATATCGCCACTGTTACCATCACTGTCACCCCGGTCAATGATGCCCCTGTCGCGGTTGATGACTCTTACACCACAGCCTTTGAGACTGCTTTGACTGTCACTGCACCAGGTGTGCTTACCAATGATACCGATGCCGATGGCGACAGCTTGACTTCGTCAATAGTCCGAGCTCCCTCAAATGGGACTGTTACCCTCAACGCGGACGGTTCTTTCACCTACACTCCAATTACTGGTTTCAGCGGAGTGGATACCTTCACTTACAAGGTGAGTGACGGAACTTTCGACAGCAATGTTGCCACGGTTTCCATCACGGTATTGCCTTGGGCCAACACCGCACCGGTTGCAGTGGATGACACCTACGAGACGGATCAAAATGTCCAGCTGGTTGTTCCAGCCCCTGGTGTTTTAGCAAATGATTCAGACATTGACGGTGACACACTGACGACAACCCTCCTGAATAGTGTCAGCAATGGCACCCTGGAGCTGTTCGAAAATGGTTCCTTCACTTATTCACCAAATACTGACTTCTGCGGTACGGACAGCTTTGTTTATACCCTGGTCAGCTACCCGAAAATTAATGCAGATGGCTGGACTGATACCGCCACTGTGACCATCACGGTTTACTGTGACCCGATCATCAGCTCCACTGACATTGGCGGTCCGTACTTCGTTGGCACGCTTCAGGAATTCAACGTCAGGCTGCAAAATCCGGCTCCCGGTCATACTTATGGCAGCCTGGCAGCATCCATCTTCGTGGATAACATCACTTTGACAGACTTCTCTACCGTAGAAGTAAAACATCCAATCACAGGCCTCTGGGTACCCCTCACGCCTGTTGTAGATGGCACTGGTTTACGGATTGATCTTGGTCCGATCAGTACCATCCCATTAGTATCCGGTTTTGATATGACCCTGACCTTCCGGGTCAACTTCAATAAAGCTGGCAGCTTCCCGGTCACGGGCACTCTCTATAACGGTGCCATCGACCCAGCAAAAGAAATCGCAACTTACAGTAATACGATGGTCGTGGATGCGCTTGGCGATTTCGGACCTGCGGTCTCCTTCGGTTATGTCGCCTATGATGCGGCACCCAATGGCTGGCTGCGTGGTTTGAGCGCGGATTTCACCATCGTCGATGTCGATCTGACTGGCGCCACCAATCTGGTTGTTAATCTCCTTGGCGGCGTGAATGGAGACATCCTGCTTCAGACCAACACTGCAGTTCTTGACGGCGGATTATTCGACGGCTTTACCGGATTCACTACTCCGTTTGATATCTTTGGCAATTTTGACTATGCCGCAGATGGTTACTGGACCAACCTGAAAGAAGCGGAATACGGTCAAACCGTTCCACCCACCTGCGTTGAAGCCACTGCCACACTTTTCAACGGTAAGATCATTACCAAACGATACTGCTCACTCCTCCCCGACGATCGCTCACTTATGCTTAAGGGCACGATCGAACCTGATGGCGGTACTGGTCAGATTCCTGGCGGTACTCCTCTGGTGATCACCAATGTTGGCGATAATGTCAGCTACCTGGGCGAGATTGCCTGGTACCCGGCTGACCCCTCAATCGGTCGAACTGCCGGCAACCGCGTCGGAGTTAAAATTAATGCTCCGACCGCATTTGATACAACCAATACGACTTTCACTGTCTTTGGCAATACCTATAACTGGGACGAAGTCAAAGACGGCGAGAACTTCGTCTGGGTTTACCCCAAAGTCACCACAACTCCGCAAAGCTGGGACATTGTGGTCACATGGGCTGAAGGATTTGCCCAGACCTTCACAGTGGACGTCCTTGAAGGTTCAACACTGGCCCCGACCAGACTTGGCACGATCGAACGTGACCCGGGTAATACCGGTGATGTTCCTGGCGGCACACCTCTGGTTGTTACCCAGGTTGGTGACACAATCAGCTTCGCTAGTGATATTGCCTGGTACCCGGCTGATCTGACCGTAGGGCGCACAGAAGGACACCGTGTCGGTGTTCAGGTCAACGCTCCGGCAGGATTCGACACAACCGACACAACTTTCACTGTCTTTGGAAGCACCTACAACTGGAATGACGTCAAAGATGGTGAGAACTTCGTCTGGATTTACCCCAAAGTCACCACGACCCCGCAAAGCTGGGACATTGTGGTCACCTGGGAAGAAGGTAATGTTCAGACCTTTACCGTTGATGTCCTGACAGGCTCCACCTTGAATGATTCGATGGCGCTGGAATGGCTGCAGGCAAATACCGTATTAGCTGGTACACTGGACGACTTTAGCGCCACCTTCCCGTCGTACATACCGGCGACGATTGTAGACCAGGATTATGTCATTGATTCTCGCATCACTCTGACAGATCCATTACCAACCGGTTCAACCGTAACCGTATTCAAAGATGGTGTTGAGATTCTGACTGACATCACTCTGACCGGTACCGGACCCTTCTGGTTCACTCAGCTCTTTGATCCCGATGCCACCCGAGCGCCATTTGACGCAAATTACGGCGGGCAGCTTGAAGGCTATAGTATTGTTATCACCGCGCCTGCCGGTTTGCCAGCAGACTTTGATACGACTGTCCTGATCGAATCGGTGATCTCGAAAGATGCTTACATCACCGAAACCGTACTGGACGACATTACATTCAATATCCACATGGATGACGCTGTTGCACCCTCCATTGGTTCAGCCGTAGCCAAATCGGCTTCAGACGGTGATGTAAACCTTTTTGATGGCAAATTTACCGTCAATCAGGGTTATTTTGTTGACACGATTGAAATCACCATGGACGAACCGGTTTTGGTGGACCTTGGCACGGTCATTACGATGGTCGATCATGGACCTTACGGAACAGTGACAGCCCATAATGGTGCAGTCATCACCGTGACTCCTTACCCTGGTAACGAAACCGCCGCAGTGATCGGATCCTTCAGTTTCACCGCTCCTGCTGGGGCAATAACTGACCTGAGAGGCAATGTGTTCTCTGGCAGTATCGGTTTGGAGGTTCTGAATGTCGCTCCAGTGGCTGTTGATGATGCTTACAGCGTGGCTGAAGATGGTGCTCTGACCGTTCCGGCTGCTACGGGTGTGCTCGCGAATGATACCGATTTCGACCCGACCGTTTTGACTGCGGTTCTCGAAGCTGGACCTGCCGACGGCGCTCTGACGCTAAATGCAGACGGTTCCTTCACTTACACCCCGACTGCCAACTACAATGGCACCGTTACCTTCACTTACAAGGCCTATGATGGCCATGACTACTCAAATATAGCCACCGTCACTATCACGGTTACGTCTGAAAACGACGCTCCGGTTGCCGCAGCTCAATCTGTAACGACAGCTGAAGATACTGCAGTTGCGATCACCCTGGTAGCCACTGATGTGGATGGCGATGCACTTACTTACTCAATTGTTTCAGGACCGACCAATGGTACGCTCAGTGGAACGGCTCCGGACATGACCTACACGCCGAACCCTGACTGGAACGGAACAGATAGCTTCACCTTCAAGGCTAATGATGGCACGCTCGACAGCAATATCGCTACTGTCAGCATAACCGTGACACCCATCAACGATGCCCCTGCGGCAGTTGATGATGATTACACGGTCGCAGAAGGCGGATCGCTGACCATTGTTGCTCCAGGTGTCCTAGGAAATGACAGCGATGTGGATGGAGACACCCTGTCTGCAGTGTTGGTCGATGATGTCACCAATGGCACCTTGACTTTCAATGCGGACGGCTCCTTCACCTATACGCCGACTCCATACTTTAATGGCAGCGACAGCTTCACCTACAAGGCCAGCGATGGCAACCTGCAAAGCGAACTGGCGGTTGTGACCTTCACAGTCACTCCGGTCAACGAGTGGGTCATCGCCAATGATGACTACTACGAAACCACGACTGATATGGACCTGGTGAAAGACGCAGCACAAGGCGTTCTGGCGAACGATGTTCTGCTTGATCCCGAGGAAATCGTCTCAATTCAAATTATGGAGGCTCCACAGCACGGTACGCTGACCATGAATGACGACGGCTCCTTCACTTACATACCCGATGCTGGTTATATGGGTACGGACACCTTCCATTACCTGGTGATGTCCGTCAACCCAGTACTCCAAGGTGAGTGGAGTGATGATGCTTATGTCACCATCGTGGTCAAACCGTTTATGGCCATTTACCTGCCGATCATTGTAACGAAATAGGATAACACGGCTCCCACCCGCGGATCATGAACTCGTGGGACAACATATGGAAGATCAGGCTGGCTTTCAAGCCAGCCTGATCTGTTTTAGGCGAAACCCTTTTTAAAGGAAGAGAGAAGAGGTAGAGCTCGAAAAAGATACATAGACTAAAGTTTGGAAAACAAATGAAATTCTTGTTCTTAATCGTCTAATGCGCGTAGCCATAATAGGATAAATAAACTTGCGGATGGTAACAGGTTTCAGTCAGTCACTATATACAGCAATTTCCAATAGAATCAACAATCCTGTATAGTCTAATTCCGGAAAGTTGCTGCAAAGCAGAAGGAGAAAATCATGACCGACCGAAACTATTCCGATGAAATTGATTGGACTGGTGAGGAGCTCCCCAGCGAAACCAGCCCCAGGGAAGGTGAGGAAGAGGAATTCGAAATCACTGAGATACCTGAAGTTCACCCACCACTAACTGACGAGGATTTCCTTGATGAACTCCCGCTTGAAGATCCCGAACCAGACCCCTATGCATTACCGAAAATAAGAGAGATTCCTATGAAAGCATTGCCCGAAGAGCCCCCAATTTCAGATGAACAATCCGACAATTTACAGACACTTCTTACCCAGGCACCAGGGCGGGATTCAGCCGATGACGTACCTGAACCAGTGGACGGGCCTGATCCATTTCGAAAGATCCTTAAAGGGGCGCCTGGGCGGGATTCGGCTGATGATGTGACTTGACACGAGTCAAAATCTGGTCCGATGCAAATTCAAATAAAAGCCGACGGGCGTCAAGTTTCACCAATAGGTTTTTGAAGGTCAATTTCCCCGGAAATTTCCAGGCTGCATAGAGATCCTTTTCTCAGCTTCCTGCTTTTGCTTCTGCTCGATCCCCACAAACTGAGGTAACACACCCTCCAGTTGTTCTTCAGTTAAAACTTTGTGCGCTTTTTTTAAACAATGTGGTTTCTTCCAAATGCATGTGTTCTAGAACAACACCTTTAGTACTAAAAATTTAGGACGATCGAATTTGTGTTCGCCAATCATAGTGCTCATGGCGGAATTCCAGGCATTGTGTTCGGTGATCAAGCGTTCGACGAGGTCGTTGGTTTCCTGGTCAAAGCCCTTGAGAGCTGGGAAGACGATCCCCTCTTCGGCTTTATGATGCCCGTACATCGCGGTAAACAATCCCTTAATAGTGTCCCAATCGGTTTGTTCGGTTTGTTCAATCTCATCCAGAAGCTTCCTGGCTTCGTCATGTTCAACTTTTCTTGACAGTTCCAAACCTCCCAAGGCCGGGCGACATGGAGGTTGCCCCTACTAACTCCCTTTTTTATTCAGGTTTCCGACATCAGGTTGAAACCAGAGCAGGAGGGCAACCTGATCTACACCAACTTTCTCGGATGCACCCTTGTTTGTCTGGTTTTCTCCTCTTCCCCGGCTTTTCCGGTATACTATTGAGACGAGTCGGTTACCTATGATTTTCAAGCACAGTTTCAACAGCATTGTTCGCACGCCGGCGAAAACTCTTCTCTTCCTCATCCTGTTAACAGCTTCAATCGTCTTCGTCAACCTGGGCATCAGCATGAACTACTCCGCCAATCGCATGCTCAACCAGGCGAACGAGCATTTCAACACGGTCATCGCCCTAAAATATGGCGACCTGCACAATCCGGATGGCGCCTGGGCGGATGAAAACTTTCAAAAAAATTACGCTGGGATCGACTTTGAAGCTCTTTCCAATCACCAAGGCGTGATTGCAGTTGACCACGAACGCACAATTTCAGCCTATGCCGGCGATGACAGCACGATCTGGCAGAGCAAATCTCCGGTCAAAGATTACGTAATCACCACACTGCGTCTGCAAGCCCTGCAAAATGATGGCAGTTGGTCTGCGCTGACATTTGACACGATTTTCGGTCGACGGGTGAGCGGAACGGTATTTTTACGAGTGAATCCCTACAACACGGCTGGAGAGGATATCAGCGCTCATCTTCAGCCCGGCCGCACCTTTTTGATGGCAGCTCTTGCTCAAACCGCTCCCAGCAGTGGGCTGACCCTGACACCGGTCAAGCCTGCCAACCTGGTGCAAAACCCTAACGAGACATTGACAAGTTTGCCTGAACTAACCGATATCACTGACCAATCCGCTTTTTTTGACACTCCAGAGGGGCTGACCTGGCTCGAGTTGGCAGACACATTGGAAACGATTGACAAATCGTTCCAGGTGATCGCCTCCTCTGATATTGAGAGCATGATCCCCTTCCATATGAAGCAAACCTGGCTTGAAAGCGGCAGCTTCCAAAACCAGGAAGGCACATGTTACATCAGCCAGCGCCTGGCAGGTGTGTTGGGATTGGAAGTGGGCGATCGCTGGCACCTGGCATACCACTATGATCCCGCGGGTAATGCGGCTTTTACTTATTCCTCTGAAGCCGGGTTTGCCCACGAAGAAAATTGTCAAATTGCTGGCATTTTTCACATCAACAATGATCTTGATTACACGATCCTGATCCCATATCCGCAGTGGCTCGTAAAAGCACCGGACAGTTACGACTTCTTGCGCGTGCATGTAGAAAACGAACAGGCTGAAGACTACCTGGCTTACATCAAAGAGCAGCTACCGCCGATGGTCGAGATCCAGGTTGAGGATCAGGGTTACAGCAACGCAGTCGTGCCGATCTTGAAGCTGCGGGAGCGCTCGCTTTACATGACCGTTGCCAGTGCAGCAGCCGGCGTCGCGGTGATCAGCCTTTTTGCCTATCTTTTTATCGTTCGCCAGCGCGAAACCGCTGACGTAATGATGAAACTGGGCACCGGTCGCGGCAAGACGATCGCCTACCTGATTTTCGGAATTATGATCATCGCCGTCATCTCTGGTCTGGCGGGTACCTTTATCGCCGGGCAGGTGGATTCGCGCCTCACCACAGCTGTCTGGGAGGGTTTGCAGGGCGGCATCATGCAGGATCTTCGCTATAGTGAACGCGCATTGGGCATGCAGCTTGAGTTTACGCCTCAGTTGGTTACAGCAGCCTGGGTACGTTATGCCACAACTGGTGCAGTGGTCGTGCTGGTATTTGTGATCACGCTGATCGCTTCTTTAGTCACCCTTAAAAAGCCCAAACGACAGAAAGCTAAAGCAGTCATTGCCCCCAGGAAAGAGAACGGTCGGGCGTTGAGTTTTGCCTGGTTGCCTGGCTTAAGCCTGCGTTTTGCCTGCCGCTCAATTAAACGGAACTTCTTCCGCAGCCTGGTTATTCCGATTGCCGTGACTCTGCTGGCAGTTTTCATCCTGGTGATTGCCGTTTCGGTTGCTCAGCAGGAACAGGCAGCCCAAACGATTTACAACGAGGTGCCAACCACTGCCTACTTGACGACCGCGTTGGGCAGGCACCGGCAATTCCCGGTTCGTCTTCAAAGTGATGTTTTCCACATGCTGGATCGTGATATCGAGGGAAGGCAGATCAGTGCAATGCTATATCACCAGGCAACTGGCGCGCAGGTGCGGGAGGCAAGGGTAAAGCTTGAAGGTGAAAACCCGGTAATTGGAGAATTTTTACTCACACGTTACATGTATTACGAATATATGGGGCTGGTGGAAGGAGCCGATGGCAGAGCAGGCACTCCGAACCTGGCAGAAAGACCGACAATTGATCGACAGGAATCTTCCATCGCTGAGCAGGTTGGCTTCAGCTGGTTGGCACAACAGGTAAAACGAATGCCGGTTTTGGCGCTCACCGACAGCGTCGCCCGCACCAGTGAGGCAATTAAATTCCGTGAAAGCCAGGTGCAGTGGCTGGAAGGTTATTCAGACGAAAATTTCCTGGAGCCAAAATATATCCTTGTCCTGCCCGATCGCTTTTTGAACGAACAAGGGTTGATGCTGGGCGATGTAATCCGACTCTCAGTGTACGAACCAGATGATAATTTCGGCGTTCTGGCGGAGCCGTTTGACTTCACAGTGGTCGGCAGTTACTTTCAGGGCAGCCGTGCACCAGTTTTCTACGCACCCTGGAATCTGCTAACAACGATGAGAATGGGCACTGATCTGGATTTTAAGATACCAGAAAACCCTGATGACCCGGATTCGCCCAAGGTGGCTGGACTTCCCGCTGAGTACCTGGCGGATTCTATCGATTCTGCTACCATAATCCCGAAAGACCCACGTAACCTTGACGCCCTTCGCGACTATCTGGAAGAGAATGGCTACAGCCAGGTTGGCGTTATCCGCAGCAACCGTTTGGCGGTGGTAATTGAGGATAAAGCTCTGGCAGATGGATTACTATCGATCCAGCAGCATTTGTCGTTCCTGAATTTCATCATCCCGATTATGCTGTTGCTTTCTGGGGTGATCGCTTTCATCCTGTCCTATCTGCTCACCCGCAACCGTCTGCCCGAATTTGCTGTGATGCGCAGCCTGGGAGCGAAAAAAATCCAGGTCTACCTGGCATTTTTCCTGGAGCAGTTCTTCCTCCTGATTATTGGTATCCTGCCAATTGCGATAGTTCTGTTCGCCCGCCCGGAATGGCTGCCGGCAGTGCAGCGCAACCTGGCGTTGTTTTTAAGCATTTACACTTTGGGCATTATCATCGCCATCGGCTTGATGGGACGCTCGAAGGTGCTCGACATTTTGTTTACGAAAGAATAGAGGTGCTATGGAAAAGTCAACACTCTCCGAACCGATCTTACAGCTTGATAAAGTTTGTTACCAATACCGGAACAAATACCAGTCAGTTGATGCCGTAAAGGATGCCAGCGCTGAATTTTACGAGGGCAAAACTTATGCCATCATCGGAAAATCTGGCTCCGGTAAATCCACCCTGCTTTCTCTGATTGCCGGGTTGGCTTTGCCTACTGATGGGCAGGTTCTTTATCAAGGTGTGCCCACAGACGACTTTGACCTGGATAAATTTCGTCGTGAGAAAGTAGCAGTGGTTTACCAAAGCTTCAACCTCTTTCCTTTAATGACTTGTCTTGAGAACGTCTGTTTTCCACTGGAACTGCTGGGGAAGTCGCCCAGGGAAGCAGCCGTGATTGCGAAAGAGTACATCGCACACGTTAATCTTCCAGACACCGTGTACAAACGTTTTCCAAATATGATTTCAGGCGGTGAGAAGCAGCGTGTGGCGATAGCCCGTGCATTGGCTTCGGGCGCCAAGATCATTTTGGCGGATGAGCCCACCGGCAACCTGGATGTTGCCAACGGTGAGAAGATCGTTCGGCTGTTGAGAGACCTGGCACATGAAGATAACTATACCGTGATCATCGTCACGCATGACCTGAGTATTACCCAGGTGGTGGATGAAGTCTTGCAAATGAGTGACGGATACCTGCTGCCCATGGTCGCAGAAGGGTGTGAGATATAGGAAGCAGGGAACAGGGGAACAGAAAGATTGTAAATATTATCTGTCATCCTGAGCTTCCTTTGCGAAGGACCTGTGAGGGGGTAGTGGGCGAAGTTCCACCGAAGGTGGGTGTGAGAGAGACAATGCGTTCACAAAGGTCTCCTGACCGAGGACGTCAAGACCATCAGCCTACTGAATCCAATTCTCTTTTACTTGTCTTTTAATTTAACAGAACGTAGGTCAGATAAAATATTCGTTTTCGTGATGGTGGAGTCAGTCGGGTCGGATTATTTTACCGTGCCTCTTCTAACGCCCACTTGATTCCGCTCTACGCCAAGGGTCCGTTGGGAAAAGGAGATCCTATAAAACTTATCGCAGCTAGTTACCTGTTACCTGAACCCTGCTAAATCCTGATAAACTTTCATTATGAGGAAAGTCATCGTTGCTACTGACTCTTTCAAAGGTTCGCTTTCCGCCCCGCAAGCCTGCCGCATTATCGCCCGGCAAGCCAGGTTGATATTCCCCGGGGCAGAAGTGCTCGAAGTGCCCATCGCCGATGGCGGTGAAGGTCTGGTGGAAGTTGTGTTTCAAAATATGGCAGGAAGTCACCTTAAGAAACAAGCTTCTGACCCACTTGGCAGACCAATTTGGGGTTCATACGTGCGGCTTGAAAATGGCGCGGCAGTCATCGAAATGGCAGCCGCGGCTGGATTGCCTCTTTTGAAGCGGAACGAACTCAACCCCTTGCAGACCACCACTGTCGGGGTGGGGGAGTTAATTAAAGATGCCATTGAAAACGGCGCTGATCCGATACATATCGGTCTGGGTGGCAGCGCCACGGTGGATGGCGGTACGGGGGCGGCCAGTGTCTTGGGAATTCAATTTTTGGATGAGTGGGGTAGGGGAGTCATCTCTGGAGGTGGGCTGCAGAAAATTAAGTGCTTAGACCTTCAAGGGCTAAAGGAACTCAATTACTCCGGCAGGCTGGTATTCCTGACCGACGTCAACAATCCCTTATGCGGTCCCAACGGCGCAGCGGCGGTTTTCGGACCGCAAAAAGGAGCTTCTGCTGACCAGGTTGAAGAGCTGGAATTGGGTCTTGAACATCTGGTTTCTGTTGTTGAGCAAGAAAGCGGTTTGAATTTGAAAGATATCCCCGGAATGGGGGCCGCAGGTGGATTTGCGCTGCCCTTTGTGGCTTTTATGGGGGCTGAGATCCGCAGTGGCATCGATTTTGTGCTCGATTTGATAGATTTTGATCAAAAATTGGCCGGAACTGACCTGGTAATTACGGGAGAAGGGCGTACAGACGCTCAAAGCGCCATGGGAAAGGCAATTTCGGCTGTTGCCAGGCGTTCACAGACAGCCGGTTTGCGCGTAGCTGTAATTTCTGGAGCGTTGGGGAAAGGCGCGGAGGAAATGTACGCATTGGGCGTACAAGATTTGGTGCAAGCCAAACCAGCAGGGCAGCCCCTTGAGCAAGCCTTAGCCCGCGCGGCTGAGAATCTGGCAGACGCTTCGAGAAGGTATTTCGAATCTTTAGCAGTTAGCTGATCACAAAATCCTTTCCATATTTATTTGCTAACGATGTCAGGTTGAATCCCAACCGCAACCTGACCTGGTATTTCGGTGCTGTGGATTTTGCACTCATGAGTAAGATTTCAAATCATTTTTACCCAATGCTTCCTTAAAAATATGTGGTCAGATATTAAGACATTTGTAAATAATGTTGTTTCACTATATAATAGATATGTAATCACAGCCATCCGATCACTTATTATCAGAGTGCATTTTTTGTAAATGCGATCATTCGACTCCAAAATTGTGCAATCAATCCATGATTGAAAGGAGGCTAATCTTGAAAAAAGCAGTCATTCTTTTATTTGTTTTCGGAATGCTCATCTTCCTCGCAGCCTGCATAAGCGAAAATCCACGATACATTATCGCCATGGAATTAGCGCCAACCGACTTGCAAGCAGAAAAAATAATTACACCAGTTGTGACTATAGAAACAGGATCCACGCTGGATTCCAACCTGACTATGGGTCAATTGAATGCACTCACATCGGCCAAATCCTACCTAAACATTATGCCGTTTTCACGTAATGAGTTGATCAATCAATTGGAGTACGAAAATTATTCACACCAGGACGCAGTCTTTGCTGTAGATCATTCCGGTGCTAACTGGCATGAACAGGCGCTCAAAGAAGCAATATCTTACCTGGACTTCGCTGCCTTCTCATATTCCCGAATGATCAAGCAATTGGAATTTGAGGGGTATACAAATGAGCAAGCCACCTATGCTGCAAAAAGATGTGGTGCGGATTGGTTTGAACAGGCAGCAAAATCTGCAGAATCCTATTTATCGCTTATGTCATTTTCCCGTGACGACTTGATCAAACAATTGGAATTTGAAGGCTTCACGACCGAGCAGGCAATTTACGGTGTGGAAGCAAATGGGTATTAGAGGGATACTTTCTCTTCAAAAGGATGAAAACCACTCTTATAACTATCGAGAAGTGATATTCTCATAAGTAATAAAAATATTTTCCTTGAAGGAGATATCAGGACGCTATTCCTCCCCTATCCCAGAAAAAGAATATTCTTATGAATTAAGTGCTTGCGACGTCAGGTTGAGCAACGCAACCCGACCTACAAATTGCAGCTTCTTCCGCTTGTCATCCGAGCTTCCTTTGCGAAAGATCTTTACGTACATTCTGTTATGATTGCTCAGGATGACAAATTACAAAAACTGACTAAAAATGCCAGTAATAAAAAATGGCTGGTATTCCCAGCCATTTTTCCATAGTAAATAGTAAATGCTTACGCGGCAGTCATCATAGAAGCAACGTCAGTCTCAGCTGTATCAATCGGCTTGAGGTCATAGGCTTCCACCAGCACCTTAACCACGTTTGGCGAGAGGAATGCCGGCAGTGTCGGGCCGAGGCGGATCTTCCTGACCCCCAAAGACAACAGCGCCAGCAGCACAATTACCGCCTTCTGTTCGTACCAGGCAATGTCAAAGGAAAGCGGCAGGTCATTGACCGTGCAGTCGAATGCATCTGCCAATGCCTGGGCGATCAGAACAAGCGAATAGCTGTCATTACACTGCCCGGCATCCAAAACGCGCGGGAAGCCGCCAATCTCACCCAACCCCAGTTTGTTGTAGCGGTACTTGGCACAACCAGCAGTAAGAATGATCGTATCTTTTGGCAGTGTTTCGGCAACATCCGTGTAATATTGGCGGGTCTTGTGCCTTCCATCGCAACCACCCATCACCACGAAACGGCTGATCGCTCCGCTCTTTACGGCGGCGATCACCTGGTCAGCCACACTCAAAACGGTGTGGTGTGCAAAACCGATCGGGATCGTACCGCTCTCCAATTCCTGTGGTTCAGGCAGGGTTTTGGCAAGAGCAATGATCTCAGAAAAGTCTTTATGACCGCCCGGCTGCCGGTCGGCGATGTGCGGAACGCCCGGGTGACCTGCCATGCCGGTTGTGAAAATGCGATCCTTGTAGGTATAGCCTTCCCTGATCGGCACAATGCAGTTGGTGGTCATCAGAACAGGTCCATTGAACGAGGCAAATTCTGTGTCCTGACGCCACCACGAGCCGCCATAATTGCCAACCAGGTGCTTATATTTCTTCAATCCGGGATAGGCATTGGTAGGCAGCATTTCACCGTGAGTGTAGATGTTGATCCCGGTGCCTTCAGTCTGCTGAAGCAGCTCTTCCAGGTCGACCAGGTCATGTCCGCTGACTAAAATGCCAGGTCCAGGAACCACCCCGATATTCACCTGGGTCGGTTCCGGGTTGCCGTAACGGGAGGTGTTGCTCTCATCCAGCAGTGCCATGGCTTTCACACCAAATTCCCCGGTCTTCTGTACCCAGGAAAGCAGTTCGCTGACGCCCAGCTTGCTGTTCGTAGTCGCTTCCAATGCTTCCTGCATGAAGGCCAGGATGCTCGCATCACGCCCACCCACCAGGTATGCGTGGTCGGTATAGGCAGCCATACCCTTGAGTCCGTAGATGATCAATTCGCGCAGCGAACGGATGTCCTCGTCAAGATTCGGGTCATCCATAATGCCAATGGTGTCTGCTTTTTCGAGCAACGTTTCGATTTCGTAATTTTCCGGATGCCAGCCAGCCCAATCAGGTCCACTGCCAGTGCAATTGGAATTGTGCAATTCATTGCAGCGGTTTTGGGCTCGAACGCGGAGGTTGTCACGCAGCTGGATAGCTTTTTTGATCAATTCGACGAAACGCTCAGCATCAAAATTAGCGTTGGTGATGGTGGCGAAAAGCGCCTGGGCGACGAAGAGATCGGTTTCGTCATCCTGCACGCCCATACCGCGACCGCGTGTGCCCCAAAAAGAGATACCTTTCAACAGGTAAATCAGAAGGTCTTGCAGGTTGGCAACATCGGCAGTTTTTCCGCACATGCCTTTGGGGGTATTGCAGCCACTGTTACGCATGGTTTCCTGGCATTGATAACAAAACATTTCGTTCATTAAGATCTCCTTGTTTGAGAATTCAAATTTTAGATGATTATGCCATATACCTGAATATATAGAAAAGGGGATTAATTACGAATCTCGAATAGAAAAAACCCTTGATGAAGACATTCAATATAACCCTTACCTTGTAGAAGGGCTAACACGGCAGGTAATCAATTAAAGCTTATGGGTGTTGTCAAGTCAGAATTTTATTAATGATACAAACTCTCCCAGACATGGATCTGGTCATGCAGATGTTCATGCACGCCGTGACCAATCACGTGTTCTTCATGCGCCTCGAATTCCTCGAAGAGTTCCATCTGCATTTCATTGCTGATCAATTGGTCAGCCAACTTGAAAAGGATACTATTTTCCTTTTGGATATGCTGTCGAAGCAGATCCCGATATTCAACTGCATGATGTTTAAAAGCTTCCAGGTCAGCGGCTTGAACAGCTTCATTCATCAATCCAATCAATTGTCTGCCTAATTTGTGCTCTTCAAGCATTACGCCAATGGGGCTTCCTTCAACTGGGACACCATGCTTTTCCAGCACTTTGAAAAGGATGCCCTCCTCTTTCCCGTGGTGGCATTGGTCGGCGAAAACTTTCAGAAAATGGATATACTCATCCGCGAATTTCAGGTCTCTTTCCTCGTCAACGGTAGAAAAGGTCAACATTTTATCCAGGATGGTAAATACATGCAGAATTGATTCGTGTTCATTCATTAGATCTTGTGTGGCTTTACCCATGGTGAACTCCTTTCCGTGCTTGATTAAAATTATATCAAAATACCAATTGCAACATTAGGGCTTGAATACCTTTGTCTACAATACAGTAGGGTTGAGGTTGTGCAAAGCCTCCCCTTGCAGGATGCCTCAACCACAAAATGCTTCGATTCTTATTGAAACAGGCAGGACTGTTCCTTACAAGGCGTTAGTCTGGCCGACGCTTTGACTTATGCGAAACGGTGACGGAGGGAGCAAGCCCCCTCCGTACGGCTGGGACTCACCCCCACCCCACCCTATAAAATACTTTCTGTAAGAACAAAAATGTTGTTTTTCTTGACAATGGTTAACAAATTTGTTATACTTTTAAGAAAGTAACTAACGCGCGTTAATCAAGAGGGAAGAATGGGTAAGAGGATCACAAGTCAGGATGTCGCCGACTTGGCAGGTGTCTCAAGGACAACGGTCTCTTTTGTGCTTAATAACGAACAACGCTTCTCGATCCGCCCCGAAACTGCTGAAAAAGTCCGTGCGGCTGCCAAACAACTTGGCTACTACCCCAATGCTTCAGCCCGCGCCCTTGCTTCGAATCAAACCAAGACCATCGGCCTGATCATCAGTCGGGCACCCCAATACATCGCCAGCGATCCTTTCCTGCCCCAGATTTTAGGCGGGCTCATGGAGGTTCTCAAACAAAACCGGCAAGGCTTGTTGGTGGAATGGGTGGAGCCGGGGCAGCAGCTTGAAACCTATCTCGAACTCACCCGTGCCCATCACATCGATGGCATGATCCTGATGACCCCCCGCCTGGACGATCCCGGTATCAAAGAGTTGGAAGAAACGGAAATCCCCGTGGTTTTAATGGGCTATATTCCCGGTTCCTCGCTTCATTCGGTGGATGTGGACAATCTGGCAGCGGCTGAAACAGCCGTGAACCATCTGATCGAATTAGGGCATAGCAGAATTGCCTGTATCACCAATGCCGCCTTACCTTACACCTCTGCCTCGCAGCGTCTTGAAGGCTACAAGTCAGCACTCAAAAAGGCGAACCTGGATTACGATGAAAATTTAGTATGGGAAGCCGATTTTGACATGCAAAGCGGCTACCATGTGACAAAAGAACTTCTTGCTTCCGGACGGGAATTCACAGCAATATTCGTTGCCAGCGATAACGTAGCCTTGGGCGTTTATTCCGCCCTTAGGGAAGCCGGGCTCAAGATTCCGGATGATGTGTCCATAGTAGGCTTTGATGATATTCCGTTGGCATCTTTTATCAGTCCGACTCTCTCAACTGTAGCACTGTCAGGTCACGATATCTCAGTTGAGTCGTATAATTTACTTACCCGTCTTATGCGTGGTGAAGTTCCGGAGTCTCTCTCGGTCACACTCCCCACGCATCTAATCACCCGCCAATCTTCACGGGAGATAGGAAGGAGAGCTACTTAGAGGGAATGAACCAAAGTCTGCCATTTCAGTAAATGTTTCGAAATTTAACTCAACAAAAAAGGAGAAATATGTTTAAGAAAAAAGTACTTTGGTCGACAATTGCTGTTTTGTTAATTGCGACCATGCTGCTTGGCGCCTGCCAAACAGCAGCCCCTGCCGTTGAAGAGCCTGTGGAAGAAGAGCCTGCTGAACAAACAGAAGCCCTCCCACAAGGACAGGAACTTGCCAATGCCTATGCAGGCATGTACAAAGGTACCGTCGTCACCATGGCTGGACCTTTCACCGACCAGGATGAAGTCGTTTTCAACGACAGCATCAAGTCCTTTGAAGACAAGACTGGTATCGATATTCAATATACCGGCTCCAAGGAATTTGAAGCCAACATCAACATCCGTTTGGATGGCGGTGATCGTCCTGACATCGTGGACTATCCCCAGCCCGGTCTGTTGAGATACGCCGTGGAAAAGGGTTATGCCATCGATATGGCCACCCTGATCAATCCCGAGTGGATCAAGACCAACTACACCCAGGCATGGCAAGATCTGGCCATGATGGATGGCCCCAATGGTAAAATCATTGGTGGTATCTGGGCCCGCGCCAATGGTAAGTCCTTCGTCTTCTATCCCAAGAAGGCTTTCGATGAAGCTGGTTACGTCGTCCCCACTACCTGGGATGAAATGATGGCTCTGACCGCACAAATCGCCTCCGATGGTGACACCCCTTGGTGTATCGGTATGGAATCTGGTGCAGCCACCGGCTGGACCATGACCGACTGGATCGAAGACGTGATGCTGCGTGTTGCCGGCGGCGAAAAGTATGATCAGTGGGTCAAGGGTGAACTCAAATTTGATTCACCTGAAGTTAATGAAGCCCTCGATTACATCGAAGAAATCTGGTTCAACGACGCCTACGTTTATGGCGGCCGTGCTGCCATCCCCACCATCAGCTTTGGTGATGCACCCAAACCCATGTTCGAGAATCCGCCCAAATGCTGGTTCAACCGACAGGGTAACTTTGTGACCACCTTCTTCCCCGAAGAAGCTGTTGCTGGCGTTGACTATTCCTTCTTCTACCTGCCTGGTATCAAAGAGGAATATGGAAAACCCGTCCTCGGTGCTGGCGATATCTATGCTGTCTTCCATGATCGACCGGAAGTGCGCGCAGTTATCCAATACTTCTCAACCGGTGAATCCCTCAAGGTATGGGTGGAACAGGGTGGCGCTATCCTGACCCACAACGATGCTTCCCTCGACTGGTACGTGGATCCTGTGACCCGCGGTGTGGCCGAAACCATCCGCAACGCCACTACCTTCCGCTTCGATGGCTCTGACAATATGCCTGCAGCTGTCGGTGCTGGTACCTTCTGGAAGTACATGACCGATTATGTTTCCGGTTCAGTAACCCGTAAGGAAGCCCTCCAGGCAATCGATGCCTCGTGGCCGACCCAATAGGGTTTAGCAGTTTCGTAAGACAAAACTAAAGGAGAGCAGGCTCGTCCTGCTCTCCAACCCCTACCCTCTATGGTAAAGGAGGTAAAAAATGACAGTTGCCCAATTGAATGATCCTTCACCAAACGATCGGGGGTTCATTGGCAAATTCGTACAATGGTTCAGTACTACCCTTGGGCAAATAATCGTTTCGATCCTGGTCCCTGCCGGACTTTTTTTGGTCTTATGGCAAGGCTATACTTTCCTTCAAAAAGCCAACGCTCCCCAAATTGTGCAGGTGATCATAGCTATTGTTTGGGGCGTCGGCGGAGTGGCGCTGCTTTATGTGGTGACCAACTGGCTGGTGATGAAACTGCCAAAAAAGATGTCGAAGGTGCTGCAACCTTTTGTGTTTGTTGGTCCGGCAGTAGCCATCATGGGTTGGTATCTCGCCATCCCTGTCGTCCGCTCTCTGGTTGCTAGTTTTAAGAATTATTTGGGTACGGAATGGATAGGTTTAGCAAATTACAAGTTTGCCTTCACCGATCCCCGAATGTTGGAGACTTTCCGAAATAATCTGTTGTGGTTGATTTTTGGCACAGCCTTCAGTGTAGGGCTGGGTTTGCTGATCGCAACACTAGCAGACCGATCACGGGCAGAGGTTGTTTATAAGTCGATCATTTTCACGCCGATGGCGATTTCCTTCGTCGGCGCGGGTGTGATTTGGAAGTTCATCTACACTTATAAAGGAACGGGTGTCGGTATCCAGGAGATCGGGCTTTTGAACGCGATCGTAATCGCCTTTGGAGGTACTCCGCAACCCTGGCTCAACCTGCCACCATGGAATAATTTTTTCCTGATCGTTATCATGATCTGGCTGCAGACGGGTTATGCCATGGTGATTCTTTCCAGTGCCATCAAAGGCGTGCCTGCTGAGCTCTTAGAAGCAGCTCGTATTGACGGTGCAAACGAAATCAAAGCATTCTTCTCAGTGGTTGTTCCCTATATCCAAGGCACACTGCTGACAGTCACAACCACGATCGTGATCTTTAGCTTGAAAACCTTTGATATTGTCCGTGTTATGACGGGGGGCAACAATGGTACAAATGTGATCGCCAATGAGTTTTACCTGCAAAGCTTCACCTATACGGATGCAGGTAAGGCATCGGCAATCGCGATCGTGTTGTTATTGCTGGTGACCCCTGTCATTATCAATAATGTCCGCCAGTTTAATAAATCAAGAAGGGGGTTCTGATGGCTAAGAAAAGTCAAAAAACCTCAAAGAAATCCGCTTCGTTCTGGACAAACTTTATCCTGATCGTCATTTGCGTCATCTGGTTGGTTCCCATTTTGGGCATCCTGGTCACCTCCTTCCGCCAAAGTGAAGATATTTTTACAACCGGTTGGTGGCAGGTCTTCCCGCACAAAGAAAACGTGGAAGTTGAACGGATCGTGCTGCCTGAATCGGTGAACCTGGATCAACCCTTCGAGATTTTGGGCAAAACCGCTACCTTCGATGAATTTCGCAATGGTATCACCCTCGATGATGGCCGCATTATCAGCTGGTATGGTAACAAACGCACGCGAACTGCTATTGTTTCTGAAAATCGCTGGGTAGGCTTTGACACTAACCTGACGTTGAAAAACTACAAGGACGTGATTGGCGGAAAAACGATCAGTTATAAGAACGCCCAGGGTCAAACCATCACACGTACCGGAAACAATCTGGGTGGCGCTTTTTTGAATTCACTGGCTGTCACCATTCCAGGCACGATCATCCCGATACTAATTGCGGCATTCGCAGCCTTTGGCTTTGCCTGGTTGGAATTTCCTGGACGAAACCTGGTCTTCACGATCATCGTTGCACTGCTGGTTGTGCCATTACAGATTGCATTGGTACCTATTCTGAAAGACTATGTGAAGTTGGGTTTAAATGGTACTTTTTTGGGGATCTGGTTGGCACATGCGGGTTTTGGTCTACCGTTGGCAACGTACCTGCTCTTCAACTATATTGGCACGATCCCGCGTGAATTATTGGAATCAGCCTATATTGACGGCGCTTCGAATTTCACGATCTTCACCAAATTGATCCTGCCGCTGTCTGTTCCCGCTTTGGCATCCTTTGCAATTTTCCAGTTCCTTTGGCTCTGGAATGACTACCTGGTTGCCCTGGTATTTTTGGGAGAGAAAAATCAAACGGTCACCATCGCGGTTGCCCGTTTGGTTGGCGAAAAAGGACAGGACTGGCACCTAATGACCTCGGCAGCCTTTGTGAGTATGATCCTGCCTTTGATCGTCTTCCTCGGGCTGCAGCGTTACTTCGTCCGCGGTATGATGGCGGGTTCAGTTAAAGGATAGTTGGACCAGGATCGGAATAGAAAAGGGCTTGTCCTCTTCAGAATCGACATGGGCTGTTGAGGTGGGTTTGGAACCCATTCGTACATAACAAATCTTCCTAGGGGCGGGTCTTTGACCCGCTCTCGCGCAGTTAGAATAGGCAATTTTACTTATTTTGGAGAATGAAATGACACAAAAAATACCCTGGTATAAAGATGCCATTTTCATGGAACTGAACACGCGCGCTTTTAAGGATTCCAATGGCGATGGTTGGGGCGATCTGCCCGGGCTCACCAGTAAACTGGACTACATCAAAGGCCTGGGAGTTGATGCGATCTGGCTTCTGCCAATCATGCCCTCCCCACTGCGCGACGACGGTTATGACGTCAGCGATTTTTGTGACATTTTCCCCGCCTATGGCACCATGAATGACTTCAAAACCCTGATGCAGGAAGCCCACCTGCGCGGTTTGCGCATCATCGTCGAAATCATCCCCAACCACACCTCCGACCAGCATCCCTGGTTCCAGGCATCGCGCGATCCCTTCCACCCCGAACACGCCAAATATCGTGACTGGTATGTTTGGTCCGATACTGATCAGAAATACAAAGAAGCACGCATCATCTTTACCGATTCCGAAACCTCCAATTGGACTTTTGACGAGCTGCGCGGCCAATATTTCTGGCACCGCTTCTATTCCACCCAGCCCGACCTCAATTATGACAACCCGGAAGTGCAGCAAGCCATGCTCGATGTGGTCAAATTCTGGATCGATGCCGGCGCAGACGGTCTGCGCGTGGATGCCCCGCCCTATTTATTTGAACGCGAAGGTACCAACTGCGAAAACCTGCCCGAAACGCACGCTTACCTGAAACGCATGCGCAAATTCGTGGATGATTACAGCCCGGAAACGCTTCTGCTGAGTGAAGCCAACCAGTGGCCTGAGGACGTGATCGAATATTTCGGCAACAGCGATGAAATGCACATGAATTTCCATTTCCCGCTCATGCCGCGCCTATACATGGCCCTGGCGAAGGGCGACCGCACCCCCATCGAGCAAATTCTGGCACGTACACCGGAATTACCCGAAGGTTGTCAGTGGGGCACGTTCTTGCGCTGTCACGACGAGCTGACGCTGGAAATGGTCACACCCGAAGAGCGCCAGTGGATGTGGGAAACTTATGCGCCTGACCCCAAACAGCGCATCAACCTGGGCATCCGCCGCCGGCTGGCTCCGTTGGTGGATAATGACCAGCGCAAAATTTTACTGCTGCATTCCATGCTGCTCACAATGGTCGGTTCGCCCTTCCTCTATTATGGCGATGAGATCGGCATGGGCGATAACGTGGATTTGTTCGATCGCAACGGGCTGCGCACACCCATGCAGTGGGATGCCACCCTCAACGCCGGATTTTCGGATGCGCCGGCTGATAACTTGTACGCACCGGTCATTTCTGACCCGGTTTTTGGCTGCCAAAAAGTGAACGTGGTTGTCCAGGAGAACGACCCGGATTCACTCTTGAATAAAGTGCGCCACTTGATTGCAATCCGCAAACAGTACCCGGTGTTTGGTCGGGGTGATTTTGTCTGGAAGTCTTTCAGTTTTGAGACCAAAGCTGTGGTTGCCTATCAGCGAATGTGGGAAGACACTCGTATGGTGGTTCTGAATAACCTGCGCGACACCCCGGTGAAAGGCTGGATCCCGGAAACCGCTGAGAAATTTATCAATCTGTTAACCGGGGAGACGATTTTGCCCGGTGATTACACCCTGCCTGCTTACGGCTATCTTTGGCTGCAGCCTGTCGGCGAACAACCCAACATCCCTTCCGGCCCCAATGCTCCACGACCCGGCTATTTAGGATCAGATAAGCAGTAGAGATGAAAGCTGAATTCTTCGACCTTCACGCGGAATCCAGGCACTCGCTGAAACTTCTTTTACCCAAAGTAGAAGAGGAATTCGCCCGCTCGATTGAAGAGGATCCGGAGACCTGGGAAGTCTTTGTAAAGCGGCTTGAAGATCATTTTGATCACTTATTCCAACTTTACCATCGTTTGTATGGCAAACGCTATGACATGATCTACCACCTTGAAAACT
>ENA-UOOH01001206-UOOH01001206.1-fermentation-metagenome-genome-assembly--contig:-NODE-1206-length-25947-cov-11.919280_pt1 | contig 25947 bp, 24 predicted proteins | sample MGYA00245778_ERZ724025 | MGnify/ENA primary metagenome ERZ724025 (study PRJEB28704, sample SAMN03018313) | fermentation metagenome | biome: anthropogenic terrestrial biome; feature: soil... | reverse complement strand
TAGTTATATTATGCTTAGACTTAGTTTACTTATGGTTTCTTTAATTAATAATATAGTAATATCTTTTTAACCCATGCTTAATATTATATGTATAGTTTTGCATCAGTAAAAAATTAAAAGCAAACGAAAATGATTACAGATATATTTGAAACAATTATCAATAAGACTTCCTCTTTGGATGAGGCGATTAACTCTTTTAATGATATGATGGAGGCTGATAGTGAGCTAAGGGCAGACTATAAGGATTGGTGTTTGGATATGGGTTTTAAGACTAAGCATGGGTTTAGGGAATATTATTCTGAGTATATTTCTCTAAAGGAAATTAATATTCAGTCTATGTTTGAGAGCAATGAGGAGTTTTATGATTATCTTATTTATTCAATTCAATAAAACCAAACTCAGTTAAATTATATGAAGCATTATAAAACAATTGTCCTTTCGGACATTCATGTAGGTTCAAAATGGTCTAAGACTAAGGAAGTGATAGAATTTCTTGATAAGAATACGTGTGATAATTTGCTCTTGGTGGGTGATATTATTGATGGTTGGTCTTTGAAGAGGGGGAGTAAGCATTGGAATGAGGATCATACGAATTTTATCAAGAAGATTTTGGATCTCCAACACAAGACTAAGATTATTTATATTATGGGTAACCATGATGATTTCCTAACCAAGCTTATTCCCCTTAAGTTCTTCAATATTACCATTAAGAGGGACTATATTTATGAGAGTTCGGGAAAGCGTTATTTTGTACTTCATGGTGATATCTTTGATCATATCACTTCTTCCTTTAGCTGGCTATCTAAGCTTGGCGACATAGGCTATCATATTCTTTTGAGAGTAAATCGCTATTATAACAAGCGAAGACAAAAGAAGGGCTTACCGTACTATTCCATTTCGCAGGAGATTAAGTCTAAGGTAAAGGTAAGTGTTAGTTATATAAGTGATTTTGAAAAGCATATTGTTAATGTTGCCCGTACCAACAATTGTGATGGAGTTATTTGTGGTCATATTCATCATGCTGAAAAGAAGAAATATGGCGATATACTATACTTAAACTCTGGCGATTGGGTAGAGAGTATGACTGCCCTAACGGAGGATTATCTTGGGAATTGGTCTATTTATCAAAGGAAGGAAGAAAGCCTTGAGCTGATGGAGGATATTTATCTTCAAGTCCTATTGGGAGCTGTTTAGATAAAAGGGACTATGCCAGAGGCTTAATCCCTTTATTAATATAGTTAGTAAGCTCATCAATGCTCACCCTGTCTTGTTTCATAGAGTCCCTTTCACGAACAGTAACCGTATTGTCCTCTAAGGTTTGCGTGTCAATAGTTATACAGAATGGAGTACCAATAGCGTCTTGTCTTCTATAACGTTTGCCAATAGCATCCTTTTCATCATATTGAACCATAAAATCATCTCTAAGCAAACTTAAAATTTCACGAGCCTTTTCTGGCATACCATCTTTCTTGACCAAAGGCAAAACAGCTGCCTTAATAGGACAAAGAACCTTTGGTAATTTAAGAACAGTTCTTATTGAACCATCTTCAAGAGTTTCTTCCTCAAAGCTATTAGAGAACACAGCAAGGAAAGTCCTATCCAAACCAATAGATGTTTCCACCACATAAGGAACATAGCTCTCGTTAATTTCAGGATCAAAATACTGAAGTTTCTTTCCTGAGAACTCTTGATGAGCCTTTAAGTCAAAATCAGTACGAGAGTGAATTCCTTCCAATTCTTTAAAGCCAAAAGGAAACTCAAATTCTATATCAGTTGCAGCATTGGCATAATGTGCAAGCTTATCGTGATCATGGAAACGATACTTTTCTTCAGGAATACCAAGAGATAAATGCCATTTCTTACGAGTTTCTTTCCAATATTCAAACCACTTAAGTTCCTCACCAGGCTTTACGAAGTATTGCATTTCCATCTGCTCAAACTCACGCATACGGAAGATAAACTGACGAGCAACAATCTCATTACGGAAGGCTTTCCCTATTTGAGCAATTCCAAAAGGAATCTTCATTCTTCCAGTCTTTTGAACATTAAGATAGTTTACAAATATACCTTGAGCCGTTTCTGGACGAAGATAAACAACATTTGTATCCTCACTAACAGAGCCCATTTGGGTAGAAAACATCAAATTAAACTGACGAACATCTGTCCAGTTTCTGCTTCCAGATATTGGGCAAACAATTCCAAGCTCCTCAATTAAAAGTTTAATTCCCGCAAGGTCATTATCATTCATTAGCTCAGCAAAGCGTTTTGTTATATCATCAATCTTAGCTTGATTTTCCAAAACTCTTTGGTTTGTTGTAATGAACTGTTCTTTATCAAAACTATCACCAAATTTCTTTTGAGCCTTTTCAACTTCCTTATTAATCTTATCTTCTATCTTTGCAATATGATCTTCAATAAGAACATCAGCACGATATCTTTTCTTAGAATCTTTATTGTCAATTAAAGGGTCGTTAAAAGCATCAACATGTCCAGAAGCTTTCCAAATAGTAGGGTGCATAAAGATTGCAGAATCAATTCCCACAATGTTTTCGTGCATCTGAACCATTGACTTCCACCAATATTTCTTTATATTGTTTTTAAGTTCAACTCCATATTGCCCGTAATCATACACAGCAGCCATACCGTCATATATCTCACTTGAAGGAAATATAAAACCATATTCTTTCGCATGAGCAATTATCTTTTTAAATAAATCTTCGTTTTGTGCCATTATAATCTTAGCCTTAAATCTTTTCTTTATTTTTTATTACGAATTCATTGAAAGAAGAAATTCTTCGTTGTTTCTTGTGTTTTGCATGTGTTTTTTTATAAATTCCATTGCTTCCACAGGATTCATATCTGAAAGGAAGTTTCTAACAATTCCCATTCTTCCAACAATACTTGCTTCCATAAGAAGATCTTCCCTACGAGTTGAAGATGCAACAATATCAATTGCAGGATAGATTCTTTTATTTGAAATCTTTCTATCCAATTGCAATTCCATATTACCAGTACCTTTAAACTCTTCAAAAATTACTTCATCCATTTTTGAGCCTGTTTCAATCAATGCAGTAGCAATAATTGTTAGTGAGCCTCCATTTTCAATATTTCTTGCAGCACCAAAGAATCTTTTAGGTTTTTGAAGAGCATTTGCTTCAACTCCTCCAGAAAGGACTTTCCCAGATGATGGAGCAACAGTATTATAAGCTCTTGCCAAACGAGTGATGGAATCCAAAACAATTACAACATCATGTCCACATTCTGTCATACGTTTTGCTTTTTCTAAAACAAGATTAGCAATCTTGACGTGTCTTTCAGCTGGTTCATCAAAAGTAGATGCAATTACTTCAGCATTAACTGTTCTTTGCATATCTGTTACTTCTTCAGGACGTTCATCAATTAAAAGTACAATTAAATAAACATCAGGATGATTAGCAGCAATTGCATTAGCAACTTCTTTCAATAGGGTTGTCTTACCAGTTTTTGGTTGAGCAACAATTAAAGCTCTTTGTCCTTTACCGATAGGAGTAAACAAATCAATAACTCTTGTTGAAAGACTTTCTCCTTTATGTCCTGTAAGTTTAAATTTTTCTTGAGGGAACAAAGGAGTTAAATAATCAAAAGGAACTCTATCTCTAATTTGATCAATTGTTTTTCCATTAATTAATTTTGCCTTAACCAAAGGGAAGTACTTTTCCCCATCTTTTGGAGGACGAATAACTCCACTAACAGTATCTCCTGTTTTTAAGCCAAAAAGTTTAACTTGAGATAGAGAGACATAAATATCATCTGGAGAATTAAGGTAGTTATAGTCGGAAGAACGCAAGAAACCATATCCATCAGGCATGATTTCCAAAACTCCTTCAGCCTCAATCAAACCCTCTTTCTCAAAATTATAAACAACCTTTGATGATTGATTTTGTTGAGCAATTGGACTTTCAACATTTATTTCTGATTTGTTTCCTTCAGGATTTTCTTTAACCTCTGCCTTTATTTCTTCTTTTTGAATTTCTTTAGTTTCAATCTTGTTATTTACACTTGTTTCCGACAAAATATTCTCCTCAATACTATTAACTTGAGTTTTGTATTTAAGCTCAGGTTTTTTAATATTATCAATTTGAGGTACGCTCATATCAAAGAGATCTAACTCGCTCTTTATCTTAGCTTTTGTTTCCTCTATTGAAGGGGATTTGATTGTTTCTTTTTTGGGAAGTTGTTGTTGAGGTTTTGATTTAGGCTTTTCTGGGCTTTGAACTTTAGAAGAAATTTGCTTTTCCTCTTTTGAATCATTGGACTTGATTGATGTTGCAACGTTTGATTCAGCAACAGGTTTTGGTTTTAGACGAGTTCTTTTTTGAGTTTTTTGCTTCTTCTCAGCTTCTGCTGCGATGTCTTCTTCAGCTGGATTTGCAGCTTGAAAGTCTAAGATTTTATAGACTAACTCTGTTTCTTTAAACTTACTAAACTTAGGAATTTTCAATTCCTTAGCAATTAATTTTAAATCATCTAAAGATTTTGAATCTAATTCAGATTTGTTGTACATAAAAAATAATATGATGAATAAATATGCGATTAAATCGCTTTAATACTAAATAATCATTTTGGGAAATGTTCGCTTTTTTGAAGGAATAAATTCTATGATAAACTCCTTAATCACTTTGCAAAAATAAAAAAAATAATAATAAGTACAATTAAAAAGCAATTTTTTTATATATTTGCTAATTCAAAAATCAAAAAATTAGTTGAATGAAGAGTTATATTGGCAATCTAAATGGTCTGCATATCAAATATATAATTATAAATTTTGTTCTTGCTCTGGCTGGAATAATTGTAGTTTTAGTTCTTGGCAAAATTATTCAAGAAAATAAAATTAATATGTATTTATCGGTAATTATGATGATAATTATCCTTACCTTTTTTCTTATGGGTAAGAAAAAATACCAGACAGAGTTGTTAAAAATCAAGGATTTCCCCTTAGGAAAGAAATTAAACTCTCATCATCTTCTAAATAAGAAAAGATTAAATTCCTACACAATCATGAATGGAGTTGCAATCTTTTTCTTAATCCTTTCTGGAAACTATTTATATCTATTTTTCTCCCTCCTTTTCCTATTGCTTATTCTTCTAAATAGAACAAATACATTCAAATTAAAAATAGAATTAAACCTAACCGACAAAGAAGTCGAAAGCCTCAATAAGCCTATAGCCTTAAAGGATAGAAAATAGATAATATCAATAAAAAATACTTTCAAAAACTTTTATGTTCAAAATCCAATCAAAGCAAAAGCTAACAGAAAACATCTACTTAATGGATGTTCATTCGCCTTGGGTTGCACGTTCTGCAAAGCCAGGTCAATTTGTAATAGTTATTATAGATGAAAAAGGGGAAAGAATACCTCTAACAATATGTGATTACGACAAAGAAAAGGGAAACATTACCTTAGTGTTTCAACTTATTGGGAAATCCACTCAAAGAATGGCAAAACTTGAGGTTGGCGACAGTTTTAAGGATGTTGTTGGTCCATTGGGAAAGGAAAGTGAGTTCATACATGAGAATAAAGAAGAGCTTAAAACTAAAAATATTCTCTTTGTTGCAGGAGGTGTTGGGACAGCACCTGTTTATCCTCAGGTAAAATGGTTTAAACAACAAGGATTGGACGTTGATGTTGTCGTTGGAGCCAAGACTAAGGACTTGATTATTCTTGAAAAAGAAATGAAGGAGGTTGCAAAGAATCTATATATATGTACTGATGATGGTTCTAATGGAAACAAGGGATTGGTTACCGATGTGATTAAGGATTTGATTGAAAACAAAGGAAAACACTACGATGAGGTTATTGCAATTGGTCCAATGATAATGATGAAATTCGTTTGTCTTCTGACAAAGCAATACAATATAAGAACAACCGTAAGTTTGAATACCCTAATGGTTGATGGAACAGGAATGTGCGGAGCTTGTAGGGTAAGTGTTGGAGGGAAAACCAAATTTACATGCGTTGATGGACCTGAATTTGACGGACATGCAGTGGATTTTGATGAGGCTATGAGGCGTCAATCAATGTATAAAACCTTTGAAATAGCAAAAAATACAGATAAACACCATTGTAATCTTACCTCAAGTGTTGAACAATCGGAGCAGGCTGCAGAAATAATTGTTGAAAAGTTCAAAAGAGTTAAGGTAAGGGAGCAAGACCCAACTGCAAGAGCTCAAAATTTTGAAGAAGTATCCTATGGCTACAATGCAAAGGAAGCTATAGCAGAGGCATCTCGCTGTATTGAGTGCAAGAAACCTGGTTGCGTTAGTCAATGTCCTGTAAGAGTTAAGATTCCTCAGTTTATTTCAAAGGTAAAGGTTGGAGACTTTGAAGCAGCAGCTCATATTTTGGCTGAAGATACAGCACTCCCAGCCGTATGCGGAAGAGTTTGTCCTCAAGAAACCCAATGTGAGGAAACCTGTATTTTGGGAAAGAAGGGAGAGGCTGTTTCTATTGGAAAATTGGAAAGATTTGTTGCAGATTGGGCAAGAAATAATAAGATAGAACTTTCACATAAGGTTGAACCCAACGGCAAAAAGGTTGCAATTGTAGGAGCTGGACCAAGCGGACTGACCTGTGGTGGCGATTTGGCAAAGATGGGCTATGATGTAACTATTTTTGAAGCCCTACACGAAGCAGGAGGAGTGTTGGTTTATGGCATTCCTGAGTTTCGTTTGCCCAAAAGAGATGTTGTGGAGTATGAGGTGGACAATGTTAGAAAGCTTGGGGTTAAGATAATCAATGATGTGATTGTTGGAAAGAGTATTACCATTGACGAGCTCATTAATGAGGAAGGATTTGAGGCTGTTTACATTGCCTCAGGTGCTGGATTGCCTAAGTTTATGGGTATTCCTGGTGAAAACCTCAATGGAGTATTGTCTGCAAACGAAATCCTTACTCGTTCCAATTTGATGAAAGCCTTTGAAGATGGCTATGACACTCCTGTTTATCCTGGTTCAAAGACCGTTATCGTTGGAGGAGGGAACGTAGCTATGGATGCTGCCCGCACAGCAAGGCGATTGGGAGCCGAAACTCATGTTGTGTACAGAAGAAGTGAAAAAGAAATGCCTGCAAGGGTTGAAGAGGTGCATCACGCAAAAGAAGAAGGGATAATATTCCACACAATGAATAATCCTGTTGAAATTCTTGCTGACGAAAAAGGCTGGGTTAGGGCAATTAGGGTAATTCGAATGGAACTTGGAGAGCCTGATGAGAGTGGAAGAAGAAGGCCAATTGAGGTAAAGGGAAGTGAGTATGAGATTGAAGCCAATTGTGTTATTATGTCATTGGGAACCAATCCAAATCCTCTAATTATCAACACCACCAAAGGCTTAGATTCTGAAAAATGGGGAGGAATTATTGCTGACGAGTTTGGACAAACCTCAAGAGAAGGAATATTTGCAGGCGGGGATGCTGTTTCTGGTGCAGCCACTGTTATTTTGGCAATGGGAGCAGGCAAGCAGGCTGCAATAGGGATTGATAATTACATAAAATCAAAAAGTAAATAATCAATAGAATAAGGTTTTATTCTACAAAAATAAGCTTTAGTACTATTTAATCAAGCTTTAGAGGTAATTAAACGAGCTTTAAATCTAATTAAATAAGGCTTTGAACTATTTAAACTTTGTTTTGATCTTAGAATCATGGCATGATATCACTGAGATCATGCCATGATCTACTCGACATCATGGGATGATTTACCTGAGATCATGGCATGATCTTGACATCAAATCCTTGTTTAAATTTTTCTAAGTTTGATTTTGGGAGATTTATTCCTCGTTTATTCAGTTCTATCCTTTGTTTAGGATTGATTAGAATTGATTTCTTGTTGATTAGAATTGGTTTCTTGAGGGTTTTCTTCCTTTTGAGTTTCTTCGTTTGAACCTTCCATCCAATAAGGGTCTTCATCCGAAAGTTCTTCTTCCTCTTCCAATGGGATAACTTCCTTATGCACAATCCCCTTATGCTTAAACAAAATTGCAAAAACAATTCCTGTGATTGCACCTCCTAAATGTCCCTGCCAAGATATGCGTGGTGAGGACTGAAACATTGGAAATATGCCCCATACAACAGAACCATAAAGGAAGATAACTAAGAATCCAAAAGCCATTTGAGGTTTGTTTCGTTTCAAAAACCCACTTAGGATATGAAACCAAGCTAAGCAATAGACCAAACCGCTTGCACCAATATGAATTGTCCCACTTGTGCCAATTATCCAAGCTGCCAAGCTCGAAAAGAAATAGAAGGAAACAAAAAGAGTGGAGGCAAAATTCTTGTAAAAAAGATAAAGTCCACTCAGAAGTAGGAAAACTGCAAGTGTATTGGAGGAAAGATGTGAGAAATCGGAGTGAAGAAGTGGCATAGTTATGATTCCAATAAGTCCTGTTGTTGAACGTGGTTCGAGTCCATACTGAGTTAGGGAAATATTAGTAGTTACTTCCAAAATCTTTATTATCCACAAAAGCACAACAAAGGCTGCTGGGACAATCATTGCACTTATTAAATCTCTCTTGTCTTCTCTCATAAAACTTATGCAAAGATAAGAAAACTCATCAAAAATCAATATTTATTAATTCTTTTTATACTATGTTTCACAAAGAAATCATATATTTGCAAATTGAACTTATAGTATAAAGATATGAGAAAGAAAAGTATCCTATCAATAATAGCACTTGTTTTATTGCTTGTAGTTGCCATAGAATCAAATGCACAGAGAAGAAATAGAGCTCCAGAGAATCGTTTTGGGATAAGAGCTGGATTTAATATGAGCGACCTTACCTCAGCAAAGGGATTAGACGTTTTTAATGGACTTTCCTACTACAATCAAAACTTAGAATATGTTGGCTTTACCGATACTGAGCCTTTTAAATTAGGGTTTAATGTTGGTTTTGTTGGACAAATTAAGGTTGCAGAGTCGTGGTATGTTCAGCCTTCTTTGATTTTCACATCCAAAGGATATAAGCTCAATACTCAAAATCAAGGAGACTTCACCCAAAACGTTGAACTCGATGTTTCAGCCTACTACACTCAGCTCCCAATTGATGTTGTTTGGAAATATGATTTCAATCCTGACTTCAGATTCAATGCCCTTGGAGGTATATTTTTGGGATATGGAGTAGCGGGAACTTCTTATTTCCTTGACCATTACGGAGAAAAATTTGTTCCTCGTATTTTCCACGAACAAACTCCAACTCCAACGCCAGTAAATGGTTATATTGGATACGACCAAACTGTTCATGGACTTTTATATGAAGATACTGATAGAACTTTTATGACAGTTGGAACTAATCGTTTTGAATTTGGTTTGAATGTTGGCTTAGGTTTTGAATATAAAGCTTTCCAACTTACCTTAACTTACCAATATAGCTTAACACCGTTATATAATTACAACTACGATTTTACCTCAAGATACGAGGCAAAGGGAATTAAGGATATAAAGAACTCATTTGAATACTTAAAACTCGATGCTCCAAAAGCTCCTACCCATCATGTTATTTCCATAACTCTTGCCTACTATATGAACTTATTCTCAAATAAAGTTAAATACTAATTTAATAGAGAATAAAATCTTAAATCAAGACACTAAAAGCAAAAAGTCTTCGTTAAAGATATATGAAAAAAGTTTTACCATTAATAATTGTCCTTTTTGTAAGCCTGCTTGCCTTCTCTCAAGAAGAGTCAGTGGCTATTGAGAAAGAATTTATTAATGACTCCTTGCGTGATAATGCAATGCCTTTGGATTATGAAGATCCTGTTCAATACAGAATTGATATGGGGACTTCATTTGGGAAGGGTTTCTTTTCGGAAAGCTTTGTTTCAACCTATATTGCTCCTTCAGTAATAATGAAAGTTAATCCACAATCTTGGCTTAGAGCAGGAGTTCTTACGGGTGATAGTTGGATAAACATGCCTAAGACAAAAAAACCTTTGGAAGATAAGGCTCCTTATGAGAACCGCTATAAGAGAAATATGGCTTATGTTGGGATGGATTTTGAAATCAATCCACGACTCTTAGTATCAGTAACAGCTTTTTGGGATAATTTCAGTCCAATGTCTAATATGAATACTCTTGGAATTAGGGACAATCTTTATACCTATGGTTTTAATGCTAACCTAACTTATCAGATTACTGAAAACTCCTATTTTAATTTGGGATTTACCTTTGTTGAAAGCAACAACCCTTATAGCCTTATGCCATATCGTTATGGAAGTCCAATGAGTGCTTTTAGTCCAATGTTCACTCCTTATGGACATCATAATAATTTCTTGATTAACACTCCGTATAATTGGTAAGGACTAAGCTAAGCTTTCAGAATTAAATTTTCCTCCCAACCATTAGTCCATCTCTTATTGGAATGATTAGGTTTTCCATTCTTTCGTCCTCAGTAATTTTCTGATTGAAAGAATGAATGGCTAATGTTTGCTTGTCTTTTGGCATAGGCTCTAAGGCAATCTTTCCATACCATAACACATTGTCAGCAATCAAAAGTCCTCCTTTCCGAAGCTTTTCAACGCATAAATCATAATACAAAGGATAGTTTGGCTTGTCGGCATCAATAAAAATTAAATCAAACTCTTCTTCAAACAAAGTTATAATATCCAAAGCCTTCCCAATATGAAGTTTTATCTTGTCTTGGACACCGTTTTCATTAAATAAATTAATTAGGAAATCCTCGTACTCCTCATTCTTTTCAATGGTGTGGAGAATTCCCTCCGAGCTAAGTCCCTTAGCCAAACAAAGAGCAGAATAACCGCTAAATGTACCCAATTCCAAAATCTTTTTAGGAGAAATAAGTTTAGAGATAAGAGTAAGGAAAGTCCCTTGCCAGTTTCCGCTAATCATGTGAGGGCGAGGAAAAAGCTCATTGGTCTTTTGGTTTAGCTCTCTAAGGTTTTCATCCTCCTTGCTAACATAGGTTTGACAATAATCTTCAATTCTTTGGTCAATAAAGGGAAAGATTTGTTTTTCGCTCATTATAAAGATATAATTTTAAATTCAACTCTTCTGTTCTTTGCCCTACCTTCATCGGTCTTGTTATCAGCAATGGGTTGCTTTGCACCAAAAGATTTATACTCCATTCTCTTTTTGTCAATTCCATGATTGATTAAATAATCATAAACAGCCCTAACCCTGCTTTGAGATAGCCTTGCATTATAATTATCCGAACCCTTATTATCCGTATGCCCCGAAAGCTCAATCTTCATATTAGGATTCTTATTCAGAATATTTATAAGATTATGTAGTTCAACGTAGGATTGTGGAAGGAGAATACTTTTGTCAAATTCAAAGAATATGTTTTCCATAATAACAACCTGACCAACCTCATAGATTGGTTCGTCTTTGGTTTTGGTAATTACAATATCGTTTGCAATAACTTCCTTTTCCTTGCAAGTTAGGCAATGAACAGAAACGTCATCAATATAGTAGTAAGCCCCAGGAAGTAGGTAGGTTAGATAAGGCAAGTCAACAACATTGCTCTGTGGTGCGGGATAGAAATTCCCAATTGTAAGGAACTTTTCTCCTCCTTCAGCCACAAATTCCCCTTCAATCTTTGTCCAGTCCTCCACATTCACAATAGGATTACCATAAGGATTAACAACCTGAGGCTTAAGAAATGTAGAAATGGACTGACTAACTCCTTTTTCATGAGTTATTATTGTTTTGTCAGTAAGCATTTCACGAGTCTTCTCCTCAATTCTATCCTTAGTGAACAATCCTCCAAGAGTTGCAACTGCTCCAGCAGAATATTCGCTCAAACTTACATAAAATGTTAGCTTATAGGTCTCGTCTTTCTGCAAATAGTCCCTCAATTCCGTTTGTATATATTCCCTATAATCGGACTTTGAACTATAAATTCCAACCATTCCAACCCCTGTTCGAGGCATTTGAATGCCGAGTTTATTCTTTGGAACATTACATTGCTTACTACCACATTTATTATAATAGTCTGCACTTCCTCCTGTTGGCTGCCACCAGGCAACTGCCTCCGACATATAGCCATAGGGCTCTATCTTTTGAGGACAAGTAAAGTATTCTTCAAAAGAAGGGTTGAAGATTAGATTTTCCTGAGAGTAGGAGGGAAGAGGAATAAGAAAAATTAATAATAAACTAAGCTTAAATAAAAATAAGTCAAGGTTATTTTCTATCATCTAAGACCTCCTTCCAATTAATTGATTCTTTTGCATTAAGCCAAGTATAACTTTCCTCCTTGCGAAACCAAGTCATCTGGCGTTTGGCGTATCTTCTTGTGTTTGTTTTAATATCTTCAATTGCCTCTGAAAGACTTATCTCGCCACTAAAATATTTAAATAGTTCTTTGTAGCCAACAGTGTTGAGAGAAGATAGTTTTCTGTAAGGATAAACCTGCCTTGCTTCTTCCACAAGTCCTTCCTCAATCATTAAATCAACCCTTTGGTTTATCCTTTCAATAAGTTCAGCCCTATCTCTTTGAAGAGCAAACCTAATAATTTCAAAATCTCTTTTTGCCTTTTGGTTTGTCCGATAAGACGAGAAAGGTTTCCCTGTTTGGCGAATTAGTTCCAAAGCACGAATTAGCCTTATATGGTTTTTCGTATCCACAATATTATAGTACTCAATATCCTTCTCTTTCAATTCTTCTTGCAATGCAGTAATGCCTTGGTCTTTGAAAACCTTGTTAAGTTCGTTCCTAATCTTAATGTCAACATCTGGCAAATCATCAATTCCATTACAAACCACATCAATATACATTCCACTCCCACCAGTTAGAACCAAATTATCATAAGTTTCAAACAAGGTGTTAATCCTTTGAAGTGCATCTTTTTCAAAAAGTCCAGCATTATAATTATCCTCAATTGAGATATGTCCTATGAAATGATGCTTTACTTCCAATAATTCTTCTTTTGTTGGTCTTGCAACGCCAATATTAAGTTCCTTATAGAACTGACGAGAGTCAGCAGATATAATTTCAGTATTAAGAGTTTTTGCCAAGCTAATAGCCTCTTTGGTCTTACCAACCGCTGTTGCACCAGTCAAAACAAATAATCTCTTACTATTTACTTTCATATCCCTTGCAATACTCCCTTTTTATTTACTATTTCTTCAGTTTTAGCCCAAGCTTTTGAGCTTCATTATACATTAATTCTAATGCTGCCTCTCTTTCATTTGGGATTTCTCCATCTAAGATAGCATCCTTAATGATTGTCTTAATAATTCCAATCTCTTTGCAAGGAGAAATACCAAAGGTCTGCATAATGTCCTCACCACTAACAGGAGGTTGGAAATTACGTAAGCGGTCTTTTTCCTCAAGCTCTTCAAGCTTTTGAGTAACCTTTTTGAAATTATCCCTATAACGAACTATCTTATTATGGTCTTTGGTTGTAATGTCTGCATGGCAAAGCTTCATCAAATCATCAATATCTTCCCCTGCATCAAACAAAAGCCTCCTTACAGCAGAGTCAGTAACCTCGTCCTTAATCAGTATTTGCGGTCTAAGATGAAGACTGACTAATTTCTGAACGTATTTCATATTCTCATTCAAAGGTAGCTTCATTCGGCGAAAAATATATGGTATCATTTTCGCCCCTTTAACTTCGTGTCCGTGAAAGGTAAACCCAATCTTTGGCTCAAAGCGTTTGGTTAGAGGCTTAGCAATATCGTGTAAAATAGCAGCCCAACGCAGCCATAAGTTATTGCTTAACTTTGAAACATTGTCCAAAACCTCAAGAGTATGTTTGAAATTATCCTTATGAGCCATATTGCCAACCTTGTCATAGCCTTTAAGGGCAACCATTTCAGGGAAAAATAATCTCAAAAGTCCAGAGCGGTCAAGAAGCTTGAAACCCATTGAAGCTCTCGGGGAAAGTATTATCTTATTAAGCTCTTCACTTATTCTTTCTCCTGAAAGTATTTCAATCCTATAAGCATTCCTTTCAATAGCCTCAAAGGTCTCGTTGTGAATAGAGAAATTGAGCTGAGTGGCAAAACGAATCGCCCTAAACATTCTTAAAGGATCGTCCGAAAAAGTAATATCTGGGTCAAGTGGAGTTTTAATAATTCCGTTTTCAATATCTATTAATCCATCAAAAGGGTCAATTAGTTCGCCATAATCCTCCTTGTTCAAAGAAATAGCCATTGCATTTATTGTGAAATCCCTTCTATTTTGGTCATCTTCCAAAGTTCCATCCTCAACAATAGGCTTGCGACTTGCTCTATTATAGCTTTCCTTTCTTGCCCCAACGAACTCAATCTGCCAATAGTAATCATCAACCAAGAAATTAATCATAGCAGTACCAAAATTCTTAAATACCGACACATTGCAGTCCTTCCCAATTTGTTTGGCAACGTTTTCAGCAAGTTCAATGCCGCTTCCCAAACAAACAATATCAATATCCTTGCTATCCCTCTTAAGAATAATATCCCTAACCCAACCACCAACCACATAGGCTTTCACCCCCATTTGATTGGAAACCGATTGAACAATTTGAAATATTGGATGTGTTAAATGTTTTTCTAAATTCATTATCCTGCAAAAGTAATATAAATTCTCATTATTAAGATAAATTGGAGTTGAGAAAAGTTAATAGATAAGACTAAGGCAAATAAAACTCAATTATAAAACATATGCTCAAAGCCCAAAGAAATAACCCATGCATAATAATAGTTTTGAATAGGGCAGAGAGGACTTTATTTTAGGTAATAAGACTAATAAGAATTACTAAAAAGGAAGTTAATGGCCTCAAAACAGCCTCATAATGACCTCAAAACGCCGTAATTACGACCCCTAAACGAAGAGTTGATGAACACGAAATGCCATCTCATCGCAACGAAATGGCATTTCGTTATATATGAAATGGCATCTCATTAAAACGAAATGCCATTTCGTTCTCATAAAGACGAAGATTAAGGCTCATGATTACTGCTTCTTAATTCTGTCATAATCTTATTTATTGGTTTAGGAAGGTTTCACGTTTTAAAATTACATCTTTTTTATTATATAGCTGTGTTTATAGAAATTTTTTGCTAAGAAATTATTTATTTGAATTTATCTCTTGTTGTTTGGAAAATTAGTATTAACTTTGCAGACGTAATTTACAATAAATTAATTCAATATATCAACCATTTAAAAACAGTTAAAAAAATGAAACAAGTTCATAACTTTAACGCAGGTCCTTGCGTTTTACCAAAACAAGCAATTGAATCAGCCATTGAAGCTATTCGTAACTTTGACAACACAGGAATAGGTATTTTAGAAATTTCACATCGTACTCCTGGTTGGGAAAGAATTATGGCTGAAACTGAAGCTTTATGGAGAGAGCTACTTAAAATTCCAGAAAACTATGAAGTAATATTCGTTGGTGGTGGTGCTTCAAGCCAATTCTTCCACGTTCCAGCTAACATTATGAATAAGAAAGCTGCGTATCTTCAAACAGGTGTTTGGGCAAAGAAAGCGATCAAAGAAGCTAAGTTTTATGGAGAAGTTGAGGTTGTTGCATCTTCAGAAGACAAAAACTACACTTATATCCCTAAAAACTACACTATCCCAACTGATGCTGATTATTTCCACATCACAACTAACAACACAATCTATGGTACAGAAATAAAACATGATATTGACTGCCCAATTAATCTTGTGGCTGATATGTCTTCTGATATTATGTCTCGTCCAGTTGATATTTCAAAATATGCTCTTATTTATGGTGGAGCTCAAAAGAATGTTGGTCCTGCTGGAGTTACCTTCGTTATCGTTAGAAAAGATATTCTTGGTAAGGTTGAAAGAAAACTTCAAACAATGGTTGATTATACAACTCATTTTGGAAAAGAACCAAGAGATAAATCAATGTTCAACACTCCTCCAGTATTTTCAATTTTCGTAATGCACGAAACTCTTAAATGGGTTAAGGAATTAGGTGGATTGGAAGCAATGAACAAAATCAATGTTGAAAAGGCTAACCTTATTTATAATGAAATTGACAGAAATAAAATGTTTAAGGGAACTGCTGAAAAAGAAGACCGTTCAATTATGAATGTTTGTTTCGTTATGAACGAAGAATACAAAGACAAGGAAGCAGACTTTATGGCTTTTGCTAAGGAAAGAGGAATGGTTGGAATTAAGGGACACCGCTCAGTTGGTGGTTTCCGTGCATCAATCTATAATGCTTGTCCTGTTGAATCAGTTAAGGCATTAGTTGCTTGTATGCAAGAATTTGAAAAACTTAACGCATAAATTTAATTATTAGTGGTTAATGGTTAGTGGTCAATTATTGGTTTACCATTAATCATTAACCACTAACCATTAATCATTTAAAATAAATAGATATGACAAAAGTATTGGTAGCAACCGATAAGCCTTTTGCTAAGGCAGCGGTTGATGGAATAAGAAATATTGTTGAAGGTGCAGGGTTTGAACTTGCCCTTTTAGAAAAATATACAGATGTAAATGACTTCTATAAAGCAGTTGAAGACGCAGATGCTTTAATAGTTCGTTCTGATAAGGTAACAAAAGAAGTTGTTGATGCAGCAAAGAAATTAAAGATAGTTGTTCGTGCAGGTGCAGGATATGATAATCTTGACCTTGCAGCTTGCACTTCAAAAAATATTGTTGCTATGAACACTCCAGGTCAAAACTCCAATGCAGTTGCTGAATTGGCAATTGGAATGATGATTTATATGGCAAGAACTGGTTTTACACCAGCAACTGGTACTGAATTAAAAGGAAAAAAACTTGGTATTCACGCCTATGGTAATGTTGGACGCTTAGTAGCTAACATTGCTAAGGGAATGGGAATGGAGATTTATGCCTTTGATCCTTTCGTTAAGAAAGAACAAATGGAAAAAGAAGGAGTTAAGGTTTGTGAAACCATTGAAGAACTTTATTCAACATGTAATTATGTATCACTTCATATTCCTGCAACAGAACAAACAAAGAACTCAATCAATTACGCTCTTCTAAGCAAGATGCCTAAGGGTGGATGTTTGATTAACACAGCAAGAAAAGAAGTTATCAACGAGGCAGATATGCTTAAACTTCTTACAGATAGAGAAGATTTTAAATATGCTACTGATATTGCTGCAACTAATCAAGAGGAACTTAATAAGTTTGCACCAAGAGCTTTTGCAACTCCAAAGAAAATGGGAGCTCAAACTTCTGAGGCTAACATTAATGCAGGTCTTGCAGCAGCAAATCAAATTGTAGATTTTATTAAAAATGGAGTAACTAAATTTAAAGTTAATTAAATTTTTAATTCCAATCAAACTCAAAAGGCAATCCATACAATATTTGGGTTGCCTTTTTTTGTAATTAGTTTATATTTTTTATTCTCAATATATCTTTTTTGAAGTTTTTACGTTTACTAAGTATAAAATTTTAAACAAATAGATTATGAAGAAAATTATTTTAACAATCGTAGCAATCTTTATTGCAAACAGTTTTGTAAGTGCTCACCCAGCCAAAAAGGTTAATTTGACCTATGAGAATGGAGTTTTGAAAATTGAAGCTCTTCATGGAGTTAAGGACCCAGCAAAACATTATATCAAAAAAATTGTAATTAAGGTAGATAATAAGGAAGTAAAGGTTTTGGACTTAGATCAACAATCCTCTTCCATAAGCGAAGTTACCGAAGTTGCATTACCAGACTTAAAGAAAGGAGCAAAGATACAAGTAAAGACTACTTGCAGTCAATTTGGCTCAAAACAAGGTAAACTTATTGTTGGGAAAAAGTAGATAGACTTAGTTATTCTTGTTTAGTCCTGATTAAACACCGAATAAAATTTTTTTAACACCGTTTATTATGAAATATTCGGTGTTTATTTTTTAATATGTCAAGGTTATTTTTGAGTGAGGTTAGAGTAATTTTTGTGAACTAAACTTTGTTGCAATAGATAATTATCATGTTTTTTTGGTTGTCAGTTGTGAAGAATAAGTATTCGTCAGATCCTTCGTTAATATTTGTTCTTTTTCTAATCTGAGCCACTGTTTGAGGGAAGTTCCTAATAGTAATATTCGCTTTTGGGAATCTTTTTGAAAGGTTTTTGATAGTTTTATTGTTGAAAGGCATTATACCTTTAATAATAAATTCTCTTCCAGGAAAGTTTTCAATCGGGTTATCATTTATAAACAAATGTGAATGAGGCGATAGTTTGTAAATATCATACTTATTGCTTATATAATGATAACCTCCTGCTTTCATTATAGAAGCATTTGGCTCATAGAGATATGTGTCTTTCTTTAAAAGAGATTTATCAGCATATTTGCTTGATATTGGTTCTGAAAAAAATGAGAATTTGTTTATTTGATTTGAGTAAATATTAATACAATGAAACTCAATTTCACCCTTATAATCCTTTTCTAAAACAACAAGTAATTCCTTACATTCGTTTTTTACTGAAATAATGTGAATCTCCTTAATGTTCATAATTTCAGTTATTATATGTTTAATATCTAACATTGGAGAAAGCTTGAGAAAGATTTTATTAGTTTTCTCAAAGAGTTGAGGGAGTATATTAATAATATTTGGCTCGGAATCTTGAATTAGGATAACTTTATTATTGTTTGTATCTCGCCTTGAAGGGTCAATGTAGATTAAATCAGTATGTTCATAGTTCTTGAGTGAATCGATGCTATTGCCTTTGATTAATTCAATATTATTAATATTTAGTTGATTGAAATTATATTCTGCAATTTTTGCAAGTTCAATATTTTGTTCATGATAATAAACCTTGTGGGCAACTTCAGAAAAGAAAATAACATCAATACCAAATCCTGAAGTTAAATCTCTAATAGTTTCTTTATCATTTATTAAAGAGGCTTTATATCTTGCAGTTTCTTCAGAGGAGGCTTGTTCGAGGTTAAGTTTAGGTGGAAAAATAAGAGTTTTGTTATTAATTAGGGTTGGGAATTTTTCTTTAGCTTTATTATAACCAATGATTTGAGTAACACAGAATTTAATATCAATATCTTCTTTTGAGGATTGAAGAATTAGTTTGTTGGTGTCTGAATTTAAGTTATTTAAAATAAATTCTCTTTCTTTTTCTGATGCAATTTTCATTCTGCAAATATAATCCTTTCTTTTTTATTGTTATTTCTTGGATGGTTATAAATAAGTATGTACATTTGCAATATTAATTTATAATACTATGAAAAAGATACTAATAAGTTTTTTCCTATTTGCACTCCTATGCTCAGGAAGTATTGATTTGTTGTTTGCTCAAAATGAAAGTGATGAAGTGAATCGTTTAGTTGAAACAGCAGTATTTAAGATGGATAATGGCGATTTTGAGGAAAGTATTCTTATTTTGCAGAAGGCTGAGAAATTAGACCCAAAGAGTGCCTTGGTTAAGTATGAGATGGCTTATGCCTATTACTTGAAGAAAGATTACAAAAAGAGCATCAAGATTCTTAGTAAGTTGATTAAGAGAGATGATGCTGTGGATTATTACTATCAAATGCTTGGAAACGCCTATGATAATAATGGAGACCCTAAAAAAGCTATCAAAATTTATGGAGAAGGATTGAAAAGATTTCCTGAATCGGGGAAGTTATATTTAGAAACTGGTACTGTCTATTATAATCAAGAGGATTATAATACAGCGATAAGTTGGTATGAGAAAGGTGTGGAGGCTGACCCACGATTTCCTTCTAACTATTTTAGATTAGCACACATATTTCTTCATACAGACTATGAAGTTTGGGGAATGATATATGGAGAGATTTTTTTAAACCTTGAATCATCATCAAAACGTTCTTCTGTAATGAGCGAAATGCTGTATAGTACTTATAAGAATGAAATAACTCTTGGAGACACATCAAAGAAAGTTAGTTTTGCAAAAAATGTAATCAACATTAACTATAATCCAGATAAGGAAGGTGATATACTTGAACAAATGCAAAAGGCTTACGAGAGAAGTAAGGATGAGTCTCTAATGCCATGGGCTAATAGGGTATATGAGAAGATCATCCTTGAAGCAATTACAGAAGAAAATGAAATAAGTTTAGCTTCATTGAACAGGATACGGACTAAATTTATTGATATTTACTTTGAAAAGGCTTATAATCTTGACGCTTCAATTGTTTTGTTTGATTTTCAAAAACAGATTAAGGATGCTGGACACTTTGAAGCATACAATTATTGGCTTCTTTCACAAGGTAATACTGAAGAATTTAACAAATGGCTTGAAAACAATAAGGATAAGATTGATAAATTTGCTTATTGGATGAACAATAATTCAATTCAAATTAATGATTCTAATAAGTTTCTTATAAGAAGTTTAGATAGGGATTAGGTTTACATTATTTTTATGATAGGAAAGAACTTATTACAAAAATTAATTCTCTTTATTTTTATAATTATGCTAAGTATTGGAGGAGAAAACGAAACAATGGCTCAAACTAAGAAGGGAAAATCTATGTCTAAGAAACCCAAAATTGGATTGGCTCTTAGTGGTGGAGGTGCTTTGGGTTATGCTCATATTGGCTTTTTGCAGGCAATGAAAGAATATAAGTTTGAGGTTGATGTAGTTTCGGGTACTTCAATGGGGTCAATTATTGGAGTTCTATATTGTGCTGGTTATTCTCCAATTGAAATTTTGGATCTTGTTGATAAGGAGAATATGAACAAAATCATTAATGTAATTAAATTAAACTCAAGTTTTGGAAGAGGTTTCTTTAATCATGATAAACTTTCAAAGGCATTGGAGAAAGCTTTGCCAAGTAATGATTTTTCATCACTGAAAAAGAAATTTTATTGTTGTGTGACAAATTTTAATAAGGCAAGTTATAAGTTTGTTGGACAAGGAGAGTTTTTGAAAGAATATATTGTGGCATCTGCTTCAATTCCCGTTGTCTATGAACCAAAAGAGGTTGAAGGAGAAATGTATGTTGATGGTGGAGTTATGCAAAACCTTCCTGTTGAGCCTCTTGTTAATGAGAAATGTGATATTATTATTGGTGTTGATGTGATTTCTGTTCCCAACCAATCTGAGATAAAAGGTTTGGTTAATATTTTCGCAAGATCAATGTCGCTTTCAATTTCAAGCAATACTGAGAGTTGGGCAAATAAATGTGATTATGTTATTACTCCAAATTTAGAGAATTATACAATTTTAGATTTTGAAAAAGCTCAAGAACTATTTGATATTGGTTATGAGATTGGAATAGTATTTTTTGAAGATTATAAAAAACAGGAAGCCAAAAATAAGAAGAAAAATAAATAGCTTGTTCTTATTATAATCCCCTACATTTGAGAGTTTATTGGGATAAAATGTGACATATCAATAAATAGAGTTAAGATTAGATATATCCCAAACACAATCAAGATTGACCCAATTATTCTATTGGTGTAAGTAATTACTCTATCGGTCATAAAACGTTTGATTTCATTAGCAATCGCACATTTTATTAAATCCATACAAAGGACAGTAATAAGAATAGAAATCAAAAAAGTTATTTGAAGATTAATTTTTGGGAAACTACTCGCAACACTGATTGGGATTAACCAAAAAATCCAAATACTTGGATTGAGAATATTGAAAGCAAAACCTTTGGCAAAGTACTTAAATTGAAATTTAGTTTTTATCTCAATATCTTTTGCTTGTTTTGGTTTTGTAATATGTCTTTTAAGAGCAGTATAAATACCAAAGCCCAAAAGAAAAAATCCTCCAATAACAGATAAAACTCTTTGAGCTTCATTTGTTTCAAAGATTGAAGATAATCCATACCAAGCAATAAAAACCATAATTACATCACTAATCGATATTCCAAAAGCAAGCTGAGAACCCTTTTTGAAGCCCTTGCTAATGCTGGTTTGAATTAGAGAGAAAAAAGCAGGTCCAGCCATAAGAGATAAGGTTAATCCAAATAGTATCCCCTGTGTTATGGTTTGAAAATAATGCATATATGTAGTTTAGTATTCGTAATTGACAGATGCAAATTTACATAAATATCATTAACTATAAGAGAAAATAGATGTAAATTTTGTATCTTTGCCGATTAAATTTAAAATAAAACATGGAAAGTAAATTAAATACAATTGCAGAAGCTATAGAAGACTTTAAACAAGGGAAATTGCTTATATGTGTTGATGATGAAGACAGAGAAAATGAAGGCGATTTTATTTTCCCGGCTGAAAAAATTACACCAGACATTGTCAATTTTATGATAACTCACGGAAGAGGTCTAATGTGTGCCCCTCTTACGGAGGAAAGATGTCAGCAGCTGAATCTTGATATGATGGTTTCAAATAATACTTCTTCTCACGAAACACCCTTTACAATTTCTGTGGATAAGCTCGGGGATGGATGTACTACTGGTATTTCAACAAGCGACAGAGCAAAAACCATTAAAGCATTAGCAGATAAAAATACAAGACCTGAGGAGTTAGGTCGTCCTGGACACATATTCCCATTAAGAGCAAGGTCTGCTGGTGTTTTGCAAAGAAGTGGTCATACAGAGGCTTGTGTTGATTTAGCTCGTTTAGCTGGATTAGAACCCGTTGCAGTATTAGTTGAAATTCTTAATGAGGATGGTACTATGGCTCGCTTGCCACAATTAATGGAAATTTCTAAAAAATTTGGAATTAAAATTATTTCTATAAAGGATTTGATTGCTTATAGGGTTGCTAACGAAACTCTTATAAGAAGAGAAGAAGAGGTTATGTTACCAACAGAATGGGGAGATTTTAATCTTATTGCATACACTCAACTAAACACTAATGCAACCCATATGGTTTTGAAGAAAGGAAGCTGGGAGAAAGACGAACCAATTGTTGTTAGAGTACATTCTTCATGTGCTACCGGAGATATTTTCGGTTCTTGCAGATGTGATTGCGGTGGTCAGTTACACGAAGCAATGAAGATGATTGAAAATGAAGGTAAGGGTTTGATTGTTTATATGAGTCAGGAAGGAAGAGGAATTGGCTTAGTTAATAAGATTAAGGCATATCACCTTCAAGAACAAGGAATGGATACTGTTGATGCCAACCTTGCTTTAGGATTTAAGGCAGATGAAAGAGATTATGGGGTAGGAGCTCAGATTTTAAGAGATCAAAATGCAACTATGGTTAGACTTCTAACTAATAATCCTGTTAAGAGAAAAGGACTTGAAGGTTATGGAATAGAAATTTTAGAAACCATTCCTTTGGTTGTTGGAATCAATCAATACAACAAAAACTATTTAAAAACTAAAGTTAATAGAATGGGGCATACTTTAGAAGTAAAATAACCGTTCTAAAGGTAAAATGTAAAAAAAAAAGAATAAAAATATAGTTTTATTAGATTTTATTCTTATATTTGCAGTGTTGGTTAAGCATATAAATGATGGAAGATTTACAAACTCTAATAACTGGAATTGAATATAAAGTCAGGAAGTTAATAGAAGAAAAGAGTAATTTAAATCAAGATATAGAAAGCTTAAATCAGGAAATAAAAAATTTAAATAAGGTTGTATTAGAGCAATCAACAGAAATTAATAGTTTAAAAGAACAAATAAAAACATTAAAATTAGGAGAGACAATAAAAAATAATTTAGACACAACAGAAGTTAAGCTGAAAATAAATAACTTGGTGCGTAAAATTGATAGGTGTGTTGGAATAATTGTTGAAACTGAAAAGCAAAATAGTTCTAATAAATAATGACAGAAGATATTTTAATTAGTGTAGATATAGCAGGTAGAATTTATAAGGTAAGAGTAAAGAGAGAGGAAGAGGCAATATTTAGAAATGCAGTAGATGCAGTAAATTCCAACTTGAAAGAATATGCTAAAATGTATGCTTACAAAGACAAACAAGATTTATTAGCTATGGTGTTATTGCAGTATGTTACATCATACATGAAGGTGAAAGAAGATAACCTACTTGGTAACAGTCAATTGATTTCAAAACTACAAGAAATAGATAGCATACTTTAAAAGAAATATATAGGAGGAAATATGTAAAGATATTCCCGCATCAGTTCGAAAACAGTTTGTAAACTCAACACTAAAAAGAAAAAGAGTAAGCTCAAATTGATTAAAACAGGCCTCGACCCTATGGGTTTTTCTTATGAAGACAGTGGAAGTTTGATGCAATTGGCCCTCAAATCTTGTTTTAAGGAGTTTTTCAATACTCCATTTTGAAAGGGTGCGGGTTTTTTATTTTCAGAAAGATTTTCAAGCTAATCTTTATTATACTACTTGTCTCATAAAAAATTGAAAATAAATAAAATAAATATTATAAATTTTTATGAATACAGTAACAATAATAGTCGTTTGTGTAATAATTGCTATAATCTTTTTAGGATTAGGGATATTACTCACCGCAACAAAACTAAGAGCATCACTAACAAAAAAATCATCTCAAATTTTAGTAGAAGCTGAAGGAAAAGCAGAAATTGTAAAGAAGGAAAAAATACTTCAAGCGAAAGAGAAATTTCTTCAACTAAAATCTGAACACGAAAAACAAGTTCAAGAACGCAATAACCGTGTTGTTCAACTTGAAAACAAATTAAAACAAAGAGAGCAGGACTTAAAACTAAAAGTTGAGGAGTTTCAAAAAAAGTATAGTGAATTTACCCAAGCAAGGGAAAACTTAAATAAACAATTAGAAATTCTATCTTCACGTCAAGCAGAGGTAGAAAAGACCTTCCAAAAAAGTGTTGAAAAATTAGAGCAAATTGCTGGACTCTCAGCAGATGATGCTAAACAACAACTAATTGAGGCAATGACTGGAGAGGCTCGTTCTGATGCTGCAAGCAGAATAATGGAGATTATTGAAGAGGCTAAACTAACTGCCAATCAGAAAGCTAAGAAAATTGTTGTTGAATCAATTCAAAGAACTGCAACAGAGAATGCAATTGAAAACACTGTTTCTGTTTTTAATCTTGAAAATGAAGAAATCAAAGGAAGAATAATCGGTAGAGAAGGACGTAATATCCGTGCACTTGAGAGTTTGACTGGAGTTGAAGTAATCATAGATGATTCACCAGATGCGATTATCCTTTCATGTTTTGACCCAGTAAGAAGAGAAATTGCTCGTTTAGCTCTTCATAAGCTTGTAACCGATGGACGTATTCACCCAGCAAGAATTGAAGAAGTTGTTTCAAAAACCAAGAAACAGATTGAGCAAGAAATAATTGAAACAGGTAAGAGAACCTGTATAGATTTAGGAATAATAAACCTACATCACGAATTAGTTCGTATGATTGGAAAAATGAAGTATCGTTCTTCTTACGGACAAAATCTACTTCAACACTCTAGAGAAGTTGCTAATTTGTGCGCAACTATGGCAGCAGAGTTAGGACTTAATCCAAAAATAGCAAAACGTGCTGGCTTACTTCATGATATTGGAAAGGTTCCAGATAATGAACCAGAACTTCCTCACGCAATCCATGGTATGAAGCTTGCAGAACGTTGTAAAGAAAAACCAGAAATATGTAATGCAATTGGCTCTCACCACGATGAAGTTGAAATGGACAGCCTTTACGCCCCAATAGTTCAAGTTTGTGATGCTATTTCTGGTGCTCGCCCTGGAGCTAGAAGAGAAGTAGTTGAGGCATACATCAACCGATTAAATAAATTGGAAGAAATTGCAATGTCTTATCCTGGTGTAATAAAAACTTATGCAATTCAAGCTGGTAGAGAATTAAGAGTGATTGTTGCTGCTGAAAAGGTTTCTGACCAAGAGGCAAATCAAATTTCTATGGACTTATCAAAACAAATTCAATCTGAAATGGTATTTCCAGGAATGATTAAAGTAACAGTTATTAGAGAAACTCGCTCAGTTAATTACGCAAAATAAATATAGATTAAGGTCTACTTTTTAAAGCCTAATTGTAATGCACAATACAATTAGGCTTTTTTGAATAATACCAAGTCAAACTTCTGAAAAGGAAGACTTAGAGAATAAGTAATATTTGGAGTAATGGACATTTTTAATGGTTTTTTTTAGACGTTAGTCTCTAAT
>ENA-UOOH01001205-UOOH01001205.1-fermentation-metagenome-genome-assembly--contig:-NODE-1205-length-25964-cov-4.071018_pt1 | contig 25964 bp, 23 predicted proteins | sample MGYA00245778_ERZ724025 | MGnify/ENA primary metagenome ERZ724025 (study PRJEB28704, sample SAMN03018313) | fermentation metagenome | biome: anthropogenic terrestrial biome; feature: soil; material... | reverse complement strand
CGAATAGGTGGATCTCAATTGCGTATCGGTGGATCCAGGAGTGCGTAATACTCAAAAGGCAGAAGCCAGGTTTTTTTCAACGTTTTAGACGGTTCGTTATGCCCCGAAGAGCAGGTGGCCCTAGAGTTTCTTTTTGCCTTCATGCCCTTGGTAGATCTGGCGGATTACTCTGGAGAGCTATTCTTAAAGCATGTGCGCCATAGTCTGCGGGCCATCAAAGAGGCTCCCTGGGGCAAAACGATCACCGGTCAACTCTTTCTCCACTATATTCTTCCTTACCGCATCAGCAACGAAACCATTGAAGATTATCGTCCTTATTTCTGGAATGCGCTCTTTGACAGGGTAAAGGATTTATCCATGGCCGATGCCATCTTGGAGACAAATCATTGGTGTCACGAAAAGGCCACCTATATTGCTTCAGACCCTAGAACTGCCTCTCCCCTAACCCTGGTGCGTACAGCCCGGGGCCGCTGTGGTGAGGAGTCTACGCTCTTGGTTGCGGCCCTGAGGAGTCTTGGCATTCCGGCCCGGCAAGTCTATGCGCCCCGCTGGGCCCATACAGACAGTAACCATGCCTGGGTCGAAGCCTGGGCCGATGGAGAGTGGTTTTTCCTAGGTGCTTGTGAGCCAGAGCCTCGCTTGAATATGGGCTGGTTTGAAGGTCCTGCTAGGCGTGGCATGCTCCTCCACACTCGGGTACCAGGTACCATCTATACCGGTCCAGAGGAAGTGGTGCAAGTAACGGACGAATTTACAGAACTGAATTTGCTGCCCAACTATGCACCGATCCAAGACTTGACGGTGCAGGTTCAAGACATGGAAGGTCATGTAGTGGTAGGAGCCGATGTCGACCTGCAAGTCTTTAACTACGGGGGCTTTGCCTCCTTGGCCAGGCTTAAAACAGATCAAGAAGGCAAAGTGCAGATTACCACAGGTCGTGGTGACCTCTTGATCCACGCCTCAAAAGAACAAGCTTGGGGGTCGGTTTTGGCCAACTACTCTGCTGGTGGCAACGCTGACGAAAACGTCCGGACTCTGGAATTGGTCCTAGGGCCGAAAAACAAAGAGTTTCAGCAATTCTCAATTAATGTTCCACCCCATCTCCTTGGGAAGGGACTGGAGATTCACCCCTGGGAACGGGAACGAAACGATGCCCGCCTCAAGGCAGAAGACAAAATCAGGTCCGCCTATGAGGCCACCTTTGTGACACAAGAACAAGGAGTACAAACAGCCAAAGAGCTTGGCGTTGACCCTGAAAAAGTGTGGGCTGTCTTAGAGAAGGCCCGTGGCAATAGTCATGCCATTTTGGACTATCTAAAACAGGCGGTTCCAGAGTTTGGGCCTATGGCCTTAGAACTTGTGGGTGTCCTCTCGGCGAAAGACCTAACCGATACAACCACTGAGATTCTCTTGGACCACCTCCAAGGGGCCCTTCCCTATGAAGAACTCTATCCACAAGAGGACTTCGTCAACTATATCCTACAGCCCAGGATAACCCACGAACAGCTCCGGGGGTATCGGGGGTTTTTCCAGCAACACTTCACCCTAGATGCGCAGGAGATTTGCCGGCATAATCCCCCCCTTCTGAAGGCGTGGATTGATGAGAACATCACCGACGTTGCAGATGGATCCGTGGGGGGGTGGCCCAGTCCCCAGGGGGTCTATGAGCTTGGGGTAGGAAATGACCTAGCCCGGCAAATACTCTTTGTAGCCATGGCCAGAAGCTTTGGTATACCTGCCAGACTTTCTCCCGTTGATGGTGAGCTGCAATATTTGCACGAAGAAACATGGACTCCCTTAGACTTGCAAGATAGGCTAGCGGGTAGCGGTGCTATTCGCATCCTCAAGCCAACGGAGTATACCGGAACAATCAACTACTTCCAAAACTTCTCCTTAGCACGTCTAGAAGACGGGTTTTTCAAGACCTTACGTTTTCGCGGACTTGACGAAGAGACCTTTAATGAGGAGAGTTTTAACCATGAACTTCAGCTTAGAGCAGGGGTCTATCGAATCACCACAGGCAATCGCCTCGCGGACGGAAGGGTCTTAGCCACCCTGAAGATCTTTGCCGTAGAGCCAGGGAAGATGTGCGAAGTGCGGCTGGTCTTGGCAAAGGAGACGGTCCGTGCTGAGAGCCTAGGTGATCTGCCCGAAGGAGTACGGTTAAAGAGGTATGGAGCAGGTGGTGATGTAGCTTTAGATGACCTCAGGAAAAACGGGGCCTTGGTTTTAGCCTGGATTGATCCAGACCGCGAACCTACCAAACACCTAATCAGAGACCTGACGGAACGCAGGAGGAAGTTTGATGCCCTTAACGTTTCTATTATTCTCTGTCTTGGCGCAGATACGATCACCGATTCCTTTGACCTGGCCAATTACGGAGCCTTACCGGCCAATGCCCACTTTGTTAAGGACTGGCGTTATGAAGTCCTGGAACATACACAACGCTCTTTGCAGGATCCAATGCCTCGTAGTTTTCCTATGGTCGTGGTAGCCGATGAGCAAGGAGTAGTTCGTTATGTCTCCACTGGCTACCAGATCGGAACGGGCGGTCAGATCTTGGAGCATGTACAGAAAGGGTGACCTGGATTGGACAGGTATTTTACAACGGGAAAAGTAGATAGGTATATCCGCGACTTGAACCTCCCACGACTAAAGTCGCGGGATTCCTGGGTAGTCTGTTCCATTGAACAGAATTGGTACAAAAAGATGTACCACCAGGCTAGCCCCGCCATCCCGGCGGTTTGCCCGATGCGATGCATCTAGGCAGTACGTAATCTTTTGCCTTCGGCAAGAATGTTCAAACTTGCGTTTAGATCCCTGGAGTACGATCTTGGATACGGTGAAAAAGTCCGAAGACGGTAGCGAGCTCATTTTGCGTTTCTATGAGTTCGGCAACCGTAGAGACGATGTGGAAGTGAGATTATCCCGTAGGCTTCAAGCTGTGAGGGAGTGTAACTTGACGGAAAAAGACGACAAGGATGTTGACTTTGAAGACCATCGTTTCACCTTTACACTTAACCCTTACGAAATTACGACTTTCAAAGTTAGCTGGCGTTAGGTGGCAAAAATGTCACTGACATTTACCTCTAATCCCGGGAAAGCGTGGGACTCAAAGCTGTTTTCGATCTGGTGGGTAGTAAAGTCAAGGATGTCGTGATCCTCAAAGCTATACACCATGACGCGGTGCTTCTTTGGATCCACAATCCAATATTCCTTAACCCCTGAGAGCATAAAGGTGTTGAGTTTATCAACCAGATCTCGCCTTTGTGTACTTGGCGAGAGTATTTCTATCACCAAGGTCGGAGTACCCATATAACGCCCGTCAATGACATTAGCCTCAAGATCGCAGGCGATGAGCAGATCGGGCTGGCAGACATCGGGTTCTTTAATGTCCTTCTTGTGAAAATGCACATCAAAGGGAGAATAAAACACTTTGCAGTGACTACCTTTCAAGTAGGAGCGGAGTAACACATAGAGGTTTCCTGATATTTCTTGATGGTCGGTTGATGGCGAACCAAGAACAATGATCTCGCCATTGATAAACTCCATGCGTAGATCGCTTTTTTCGTAGATCTCCATAAACTCTTCATAGGAGACCTTAGGACCCGCTGTTAGATATTCTGCAGACTGCTCTTTAAGCTGCAAGTAACCCTCGTAGTCCTTGAGGTAGGGGCTTAAGCGGGCGGCCTTTTTACCATTTTTCGTAATCACGACATCGTGATTGTCCATGACATAGTCAAGATAGTGACCAAGATTCTTTTTGAGTTCCGTTGCGGTAATCGTACGTTGCATAGCAAACACCTCCGTACGATTATTATAGTAGTTCGTGCGATTAGTGTCAAGCGGATCGCACGAAACAAGATATTTTTCGGCCACTGGCAAATACAGTGGGATATAAGCGAATAGGTGTAATGATGGTTCTTCCGGAACCACCAGTAGTTTTAAGAAAATGGAGGGATCGTGAGTGCGTCGTTTAACCTTGGTTCAATCACTCTCAATCATAATGTTAATGGTCCTTATGGCGACGTCCCCAAGTCTAGCAGCTCTGAGGGATGGTTATCTAGGTGATGTGGCTCTGGTAGCTTGGTTAGAGGGCGACACCGTCAAGGTGGCCTTGGCCAATGAGTCCACTACACGCAAGAGTATTACCATTGCTTCTGAAGGGTGGGATCAGCGCTGGCGGCCGTTCTTCTTAGATCGGACAGTGGTTGTACCGGCCCGCACAGTACTTGTGGAAGCTTTTACCCTAAGCTCGGTCTGGAGGGGAGAACCCCTGGCCATCCAAGCCAGCACCTGGGATCGGACGGCCGTCGTGGAAGTACAGACGCAGGAGATTTTTGAGCCAGACTCCTATGTGGTGCGTTCTCAGGCAGAAGTAGGTGTAAGGGTGGACCTAGGATTTTTCGCAGCGGATCTCCAGAACTCCTACCTCATGGTTGATGAGCACTATCGAGGGATAACTCCCGATGATACAGGTCGAATTCAGGTTCGCCAGGTAGAGGGCGGGTTTAGGTATTCACTAGAGCAGCGGAGAGTAGAGAAGATCGAGCCTTATATGATGTTGTCCATGTGGGCACCTCAGCCCCGCACCGATGCTACCGTCTTTTCCTTTAGCATCTACAAATACAGCGATGATGCCTACTGGAATTACTATCAAGATGAGATTCCTGGTCCAACCATCTTAGTCTATGGACGAAATCTCGCTTTACAGGACAATTCACATCTCTATCAGCCGCCTACCCCATCCTGGGATCGATGGTAGACATAGATGTACCACCTTTCCAGGGGGTTTCATTTTTTTGCAGGGAGATGGTAGTTGTTGTGGAACATAGCAAGGAGAACTCTAAGGAGCTTTTGCCATGTTAAAGAGAGCTGGCTTTGCAGTAGCCACGGGTAACGCCCATCCGAGTCTGAAGGAAGAGGGGGACTTTGTGACAAGTAGTGATGATCAGGAGGGAATTCTCCAGGCCGTACGGAGGATTCTTGATTTAGGGGGTGAAAGTCGTTGAAAAACGTAGATTTTGTGATTATAACTGGGTTATCAGGGGCCGGCAAGACGCAAGCTATGAAGGCACTGGAAGATCTATACTTCTTCTGTATCGATAATCTGCCTCCTGCCCTTGTACCCCGTTTGGTAGAAATGCATGGCCAAAGCCAGACGGATCGCCAATATGCTATCGCCATTGACATTCGGGTGCGGGAATACTTTAGCGACTTGCGGCGATCGTTAGAGTGGCTAGAAAACAGCGGCTATTCTTATCATCTGATTTTCCTAGACTGTAGCGATACTGTGTTAATTAAGCGCTTCAGTGAAACGAGGCGCCTGCATCCTTTAGTGAAGGGTCAGACCAAGGCGGAGGGCATCGCAGAAAACATTGCGGCAGAGAGGCGTCTTTTGGCGGAGGCCAGGGAAATGGCCCATTTTATCATTGACACAACAGATTTACGCCCTATGGATCTTAGAGTGCGCCTCAACGAGATTTATCTCGGCTTGCCCCTCCAAGATTCGCTTATGGTAGACGTTTTTTCCTTTGGTTACAAATATGGTGCTCCCATTGACGCCGACATTGTCTTTGACGTGCGTTTTATCCCTAATCCCTTTTATGTGGATGACTTGCGCCCCTTAACAGGTGAGGAGAAGGCTGTCTCCGATTATGTGCGGGATTTCCCCATCACGCAGCTCTTTTTAGACAAATTCACGAGTCTAGTGCGGGACTTGCTACCCAACTACGCTAAGGAGGGTAAAGCCCGTTTAACGATTGGTATAGGCTGTACAGGTGGACAGCATCGTTCCGTTGCCATTGCTCTGGAGCTTGTGAGACGCCTGAAGGAGATGGGCATCAACGCAGGAGCTCGCCATCGCGAGCTGGACTGATGGCCAGAACGAACTATCAAGGGACCAAGTAGGAAAGGTGGCTGCGGATGAATCGTGCAGAACGTTTGGGGCAAGAAAAAATCTTGCCCTTGCTCATTAGGTTTTCCATACCTGCTATTGTAGGCATGTTGGTACAAGCGTTGTATAATGTGGTGGATCGCATCTTTGTAGGAAATGGTGTGGGGTCTTTAGGTTTAGCAGGCTTGACTGTGGCTTTCCCAGTGATGTTGGTGCAGATGGCGTTTTCGATGCTCATCGGTTTGGGTGCTACTGCCTTGATTTCCATTCGCCTTGGGGAAAATCGCCAAGAAGAAGCGGAGCAGATTATGGGTAATGCAGTAGGCATGTTGGTCTTGATTTCCTTCGTCATCACTGTCTTTGGGATCGCTTTTTTAGATCCTCTGATGCGTTTGATGGGGGCCAGTGATGTGGTTTTACCCTATGCCAGGGACTATGTAAGTATCATCCTCTACGGAACCGTTTTTCAGTCCATGAGTTTTGGCTTAAATCACATGATTCGAGCCCAGGGAAATCCCAAGATAGCCATGGCTACTATGCTGATTGGGGCCGTCACAAACATCATCTTGGATCCCATCTTTATCTTCATCCTTGAATGGGGGGTGGCCGGAGCCGCTTTCGCCACGGTCTTGTCGCAGATTGTTTCATCGATCTGGGTGCTATCCTTCTTTCTAAGGGGCAAGAGCCAGCTACGGCTGGATTTTAGGAGTATCCATAAGATTAGGTGGTCGGTGGTTTTGCAGATTATATCCATTGGCTTTGCCCCCTTTGCCATGCAATTGGCAGGGAGCCTGCAAAATCTAGTCCTCAATCAGAGCCTGGCCCATTACGGTGGAGATTTAGCCATCTCGGCTATGGGAATCGTGTTCAGTGTAAACACTTTGTTCTTGATGCCCATGTTTGGCATCAACCAGGGCTCGCAACCGATCATCGGGTTTAACTACGGTGCCAAAAAATACGGTCGAGTCAAGCAAACACTTTGGTACGCGGCGGTGGGAGCCACTATTTTATCGACGGTGGGGTTTTTGGCCACACGTTTCATGCCCATACAATTAGCCTCCCTCTTTGGACGGCACGATGGCGAGTTAATGGCCCTTACGGTGCAGGCCATGACCACAGTCATGATATTTTTCCCCGTTATTGGCCTGCAAATCGTGGGAACGAATTTCTTTCAAGCCCTAGGAAAACCAAAGAAGGCAGCATTTTTGTCCTTGAGTCGCCGAGTCCTTACGATCATCCCCTTAATTGTGATCTTACCGCGATTTTTCGGTCTGAGAGGAGTTTTTTGGGCCTATCCCTTAGCGGATCTGGTAGCCACAATTATCACTTTTTGGTTCTTACGTCGGGAGTTTGCCGGCTTAGACTCCGAGGAGTTTGAAGCAGTCAATTTGGTCACGGCACCCCAAGGAGAGAGGTGAGCTTTCCATGAGAGTTTACGTAGCGCAAGTGAACCCCAGGGTGGGAGACTTGGAAGGGAATAGGGAGATCATACGCCAAATTGTCCAAGGAAGCTCTGGAGCAGAACTCATTGTTTTTCCTGAACTTTTTTTGACAGGTTTTCCACCGCAGGATCTCCTCTTGAAGCTGGAGTTTTTGCAAAGTGTAGAGCAAAGCCTTTTGGAGGTTCAAGAATTCACGAGGGGATTTCCAGAGCTAACCCTCATCTTGGGTGCACCTTGGCGTGAGGATAATCGCCTCTATAATGCTGCCATTGTCATCAAGGATGGTACCATTTTGGGTGTGTACCGTAAGCAGAAACTTAGTAAATTCCGGGGCTTCGATGAAACCTTCTACTTTAGCCCTGGCCCTCGTTCTACCCCCATCAGGGTGGGTCAAGAGGTTCTTGGCCTAAGTCTCGGACTTGAGCTGGATCACAGGATGGCTGGGGAGTTAAAAAAAGGGGGCGCGGATCTGATGATTAACCCCGCTGCTTTGCCATTTAGAGTAGGAGAGTCTGCAAAAGATGTGGAACACCTCTCCAAAGTAGCCAGGGAGAACAGAGTGCCCATTATTCGAGTGGCTCAGGTGGGAGCCAATGATGGTTTGATCTTTGCGGGGGGAAGCTTTGCCGTGGATAAGGCAGGTTATCTTAAGACCACTCTTCCGGAGTTTCAGACAACGGGTACCTTGGTGGAACTCAGTATTCCCACGGAGACAATGGACCAAAAACCTCAGGACGAAACGGAACAGATCTTTCACGCGCTCGTTTTAGGCTTAAGGGATTATGTGCGCAAAAGCGGCATGTCGAGGGTAATTATTGGGCTCTCTGGTGGTCTAGACTCCGCGGTCTCTGCCGCCATAGCCGCGGAGGCACTTGGTCCTGAGAACGTCTGGGGAATTAGCCAGCCTGGGCCTTTTTCTTCCCCAGGAAGTGTGGAAGATGCCCAGGCTTTAGCGGAGAATCTCAAGATTCGCTTCGACATTCTGCCCATAACCGAGCTTTACGAAGCTACCTTAACATCCCTCCAAGAGCTGTTTTCTGGGACAGAGGCAAATGTTGCGGAGGAAAATATTCAGGCGCGCCTCAGGGGAAACCAGCTCATGGCCCTTTCCAATAAGTTTGGAGGCCTAGTTTTGACCAATAGCAATAAGAGTGAACTCGCGGTGGGGTATTGCACCTTGTATGGTGATATGTCAGGTGGGCTTGCGGTTCTTGCCGATTGTTATAAGACGCAGGTGTACCAATTGGCCTACTACGTCAACCGGGAACGGGAGATTATTCCCTGGAATACGATTGAGAAGCCTCCCTCTGCAGAGCTTAGGCCGGACCAAAGGGATGATCAGACCCTTCCTCCTTACGATATTCTAGATGGCATTATTAAGTTGTATCTTGATGAAGGTCTGAGTGCCTCGGAAATTGTGGCCCAGGGCTTTGAGCTGGAAACGGTGCGCTGGGTGATGCGCACCATTGATAACAATGATTATAAGCGCAGGCAGGCGGCGTTGATCCTACGGGTGACTACACCCATATTAGGTGAAGACCGCAAAATGCCCCTGGCTGCCCAGAAGAATTGCTTCACGAGGAGATGAAAGATTCTAGATGAGTGAAATTCCTATTCTATACGAAGATAATCATCTTTTAGTGGTTGTGAAACCACCGAATCTCTTGTCCCAAGGGGATGCCACGGGCGATGCCGATCTCCTTACGCTGACGAAGGAATATATTCGCGATACGTATGATAAGCCGGGTAATGTGTATTTAGGTTTGGTGCACCGTCTCGATCGGCCAGTTGGCGGCGTAATGGTCTTTGCTAAGACTTCAAAGGCGGCAGGACGTCTCTCAGAACAGATTCGGGAGCGCAAATTTGGACGGGGCTATTTGGCTGTGGTGGAAGGTCACCCTGAACCCATTAGGGGACGTTTGCAGAGTTATCTTCTCAAAGATAAAACCAAGAATCTGGTTCAGATGGTAGGACCCGGTGTGCCCGGTGCGCAAGAAGCTGTACTTGATTATGAGGTACTTGATATGACCCGGAGCCAGAGCCTGGTGAGAATTACACTGCAGACCGGTCGTTCCCATCAGATTCGGGTGCAGATGGCAGAGCGTGGCCACCCCTTACTTGGAGACAGGCGCTACGGACCAAGGAAGAACGAGAGGCAGCAAATTGCCCTCTGGGCAGAGCGCATTTCTTTTGTCCATCCCACGACCAAAGAAAAATTGGAGTTTGCTCAGCTGCCCCCTGCAGTTAAGCCCTGGACTGAATTTCGTTTAGCGCTTTGATTCAAGGAGTTTCTGTTCAACGGTTGCTTGCGCCCCTAAGGTCAAAATGGCCATGCTTATGGGGATGTCAAAGCGCCTAGGTCCTACGCTGCCAGGGTTGAGAAAGAGGAGGCCGTTGCGATATTCCTGCAAGAATTTATGGGAATGGCCGAAAATTACGATGTCTGTATTGTCCCGAAGGCTCGGAAGGTCCCCGATATTATGGACAACTACAATCGACCATGTGTCCACTTGAATTCTCTCTGTGATTCTCAAATGATTGGCCCAAGAGGCCCAATCCATGTTGCCCCTTACTGCTGTAGTTGGTGCAATTCGTTCCAGTTCCCCAAGGACAGAGGGGCTATCGATATCGCCAGCGTGGATAATGAGCTGGCAGCCTTGTAGCATCTCCCTAGCCTGATTGCGAAGTAAACCGTGGGTGTCTGAGATCACGCCAATTCGAGTGGATGCCATGGACAATTCCCCCTTTTCAAGTAGATTACCACAAAAAGAGCCCAAGATCCTTTAGGCTGAGAATCTTGGGCTCTTTTCTTCGTTCTATTCAGCTAACCCTGCTCGAAAGGTGGCCTGAAGGGTGACGGAAACTTGAAGTTGGCCAGGCATAAAGGAGTCAACTTGCCCTTCGGACATGCTAGCTCCTTCCGTATCGAAGGTGGATCCGTAGTAGTAGCTTTCTTCTACACTTTCCAGAACCAGATTACCTGTACCATTGGCATCGGCTAGTAAATTAGCTTTCCACCAGGCTTCGTCCATGGCCCGCCTGTAAGCTTCTTCCCGGGGGGTACGGTTGTCTTGTACTCCATACTGGAGACCATAGATGATATTTGCCCCGGCCTGTGTCACTTGGTCGAGGAAAGGTGCGACTTTCGCTAAATCCGAGATCTGCACTTCAAACACATGACGCAAGGTGAAACCTTCGGGAATAGATTGCTGGGTTGCGTCATCCCAGCGTTCTTTTTGATACATGTTAAACTCGGAGGTCCTGACCAACTCTGGCGAGGTAAACTCTCCAACAATCCCGATAATGTCCTGCATCACCTGATTACTGTTGGTCAACGTCTCTTCAGCCGTGATTCCATCTGTTTTTGCCCCAACCCACATCTGTGCTTTGGTAGGTGGTACGTAGACCGTTCCTGTTGCCTGTACTTGAATGGTGAAGGTCTCAGGAGCGGCACTGGCTAACGCCGAGAAAGCTATTAACAGTACTACAACTAGCGTAAGCGCCCAAACTTTTCTTTGCATAGAAGTCCCTTCCTTCTAATTGTTGTTATACACTTCGCTTCTCCATTTGGCTTTTTGAGGCAATAATTCTGGTAGAATTTAAGACTGCCAGAATTGTGACTCCCACGTCGGCGAAAACGGCTTCCCAGAGGGACGCCATGCCTAAGGCTCCTAGGGAGAGGACAACAACCTTCACGGCAAAGGCTAGAGAAATATTCTGCCAGACAACGCGATTGGTGCGGCGAGCCGTATCCATGGCTTCAACAACGCCAAGGGGATCGTCAGTCATCAAAACCACGTCGGCTGTTTCGATGGCAGCCTCTGAGCCTAGGGCACCCATGGCTATACCAACGTTGGCTCTAGCTAGTGCAGGGGCATCGTTAATCCCATCGCCCACGAAGACAACCTTGCCTTTCACTTGTTTTTCACCCATGATTCTTTCCAGTTCCTCCACTTTTTGGTGTGGAAGGAGTTCTGAGCGGACGTCTTCGATACCAAGCTCCTTAGCCACTTGCCCAGATACGCGGGAGGCGTCGCCGGTGAGCATAACGACCTTGGTTCCCATAGACTGCAGGACCTCAACCGCACGTCTGGCACCTCTTTTGGGTTCATCCATAAGGGAAATGGAGCCTGCATACCCGCCGTCTTTGGCTACGTATACACCTGATTGGTCATTGTTTCCCGTCACCTCGATGCCAAAACGCTCCAGCAGATGTTTACTACCCACTAGGATCTCTGAACCTTGATAGCTGGCTCGAACACCGAATCCCGAGAGTTCTTCGATGCATGTAATACTGCCTTCGTCGATAGGGGCATCAAAGGCTCTGATAATGGAGCGAGCTATGGGGTGGGAAGAAGCGCTTTCTGCATGGGCCGCCATCTCCAGAACATCGTATTGTGTAAAGGGATCAACGGACGTCACCTTCTGTACCGAAAAGTGCCCCGAGGTGAGGGTACCTGTTTTGTCAAAGACAATGGTATCCGCTTCATGGAGTGCCTGAAGATAATTGCTTCCCTTCACGAGGACACCTTGTTTGCTGGCCAGGCCAATTCCCCCAAAGAAGCCCAGGGGAATAGAGACAACCAAGGCGCAGGGACACGAAGCGACCAAAAATACCAGGGATCGATAGAACCAGTCGTTAAAAACTCCACCAAAAAAGAGGGGTGGTATGATGGCAATGCTAGTTGCGATGCCTACTACGACAGGTGTATAATAGCGGGCGAAGGTCGTGATAAAGTCTTCTGTGGGGGCCTTATTTGTGGTTGCATTTTCCACCAAGTGCAAAATGCGAGATACGGCTGAATCCCTTGCCAGCTTCGTCGAACGAATGGTTAGAAGACCACTTAAGTTGATGCAGCCAGATAAAACTTCCTCACCTTCCTGAACTTCCTGAGGCAGACTCTCGCCGGTCAAGGCGGAGGTATCCAGAGAGGAAGACCCGTGGACAACTTCTCCATCCACAGGGATGCGCTCACCAGGTCGAACTACGAGCAGATCGCCTACACGTACGTCTTCTACAGGAATGTCGACGATGGAGTCTTGGACTTTGCGGTGGGCTGTCTCTGGCTTTATGGCAATTAGGGACGAAATGGAGCGCCGGGAGCGATCTACGGCCAAGCTCTGTAGGAATTCGCCGGTGCGGTAGAAGATCATCACGGAGGCGGCTTCGGGGAATTCACGGATGGCTAGGGCTCCTAATGTGGCGATGGTCATCAAGAAATTCTCATCGAAGATCTGCCCTTGGCGCAAGTTGCGAAGAGCTTTGTAGATGACTTCGTAGCCCGCAAGAACATAGGACATAATGTAGAGTGCGGTCTTGAGGGGGCCACCAGGAACGAAGAGGGCCACGATGAAGCTCAACATACCCAAGAAGAAGCTGGAGTTCTGGACTGTAAACAGTGTTGGTCTTTCCAGTTTGGTGGATTGTTCGGTTACGATTACATCGGGCTCAAAGGTGGCGACCGTTTCTTGCAGAGCATGTTTGAGTGCATGAATGTCTGCCGGATGAATATCTAGGAAAATGCGGCTGGTGGAAAAGTCAACAAATGCACTATCGACGTTTTCTAGCTTGCTTGCGGCTATTTCTATTTTTGCGGCGCAGCTTGCGCAGGCCAAACCTTCTAAATTATAGACAACTCGCATGGTCTCACCTCAGTTGCGTTCTTGAATGTGTTGATATCCTTGGTCGAAAATGGCTTTGATGTGGTCATCGTCTAGGGAGTAATAGACAACTCGGCCTTCTTTGCGGTATCTCACTAGTTTTGCTCCCTTGAGCACCCGAAGTTGATGGGAAATTGCAGACTGGGTCATATCTAGAAGGTGGGCAATGTCGCAGACACACATTTCAGATTGAAACAGGGCATAGAGAATCCGAATTCTGGTCGTATCGCCAAAGACCTTGAAGAACTCCGCTAGATTGAACAGCTCTTCTTCTGGAGGCATAGTCTTCCGCAGTTGTTCCACCAGCTCTTCGTGGATAACAGTTATGTCGCAGCAAGGACTTTTCTCGTTCATGAAACCACTCCTGTCAAATGTGAATACCTGTTCATATGTTCAATTACAGTATATGCCGCTCGCTATTTCTTGTCAATAGTGATCAAAAAAAGTCCCTCCACCAATTTGAACGGAATTCGTCAAATTGATCGAAGGACTGTCCCGCGAAGGATTTGAAGGATTTAGTCAATTAAGAACACAACGGAATAATGAGCTAGAAAGTCATAGGTGTCTAGTGCATCTAAAATGGCCTGGGCATCTGCGTCACTAATTGTCACGCTTGATTCTGTGCTACCCTTTAGATCTAGAGCGTGTACCACTAGGGGAGAAACCTTGACGGTGTCATCGGGTTGAATGCGCCTTAGCAGATCAGGGTTTAACTCCTGTCCATAAGAGGCAATACCCGCTTCTTGAAGGAAGCCGTAGGAAACCGCCACGCCCGCGTAAATTAACTGTCCAGACTCGGAGAAAATCTTAGGGCTCATCCCGCGCTGGAGATTCAGTCCTCGGGCGTCGACAATGAGGCCTGTGTAGACGAGTCCCTGACGAATTAACTCTTCGTCGGCTAGATCTAACTCAACCCGGCGGATATTAAACTCATCCCATTCCATTTCCACACCTTCTGAGGCGGTGAAGACAACGGTGGCCTGCAGAGCTCCTGGAGGTGCCGTAACAATGGTAGAAATGTGCTGCCACTGATTGGGACCAGCCAAACTTCTACTTAACTGGGTAGATCGCAGGTATTGACCATGTTCGTTATGGATGTACACGGATGCAAGGGTGGGGGCATCTTGTAAGTCAGTTTTGATGCGTACACTCACCTCATAGCGGGCTCCGGCTTCCAAGAGAAAGGTTCGCCTAAATTCGCTGGCATATCCGGTACCTGCTGCAATGCACACTAAAAGCGCAATAGATAGTACTACAATCTGTTGCCTAGATTTCACAGTATCGACCTCCGTTCAATTCACTACAATTTTCGTAGTTTGCACTTTGGATCTGACCCATTATGTAGAAAAAGGACCCTTTTGGGGTCCTAGGCTTTATTACCCGACAATTAAGGTTTGTCCTGCCATGATATTGTGGATGTTTTTGATATCATTCCATTCTACCAACTTCGCAAGGGCCACTTTATAGGTCCTGGCAATCTTGAAGAGTGTGTCACCGATTTCAACCGTGTGCGTTACCTGCTTCGTTTCGGAATCACCTTCTGGATCACCCAAGTAATAATGGATAGGAATGCGGATCGTCTCTCCCGCGGTTAGTCTGTCAGTAGAGAGTCCGTTAGCTGTACGCAGGGTCTCTTCTGGAACCTTATAAGCGGCCGCTAGAGAGCGGGCGTTGTCACCAGGCTGTACCACATGGTAGCTCCACAAGGTTTCTACGGGTACGAGGAGTTTTTGCCCCACTTCGAGCTTGTCCGGTGTGATTCCTGGGTTAAAGTCTAGAAACTCAACGACAGTTGTTTTGTGCTCCTGGGCCAGTCGATGCAAGGTATCCCCGGCTGCGATGGTATGGTACTGTGGTTCAGCAGCTCCTGCACCTGCAACCATGGTCAATCCTAGTAGTAAAACAAGAATTATAGACGTCATTCTTTTCATTCTTACACCTCCAACCCCCATTATGGACTTGGGCTGGGCTAAAGGCAAAGGTATGTTCTGGTTCTCCTAGTATGATATTCCGCTTCTCCTCAGAGTCCACTCCAAAAGCTCAGGAGTGACATTTACTTGGAAAAAGACTTCCATAAAAGCCTTGTACGTTTCGGCCAGTTCAGTACCATAGGAGGCGGGATAGGCGATGGAATGAAGCCATTCCAGTCCCAAAAGACTAAAGATGGACCCCGGTTCAAGCCAATTCGAGGGAAAGGCAGGAATTTGGTAAATGCGCTTGTGCCCTTCCCTTTCTATGGCTTTATAGGGATCGGATATGGTGTGGGGCATAATCAGGACAAAATCCGGTAAAGGGGGTTGATTGTCCCAGATGGCCATCTCTGTCATTCCAGCTAAATCCAAAAGTTCGTCAAAGTGTCCTGGATCACAGGATGATACAATGTGCACAGGAATAGGGGCATAGCCCATCTGCAGTTTTTGAAAGTTTTTCATCTGTCCTAGGCGGTTCTCTATGAAGGTGGCCAGTGCTTGTCCTCTCACTTCTCTCCCTAAGATTTGCCCCAAGAAACGCAAGGCATCGGGGAGGGCTTGCAGACGGTGATCCACCAAAACGGCGGGAATACCAAGTGCTTCTTCCATCTCCCCCACCAAAGCAATGTTGGTCTGATCCACTGGTGCATAATGAATGACCAAATCAGGCTCTTGTTCTAGGACTGCATCGAGCTGAATAGTGTAAAATGTCTCGTCCCAGGTGCCCAGGGTAGGTAAGGAATGGTATTGGGGCAAAATGGCAAATTCGATTTCGGGGCTCAAACCTCGGTTCCAACCTGTAATAGAGTCTGGCTCCACCGAGTAGACCAAGAATGACCCCGCTTCAGTGGTTGCATACACCTTCTTAATGGTAGGCGGAAGGTTCACGAGACGCCCTCCGTGGTCGGGATAAAGGCCAAATGGTAGTGCTGGATCACCTAGGGTTTTAGGGAAAAGGAGAAGAAGCAAGACGATCAGAACTAGAGTTTGGCATGGATGGGTACCTTCTTGCATCTGAGCATCTCCCTTCTGCGATCTCTGTAATTGTAACTTTATGCCACAAGGGAGCGCCTGTCAATGCTATGGGACAATCGGCTTGCTAAATGGCTTGTTAAAAACCCATCGAATCCCCTTCCTTCTCCATTGGCTCCTCAAATACTATGAGGATAGGTCGGAATTCGCTTAAGGATGGCGGCATAGTTGCATTTTTGCTGAATTAAATCCGAATATCGTAAACAAGTTATTGACAAGCCAAAGCGTGGGGAGTATAATTTAGAAGTAAATAGTGGGAATACATTACCATATTATACAAGGTTGTTGATTGCTGCAGGCTGTCTTAGGGCCCCTTGGGCCAATGCTTGCGAAGTAATCACCCATTGGGGGTCTCCATAATGAGCAATTCCGCACTCGCCAAGGCGCAAGCTGGTAGTCTTGATCTGGATACTGAGAGTTGGGATCAGGATGTTCTTTTAAGGGTAAGGGATTTGCACACCTATTTTTCCACCGATGAAGGCCTGATTAAGGCTGTCAATGGTGTTTCTTTTGATATTCAAAAGGAAACAGTCTTTGGAGTCGTTGGTGAAAGTGGCTGCGGAAAGAGCATTACCGCTATGTCCATTATGCAACTACTTCCCAAACCACATGGTCAGATTCACTCTGGCCATGTTTTTTTTCGTCATGGTAAGGGAGGGGTGGTTGATTTAGCCCAGCAAGACCCCACGGGATCTTTGATGCGACGCATCAGGGGTAATGAGATAGCCATGATTTTTCAGGAACCCATGACCTCTCTGAATCCAGTATATACAGTCGGATATCAGATTGTGGAGGCGATCACGCTTCACCAAAAAGTTACCGAAAAGCAGGCTTGGAAAATGGCTGAGGATATGCTTGCCCGGGTTGGCATTCCTAGCCCAGCGCAGCGCGTGAGGGAGTTTCCCTATCAAATGAGTGGCGGTATGCGTCAACGGGCCATGATTGCCATGGCCTTGTCCTGTAACCCTACCCTTTTAATTGCCGATGAACCTACTACGGCCCTTGATGTGACAATTCAGGCCCAGATTCTCGATTTAATGCGAAGGCTCCAAGAAGAATATAAGATGTCCATTATGATGATCACCCATAACCTTGGTGTGGTGAGCCGTATGTGTGATGAAGTAGCGGTGATGTACATGGGTAAGATCGTTGAGTATGCCAAGGTTCGCACCCTTTTTCACAATCCCGCCCATCCCTATACTGTAGGGCTTTTAAACTCCATTCCTAAGCTTGGCGGACGAAAAAAGAGGCTCGAACCTATCAAGGGCGTTGTGCCAGACCCACGTGCTATCCCGGCGGGTTGTAGTTTTAGGGAACGCTGCCCCATGGTTATGGAGCATTGCCTACAGGATCCACCACTTGTCAGTCTCGAAGAGAATCATTCCGTCCGTTGCTGGCGGTTTGTGGTTGAAAGTATGACGGAAAGGGATGCTCAGTGATGACAACTCCAAGGACAGATGACATTCTTCTAGACGTTCAAGGCTTACGAAAGTACTTTCCCATTACAACGGGCCTTTTTCGGCGAACTGTGGGCTATGTGAAGGCTGTTGAGAACGTGAGCTTCCAGGTCCGAAAAGGCGAAACACTCGGTGTCGTGGGTGAAAGCGGTTGCGGAAAAACCACCATGGGTCTCAGTATTATGCACTTAATTCAGCCCACCAAGGGTCAAATTCACTTGAATGTTAACGGGGAATGGTTGGAGGTTAACGCGAGAACCATTGGCAACTTGCGTGACAAGATGCAGATCGTCTTCCAGGACCCCTTTTCATCTCTAGATCCTCGGATGCGAATCCGAGACATTGTCGCAGAACCCCTGCAGGCCCATGGTATGAAAAACCGCCTGGAACGCTATGACCGAGTTGAATCACTCCTTGAGGCAGTGGGTTTAGGGTCCCACCTTATGAATCGCTTTCCCCACGAGTTTAGTGGCGGTCAAAGGCAACGAATTGGCATAGCTCGTGCGTTATCGTTAAATCCTTCTCTTGTTGTTTGTGATGAGCCTGTATCTGCCTTAGACGTCTCAGTACAGGCCCAAGTACTTAATCTACTTGATGATCTTCAATCTGAATTTGGTTTGACCTATTTATTTGTGGCCCATGATTTGTCTGTGGTACAGCATATCAGTGATCGGGTGGCTGTGATGTACTTAGGAAGAATCGTGGAAATGGCGGAAGTAGAGCAGCTCTTTGGCAATCCAAAGCACCCCTATACGGAGGCATTGCTCTCTGCAATCCCCGATCCAGATCCGGATATTGTGGGGGAAGAGATCATTTTACAAGGGGATGTCCCTAGTCCAGCCGCGCCGCCCCCAGGTTGTCATTTTCATCCCCGCTGCCGTTATGCGAAGGATCGATGCCGTCAAGAAATTCCAGAGCTTGTAGATGAGGAAAAAAGGGGACACTTAGTGGCTTGCCACTATGCCCGGGACCTAGACTTAACCGGTGTAACTCCCAGAGAGACTGCATAGGCAGGGTTTATGGGTAAGGTTGAGTTTAAGCCATAGCCGTCAGGCAATACCAGAACGAAAGGGAGGAAAGGCATTGAAAACGAAGTTGTTTAGTCTGCTCATCGTGTTGTTGGCACTTAGTCTGTCAGTTTCTGTTTTCGCAGCTCCATTTGATCCCGAAACGTTTGTCTATGTAGGTGGAGCGGGAGGTCCTCAGACCCTCGATCCAGCGTCGTCCTATGACACCGCTAGTGGGGAGGTTATTCATCAGATCTATGACAACCTGTTTGAGTATGTTGACGGCGAACTGGATAACATTGGACCTATGTTAGCTACAGAGGTACCTACTGTTGCTAATGGCCTCATGTCAGAGGATGGACGCACCATTCGGGTACCCATTCGTCAAGGTGTGAAGTTCCACAGTGGTGCAACATTGACTGCTGAAGATGTAAGGTACAGTTTCCTACGGGGCATGTTGGCAGACCCTGCTGGCGGACCCATGTGGATGTTTTTCGAACCTCTCCTCGGTGTTCAGACCATGCGTAGTGTGATCGAAATGGCTGGCGGTTCAGGCGACTTTGCTGCCATTGACGAGGTTGACCCAACCATATTAAGGAAGGCCTATGATTTGGTCGCTGCCACCATTGAAGTTGATGGGAATGACATTGTCTTCCATTTGGTCGAGCCCTATCCACCATTTATTAACATTCTCGCCAAGGGTGGTTCTTGGTCGGCCATCATCTGTAAAGATTGGATGGTTGCTAACGGTGATTGGGATGGCAATCCTGACACTTGGGCTAAATGGTATGATCTGGCCATTGAAGACATGACCCTGTACGACCATGCCAATGGTACCGGCCCTTTCAAACTGGAAACCTGGGATAAGAGCGGTGCACAGGTCCTTTTCAGTCGCTTTGATGAGTACTGGCAGGGTCCTGCAAGCCTTAAGAGCGTTGTAATTAAGAACATTCCAGAGTTGGCCACTCGTCAATTGATGCTTCGTGTCGGTGATGCGGACGCTATCTACGTTGGTCAGGAAGATCTGCCTCAAGTTCGTTCTATGCCTGATGTGACGGTGATAGATGGGTTACCTCAGGTTACCAATACCGTGCTATTTTATAGCTTTACCATCCCAGTTGAGGGCAATGAAGACTTGGTTGGTAGTGGTAAACTCGATGGTAACGGTATTCCAAGCGACTTTTTCGCTGATGTAAATGTCCGAAAAGCCTTCAATTATTCCTTCGACTATGAAGCTTTCTTACAGGAAGTCGCTCTCGGAGCCGGTGTCACTCCTGTAGGACCTATTCCGCAGAGCTTACCTTATGTAAACACTGAACAAGAGTATTATTCGAATAATCCGGCCAAAGCCGCAGAGTACTTTAAGAAGGCTTTTGACGGCGAACTCTGGGAAAAGGGATTTGAAGTCGGCATTGTGTACAATACGGGCAACAATACTCGTAAGACTGCGTTGGAAATTCTCGAATACAACGTAGAGAGCATTAATCCCAAGTTCAAGGTTAATGTTATCGGTCTAGAATGGGCCACTGTTCTAGATAAACTCCGTTCCGCTTCTCTTCCTGTGTTTGTCATGGGATGGGTCATGGACTTCCCCGATACGCACAACTTCGCCGTTCCGTTTATGCATTCCACAGGAACCTTTGCCGGTTATTGCGGACAGGGTTTGATTGATTTGGCCAAAGTGGAGTTCGATGGGTTGGTAGAAGCCGGTATTAAGGCTACAGATCCGGTGGAACGTGAGAAGATTTATTTCGAATTGCAGAAACGTTATGTTGATCTAGCTGTTGGTATGCCATTTATGGAAGCAACAACCCATCGGGTTATGCGGGATTGGGTCAAAGGATTCATCTACAGCCCAGCCTACAGCGCCCAGTACGATTACTACACAATCTTCAAAGAACAGAAGTAATCCGTGTCCATCTTTCTAGGTGAGTAGGATTGCCAAAGGGCAGTCCTACTCCCTTATCTCGCTAGCTAAGGAGTAAGAATATGATAACCTACATCGCCAGGCGGTTGCTATTTCTACCAATAGTCCTAATTGGGGTTACCCTTTTGGTCTTTGTGGCCATGTCATTCTTATCCCCCTATCAACTCGTTAGTGCCTATATTAAAAGTCCTGAGGAACTGAAGAACCAGAGCCTGGACGACCTAGTTCGAAAGTATGGACTGGATCAACCTGTTCATGTTCGCTATGTTAGCTGGATGAAAAACCTGCTCAAGGGGGATTTGGGTTATTCCGTATCCGCGAACATGTCGGTGACCGAAGCTGTTGCCAAACGCTTTCCGGCCACCATTGAGTTAGCCTTATTCGCCATTATTCCCGTTGTCTTGGGGGGCATTTGGCTTGGAACAATATCGGCAAAGCACTACAACAGGCCACTCGACCATGTAACTCGGACCTTTGCCATTATCGGTTGGTCTCTGCCAGACTTTGTCTTTGGACTCATACTGCTCATGATTTTCTATGGCGTCTTAGGTTGGTTTCCTCCAGGGCGACTCTCCATGTGGGCTGATACCGTGGTGTTAACGGGAGATTTTGTTAGGTACACGGGGTTGAACACCGTTGACTCACTGCTCAATGGGAGACCGGATATCTTCTGGGATTCTGTACGCCACCTAATCGCCCCCGTCATTACCCTTTCCTATTTGTGGTGGGCTTATCTGCTTAGAATTACTCGGTCGAGCATGCTAGAAGTGATGAACAAAGACTACGTGCGGACGGCCAGGGCCAAAGGTTTAACAGAAAAAGTCGTAGTAAACCGCCATGTTCGCCGCAATGCCATGATTCCAGTTGCCACCGTTTCGGGCTCCATGGTTCTGGGTCTTTTGGGCGGCGTTGTCATAGTCGAAACGGTGTTTGATTACAAGGGGATCGGGCTCTTGACAGCCACAGGGGCCCAACAGTTGGACTATACATTAATACTTGGGACCACCCTGTTTTACGGAATGCTCCTTGTTCTGATAAACCTAGTAGTAGATGTTCTCTATGCGGTAATTGACCCTAGGGTGAGATTGGAGTGATAACATTATGGTGATGAAGAAACTGCTGCGCAATCCCCTTTCTATGATCGGACTCCTCCTCTTATTGGGGTTTATTCTAGTCGCCATTTTTGCGCCCTGGATAGCACCGACCCAGGACGCCTATGCAAATGATCCCTATCGAGTACCCCGCTTTGGTTGGGGCACCACTCCAGAACCACCGTCACCACAACACCCCATGGGCTTAACACAGGGGAAATACGACATTTTCTATGGTATCGTCTGGGGAACGAGAACGGCCTTTCAAGTGGGCCTTATCGTCACGGGCCTTTCGTGTTTCATCGGTGTTGTGATTGGTTCAACGAGCGCTTATGTGGGCGGAAAATTCGATGAAGTTGTCATGCGCTTTGTTGATGTATTTATGAGCTTCCCCTTTCTGATTGCAGCCATTGTTATTACCGCTATCTTGGGGAGAGGTCTTGATAAAGTTATCATCGCGCTTGTGATCTTTCGTTGGACAGGTTATGCACGCCTCATTCGGGGCAATGTACTCCAAGTCAAACAAGACGAATACATTATGGCTGCCAGGGCAGGCGGTGTATCCCACCCAAAAATCCTGATGCGGCATATCCTGCCTAACACAATTTTCCCCGTTTTGATTCAGGCTTCCATGAACATGGGTTCTATTGTAGTTACTGCCTCCACTCTGAGCTTCTTAGGACTGGGTGCTCCTGAAGGTCATGCAGACTGGGGTCAGATGATTAGTTTTGCCCGCAACTGGGTTTTGGGGACCCCTGATAACTCTTTGGCCTACTGGTATACTGTGGTCTGGCCAGGTTTAGCCATTGTCCTTTTTGTGTTGTCGTGGAATCTCATTGGTGACGCTTTCCGAGATATTATGGACCCGCGGATTCAGGGATAATGAGGCTTGGTTCGAGCTTGTTAGTGGAAAGAGCACTTCCTGAAATGTTGGGGGTGCTTTTTTTGCTATTGTAAATTGTATTCACTGTGTCTGTTCTATGAGAAGGAAGTATGGCGAATGGTGAGAAAGATAGCGAAAATTTGCGCATAATCTACAACCGGGGAGAAAAGGATGCTTGACTTTAGGCCGTTGAGCTTGTATTATTTAAAAAACACCCTTCCGCAGAACAACGACGCGGTTTTCGCAAAACCCCTACATTAGCTTGTGGTTTTTCGTCGGAATGAACTTCGCCGTGGATTTCGTTGCTATGGAAGGGAACTACAAGAAAAAAAGGGAGGAAATTAGATGTTTAAAAAGTCGTGGTTCGTTGTGCTCTTAGTGTTGGCAGTGGCTTTTGCTGGAGTCGGTGTCGTTGGAGCCCAGACATTAACCGTGGCCCAGGGTGCAGATCCAGTAACCTTGGACCCCCATGGACAAAACGATCAACCTTCAGCTCGTGTGCGTGTGCAGATTTTTGAGACGTTGGTTAATCATGGTCCAAACTTGGAGATCATTCCAGGTCTAGCCAAGAGCTGGGAGCAGATTGATGACGTTACTTGGGAATTTAAGCTCGAAGAAAACGTAAAGTTCCATAATGGTGATGGCTTTACGGCGGCAGACGTGAAATACTCTTTCGAGCGGATTAAAGAATTACCATCCCCAGCAGCGTTCTTAATTGACTCTGTTAAGGAAGTAGTGGTCGTTGATCCCTACACAGTACACATTGTTCTTAATGAACCATTTGCACCAATTCTTGCTCACTTAGCCCACCCATCCAACGCTATCGTTAACCGGCGTTCGGTTGAAGAAGCCGGAGACGGCTTTGGTTCGCTAGTCGCTGTGGGGACAGGCCCCTTCGTATTTGAAGACTGGGTATCTGGCTCACATGTAACACTCTCCCGTAATGAGCAATATTGGGGTGAACCGGCAAAAGTTGAAACACTTGTTATCCGTGGCATTCCTGAAAACACCGTAAGGGCTATTGAGCTTGAGACCGGTGGTGTAGACATTGCTTACAATATCGACCCTACCGACGAGTTCCGCTTGACTGGTACACCAGGCTTGATCCTTGACAAGTCCCAGACACTTTCCACAAGCTATATCGGCTTTAACGTACAAAAAGAGCCATTTGACGATGTACGCGTTCGTCAAGCAATCAACTATGCTCTTGATGTTGAAGCTGTAGTAGACTATATCTACACCGGTCAGGCAGCACCTGCTGGCGGACCTCTTGCTCCACTGGTATGGGGAGCCCTTGATGTTGAGGGTTATGAATTCAATCCTGAGAAAGCCAAAGCCCTTCTGGCCGAAGCTGGCTATCCTGATGGATTCAAAACCACCATTTGGACCAATGACAATCCCTTGCGTATGCAGATTGCTGAAATGTTCCAAGCTGACCTAGCTGAAATTGGTGTCGATGTGGAAGTCCTTATTGTTCCATGGGCCACCTATTTGGCAGATACAGCTGCCGGTAAACATGATATGTTTATTCTGGGTTGGGTGACTGTAACAGCTGATCCTGACTATGGTCTTTATGCACTGTTCCACAGCAGTCAGTTCGGCGATCCAGGTAACCGTTCCTTCTACGCTAATGAGCGTGTTGACGAGTTGCTCGACCTCGGTCGTGTCGAAGCTGATCCTGACAAACGTGCAGCGATCTATGCAGAAGCACAAGAATATATCGTAGCCGAAGCCCCATGGGCGTTTCTCATTGCCACCATGGAAGTTAACGGCATGCGGGACAATGTAGAAGGCTTCATGGCCCACCCAGCTGGTCACCATAAGCTCTCTACCGTTTCCAAGAAGTAAATAGTAACCTTGTTGAATAAAGGATGGGGAAGGCCCGCAGGGTCTTCCCCAGTCTTGGGCAAGCAGGGTTGAAGGAAAGGTGGTCTGCCTGTGTGGCGGTATATCATACGACGCTTGCTTAGTTTGATTCCCGTATTGATCGGGATTTCGCTCTTTGTCTTCCTACTCATGCACCTTACACCGGGTGACCCAGCCCAACTGATGCTGGGAGAGGGTGCACCAGCTCATCAACTGGAAGCCCTGCGTGAGTCTATGGGCCTTAATGAGCCCTGGCATATTCAATATATCAATTGGCTGAAAAATGCTATTAGGTTAGATTTCGGCCATTCACTGCGTTCGAAAAAGGCTGTAGCAACAGAAATTCTCGACCGACTCCCGGCAACGGCGGAACTGGCCATAGCTGCAGTGTCCATTGCGGTGCTGATTGGGGTTCCGGTCGGTATTCTTTCTGCGAGTAAACCAAACTCCACATTTGACAATATTGCCATGGTCGGCGCTTTGACCGGCGTTGGTATGCCCGCGTTTTGGCAGGGTATTATGCTTATACTACTATTTTCCGTTACATTCCAGCTGCTCCCATCGTCGGGACGATTGGGAGGGTGGCAATACCTCGTGCTCCCGGCGGTAACCCTTGGGACTGCAGCTACGGCAAGTATTGCTAGGTTAACTCGTTCGGCCATGCTCGATGTTTTGCAACAGGACTATGTCCGTACAGCACGGGCCAAGGGATTGCGCAGCCGTCGTGTTGTCTATAGGCATGCATTGCGCAATGCTCTTATTCCTGTTGTGACCATGATTGGTCTCCAATTCGGGGGACTCATGAGTGGAGCGGTTTTAACAGAGACTATATTTGCCTGGCCCGGCATCGGTCGTATGCTCGTGGAGGCTATTAATAATAAAGATTTCCCCCTCGTTCAGGGTACTATTATGACCTTTGCCCTGACGTATGCTTTGGTGAATCTTCTTGTTGATGTGTTGTATGCATTCTTGGATCCTCGTTTACGAACGACTTACGAATAGGAGGGAGGCAGCTGAATGGCAGTAGAAGTATCGAAGAGCCAAAGTCAACTTTCTAGGATTTTCAAACAGTGGAGACGTAATCGTCGCGCTGTTGTGGGAGCCTTCATCTTGATGATGATTATCTTCATGGCCATTTTTGCGCCATTTGTGACGAGGTACGAACCTCAGAAGCAGAACATGCGCAATCGTCTCCAACCGCCGTCCGCCGAGCACATTTTCGGTACGGATCAATTTGGGCGCGACACCTATTCGCGGGTGGTCTACGGAGCCCGATTGTCGCTTCAGGTTGGCTTCTTTTCTATCGGTATGGCTTTGCTGATAGGCTGTACCTTAGGCCTTGTGGCTGGTTATTACGGTGGCGTGATTGATAACGTGATTATGCGTGTTGTTGATGTCCTCATGGCATTGCCAGGCTTCTTGCTGGCCTTGTCCATTGTGGCGGCCCTAGGGCCTGGTTTGCAAAACGTTGTTTTGGCCATTGGCGTTTCATATATTCCGTCCTTTGCACGTATGATGCGATCGGCGGTTATTTCCACTCGAGAATTGGACTATGTGGATGCAGCTAGATCCCTTGGTGCTAAGGATCGACGTATTATATTGACCCATGTCTTGCCTAACTCAATTAGTCCCATTATTGTTCTGACTACACTGAGCATGGCTGGAGCTATCTTGTCAGCGGCAGGACTGAGCTTTTTAGGCATGGGAGCCCAGCCCCCTACGGCAGAATGGG
>ENA-UOOH01001203-UOOH01001203.1-fermentation-metagenome-genome-assembly--contig:-NODE-1203-length-26004-cov-11.941616_pt1 | contig 26004 bp, 25 predicted proteins | sample MGYA00245778_ERZ724025 | MGnify/ENA primary metagenome ERZ724025 (study PRJEB28704, sample SAMN03018313) | fermentation metagenome | biome: anthropogenic terrestrial biome; feature: soil... | reverse complement strand
AGGGCATAATCAATTATGATTTGGTTAACTAAATTATTTTGCAATATTACAACATATTTTTTCAATTTGCAAGTTTTTTGATATTTTTTTTCATTTTATCTTTTACGAACAGAATCATATCTTATTTTAAAAAAAATATTGTATCTTCGCAGATTGAAATTGACTCAGAAAATTTATTGAAAATGTACTCAGAAAACGAAAAGATTATTAAGGTAAACATTGAAAAACAAATGAAAAGTGCATATATTGATTATGCAATGAGTGTTATTGTTTCTCGAGCTTTACCTGATGTGAGAGATGGTATGAAACCAGTTCATCGTAGAATTTTATATGCTATGAATGATATGGGGATGTTTTATAATTCTCCTACAAAAAAAAGTGCCAGAATTGTAGGGGAGGTTCTTGGTAAGTATCACCCTCATGGGGATAGTTCTGTTTATTATGCAATGGTGCGATTGGCTCAATCATGGCAAATGCGTTATAAATTAGTTGATGGGCAAGGTAATTTTGGTTCTGTTGACCAAGACCCTCCAGCTGCTATGCGTTATACTGAGGCTCGTTTGGCTAAAATTTCAGACGAAATATTGGCTGATATTGATAAGGATACTGTTGATTTCCAAAACAACTTTGATGATAGTTTAAAAGAGCCAACTGTTTTACCTACAAGAATTCCTAATTTATTAATTAATGGAACTTCTGGTATTGCTGTTGGTATGGCTACAAATATGGCTCCTCACAATTTGACTGAAGTTATCAATGGAACAATTGCATATATAGATAATAATGATATTACAATTGAGGAGTTGATGAAATATATTACTGCTCCTGATTTTCCAACAGGTGGTATTATTTATGGCTATGAAGGAGTTCGTTCTGCTTACGAAACAGGTAGGGGACAAGTTGTTATTAGAGCTGAGGCTAACATTGAACAAGCAGCAAATGGCCATGACCAAATTATTGTTACTTCCATTCCTTATCAGGTTAACAAATCTGAAATGATTCGTCGTCAAGCTCAACTTGCTGATGAAAAGAAAATTGAAGGAATTTCTGAAATTAAGGATGAAAGTAATAAGGATGGTATTAGAATTGTATATAAACTTAAAAAAGATGCAATCACTAATGTTGTTTTAAATAAGCTATACCAATATTCCGAAATCCAAACTTCTTTCTCTATTAATAGTATTGCTTTAGTTCATGGAAGACCTCTTATGCTTAATTTAAAAGATATTATTAAATACTTTGTTGAGCATAGAATTGAAGTTGTTGAAAGAAGAACAAAATTTGAACTTGCTGAGGCTGAAAAAAGAGCTCATATTTTAGAAGGATTGCTTAAGGCATTAGATTTTATTGATGAAATTATTGCAATTATTCGTTCAAGTGAAACAGTAAATGCAGCAAGAGAAACAATGAGTGAACGTTGGGGATTTTCTGAAATTCAGACAAGAGCTATTGTTGACATGCGTTTACGTCAATTGGCTGCTTTGGAAAGAGAAAAACTTCAAGCTGAGTATGATGAGTTAATGGCTTTCATTAAACGTTGTCATGAAATTCTTAATAATAGAGATGTATTGATGCAAGTTATTAAGGATGAATTAGTGGAAGTTAGGGAAAAGTATGGTGATGAAAGAAAGACCAGAATTGAGTACTCTGCCTCTGACTTTAAGATAGAGGACATGATTGCCGATGACGATGTTGTTATTACTATTTCTCATCTTGGATACATTAAACGTACTCCATTATCAGAATATAAGGTTCAGAATAGGGGAGGTAAGGGTTCAAAAGGAGCTAATTCACGAGATGAGGACTTTATTGAACATATATACACAGCAACAATGCATAACTACATTCTTTTCTTTACTGAAAAAGGACGTTGTTATTGGATGAGAGTTTTTGAAATCCCGGAAGGAACAAAAACTTCAAAGGGAAGAGCTATTCAAAATCTGATAAGCATTGAACCTGATGATACTGTTAAGGCATACATAAATACTCGAGACCTAAAAGATGAGGAATACATTAATAATAACTATATAGTACTTTGTACAAAAAAAGGTATTGTTAAGAAAACAACTCTTGAGGCTTATTCTCGTCCAAGAGTTAATGGTATAATTGCAGTTTCAATTAGAGAGGGTGATGAATTGTTAGAGGCAAAGCTTACAAATGGAGATAATGAGATTTTCTTAGCTCTAAATAGTGGTAATTGTATTCGCTTCTCTGAAACTAAGGTTAGACCAATGGGAAGAAATGCTTCTGGTGTTAAGGGTGTTACATTAAAAGATGAGAGCGATTTCGTAATTGGCATGGTTTGTGTGGAGGACAAGGAAAGAAATATCTTGGTTGTATCAGAAAAAGGCTTTGGAAAACGTTCTAATATTGATGAGTATCGTCATACAAATAGAGGAGGTAAGGGTGTTAGGACATTAAAAGTCACCGATAAGACAGGAAATTTGATTGCAATTAAGGATGTGGATGATGAAAACGATTTAATGATTATTAATAAGTCAGGAATAACCATTAGAATTGCAGTAAAAGATCTTAGAGTTATGGGACGTTCTACTCAAGGAGTAAGGCTAATTAAACTTAAGGATGAGGATCAAATTGCAGCTGTATGTAGGATTGATGTAACTGAAGATGATGAAGATGTTGAAAGAGTAGTTATTGATGGAGAAGAAATAATTGAGGATATAGATGAGATAATTGAAGAGGACGAAATTGTAGAAGAGGAAGATATAGTTGAAGATGATGATAATCAATAGAAAAAATATTTAATTTAATAATACATAAAACAAATTAAGATGAAAAGAATAATTTTATTAGTAGCATTATTGGCATTTGGTTTAAGTGCTTCGGCTCAAACTATGAAGGTTCAAAGTGCTTATGCAGACTTGAAGAACAATCGTTTGGCAAATGCTAAGAAAAACATTGATGCTGCTTGCGAACATGAAAATACTAAGAATGATGCAAAGACATGGCACTATGCTGGATTAATCTATGCTAAAATTGTTGAAGTCTCTCAAACAGATGAAAAATTGTTTAAGAAGCAAAAAATTCAAACTCCGGTTCCTGAATTAGCAGAAATTTCAACTCAGGCTATTATTAAATCTCTTGACCTTGAAAAAGCAGCAAGTACTACCGAATATATGAAGGCTAACATCAACACTTTAAAGTATATTGTTGGTTATCAATTCGCCAACGCATTTGATGTTTTTGATAAAGGTGGATATGCACAAAGTATTCCAATGTTTGAAAACGTATCAAAAGTTGCTCAAATTGCTGGAGATGATGAAATTAGAATGAAGAATAACGCTTGCTTAGCATTAGCTTATGATGCCACAGGTCAAAAGGATAAAGCAGCAGAGCTATATCGTCAATTAGTAAGACAAAACACTAAGGAAGAGGCTATTTACATAAATCTATTCTTAGCAAATAAAAGAGCCAATGAGAATGATAAAGCTATAAATGTGTTGAAAGCAGGAGTGAAGAACCTTCCAGCAAATTATAAATTATTAGGATTACTTTCTGGAGCATATATTGAAAATGGTAATAAGGAAGAAGCCGATAAATGTATTGCTGCATTAAAAGCTATGGCTGATACAATTTCACATGATAAGCCAAATGTATTAGTAATTATTGGCAATGCCTTAAGAGATGCGAATAATACTGAAGAAGCAATTCCTATGTATAATAAATCTCTTGAGTTAAATCCTAATCAAACAGATGCAAATCTTAATTTAGGTATTTTATACTTTAACTGGGCTGTTGATTTAAAAGATCAAGCTGATAAGTTACCAATTGAAGCTGCTGAGGCATACGACAAACTACAAGTTGAATCAAAATCTAAATTCTCAGTTGCAATTCCTTATTTCGAAAAGGTATTAACTCAAAAGCCTAATGATATTAGAGCATTAAATGCTTTGAAAGTTATTTACTCTAGACTTGAAATGAAAGAAAAATATCAAGAAGTAAGTGCAAAATTAGAATCATTAAGAAATAAGTAATCCAAAAATTGATTTAAGATTTACATTTCAATGATAAATCAAATCAAGAAATAAAATTTTAAAATCAAGTTTTAATAACGCCTTTTCTGATTTTAATATCATTAAAGGCGTTATTATTTTCATCAAATTTGATATAGAAGAATCCAAAGAAATATCCATTTTATCAAAACCTCAATCTAAATATAATTGCAATTATGTTAAGTAAAGTATTGAGAAACCCTCCTAATTAATATACAAAGCGACTATAACACATTTAATGTATAATCGCTACAATATTTTATTATATTCTTCTAATGAATAATGGTTAAAATATTCTCGTATATTCTTCTATAGTGGTGATTTATCTGATTTAAGCTAAAGACAAATGATAGAAATTTAGCTTAAAAAATATGTTTCGATTAAATAATCTTAGTTAGGCTTACAAGGAATCTTAGTTAGGCTTAGAAGTAAAATAATCTTATTGTTTTCTTTTAACTACTTTTTCAGCTGCTGAAACAATATCTTGTGATTTTAGTCCATATTTAACCATTAAGTCTTCTGGTTTTCCGCTTTCACCAAATTGATCATCAACTCCAACATATTCAATTGGCTTTGGATTATTTCTGGATAGTAATTGAGCCACAGAATCTCCTAATCCACCATTGTATTGATGTTCTTCACAAGTTACAATGCATCCGGTTTTTGAAACAGATTTCAATATAGCCTCATTATCCAATGGTTTAATTGTATGAATATTTATAATTTCTGCACTTATCCCCTTCTCTGCCAGCATCTCCCCTGCTTGAATTGCCTCCCAAACCAAATGTCCGGTAGCCAAGATTGTTACATCTCTTCCTTCATTTAATAAAAGAGCCTTGCCAATTTGGAATGGAGTATCTTCAGAAATAAAAATTGGAACTTTAGGTCTTCCAAATCTAATGTAAACAGGTCCAATATGCTCAGCGGCAGCTATTGTTGCTTGAATAGTTTGATTATAATCACATGGATTAATAACTACTAAATTCGGTAACATTTTCATTAACCCAATGTCTTCAAGAATTTGGTGAGTTGCACCATCTTCTCCCAAAGTAATTCCAGCATGAGAACCAGCAATCTTGACATTAGTATTGGAGTAAGCAACGCTTTGACGAATTTGATCATATACCCTACCTGTTGAGAATGCAGCAAAAGAACCTACAAAAGGAACTTTTCCACTCAAAGCCATTCCAGATGCTACTCCTACCATATTTGCCTCAGAAATACCTATTTGAAAAAATCTTTCAGGGAATGCTTCCTTAAAAGCACCCATCTTAACACTTTCTGTTAAATCAGAACATAATGCTACAACATTTGGATTTCTTTTTCCAGCTTCCAAAAGCCCTTGTCCAAATCCTGAACGAGTATCGTTACTTCCTAAAATTGTATATTTTTTCATGTTTTTATTTGTTTTTCGTTTCAAATGATATAATGGTTGTTTCTGAAGATTCTATTTTAAACTCAATAACCTTAGTATCTTTGGTCAATGAACTTTGTCTTGGGCGAAATACTACCTGATATTTACCTGGTAATAGTGGAATAGTTTGTAATTGTTTTGGAGATAAATTAGTTACAAATTTCCAATTATCCTCTTCATTCACAAAAAGAGTTGAATAAGAGTCCGAAGGCTTTGAAATTTGTAAGTTTCCTGTTGAAGGAATCTCAATTTGAGTGGTTGAATTTTGAACAATCTCAATATTCTCCAAAAATAATCTGGGTTGAGTTAGAACTTCTAAGTCATATTTTCCAACGAGATAGCGTTCAGAAGAATTAATGTCCTGAGAATTGATTGTTTCTCTTTCTCCTTTTTTCTTAATCAATACCTCAATTGGCTTTGAACTCTGTGCTTTACCCTTGTATTTTAGGACTAAAGTCCCTTGTGAAGCTTGAATTGGAATAATTGTATGAGAACCTGCCTTAATATTTACATTCTCAACCTTTACCTTAGGTAAGGTTTGGATTTCTATATCATAATTTATTAGTGGGTCTATTTCCAGTGTATCGGAAAGTCCCTTTGAATTCATTGTATGAATGAAAGAATATTTTGGTTGCTTGCTCTTTGTTTCATAGAAAATCATTGGAACATTTGTAACGCTCAAGGACTTGTAGGAATCAAACAAATCAACCTGACATGTAGAACCATAAATGGCTTGATTGACTATATCATTAATTTTTTTAGTAAACTCAATCTCATTATTAACCTCAAAATAATTCCCAACACATTTGAAATAATCCTTATTCCCCATTCCAATCCCAATTATAAAAGGTTTAATTATTCCTTGATTTTGTATTGTTTGAGAAATACTGCAAGGATCATCACCACAATCATCAATCCCATCAGTAATCAAAATAACAATATTCCTACAATTCCTACATTCAGGGAAATCAGTCTTTGCAGCCATAAACGATTTAGCAATCGGCGAAGAGCCTTTTGGAACTAATCCCTTTAATTTATCCTTAATAATATCATTATTATTTGATGAAAATGGAATTTCTAATTTAGTATCGTTGCAATCTTGCAAAGTATAGTTTTGAGTGTGTCCAAAAGCCCTTAATGCTAAATCAACATTGGCTTTTCCATTCAAACTATCAATAACATTTGAGAGAATTGACTGGGTTATTTTTATCTTCGAATCGCTTTGCCATTTCCCATACATACTATAAGAACAATCAACAATAAACAATATTCTTGTCTTTTGATTTTCTAATTTTATTGCAGGTCTTTGATTTCTTGTTTGAGCATTTGACTCAAAAACCGAGAATATAATAAAGAATAATAATAGTATTTTTGGGAAGCTTTTCATTAATAGTCTCCTAAGGTTTCTTTTAATTGAGAAAGAGCATTAGCAGTTTGTTCGTTGTTTGGTGCAACTCCATGCCACTTATAAGAACCTTGCATAAAGTCAACTCCATATCCCATTAGGGTATGCATAAGAATCACAACAGGTTTGCCTTTTTTGGTCAATGACTTAGCTTTCTTTAAAACTTCAACACAATCCTTCATATCGTTTCCTTGCATCTCCAATGCCTCCCATCCGAAAGCAATAAACTTATCCTTAAGATTACCTATTGGTAATACATCTTCAACCTTTCCATCAATTTGTGCATTATTAACATCAATGATAGAAATCAAATTATCAACCTTATTGCCAGCAGCAAACATAACTGCCTCCCAAATCTGACCCTCTTGCAATTCTCCATCTCCATGAAGAGTATATACTAAATGATTACAACCATTTAATTTCTTAGCCAAAGCTGCTCCTATACCAACTGAAAGTCCTTGTCCCAAAGAACCGGATGCAATTCTAACTCCAGGAAGATTATATTTTGGTGTTGGATGACCTTGAAGAGGCGAACCAATTTTTCTGAATGTTGCTAAATCGGAAACTGTGAAGAATCCCTTGCGAGCCAATACACTATACCAAACTGGTGAAATATGTCCGTTTGAAAGGAAAAACATATCCTCTCCCCTTCCTTCTATTGTGAAATTTTCTGGATTGCAATCTAAGGCATCAAAATATAATGCACTCATTAAATCTGCACAGCCCAAGGAACCTCCTGGATGACCTGAGGAACAAGCATTAACCATTCTTACAATATCTCTTCTTACTTGAGAAGCAACGTTTTCTAATTCTGCAATTGTAGCCATATAGTTATATATTTTTCGTTTGCAAAATTACAAAAAAAAGCGTTACCAAAGAATAAATCTAAGAGAGATATTATTTTAGGTTTGGAAAGGTTTTATTATTAACTATCTAATAAGATAAACTGTTCCTGATTGCTTATATTCCTTACCTTCAAGATTCTTAAAGATGATTATATAGGCATAAGCTCCTTGTTCACAAAGTTTTCCCTTATACAATCCATTCCAACCATTATTTATATCCTTTGAAGTAAAGACAAGTAAGCCCTTACGATTATAGATATGCATTTCATAGGTCTTTAGGGTTTCAAAAGCAGGCTTAAAGACATTATTAGTATTCTGCATTGGAGTGAATGCATTTGGAATGAATAATCTAAAGATTAAATTAGTATCTTCACCAATACTTGCCTTATTATCAATCTCATTCACAAGTTCAAACTCAGATTCAGTAGTTTCAGTTGTCTGTTGAGTATTTGTTGAAGCAATATCTGTTTTAAGTGTTTTGGGAGTAGTCTTTGTAGTTTCCTTTATTTTAGTTGTAGTTTCAATTGGAGTAGAAATCTTATTAATTATAGGAACTGCCAATGTTTGATTAGAAGAACTAACGTTTTCTGCTTGAAGATTTTCTTCTACATTATTAATTATAGGCTTTGAATCTTTCAACGGAAGATTCTCTTCACTCAAAATTACTCCCATATCATTCTTTTCAGTCTTTGCTAAAGGGGATTCTTCTTTATTAATTATTTGATTTTGAACAGTATTCTCATTGTTGGAAGGAATAAACAAAACAGCAGTTAAGCCAACCAAAACAGCAGCTCCAACTATTGTTGAAAATGCTAACCAATTAAATTTTGGCTTAGGAAGATTAGATTGAATATTTCCCCAAGCATCGGCAGGAGGAGTTTGTTCAAAATTCTCAAATCTTTTTTTCAATCTGTTTGACATATATGGTGTATTTATTTTATTTATAATTTTCAATATTTTCAATGTTCATCAAATACTCACGAAGATGATTTTTGGCTTTGGAGTTTTGCGAACGCAAGGTTCCTTCCTTAACATCCAACATTTTTGCAGTCTCTTCGTAGGTTTGACCCTCAACTTCAATCAAGTTAAAAACTACTCTCTGCTGGTTTGGTAATTTTTGAATAGCCTTAAGGATTTCTGTATTTGTATAGTTATCAATGTATTCATCATTATCTTCATCCTCATAAGGAATATCTACATCGCTTGTTGAGATATGCAAATTAGCCTTATTGTAGCGATAAAAATTTATTGCATGATTAACAAAAATTCTTTTCATCCAAGCCTCAAATGAACCAAAGCTCTCATAGTTTTTAATATTTTTAAAGACCTTAACGAATGCTTCCTGAAAGACATCTTGAGCATCTGCCCTATTTTTGCAATACCTCAAACTCAAGCCAAAAAGCTTTTCTGAAAACATATCGTATAGAGCCTTTTGTGCCTTTGGTTTGTCTTTTTTGCATCCTTCAATTATTTCTTCCAAGTCCATTCAAGAATAATAACACTATTAGTATGAAAAACGTTTCTCTTTTTAGAATAAAAAAACAAAGCAGTCCTCTATAAGCCGGGTTCTGTCCCTTTAAAAAAGGTTTCTATCATTAATCTAGGACTTACTTCACAATAAGTCTCCAACGACCTACCCCTTAACCAACCGAGCGAGCAACTCTACGGCTAATATATTTGGTCTTTCAACCCATAAGGTTTACCCCAAGCGAATATCACTAAACACTTGTGTGAGCTCTTACCTCACATTTTCACCCTTACCCCAATTTACATTAGGGCGGTTATTTTCTGTGGCACTTTCTGTCAATAAAAAAACTTATTGCCTACCCGTTAGGTAGTATGGTGCTCTATGTTGCCCGGACTTTCCTCTCGTAGAAAACTCTACCAGCGATAGAACAAGGACTGCTTTGCATTTTGCAAAGATAATTCTTTTTATTGAACCATATAATATAGGTATAAATAAACTACATTTAAATAATAAATTTGGATTCATCTGATTTAAATGTATCAAAGGCTTATTTAGAATAAAAAAGATAAGGTATAATTTTAGTAAGGTGCCACCTTACTTGAGTAACGTGCCAGGATACTTATAGTAAGGTGGCACCTTACTGAAGTATCGTGCCACCTTACGGAATTTATTCCTTATTTAAATATGTTTTTTCTTGATTTTAGTAGTTTCTTTCCTTATTTAGAGAAAAGGAATAAAGACTAAATGCTATTTTAAAATATATTTTTGAGGTTGATTAGATATAAAAATAGTTATAACTTTGCATAAAATAATTTAGAATATGAGTATCGCTGAGAATTTAAAGAGATTGGAAGAAGAAATCCCAAATAATATTAAGATTATTGCTGTTTCAAAAACTCATCCTAAGGAAGTGATAAAGGAGGTTTATGACTCTGGACATAGGGTCTTTGGAGAGAATAAGGCTCAAGAGATGACTGAAAAACATAAGGAGCTTCCTCAAGATATTGAATGGCATATGATTGGTCATTTACAGACAAATAAGGTAAAATATATCGCTCCCTTTGTTGCAATGATTCATAGTGTGGATAGTTTTAAGCTTTTGAAAGAGATAAATAAGGAGGCTATAAAGAATGATAGGGTGATTGACTGCCTATTGCAGATTGATATTGCCAACGAGGATACAAAATTTGGTATGTTGGAAAAGGAGGCTGAGGAGCTATTATCATTGAATGAGTTCCTTACCCTAAACAATATTAGGATTTGTGGAGTCATGGGCATTGGTTCCATTACTGACGATAGAAATAAGACTGCTCAGGAGTTTAGAAATCTTAAATCAAGCTTTGCAAAACTCAAGGAGACTTACTTTAAGAATGAAGATTATTTTTCTGAAATTTCAATGGGCATGAGTTCCGATTACGATATTGCAATAAGTGAGGGTTCAACAATTGTTAGGATAGGGAGCTTGATTTTTGGAGAAAGAGAGTATTTAAAGTAGTGTAGATATCAAGCATTAAGGTAAAGTATTTAAGAAAAATATATCTTTAAAGGCAATTATATTGAATAAATTCTTTATTTTTGCTCTTTCAAATTTACTTATTTAACAATTTTATAGCAATATGGAACCGACAAGAGATAGAGACGAGGTGTTTTCAAAAGCAGTTAAGGCGGGCAAAAGAACTTATTTCTTTGATGTAAAAGAAACCAAATCGGGAGATAAATACATAACAATCACAGAGAGCAAGCGTAAGTTTGGTAATGAAGAAGGTACCTTCACTTATGAAAAACATAAAATCTTTCTTTACAAGGAAGACAACAAAAAGTTCTTGGACGCTCTTTCTGGAGTAATTTCTTTTGTTGAAACAGGCATAGAGCCAATTTTTGAAGAAGAGAATGAAGATAATGGCTTCAAGACAGATATTTTAGACGACTTTAGTTTCGACATTAAAGACTAATTAAAACAAATAAATTAGCTGTTCGCAAAGGACAGCTTTTTAGTTAAAAAACAATATGGGTAAGATAATTGCAATTGCAAATCAAAAAGGTGGCGTTGGGAAAACTACTACAGCAATAAACTTAAGTGCTGCATTAGCTGTTATGGAAAAGAAGACTCTTTTAATTGATGCAGACCCTCAAGCAAATGCTTCATCAGGATTAGGTATAATGCCTGAGGATGTTGGCATTAGTATTTATGAGTGTTTGATTGAAGGAGCCTCTGCAAGGGATGCAATTTGCGAAAGCTCCACTCCTAACCTCTATGTTTTGCCAGCACGAATTGATTTGGTTGGTGCTGAAATTGAATTGCCAAAGCTTCAGGAAAGAGAATATAAGATGAAGTTAATAACTGAGCAGCTAAAGGACGAGTACGACTATATAATTATTGATTGTTCTCCTTCCTTAGGTTTAGTTACAATAAACGCACTCACTGCAGCCAATTCTGTTCTAATTCCTGTTCAATGTCAATACTTTGCACTTGAAGGATTAGGAAAATTACTAAATACAATTCGTATTGTCCAAACAAGGCTAAACACCAATTTGGAGATTGAAGGGATTGTTCTAACTATGTTTGATTCTCGTTTGAGATTAGCCCGTCAAGTTGTTGAAGACGTAAGAAGTCATTTCAAGCAAATGGTTTTTAATACATTAATATATAATAATACTAAATTGGCAGAAGCTCCAAGCTATGGACAATCGGCAATTATGTACGACGCTTCAAGCACAGGAAGTGTTAATTATATTAATCTTGCACAAGAAATCATTCAGAAAAACAAAATAAAAAATAAATAGGAACATACTAAAATAGAACAATGGCAGCAAAAAAACAAGTTTTAGGAAGAGGTTTGGGGGCATTACTGCAAAGTATGGAAACAACTAATCCAGAGATTGATTACAATAGTACAATTACAGCTTCGATTGCTTTTATTCCAATTTCAAAAATAGAACCTAATCCTAACCAACCACGAAAAGAATTTGACTCAAAGGCAATAGAAGAACTTGCACAATCAATCAAGGAGCAAGGAGTTATTGTCCCTATTACGATTACAAAAGGAGAAAACGATAACTATATTCTTATCGCTGGAGAAAGAAGATTGAGAGCTGCCAAGAAAGCTGGACTTAAAGAAATTCCTGCCTATATTAGAATTGCAACCAAGAACGAAATGATGGAGATGGCTTTGGTTGAAAACATTCAAAGAGAAAACCTTAACGCCATTGAAATAGCACTATCACTTGAAGCCTTGATTGAAAGTTTTAATCTAACTCAGGAGCAAATGAGCGAGAAAATTGGAAAGAGCCGTTCAGCAATAACTAACTATCTTAGACTCCTAAAGCTTCCTGCAAGAATTCAGATTGAGCTTCAAGAAGAAAATATTACAATGGGACATGCAAGAGCATTAATAAATATTCAGTCGGAACAAGAACAGCTTGAAATTTTGAAAAAGATAATTGATATGGAATTATCTGTTCGTCAGGTTGAGGAATTAGTTGCTCAAATGAAAAATCCTAAGGTAAAAACTCAAAAATCTACTCCTAAAGCCAAAGCACTACCACAAACACATAACGACTTTAAAGCAAAACTATCCAAAAAACTATCAACAATAATTGAAATCAAACGTTCACAACGAGGAAAAGGAACAATAACAATACCATTCACTAACGACAAAGACTTCCAAAGAATTATTTCTATTATAGAAGGAAAAGAATAAATGTTTGTTCGAAGAATATTAATTTCAATCTTGTTTGTCATTATAAGTTTTTGTTCTTATGGACAAGTCGTTGACACTATTTCTACTGCTTCTCCAAAACAAGAACTCTCAAAGGCAGAAAAGGATTCAATAATTAATGCAAAACTTTCAACCCCCTCAACCATCATACAAGATAATACTAAAACAAATAACTCCATTTCTCAAAAACAAACCCACTCTCCACTAAAAGCCTCACTATACTCAACCTTTGTTCCTGGATTAGGACAAATCTATAATCGTCAAGTGTGGAAGGTACCAATTATTTATGCAGCTGAAGGAGCCTTGCTCTATTTAGCAATAACCAATTATAGGGGAGCCCAAAGGTTTAAAGATGAATATCTCTTGCGTTCAAATAATATTGTAGAAGGGCGAAATCCCGAATATGTGAATTTCCCAGATCAGAGTATTTATAACCTATATTATGCCTACCAAAAGAACTTTGAGCTTACAATTGTTGCAGGAGCAATTATATATATCTTAAATATTGTTGATGCAATGGTTTATGCTCATCTTTTTGATTTTGATATCTCCCCTAACCTCTCAATGAACCTAACCCCCTACTATCTTCCAACATCATTTTCTCCAAACTATAGTCCAACATTTGGACTTTCAATGAGATTTAATCTAAGATAGTTTTTGCACAAAAAAAAAGGAGCTAATTTCTTAACTCCTTAATCAAACCGAACTCCTTATCTAAGCAATCTTTTCCTTAATTAAACCAGCATTAAAGGCTTGAATTAATTTTTTTAGGTCATTAATCTGACTTTGAAGTTCTTTACCAACATCAGTATCCTTAACTAAAATCGGTGCTGAACGTTGCTCAATGATATAGTTTCTTGATATAATATCAGATTCGTTTTCAATTGCCTCTTGGCTAGAGGAGAATGGTTCGTGTTCAACTAAGAACATTCTCTTGGAGCTATATATTAATGTATAACCACCAATTCCTGTCTCTTTCTGATAAGCTTTTGACATACCTCCATCAATAACTAAGAGTCTTCCATTTGCTAAAATTGGACTCTCTCCCTTCTTAACCTTAACAGGAATATGCCCATTAACGATTCTTGCTTCCTCATTATCAAGCCCAAACTCCTTTAAAATCATCTCACAGAATTCTTCTTCATTCCTAAATGTGAAATAAGGGTCAAGGATTTCTTTTTGAGGGACTTTATCATCAATCACATATCTTTCGAAGGTTGCCATCCTATGCTTTCCAAATATTGGAGAACAAGCTCCGCACCACAAATACCAGAAATAGTCCCCATCGTTATTCTTCTTTGTCTTACTAAATCTGTTTTGCCAAACGTTCCTAATGGTTAATTCAAGAGTATCGCATAACTCCTTGCCCTTAATCATTTTTCCCTTATGATTAAATTCTCTAAATTCTGTTTTTGACTTCATTGGCAAACAACCATGAAGCATTAGAATATTATTATAAACTGAGTAAATGCTACCTTTTGAGAATAGGAAAGCAATATGGTCTTGCATTTTGTAGGAATTAAGGAAGGAGTATTGTAGTTTCTCCATAACATATTCTTCCTCTGGAGTAAGTTTATAAGGATCGTTAGGGTCAATTGTTGGGAAATGATAATCAGTCAATTGATATTTCTCTCCTTCAACAATAATAGTTCCTTTTTCGTAGTCTATCTTATCCAAAAGCAAACGATGTTCCATATCGAAGCAAGGATTTCTCTTTATTAATTGACCTTCTAATTTGAAAGTAATAACTGCAATTGCTTTATGAATTATTGTCATTAACCTAACATTAGCATCCTTATAGTTCTCAGGCTTAGTTCCCTTAGGGATAAAAGGAACTGCTGGGTCATTTTCATAAAAAGCAATTGCAAAGGTAACCAAAGACATAACATTTATTCCATAATCATCCTCAATCGTATCTAAGCTACCATAACGAGCAGTAAGACGGATTACTTCTGCAATATCCAACTTATTACCACAGGCTGCACCCATCCAAATTATATCGTGGTTTCCCCATTGAATATCCAACGAATGATGAGATTTCATCAATTCAACAACATCAACAGCTTGAGGTCCTCTATCATAGATATCTCCAATTACATGCAATCGGTCAATAAGCATTCTTTTAATAAACACACTTATTGATTCAATGAAGAAGTTGGCACGCTTGAGTTCAATGATTGAACGTATAATGCTTGTGTAATAATTTCTTTTGTCAACACTTGCCTCATTTAACAACTCATCAATAATAAAAGCATATTCCTTAGGCATAGCCTTACGAACCTTTGAACGAGTATATTTGTTTGAAACCTCTCTTGCAACATTTACCAATCGGTTGAGGATTATTGCATACCAATTATTGTCAATCTTGCCTTGTGATGCCAAAAGACTAAGTTTTTCAGATGGATAATAGATAATTGTTGCAAGCTGTTTCTTTTCATCATCACTTATTGAATCCCCAAAGACATCATCCATTTTTCTTCTTAAAGAACCTGAGGCATTGGAGAGAATATGGTTGAAGGTATTGAACTCCCCATGTATGTCTGTTATGTAATGCTCTGTTCCTTTTGGGAGAAGCTTGATTGCTTCTAAATTTATGATTTCAGTACTTGCTGCCTGTACTGTAGGAAATTGCTTTGAAAGCTGCTGTAAGAATTTAATTTCTTCGCTTGATAAACTATTATTCATCTCAGTAAATATTTGGTTAATACTAATTTAAACTATAAATCATCTGGTAATATCTTTGGAAAGTCGTAATAAAAATGCGGATTAATTGGTTTTCCTATAATTTTTGAAAGAAAATCATTGTAGGCTGAAGTGAAAGTGAAGGTTTTTTCATCATAATACTCCTTAGGAAGTGATAGGTTTCCAATTGAAGACATATCAACTGAAGAACAATTATATTCCTCCAATTCTTCAATCTGACAAATTTTGGACATAACAGGCATTTGCCCATAATCCTTTCTAAGCAATAGGTCTGCAACCTTATCGGCTAAGGCACTAACCAATCTCCTATCGTATTCATAACACCTACCCCCTCTTGGAAAATATCCGGTTACTTGAGAGCGTGTTTGAAGCTTTAGCTTTTGTGTGATTTCAGTTGCTATCTTTCCAGAAATTCCTCCCAAACGAGCATGTCCATACTCATCCTTTTCGGTTGAGGCATAGACTATTTCTGTCTTATGAGTTTCATCGTCATACCATTTAACACCTTCGGAAACAGAAATAATTAATGTATCGTTTATTCTATAATTTTCCTTAACTGCCTCAAAAAACAACTCTTTTCTTTCCTTAGTCATTTCAATCTCAGGAACCAATGCAATTGAAGCTCCTCCAAATGTTCCTGCACCTGTCAACCAACCAGCATCCCTACCCATTACTTCCATGACCATAACTCTCGAGTGGCTTTCTGCATTTGTTTTCAAAATGGAAGCAAACTGCTCTATCCTACTTGCTGCTGAAGGAAAACCAGGACATATCACTGACTCAATATCCTTGCCTTCGTAATTATGATTTGTATGTGTTCTTAAATCATTATCAATTGTCTTTGGGAAACCAATAACAGGAATACCCTCTAATTCATATAAACGTTTTGCAGCACCATTTGTATCATCGCCACCAATAGTAACCAAAACATCTATCTTATATCTTCTTATATTTCTAAGTATTTGAGAAACCCTATCCTCCGAATTAGAAGATTTTGAAAATGGATTAGTTCGTGAAGAACGTAATGCTGAACCTCCATAATATCCATCGTATGGTTGATCGGTCAAATCAACAATATCGCCATCTCCCAAAAGCCCTTTCCAGCCTTGACGAATACCAAAAACCCTATAACCAAGCATAGAAGCCCTATTTCGAATTGAATCTATACTTGCATTTATTGCAGAGGTGTCTCCTCCACCTGAAAGAATTGCTAAATTTTTACCTTTAAAAAATTTGTCTTTAATCATAAAAATGAAATTAAACTATTTGAATGTACGTAATAATAAGTGCAAAAATACTAAAAGACTTTGATATAACTTTATTTATTCTCAATTTGTGATACTAATTCCTCATACCATTTTTCCCCAAATCTCCTTATAAGTGGCACTTTCAACAACCTATATAATGGAATATTCTTTTCTTTTCCCTCAATGAGTGCAGGCTTGCAAACATCCCAAGCATGATAGTTCAAAGCCATAAACTCACCATAGTTCTGAACTCTTATGGGATAAAGATGGCATGAAATGGGTTTTTGAAAATCAACCTTTCCGTCCTCAAAAGCTTTTTCTATTGCACATTTTGCTATATCTCCCTCGTAAATCAAAAACACACAATCCTTATTTTCAATAAGTCGAGTGCATAACTCTCCTGTAATATCCAAGTCGGAAACTCCATTTTTCTCAATTTCCTTTAGCCCCTCATCACTTAAATATGGCTTGAGTTTTGGCAAAATCTTCTTCAAAATCTTCACCTCACTCTTTTCAAGTGGTGCTCCAGCATCTCCATCAACACAACACTTCCCTTTGCATTTTAGTAAATTACAACAAAATTTCACATCTCTAATATCCTCACTAATAATGCAATTCTCAACAACTATCATTTTTATCTTTTAATTAATAATTTTACTTTTCTACTTTACTACAACAATCATTCCTCCAATAGTATTGCCATTGAGAGAAACATTATATATATAACTTCCTGCTTTCAAAGAAGAAACATCCACCCTATTTCCTTTTTGAGTCTTTAGTGTAGTTTTCTTTACTACCTTGCCCTGCATGTCAAATAATTCAATTTCTCCTTTCTCAAAATTCTTTGTATCAAAGTCTACAATAATATAATCTTTTGCAGGATTAGGATACACTCTAATTTTTTCTTTTTCCATTGTTTCAAGGTTTAGGATTGAATTAAATCCATTCGGCATAAATTTATATAGATAGTTACCCCTACAAGTAATAATTAATCCTCCATCGTTTGTAGCCTTCAGAGCTAATGGGGCAAAACTAATTGGGATAATATAGAAATAATTGATACTGCCTTGAGAATTAAAATTAATTATTCCATTGCCCAAATACTGATTATCCATATCATACCATTCTTTGTACATGCTAAAGTATGAAAATATTGAATCAGGATTAATAAAATCAAAATTATTTTTTATTGGATTTGAGAATGAACCATCTCTATAAAAAATACTATCTAAATATGGATTACTCATCTCTTCTATGGAGTAACTATACTTTGTTCTTGTGTTCAATAAATATATATATGTATGATATCTAACAAACTCTACATAATCTTGTTGATACAGCCTACCTTCTGTACCATTAAAAGCAACAATAGAATCATTAATCTTTTTCATATTATTACCAAATCTTCCAGTAATACTATCTTCAATCTCTAAAGTATTACTATTTACAAAGTATATTTTATTGTTGATTGGCTCATAAACTCTTGAGGTTGAAAACAATAATTGATCTTCATTCAATGGCATCATATCCATATCATGTACTATTTTCCAAAATGTATTGTCCGCTAAAACGTTTCCAGAAGTATCAACCTTTATTAATCTTACGGGTTTCTCATCAAGCCAGTCACTATTATCACCCCATAATGCAATAATTATATCAGAATTATCAAACATAACAGCGTCAGAATTAAGCCACTCAATCGAATCATCATCCTCATTCTTAATTCTCTGTGAAAAAAGTATATTTCCCGACAAGTCCGAACATACTAAATCCATATACCTATAGTAATACTCAGAGTAAGGAATGGAGCCATCGAATGGATTTGTTCTTGTAGAATAGATTTTATTATTTAATTTGAAACGTCTACTAAGACTTGATCCATCATCAGAACTTGCATAATGTAGAACATTCAAATCCTTATCAACATGAAGTAATGCCCTTATGGAATCATAGGAATATAGCCAAAGACCTTCATCCTCACGATCCATATTCTCGATTGCAATATTATACCAACCATGATTATACTTAAGAAATTTGGAATAGTTGTCCTGAAAAATACTGTCAATGGTTTGTGCATTTAAGCTCAAAACTAACATTGACAAAAAGAATAAACTGATAATTTTTTTCATGAAAAATTTGTTTAGAATTAATACTGCAAAGTTAAACAAAGTCTTTGAGATTTCTAATTAAAATAAGGATATAATTTATAGAAACGACGTTTTAATTTTCCAAAAAGAAGTTTCAATTTTCTAAAACAACTATCTATTTTAAAGCCAAATAGGACAAAAATTATTTTCAGAAACATTTGTAAAACAATGATTTAATTGGTTTGAATAACCTCAAAGCATAATAAATAAATGAATAGTCCTTCTTATTGATAAGAAAAAAATGTATTTTTGCAGATTATCATAAGTATTTTTAATTTTTATTTTTAATCGATGGAAGTTCAAACTAATAGTAATGAAAGACCTTCTTTGAATTTTTTAGAGGAGATTATTGAAAATGATCTAAGAAACGGAGTTCATAAAAGCATCCTAACTCGTTTTCCTCCAGAACCTAACGGATATTTACATATTGGGCATGCCAAGAGTATTTGCCTAAATTTTGGATTAGCAATAAAATATGGAGGTAAGACTAATCTCCGCTTCGATGACACCAACCCTACTAAGGAAGATGTTGAGTATGTTGATAGTATTAAAGAAGATATAAAGTGGTTAGGATTTCAATGGGCTAACGAATTCTATGCCTCAGACTATTTTGAACAGCTCTATGAGTGGGCAATTGATTTGATTAAGAAAGGATTAGCTTATGTTGATGACCAAACTTTGGAAGAAATACGCCAAAACAGAGGAACAGTTCAGGTTCCGGGTAAGGATAGTCCTTTTAGGAATCGCTCCGTTGAAGAGAACTTAAAGCTCTTTACTGAGATGCGTGAGGGTAAGTATAAGGATGGTGAGAAGATATTGAGGGCAAAGATTGATATGGCTCATCCAAATATGCACATGAGAGACCCAATTATGTATAGGATTCTTCATGCCTATCATCATCGCACCCAAAACAAATGGTGTATTTATCCAATGTATGATTATGCACATGGGGAGTCAGACTCCATTGAAAAGATAACTCATTCCATTTGTACCTTAGAATTTGATGTTCATCGTCCTTTGTATGATTGGTTTATTGAAAAGCTTGAAATATTCCCATCACATCAGTACGAATTTGCACGTTTGAACCTTTCCTATACCGTAATGAGCAAAAGAAAGCTACTTCAATTGGTAAAGGAAAATTATGTTAGCGGTTGGGACGATGCTCGTATGCCAACGATTTCAGGACTTCGTCGAAGAGGCTTTACACCTGAAAGTATTAGGAATTTCTGTGATAGTATTGGAGTTGCCAAAAGGGATAATATAATTGATTATGGACGTTTGGAATTTGCACTAAGGGAAGATTTGAATAAGAAAGCCAATAGGGTTATGGCAGTACTTGACCCAATTAAGCTTGTGATTGACAACTATCCAGAGAATCAAACAGAGGAATTGGAGGCAATAAATAATCCTGAAGATGAAACAGCAGGCGTTCGTATGCTACCTTTTTCTAAGGAGTTATATATTGAAAGAGATGACTTTATGGAAGATCCTCCAAAGAAATATTTCCGCTTAGCACCAAATCAAGAGGTAAGATTGCGTTATGCATATTTCGTTACCTGTACCTCAGTTGAAAAAGATTCACAAGGCAATATCACAACAATCCACTGCACCTACGACCCAGCCTCAAAGGGTGGAAATTCTCCTGATGGAAGAAAGGTTAAGGGAACAATTCATTGGGTTTGTGCTAAGAGTTGCATAAATGCAGAGGTTCGTTTGTTTGATAGATTATTTAAGAATGAGATTCCAGAAAAGGTTGAAGAGGGCGAAACCTTCCTTGACAATTTAAACCCAGACTCATTAAAAATTATTAATAATGCTAAGCTTGAGCCTTCATTAAAAAGTGCTAAGCCATTAGACAAATTCCAATTTGAAAGACTTGGTTATTTTAGTGTTGACTTTGATTCTCAAGAAGATAGCATAGTTTTCAATCGTACCACTACCTTAAAAGATTCTTGGACCAAACAAAATTAATATATCATGAAAAAGTTTTTTGTATTATTTGTTTTTGCTTTAATGCTTTGTTTTTCAAACACTGCAAAATCTCAAGACTATCATAGATTGTCCAATGGTGAGCCCTATGATATTCTATATACCATTAAACCTGCATACTATAAAGCAATAGGTGATTATTTTCCAATCAACTATAATTTTGGTGTTGGGAGTATGTTTGGACTTGAATACCTGTTCCAAGAGATGCAAGTTGGGATTGGAGTTGAATTGGGCTATGTTTTTATGAATGCAAATAGCTATAAGATTGAATTTCTTCCAAGAAAATTCCTTAACGATGCACATCAAATCCCTTTCACACTATATGCAAACTGCTATTTGAAAAACCAAGAGAGCTATTTTTCTTTTTCAGATAGACTACGCCCTTATTTTGGATTTGGATTTACAGCCATTTGGGGAAAATATGATTATAGTTTGAGCAATGAAGCAAACAAAGACTATGATTCATTTGGCTATTACTTAAGAGAATACGAAGGACAATCAGGAATTAGGGTTGGATTTATGGAAAGAATAGGTCTTCAGATTGTTGCAGAACGATTTGCAATTGGACTTGAAGTAGGGTTTAATCACTATTTTGCTGGCGAACGTTTGGAATCACAGCAAATGCTTTCCTTCGGACTCAACTACTCATTTATCATTCAATAATATGTTTCAAGCTTTCATTTTGGCAGCTGGTTTGGGTACAAGACTCAAACCACTAACTGATTCTTTGCCTAAAGCATTGGTTGAAGTAAATGGGGTTAGTTTACTGGAACACAACATAAATAAGCTTATAGATTTTGGATGTAAACATATAGTTATTAACGTCCATCACTTCCCTGAAATGATAATTGAACATATTGCCAATAAACATTATCCTTGCGATATTTTTATCTCAGACGAGACAGATAAACTCCTCGATACAGGAGGTGGATTATTGAATGCCAAAGATAATTTTGACTTCTCCAAAGATATTCTTATCCATAATGTTGATATAGTTTCAAAGATAGATTTTAATGAGTTTTACAACTATCATAAATCAAATAAAACATTAGCCACATTAGCAGTTAGCCAAAGAGAAACCTCACGCTATTTGCTTTTTGACAAGGATAATTTTCTTTGTGGTTGGGAAAACACAAAAACTAATGAAAGAATAATCTCTAATGAAAGGACAGAATTATTCCCTTTTGGCTTTAGTGGTATTCAATTTATTAATCCAGAGCTGATTAATCTATTAAAAAACAAAGAATCCTTCCCAATAATCCCTGAATATTTAAAAATCTCCACTCACCACCCTATTTCCTCATTTGTTCACTCAAAAGACATATGGGTTGACGTTGGAAGAGTTGAATCAATTGAGAAAGCAGAAAGACTTCTTAATACTTAAATTAAGTGTTAAACTCCTCTTTTTAGTTCTTCTTAAGAAAAATATTTATATGATAATGGTTAATCCATCGTAAGCGAGTGATACGTTGGATGGTAATTCCTTTTTTAAGTCCTCTGTTAAGCCTAAATTATGGCTTATATGGGTTAGGTAGGATTGTTTTGGATTTATTTCTTTTATTAGGTCTAAGGCTTCATTTAGAGTAAAATGAGAGAAATGTTCTTCCTTCCTAAGTGCATTCAAAACTAAAAACTCAACCCCCTTAAGTTTTTCTTTCTCTTGATCCGAGATTGTTTTGCCATCAGTGATATAAGCAAAATTATCTATCCTATATCCCATTATCGGCAATCTATAATGCATGATTTCAATTGGGATTACTTCAAGTTCCTTTACATTGAATTTCTTTTTCTTGTCAATGTTTACTAAGTTAAAGGTCGGAAGTCCAGGATATTTTGTATCAGAAAATGCATAGGCAAAGAGTTTCTTTATCTCCTTTAGGGTTATCTTATTGCTATAAATTGGCATTGCCTCACTTTGAAGATAGTTGTAGGAACGTACATCGTCCAATCCACTTATATGATCCCTATGTGCATGGCTTACCAAAATTGCATCTAACCTATCAACATTATTCTTCAACATTTGCTGACGAAAATCGGGTCCTGCATCAATTGTTAGGATTGTGCCTTTGTCGCTCTCAATCAAACAAGACGAACGAAGCCTCTTGTCCTTTGGGTCTTGAGACGAACAAACCTCGCAATGACACCCAATTAAGGGTACTCCTTGCGAGGTTCCTGTTCCTAAAAAGGTTATCTTTAGATTGCCCATTTCAACCAAATTGCTCCCCAAGTAAACCCTGCTCCAAAGGCAGTAAGGATTAGATTGTCTCCTTTTTTGAATTTACTTTGATTCTCCCACATTAGGATTGGGATTGTTGCTGAAGTGGTGTTTCCGTATTTTTGAATATTGATAAGAACCTTGTTTGGATCTAAGCCTAATCTTTCGCCTGTTGCAGAAATAATCCTCAAATTGGCTTGATGTGGTAATAAATATGAAATATCATCCTTTGTTAGGTTATTTCTCTTCATTATGGCTTCTGTTGCTTCTGCCATCTTCACAACTGCCCATTTGAAAACTGCTTGACCTTCTTGATATATAAAGTGTTCTCTATTGTCAATTGATTCGTGTGTTGGTGGTTTTATGCTTCCACCTGCTTTTTGGTGTAGGTGAACTCTCCCAACTCCATCAGCACTCAATGAGCAATCCATTACCCCTACTTCTTCCTCTGTTGCTTCCAAAAGTACTGCTCCTGCACCATCTCCAAAGATTGGACATGTTGCTCTGTCTTTATAGTCAACAATAACAGACATTTTTTCAGCTCCAACAACAATTGCTTTTTTGACAAATCCACTTTGAATATACATTGCTGCTGTTGTTAATCCATTAAGAAATCCAGAACAACCAGCATTCAAATCAAACCCAAATCCATTCCTTATTCCACATTTGTCTGCAATTATGTTAGCTGTTGCAGGGAAAAGCATATCTGGAGTAACTGTACAACAAATAACTAATTCTATTTCTGAAGGATCAATTGATTTATTCTTAAGAATATTATTAACAACAATTGCTCCCATATCGGAAGAACCTTTACCCTCTTCCTTCAGAATACGCCTTTCTTTGATACCAATACGAGTCATTATCCACTCGTCAGTCGTATCAACCATTGTGCTTAATTCTTCGTTTGTTAAAATATAGTCGGGTAAATATCCTTCAACTGCTGTTATTGCGGCTCTTATTTTTGCCATTTCAATTTAATTTTTAAAAACGTACTTATCCTTTTAAGACCTTGTCAATGTGTTCGTTAATATGAGAATTATATATGGATTTAGATTGTAAAACCATTGTCTTTATAGCTTTTTCATTAGAGATTCCATGACCAATAATAACAACTCCATTGGCTCCCAAAAGTGGTAAGCCACCATAAATTTCATAATTACAATTCTTTATGAAGTCATTAATCATTCCTCCCTTAACCATTGTTCTTGCAAATGCCTCTGTGTGTTTCATAATAAGATTTCCAACAAAACCATCACAAGCAATTACATCAAAATTATCTTTGAAAATCTCGATTGGTTCTGCATTTCCCAAGAAATTGAAATCTTTGGAATCCTTCATTAGTTGATGAGATGCAAGACATTGTGCATTACCCTTTTCATCTTCCTCACCAATGTTAAGAAGTCCAACTCGTGGATTTTCAATCTTGAGGGTATGCTTAGCATAAATACTGCCCAAAAGTCCAAATTGGTAAATCAGCTCTGGCTTTGCATCAGGATTAACCCCAACATCTACCAAAACCGTTACACCTCCCTTTTCCTTTGGCAAAAGTGCAGCAAGACATGGACGAAGAATGCCTTCAATAACTCCAACGCTATACATAGTACCAACCAACATAACTCCTGTGTTTCCAGCACTTGCAAAGGTATTAATCTTACCTTCCTTCAAATATTGAAAACCTAAAGCTATGGATGAATTGGGTTTATTGGCAAGAGCTCTTATTGGCTTGTCGTGCATGTCAATAATATCTTCAGCATTAACAATATCAAAATCATCAACCGAAGCATCATTTGATTTAATTTCCTCTTCAATCAATGCTCTATTGCCAAAAAGAACTATCCTGTCTTCAATAGGTAATTCTTTTTGAGCCAAAATTGCTCCTAAAACTATAGCTTTGGGAGCAAAATCGCCACCCATTGCATCTAATCCTATCCTCATAATTTAGAAGATTGAATTATGAATTTGCACTCTTTTCTATTGCTAATTTTCCTCTATAATAACCACATTCAGGACAAACTCTGTGGCTGATAACTGAAGCACCACAATTGCTGCAAGTTGATAAAGCCACTGCTTCAACCTTATCGTGAGTTCTTCTTTTTGCTGTTCTCGTTTGAGAGAATCTGTGTTTTGGATTTGGCATTTCTTTTTATTTTTTAAACGTTATTAATCAAACTTTATTTTTTGTAGCTCAGCCCAGCGAGGATCAATCGTTTCCTCAACCACCGGCTCAACATTATTAATTCTTTCAATCATATCCTCATTGCACATGCCCTCAGGATGAATACATTTGATGGGTAGTTGCAATAAAATCAATTCATAAATATAATGAGCAAGGTTTATTTCGTGTTCGGAATTTGGAATAATCATAATATCGTCATCCTTAACCACTTCTTCCAAATATTCTTCACCAAACTTAACGAACAAATTCTTGTTTCCCTCAATCTCAAAATCTAATGGGTCAAGGCATCTATCACAAAGCACATTCACAACACCATCAAAATCAAAGTTAAAAGTCAAAATCCTTTCTTCCTTGATTAGCTTAATCCTCAAATCAATATTCAAGTCCAACACATCTTCGTTTTCAAAACTCTCAAACAGAGATTTATTTACCTTAAAATCAAATAAATGTTCTCCAATTTCAAGAGCCGTAAAACTAATTGTGTAATCATCCGCCTTAATCATTACCAATCTATTTTATAACATTTGAGCCTGCAAAGATACAAATTTTTTTATTATTAATAACAGAACACTTGTTTTTTTGAATAAAAGATTAAAGCTATGATTTATTAATTGTGTAATTCTTGTCTTAAGGAGTTTATTGTCTTTAAAGTTCTTAAACTTT
>ENA-UOOH01001200-UOOH01001200.1-fermentation-metagenome-genome-assembly--contig:-NODE-1200-length-26022-cov-5.976740_pt1 | contig 26022 bp, 21 predicted proteins | sample MGYA00245778_ERZ724025 | MGnify/ENA primary metagenome ERZ724025 (study PRJEB28704, sample SAMN03018313) | fermentation metagenome | biome: anthropogenic terrestrial biome; feature: soil; material... | reverse complement strand
CGACGCTCTTCCGATCTGGTAACGACGGTCTTGCGGGGTTTTTCGTTGAAACCGACGATTTCAATTTCTTCCTGGACCTTGACCTGGCCGCGCTCGACCCGGCCGGTGGCCACTGTGCCGCGCCCGGTGATGGTGAAGACGTCTTCAACAGGCATCAAGAAGGGCTTGTCGATGGCCCGCTCCGGATTGGGTACGTAGGCGTCGACGGCATCCATGAGTTCCCAGATGGATTTGCACCACTCGCAATCGCGTTTGCCGCAGGCGCATTCCATGGCCTTTAAGGCGGAGCCGGTGATGATCGGAATGTCGTCGCCGGGGAATTCGTAGATGGAAAGAAGTTCGCGGACTTCCATGTCAACCAGTTCTAAGAGCTCGGCGTCGTCAACCATGTCGGCCTTGTTTAAATAGACGACGATGTAGGGTACGCCGACCTGCCGGGCCAGGAGAATGTGCTCCCTGGTCTGGGGCATGGGACCGTCGGCAGCGGAGACAACGAGGATAGCGCCGTCCATCTGAGCTGCGCCGGTGATCATGTTCTTGATGTAGTCGGCGTGGCCGGGGCAGTCTACGTGGGCGTAGTGCCGCTTGTCGGTTTCGTATTCGACGTGGGAGGTACTGATCGTGATTCCCCTGGCGCGCTCTTCGGGAGCGTTGTCGATTTCGTCGTACTTCTTGATGGATGCCCCGCCCACGGTGCTGAGGGTGAGGGTGATGGCTGCGGTAAGGGTGGTTTTGCCGTGGTCCACGTGTCCGATGGTACCAATATTAACGTGGGGTTTGGTGCGCTCAAATCTTTGCTTTGCCATTGGTTTTGCCTCCTTCAAATACTCGGTTTGTAAAAAGTCTTTTGAACACTGCCTAAATAATACTGTTCTGACAGTATTTTAACCCTGCCGCCTGGCAATAATTCCTTCTGCAATATTGTCCGGCGTCTGGGCGTAGTGGTCGAACTGCATGCTATAAATGCCCCGTCCCTGGGTGCAGGAGCGCAGATCTGTGGCGTAGCCGAACATCTCCGCAAGGGGAACGTAGGCGTGAATAACCTGAGCCCCGCTGCGCGACTCCATTTCCTCAATCCGGCCCCGCCGGGAGTTGAGATCACCAAGCACGTCGCCCATATATTCATCGTTGACCACGACTTCTACCTTCATAACCGGCTCCAGCAGGGTTGGCCCGGCCTTTTTGGCCGCGCTCTTGAAACCCATGGAACCGGCAATCTTAAAGGCCATCTCCGAGGAGTCAACATCGTGATAGGATCCGTCCAGGAGGGTGACCCCCACGTCAATCACCGGAAATCCCGCCAGGACGCCGTTTTCCATGGCTTCCTTGATCCCGGCGTCGACCGCTGGGATGTACTCCCTGGGGATGGCGCCTCCGATTATTTTACTGGTAAACAGGTAGCCCGTACCTTGCTCCCTCGGCTCGATCTCGATTGATACGTGGCCGTATTGGCCGCGCCCGCCGGACTGCCGGATAAATTTGCCCTCGGCCTTGACCTTTTTCCGGATGGTCTCTTTATAGGCCACCTGGGGTCTGCCGACGTTGGCATCCACCTTGAACTCCCGCAGCATCCTGTCCACGATAATTTCCAGGTGCAGCTCGCCCATACCCGAGATCAGCGTCTGTCCGGTTTCGGGATCGGTGTTAATTCTAAAGGTGGGGTCCTCTTCCGCCAGCTTCTGCAGGGCAACGCCCATTTTTTCCTGGTCGAGCTTGGTTTTGGGCTCAATAGCCACCTGGATCACCGGTTCCGGAAACTCCATGGACTCCAGGATCACAGGGGCTTTCTCATCACACAGAGTGTCCCCCGTGGCGGTTGTTTTAAGTCCAACCGCCGCAACGATATCGCCGGTATAGACATGGTCGATATCCTCCCGGTGGTTGGCGTGCATTCTCAGAATCCGCCCAATTCTCTCCCGCCGGGTCCGGCTGGAGTTGAAGACATAAGACCCCGACTTCAAGGCCCCCGAGTAAACCCTGAAAAAAGTCAGTTTGCCCACGAAGGGGTCAACTGCAATCTTAAAAGCCAGAGCCGAAAAGGGCTCCTCATCACTGGACGCGCGCTCTTCCTCGCTACCGTCCCGGGGATCGGTCCCGCAAACTGCCGGCACGTCGTCCGGAGCAGGCAGAAAGTCTACAATTGCGTCCAGCAACGGCTGCACACCCTTGTTTTTAAAGGCCGAGCCGCACAATACGGGGATCAGCTTAACGGCGAGGGTGGCTTTGCGCAACCCCTGCCGGAGTTCATCCTCCGTCAAGGTTTCGTTATCAAGGTAACTTAGCAGCAATTCTTCATCAGATTCGGCCACAGCTTCAATCAGGCGGTTTCGCATGGATTTCGCCTTTTCAGCCAACTCTGCCGGGATTTCTGATTCCTCGCCTCTAGCGCTCATGTCGTTATTATAGATGATGGCCTTGTTCCTGATCAGGTCAATGACTCCGCGAAAATTGTCTTCTGCACCGATAGGGAGTTGCAGGGCCACCGGGTTTGCACCCAGGCGTTCCTTGATCATGCGGATGCCGCGCTCGAAGTCGGCGCCCACCCGGTCCATTTTGTTGATGTACGCAATGCGCGGAACTCCGTACTTATCGGCCTGCCGCCAGACAGTTTCGGATTGCGGCTCGACGCCCCCTACGGAGCAAAATACGGCAACCGCACCGTCAAGTACGCGCAGGGAGCGCTCTACCTCGACGGTGAAGTCCACGTGGCCTGGCGTGTCGATAACATTTATTTGGCAATCGCGCCACCGGCAAGTAGTAGCGGCAGAAGTAATGGTAATCCCCCGCTCCTGCTCCTGGACCATCCAGTCCATGGTTGCCGCGCCATCGTGAACTTCCCCGATTTTGTGAACCCTACCGGTATAAAACAGGATCCTTTCGGTGGTAGTGGTCTTGCCGGCGTCAATATGGGCCATGATTCCTATATTTCTGATTTTTTCTAACGGAAATTGCCGCGCCACGAAAAGATCACTCCTTTACCACCTATAGTGCGCAAATGCCTTGTTCGCTTCTGCCATTTTATGTGTGTCTTCTCTCTTCTTGACAGCAGCACCGGTACCTGCTGCCGCGTCCATAATTTCGTTGGCAAGCTTATCTTCCATGGTTCGTCCTGCGCGTTCCCGGGAATACCGGGTCAACCAGCGAATGGCCAGTGTTTGCCTGCGCTCACTCCGCACTTCAATCGGCACCTGGTAGTTGGCGCCACCGACCCGGCGGGCCTTGACCTCCAGCACGGGCATAATGTTTTTCATCGCCGCCTCAAAAACTTCCAGCGGATTCTTCCCTGTTTTTTCCTTGATCTTATCCAGTGCGCCATAAACAACCATCTCGGAGACGCTCTTTTTGCCTTTCTGCATGATCTGGTTGATCAGCTTGGTCAGCACCTTACTCCGGTAAACGGGATCCGGTAAAATTTCAAGCTTCGGGACCGCCCCTCTTCTAGGCATTCAATATCCCCCCTTTGCTGTGTAAATAGAGTTTATCCAAACCAAAGTGTTTTTAGATCAAAAATCCGTTGCGCGAATGAATTCGCAACCACAGGTGTTATAGTTGTATACATGCTTATTTCTTGGCTCGCTTGGTACCGTATTTGGAGCGGGCCTGGTTTCGGTTCTGCACACCCGCAGAGTCCAGGGCGCCGCGCACGATGTGATACCGGACCCCCGGCAGGTCTTTGATCCGGCCGCCGCGAACCAGAACCACCGAGTGCTCCTGCAGGTTATGCCCGATCCCGGGAATGTAGGAGGATACCTCAATACCGTTTGTGAGCCTTACCCGCGCCACCTTGCGTAGAGCAGAGTTGGGCTTTTTAGGTGTGGTCGTGTAAACCCTGGTGCAAACGCCCCGTTTTTGCGGACACTCTTTCAAGGCGGGAGCCGCTGAAGTTTTGGTAATACTTTTCCGTCCCTTGCGGATCAACTGGCTGATGGTTGGCATATCTCGATTACACCTCCTTCCCTTAAGTCCAAAATCAAAAATGCAAAAACTTTTTAGTCCTCCGTAATGGCAGCGGCTGCGCAGCCCACCTCGATCCGACAGGCCTTGCCCAGAGCCTGCATGGAATCCACTCGGATGACCGGGATCCCTTTCTGTAGACAATTTTGCAGGATCGGCTCAATGACGTGCCGGTCGGCGGTCTGAGCCACATAGACAACTTTGGCCAGCCCGCGCTCAATGGCTTTCAGGGTCTGCTTGGCGCCAACGGTCCTTTTACGCGCAGAGATGAGCCTTTTATAAGCCATATCCGCTTGAAAACCTCCTGAAATCCAGACACTCAAATATATTATCATTCAATCGGATCATTGTCAATATTTCCTTTTCCTTTATTATTGATCATAGAAACCCGAGCCGGGGGCGTTTTTCTACAGCCCCCCGGCCCGGGCCAAAAGCTTACTAAACGGTTGTTGTTTCACCGTAAACTAAATCGCTGTCCGGCAGTTCCTCCAGCTCCAAATCGGTGTCATCGGCTACTACGGAAATATTGCGGTAGCGGGACATTCCAGTGCCGGCCGGAACCAGCTTGCCAATAATTACATTTTCTTTTAAGCCCAGGAGCGGGTCCATTTTGCCCTTGATGGCCGCCTCGGTCAGCACCCGGGTGGTTTCCTGGAAGGAGGCCGCGGAGAGGAAGGAATCGGTGGCCAAGGAAGCCTTGGTAATCCCCAGCAGCACCGGTTTGGCGGTGGCAGCCTCGCCGCCCGCCGCCACCGCCCGGCTGTTTTCTTCCTCAAACTCGAAGATGTCGATTAACCCGCCCGGAAGCATGTAGGTATCGCCGGATTCATCAATCTTCACCTTGCGGAGCATCTGGCGGATCATCACTTCGATGTGTTTATCGTTGATATCAACGCCCTGGAGCCGGTAAACCCGCTGCACTTCCTGGAGCAGGTAGACCTGCACCCCCTGCACCCCCTTGATCTTGAGCAAGTCGTGGGGATTCACGGAGCCCTCGGTCAGTTCATCCCCGGCGTAAACGTGCTCGCCGTCCTGAACCTTGAGGCGCGCGCCGTAAGGCACCTGGTAAACAGTCTTCTCGCCGTCCTCCGCCGCAACCTCGATTTCCCTGCGCCCCTTGACCTCGCGGACAGCAATGATGCCGTCGGCTTCGGCGACAATGGCCTGGCCCTTGGGCCGCCGCGCCTCAAAAAGCTCCTCGACCCGCGGTAAGCCCTGGGTGATATCGTCCCCGGCCACACCACCGGTGTGGAAGGTACGCATGGTCAACTGGGTTCCCGGCTCGCCGATGCTCTGGGCGGCAATGATGCCCACGGCTTCGCCGATGTCCACTTTCCGGCCCGTGGCCAGGTTGCGCCCGTAGCACTTGATACAAACCCCGTGTCGGGTCTTGCAGGTCAGGACGGAGCGGATCTTCACTTTACTCAAGCCGGCCGCCATAATCTTTTCGGCTTGTTCTTCCTGGATTTCCTCGCCGGCAACGGCCAGGATTTCCCCTGTTTTGGGATGCTTAATGTCTTCCAGCGCCGTGCGACCGATAAAACGGTCTTCCACCTTTTCAATGACCTCGGTGCCGTCTTTGATTTCACCGACTTCAATTCCCTGGATCGCACCGCAGTCAATTTCCCGCACGATCACATCCTGGGCCACATCCACCAACCGGCGCGTCAGGTAGCCGGAGTCGGCCGTCCTTAGTGCGGTGTCGGCCAGACCCTTGCGGGCGCCGTGGGTGGAGATGAAGTACTCCAGGACCGTCAGGCCCTCCCGGAAGTTAGCTTTGATCGGCAGGTCGATGATCCGGCCTGACGGGTCTGCCATCAGACCCCGCATTCCCGCCAGTTGGCGGATCTGCTGGATGTTACCGCGAGCGCCGGAGTTAGCCATCATGTAGACCGGGTTGAAGTGGTCCAGGGATTCGATCAGCGCGTCAGTTACCTTTCTGGTGGCATCGTTCCAGATGCCGATAACCTTGTGGTAGCGCTCGTCTTCGGTAATCAGACCCCGGCGGTACTGAAGCTCCACCTTGCCAACCAACATTTCGGCATCTTTAAGGATCTCTTGTTTCTTCTGGGGAATGGTAATGTCCTGCATTCCAATGGTAATCCCCGCCCGGGTCGCGTAGGTGAAGCCCAGTTTCTTGACCCCGTCCAAAAGCCGGGTCGTTTCAGAAAAGCCCAGCTTCCGGTAGCAATCGTCCACAATCCTGCTCAACACTTTTTTCTCGGCTACCTGGTTGATAAAACCCAGTTCCTGGGGAATAACTTCGTTAAAGATGACCCTGCCCACCGTGGTTTCCGTCAACCCTTCGGGGAGACGGACCTTAATCCTGGCATGCAGGGAAACGCATTTATTGTGATAGGCCATCACGGCCTCATCCGGATCTTTGAAAATTTTCCCCTCACCATGGTCCCCCGACCTATCCATGGTCAGGTAGTAGCTGCCCAGGACCATGTCCTGGGTGGGAACGGCCACGGGGCGCCCGTCCTTGGGATTTAAGATGTTGTTGGCCGAAAGCATCAACAGCCTGGATTCGGCCTGGGCTTCGGCGGAAAGGGGAACGTGCACCGCCATCTGGTCCCCGTCAAAGTCGGCGTTGTACGCGGTGCAGACCATGGGGTGGATCTGGATGGCACGGCCCTCCACGAGCACCGGCTCGAAGGCCTGGATGCCCAGTCGGTGCAAGGTCGGGGCCCGGTTTAAAAGGACGGGGTGCTCGCTGATAACTTCTTCCAGGACGTCCCAGACCTCGGGCCGCACCCGCTCTACCATGCGCTTGGCGCTTTTGATGTTGTGGGCGTGACCGTCGTTGACCAGGCGCTTCATGACGAAGGGCTTGAACAGCTCCAGGGCCATTTCCTTGGGCAACCCGCACTGATGGATATGCAGATCCGGTCCCACCACAATCACGGAGCGGCCGGAGTAGTCCACCCGCTTGCCCAGCAGGTTCTGGCGAAAGCGCCCCTGCTTGCCCTTGAGCATGTCGGAGAGCGACTTTAGCGGGCGGTTGCCGGGCCCCGTCACCGGGCGGCCGCGGCGGCCATTGTCAATCAGGGCGTCCACGGCCTCCTGGAGCATCCTCTTTTCGTTCCGGACGATGATATCCGGAGCGCCCAGGTCCAAAAGCCTTTTCAGACGGTTGTTGCGGTTAATCACCCGGCGGTAAAGGTCGTTTAAGTCGGACGTGGCAAAGCGGCCACCGTCCAGCTGCACCATCGGACGAAGCTCGGGGGGGATAACCGGGACCATGTTCATGATCATCCACTCCGGTCGGTTACCCGACTTGCGGAAGGCCTCCACTACTTCCAGGCGGCGGATGGCCCGGATCTTGCGCTGTCCGCTGACTTCTTTCAACTCTTGCCGGAGGTCCCGGGCCATTTCATCCAGGTCTAACTCTTCCAAAAGCTTTTTAACCGCCTCGGCGCCCATGCCGGCCTTAAACTTGTTTTCGTACTTATCCCGGTTTTCCCGGTATTCCGACTCGGTCAGGAGCTGCTTTTTAATGAGTCCTGTTTCGCCTGATTCCGTTACTATATAGGATACAAAATATAAAACTTTCTCCAGCGACCGGGGGGACATGTCCAGCAAAAGCCCCATCCGGCTGGGGATGCCCTTAAAGTACCAGATATGGGAAACCGGGGCCGCCAGTTCGATGTGTCCGAGCCGCTCCCTGCGGACCTTGGAACGGGTGACCTCCACGCCGCACCGGTCGCAAATGACGCCTTTATAGCGGACACGCTTGTATTTGCCGCAGTGGCATTCCCAGTCCCGGGTGGGTCCGAAAATACGCTCACAGAAGAGCCCGTCCCGCTCCGGTTTCAGGGTGCGGTAGTTGATGGTCTCCGGCTTTTTGACCTCACCGCTGGACCAGGCGAAGATTTGTTCTGGAGAAGCCAGTCCAATCCGGATCCGGTCAAAGTGGTTCAAGTCTATCAAAAAGGACCCCTCCTTTTGGTAGTAAAGCGTAAGTCACCTATTTGTCTTCTTCGTCAAGCTTGAATTCTTCTTTCAAGAAATCAGCGTTTAATTCATCCTCTTTATTGGTTTCAGGATCTTCTTCACCATTCGGGACCCCGGGCCGCTCCTCTACGTGCAGGTCGATACCGAGCTCCTTGGCGGTTTCGCTGATGTCTTCTTCGACTTCCTTAATCTCTATCTCCTCGTCTGCCTCGGAAAAGACTTTTACGTCCAGACCCAGGCTCTGAAGTTCCTTGATCAGCACCTTAAAGGACTCCGGAACGCCGGGCTCAGGCACGTTTTCACCCTTGACGATGGCCTCGTAGGTCTTGACCCGGCCAACCACGTCATCCGACTTGACGGTCAGGATTTCCTGGAGCGTGTAGGCTGCACCGTAGGCCTCCAGTGCCCATACCTCCATTTCCCCGAAGCGCTGGCCGCCAAACTGGGCTTTGCCGCCCAGAGGCTGCTGCGTAACCAGGGAGTACGGGCCGGTAGAGCGGGCGTGGATCTTATCGTCCACCAGGTGAGCCAGTTTAAGCATGTAAACGTAGCCCACTGTGATCGGGTTGTCGAAGGGCTCACCCGTGCGCCCGTCGTAAAGGGTCATCTTGCCGTCCCTGGGAAGGTTAGCCTGCCCCAGCGCGTTTAGAATGTCGCTCTCCACCGCCCCGTTGAAAACCGGGGTCGACACGTGCAAGCCCAGGGTCCTGGCCGCCCACCCCAGATGGGTTTCCAGAACCTGTCCAATGTTCATCCGGGAGGGCACACCCAGGGGGTTGAGCACAATTTCAATGGGGGTACCGTTTGGCAGGAAGGGCATATCTTCCTCGGGCAGGATCCTGGCAACGACGCCCTTGTTCCCGTGGCGTCCGGCCATTTTATCGCCCTCGGAGATTTTCCGCTTCTGGGCAATGTAGACCCGCACCAACTGGTTTACACCCGGCGGCAGCTCATCCCCATTGTCCCGGGAGAAGACTTTGACGTCCACAATTTTTCCGGCCTCGCCGTGGGGCACCCGCAGGGAAGTATCCCGCACCTCCCGTGCCTTTTCGCCAAAGATAGCCCGCAGGAGGCGCTCCTCGGCAGTGAGCTCGGTCTCGCCCTTGGGGGTAACCTTGCCAACCAGGATGTCGCCCGGCCTGACTTCGGCTCCGGTCCGGATGATGCCCCTCTCGTCGAGGTCTTTTAAGATTTCCTCCCCGACGTTGGGGATGTCCCGTGTGATTTCTTCCGGCCCGAGCTTGGTATCCCGGGCGTCGCACTCGTATTCTTCTATATGAATGGAAGTAAAATAGTCATCCTTGACTGCTTTTTCGCTGATCAGGATGGCATCCTCATAATTGTAGCCCTCCCAGGGCATGAACGCCACCAGGACGTTGCGGCCCAGGGCCAGCTCTCCCTGGTCGGTGGAAGGCCCATCCGCAATAATTTGGCCGCTCTCCACCTGTTGGCCTTTTCTGACGATGGGTTTCTGGTTGATGCAGGTGCCCTGGTTGGAGCGGGTGAATTTTAACAGCTTGTAGCGGTCCAGCGACCCTCCCTCTGCCCTGACCTCAACATCGGTGGCCGTCACCCGCTCTACGACACCCTTATTTTTCGCGATTACCACGACCCCGGAGTCCCGGGCGGCTTTATACTCAACCCCGGTGCCCACCAGCGGGGCCTGTACTTTAAGCAGGGGCACCGCCTGACGCTGCATGTTCGCCCCCATCAGGGCCCGGTTGGCGTCATCGTGCTCCAAAAAGGGGATCAGCGCGGTAGCGATGCTGAACACCTGTTTGGGGGAAACGTCCATGTAGTCCACCCTGTCCGCGGGAACCACAACAATTTCCGGGGAGCGGGCGTTGACCCGGCTCTCCGTGAAGCGACCGTCATCGTCCAGCGGCGCGTTGGCCTGGGCGATGACGTTCCCTTCCTCCTCGTCGGCGGTAAGGTAGACGATTTCATCGGTTACACGCTTGTTTTCTTTGTCTACCCTACGGTAAGGCGTTTCAATGAATCCGAAGGCATTGATCCGCGCGTAGGTGCTCAGTGAACCGATCAACCCGATGTTGGGACCTTCAGGAGTCTCAATTGGACACATCCGGCCGTAGTGGGAGCTGTGTACGTCCCGGACCTCGAAGCCTGCCCGCTCGCGGGACAGGCCCCCCGGCCCGAGGGCGGAAAGCCGCCGCTTGTGCGTCAACTCGGCCAGCGGGTTGGTTTGGTCCATAAACTGGGACAGCTGGCTGGACCCGAAAAACTCTTTGATTGCGGCCACCACGGGGCGGATATTGATCAACACCTGGGGCGTGATCACATCCACGTCCTGGATGGTCATCCTTTCCCGGACGACCCGCTCCATTCTGGAAAGGCCGATCCGGAACTGGTTCTGCAAAAGCTCGCCCACCGAACGAAGCCTGCGGTTGCCCAGGTGATCGATGTCATCCACGTTGCCCTCGCCGGCCATCAACCCGAGCAGGTACCGGACCGCTTCAAAGATGTCCTCCCGGGTCAGCTCCCGAATGAAAGTCCGCTCCCTGGGAACTTCTTTCTTTAAATAAGGATCATACTCGGTTTCCCCGTCGCTGTTCTCGCCATAGCGGTAGAGGACTCCGTGCTTTAATTTTTTTTGAATTTTATAACGCCCGACATTGCCCATGTCGTACCGCCTTGAATCGAAAAAGAGGGCCGAAAGCAGGGACCGGGCGCTGTCTACGGTAGGAGGTTCCCCCGGCCTCAGGCGCTTGTAGATCTCAACTAGCGCCTCTTCCTCGGTGTCGGTGTTGTCCCGGGAGAGCGTTTCCTGGATAAAAACATCATTGTCGAATAGGTCGTTAATCATGGCGTTGGAACCCCGACCCAGGGCGCGCACCAGGACGGTGGCGGGAATCTTCCGGGTACGGTCGATGCGAACAAAAATATGGTCGTTAACGTCGGTCTCAAATTCAAGCCACGCTCCCCTATTGGGGATGATTGTAGCCGTAAAAAGTCTTTTACCGCTGGGGTCGATGGTGTCGGCGTAGTAAACACCGGGGGAGCGAACAAGCTGGCTGACGATTACCCTTTCCGCCCCGTTAATAATAAAGGTGCCTTTCTCAGTCATCAGAGGAAAATCGCCCATGAACACTTCCTGTTCCTTGACTTCCCCCGTCTCCTTGTTGATTAGACGCACCTTTACCCGCAAGGGCGCTGCAAAAGTAACATCCCTCTCTTTGCACTCTTCCACCGAGTACTTGGGGTCACCGAGGATATAGTCAAGGAACTCCAGGACCAGGTTTCCGGTAAAATCCTGGATTGGAGAAACATCCTGAAAGACCTCCTGCAGGCCCTCTTTTAAAAACCAGTTGTAAGAATTGCGCTGCACTTCAATCAGGTTGGGTAATTCCAGAACTTCCTTGAGCTTACCAAAGTTGTGGCGAATCCTGGCGCCCACCTTTTCGGCATAAGGCATCGAACGCATCACACCCCTGTCCTATATTAAATAAAAGATTACAGCGAATACCGACGCTTTAAGCAGAAAAAAAGCCTTCGATTCATACAAGGGAAAAAGCAAGGCTGTTGTTCATGTACAATACCTCGCTTCTAGTTAAAGTTTGGGACTATCTAAAATATTATTTCCTGAAAGCAACCTGCAAATACATATAATTCCATGAAAATGAAAAAAGACATTGCCCCACAATGACATTCTTAAATGGTAGCATATAATTATTGGAGTGTCAAGAAAATTCTTAATGATCTTGAAGGATTTCGTCAGGCTGGATCTGAATTCTTTTGTAAGATCTATACCTGCCGCTTGAGGGGGCGGGAAGGAGGTTGTCATCCTGAGCGTTAATCCTGTCATCCTGAGCGATAGCGAAGGATGACAGGATAGGTAGGCACATTGTTTGCATTTTAAAACAAATGCTACATCTTGACGCAAAAAGGGACTTTGACGTGGCCCTGGGGCAACCCCTTCGGCGGCCAGAGCGCTAAGTCCTTCTCTGCCCCCAAAGGGTGTCACCCCACCCTGCCTTCGTTTATTCTTTCCTTATTTAATCTCTACGGATGCGCCCGCATCGGTAAGCTTAGTCTTGATGGCCTCGGCCTCTTCCTTGGAGATTTTTTCCTTGACCGGCTTCGGTGCGCCGTCAACCAGGTCTTTTGCTTCTTTCAGGCCAAGGGCGGTAATCTCGCGAACAACCTTGATTACGTTAACCTTCTTTTCGCCAATCGCGGTCAGGATAACATCAAATTCGGTCTTCTCTTCTTCGGGCGCAGCGGCGGCCGGAGCTGCGCCGGGGGCAGCGGCCATAGCCATGGGGGCGGCGGCGCTCACGCCGAATTCTTCTTCAAAGGCTTTGACCAGCTCGGACAGCTCCAGAACGGTCATACCCTTTACAGCTTCAAGGATTTCTTGGACTTTGGACATTTTATATAAAACCTCCCTATTTTTTGTAGTGATGGTAACCCTTCTTACTTTTTCATAATAACTTAGGTACCAGGTACCTGAGTTATTGGGTTGATTAAGCTTCCGCTTCACCTGCGCGCTGTTTGCGAACAGCCTCCAGGGCGTATACGAAGCCGCGCAGCGTGCCCTGCATGACGTTGGCAAAACCGTAGAGCGGAGCCTGCATTCCACCCAGCACTCTGGCCAGAAGAACTTCCCGCGAGGGCAGATCGGCCAAACTTTTAACGCCCATGGCGTCAATGATCTGACCATCCAGTACCCCGACCTTGATTTTCATCTTCTTTGTTTCCTTGATAAAATCTGAGAGCACTTTAGCCGGCGCCACGGGATCATTGCCAAAGGCAATGCCGACCGGACCCTCCAGGTACTGGCTCAGCCCGTCCAGGTCGAGTTGTTTGACCACCAGGTTGGTCAGGGTGTTTTTCGCCACCTTGAACTCGCAGTCGGCTTCCCTCAGGCGACGGCGCAACTTGGTGGCCTGGCTTACATTCAGCCCCTTGTAATCGGCAAAAATAGCAACCTTGGAATTTTCAAATCTTTGCTTTAGATCCTGGATAATGGCTTCCTTTTCAGATCTGCTGATAGGCACTTTTCCTAAAACACCTCCCTTGATAAAATAATCTTCCGGTATACCCATGCCCGTTACCCTTACAAAAACTAAAAGGGGCCCCTGTAGACATGAGCAGAGGCCCCGCGTTATGAACGCAAAGGTTTTTAAGGCCTCGGCTGGCGGCGTTCAAGCCATTATGCAAAGCACCAGCGGTCTACAGCACGAGTTTTCAATTTTATGGTTTTGGCTTAACCGGTTACTTTCTGGGTATTTACCCTTACACCGGGCCCCATTGTGGAAGAAATCGAAATAGATTTTAGATACTGTCCCTTGACTGCGGCAGGCCTCGCGCGGACCAGCACGTCGTACAGGGTTCGCAGGTTTTCAACCAGCTTTTCGGTAGTAAACGAAACCTTGCCGATGGGAGCGTGGACGTTTCCGGCTTTATCAACCCGGTATTCGATCTTACCCGCTTTCACTTCCTGGACGGCCCTGGTTAGATCAAAGGTAACAGTTCCGGTTTTGGGATTGGGCATCAGGCCCCGGGGGCCCAGGATCCGCCCTAGCTTACCGACGGTACCCATCATGTCCGGCGTTGCGATGGCCACATCAAAGCCCAGCCAGCCTTCCTGCTGGATCTTGGCCGCCATGTCTTCGGCTCCGACGAAGTCGGCGCCTGCTGCTTCCGCTTCCCTTGCCTTGTCGCCCTTGGCAAACACTAGCACGGTGCGGGTTTTCCCGGTGCCATGAGGCAATACCACGGCCCCACGCACCTGTTGGTCTGCGTGACGCGGGTCTACACCCAGTCGCACGACGACCTCGACTGTTTCATCAAATTTGCCCGGAGCAATTTTCTTGACCAGCTCAAAGGCGTTAACGGGTTCGTAGAGCACACTATAGTCAATCTGCTTGACCGCATCTTCGTACTTTTTACCATGTTTAGGCATGCTATAACCTCCTTTGTGGTTTAACGGAAATTTTTCCTCCCACTTTTTAGCCCTCTATAATGTCGATTCCCATGCTGCGGGCCGTGCCTTCAACCATCCGCATGGCAGCTTCAATGTCGACTGCATTTAAGTCGGGCATTTTCAACTCGGCAATCTCCCGCACCTTTGAGCGGGCCAGTTTCGCGACCTTTTTCTTGTTCGGCTCGCCGGAAGCTGTTTCGAGTCCGGCTGCTTTCTTGAGCAACACTGTAGCGGGCGGGGTCTTGGTGATAAATGTAAAGGAGCGGTCCTCGTAAACGGTAATCTCAACCGGAATAATCAGGCCTGCCTGAGCGGCGGTCCGCTCGTTGTAATCTTTTACAAAAGCCATAATGTTTACCCCGTGCTGGCCCAGGGCCGGTCCTACCGGGGGCGCCGGCGTGGCCTTGCCTGCCGGAACCTGCAGTTTAATGATGGCTGATACTCTTTTTGCCATTGATTTTCGCACCTCCCTTCGTATGGTCGTAGGTCAGCCTGGTTTTTATGATTAGGATAGCTTTTCAACCTGAATGAATTCCAGCTCGATGGGAGTTTCCCGCCCAAACATGGAGATCATCACCCGGACTTTGCCCTTGTCTAAGTTGATCTCTTCAATTTGCCCGATAAAGTTCTCAAAGGGTCCGTTAATCACGCGGACGTTTTCACCCTCCGAGAAATCAATGCGTGCCCGGATTTCTCCCCCGCCCATCTGTCTGATAATCCGCTTGGCCTCGCTGTCTTCCAGGGGGATCGGCTTGGACCCGGAGCCGACAAAACCCGTTACCCCGGGAGTATTGCGAACAACGTACCAGGAATCGTCCGTCATGAACATCTCCACCAGAACATAGCCTGGAAAGATCTTGCGCTTGGTTATCTTTTTCTTGCCGTCCTTGATCTCGACCTCGTCTTCCATCGGCACGAGGATGCGGAAGATCTTCTCTTCCATATTCATCGACTCGATCCGCTTTTCAAGGTTGGCTTTGACCTTATTTTCGTAACCGGAATAGGTATGAACTACATACCAGGACTTTTCCATAAAATACAAGGGACCCTTTTGCGATGTTAGGTCCCTCACCCCCTCAGGAAATTATCTTTGCAGGATAAGCTTGAGGATTGAAGTGAGCAGTACGTCAAAAACCCAAATCAACAGTCCCACCACAACCACAGCGACCAGCACTACTATAGTATATATAATGATTTCCCGGCGATTGGGCCAATGAACCTTTTTTAGCTCGTTCAGCGCCCCCTGGAGAAACTTCTTAGCTTGCTCTACACGGTTGACCCTCTCTTTTTTAACCGCTAAATCTTTTCTGACAGGATCTTTTCTAGCTGTGTCCTTCTTTTCTTTGCCTAACGCCACTTCTCTTTTCACCGATTTTTGCTCTGGTCCCCTTTTCCCCAACTGCTTTCTGCCCGGCTCTTTTCTGCCCGGCTCTTTCTTCGAGTTGTTGTTATCTTGTTTTCTTGTAACAGCCATTAACGCCACGTCCTTAACTTTAATGATAATCTGACGGATAAAATGCCGGTGGGCCTGAGACCCTGATGCGGCTGTTTTAGGCGAAAGAACGACCGGCCGTTACCTGGTTTCCTTGTGCAAGGTATGGGTTTGGCAGAACCTGCAATATTTCTTCATTTCAATCCTGTTTGCGTCGTTTTTCTTGTTTTTCTCAGTCGTATAGTTCCGACGCTTGCATTCGGTACAGGCTAATATAACACCCACTCTCATTGTGCCACCTCCCCCAAAACCAAAAAAAAAATTTACAGCCCGTTTTTTACAAATTGCTTTATCAAATTTATCACAATTGAAATTAGATGTCAATAGTTAGGTATTCCTTGAGATCAACACACCTTATTTTAGTTTAACTATTTTAATTTCCTTATATACCTGGTGAATTCACGGCAATGTCTTGTTCCGTGCAGTAAATAATAAGAAAGGCCGACAAATAATTGCCGGCATTTCGTGTGTTAGGTGGTAGCGGCGCAGGGACTCGAACCCCGGACACCACGGGTATGAACCGTGCGCTCTAACCAGCTGAGCTACGCCGCCATATCTGTTATCGGATGTCGGAGGTCTGACGTCGGATTGATAGATGGGAACAGTCTTTGGCGATTTCCTTTTTAAATCTGACTTCTGACTTCTGACTTCTGAAATTGGAGCCACTAACCGGGATTGAACCGGTGACCTCATCCTTACCAAGGATGCGCTCTACCTTCTGAGCTATAGTGGCAGGTTCACAAAAAAAATCAGCCTCCATCAAGGGCACCCTCAGACCTTGCAAAATATACATTAGCATATCTAGGCGGCTTTTGTCAAGAAGCCTTTCCTGGTATTTTATTTTCATGTTTTCCGGCCTCCGGCTGTTTTTTTAGATGGTCTTTCCTTTATAAAGCGGACTTGAGTTTGCGCTCCGGTGGCGCTATCCAATGTTCCCGCAGCTTCTTCACACTTAAATACAACGTAAAAGGTGGTCCCCCCGGGGCCGGTATCAAAATGGATGGCAGCATTGTGCCGGGCGGCGATGCTGAAGCACACGGCCAGGCCCAGTCCTGTTCCCTGCTCTTTGGTTGTGAAGAAAGGAGTGCCGATCTTGTCCAGGCTGGTAGAATCGATTCCTCTGCCCCGATCCTTTACCGACAGGATGACTTCCCCTTTATTGGCGAACGTTCTGATCATAAGCTCCCCGCCGCAGTGCATAGATTCCAACCCATTGCAAACAAGGTTTAAAATAAGCTGACGCATTTCTTTATCGTCAAGGAGCAGATCGGGCACATCGCCCATTTCCAATTTAACGCTCTTGTTTTTGACAGTAGCATCGGCCTGGATGAGCGGGAAAAGGGTCTTCAAAATGGTATTGAGGTTTTGCAATCGCAAATCCACAGGCCTGTTTTTAGCCAGGGAAAGATACTCACTGATGATCCCATTTGCCCTGTCCAGTTCCTCGATCATCAGGTTAAAGTATTCCAGATAGGAGCTGCAGCCCTCTTTGTCCAACAACAGCTGCAAGAACCCCCGCACCGTGGTCATGGGATTCCGGATCTCATGGCCGATGCCGGCAGCCATTTCCCCCACCAGGTTCAGCCGGTCCAACCGGGCCATTTCTTTTTCAATCCGCCTGCGGTTGGTAATATCCCTGATGGTCGCGACGATGCAGTCCTTGCCCCTGATCACCGACCGATTCATGTTGACTTCAACCCAGAAAACCCGACCATTCTTGTCTTTGGCCCTGCACTCAAAGAGCTGGGAGTCTCCCCCGGCCGCCTTCTTCAGCCAGTAAAACGTATCTTCCGAGGTATACAATGATATACTTTGGAGCCGGGCGTCCTCACCGAGGATCCGGAACTCCTCCGGCGTATAGCCGTACATCTCGTATGCTTTCCGGTTGACATCGGTGATCAGGCCGGTCTCCATGTCATGCACCAGGACGGCATCGTTGGCCGCATCGAAGATGGCCCGGTAGTTGGCCTCCGAGATCCTCAGCGCCTCCTCGTCCCGCATTCGCCGGACGGCAATGGCAAAAAGCCAGCACAGGCGCTCTACCAGCGCCTGGTCCTGTTCGGTATAATCGCGCGACGAATTGGCCAGGGCCACAACCCCAAACAGTATTCCATCTAAAAGCGCCGGCACCAGTAATACGCGCTCGATCGGGATGTGTCCCGGCGGCGTTCCAGCCGACCGTGGATCTTTAGATGGGGAATTAGAAAGAAGGGCTTTGCGGTTTTTAATGACCCAGCCACCAAGGTCTCCAAATCTTTCAAAGACGACATTTTTATTTTCAATCTGGCAATCTTTCCAAACATCCCGGCTCAATGTGCAGCAAATGAAATAGCCCGTTTGTTGTTCAATATACCCGACATAGCCGTACTTGCTGCCCGTAAGCTTCTTCGCATGCTCCAGGACAAGCAAGGAAATATCATCAACCGGCGCCGGCGACAGAAGCTTGCCGGACAATTCAGCAATGATCAGGTTGATTTCCAGTTCCCTGGACAGGGCCTCCTCCACCCGACTGCGGAAGATTATTTCCTGCTGCAGTTGCCGGTTCACCCTGTTTAATTGGTTTGTACGCTCTTTCACCAGCTTTTCCAGCCGGCCGTTTTCTTTCATGATTTACCCCCCATCAGCATGGGGCCTTTTCCCATCACCCACTATAGTTAATTTGTGCTGATAGGGTCAATATCCTTCCAAAGTGGCTATTAAAATAGTAAACCGTAAGAAGAAAACCCATAGAGAAAGTCGACTTCAGCAAGCCGGACAAAAACAAAAAGCGTCTCAATCTCTTGAGACGCTTGACTTCTTGGTTGCGGGGGAGGGATTTGAACCCACGACCTTCGGGTTATGAGCCCGACGAGCTACCAGCTGCTCTACCCCGCGACGGTACAAATTTCATTATATCATAGTGGAGGCCATCTGTCAAATACTTGTTTCCGGCATCCTTTGATAACTTTGGTGGAGGGGGCTGGATTCGAACCAGCGAAGGTGTCACCGGCAGATTTACAGTCTGCTCCCTTTAACCACTCGGGAACCCCTCCATATATCTCATTTTTTGCTTTCTCAACTGGAGCCGGCGATGGGACTCGAACCCGCAACCTGCTGATTACAAGTCAGCTGCTCTGCCAATTGAGCTACGCCGGCGCTGACACAATCATTATTATAAGCGATAGCCGGGGAGCTGTCAACTGCTTTCGTATTAGAAAATATAGCTGCAGGCAGAAGGCATCTCCGCCATTTTTAGATGCAGAACATTTGCTTATGCCGCAAGCGCCCAGGTACCCGGTACCCATCCTGAAAATAACGTTCCGGGCTACCTTTAAAGATACAGGCGATAATTTATTCGCATAAATGCTGCATTGGCCCCCGGGGCTACGTCAAAGTTCCTTTTTGCGTCAAAATGTAGCATTTGTTATAAAAAGCAAACAATATGCCGCATGATTACCTGAGTTGTCATCCTGAGCGATAGCGAAGAATCTTTCCCAGATCCTTCGCTATCGCTCAGGATGACAGCATTGCCGGCTCAGGATTTAATGCCTGCTCCAATTAAAAAGGCCCTTATGCTTGAATAAAGACCTTTACTCATCGGTTAACTGGCAAAACTAAGCTTCTCTTTTCTCCAGATAGCGCTCCAGCTTGCGCTTCACACGCTGCAGGGCGTTGTCAATCGACTTGACGTGGCGGTTCAGGTCTTCGGCGATTTCCTGGTAGGACTTGCCCTCCAGATAAGACATGAGGACCCTCCATTCCAATGAACTCAAGATTTCGCCCATCTTTTCTTCGATGTCATCGAATTCTTCCCTGGAGATAACTAACTCCTCGGGATCCGTTATTTTCGAACCTGAAAGTACATCCAGCAGGGTGCGGTCTGAATCTTCGTCATAAATGGGCTTATTGAGAGAAACATATGAATTCAGCGGGATATGCTTTTGCCGCGTAGCTGTTTTGATGGCGGTGATGATCTGCCTGGTGATGCACAGCTCGGCAAAGGCCCGGAACGATGATAGCTTGTCTAGCCGGAAGTCCCGGATAGCCTTGTAAAGGCCAATCATACCCTCCTGGATAATGTCCTCACGATCAGCCCCGATTAAAAAATAGGAGCGGGCCTTGGCCCGGACAAAATTCTTATATTTATTAATTAGATACTCAAGAGCGATATCGTCTCCATCGCGTGCAAACTCTACAACCTCTTCGTCCACCAGCACCTGGTAACTATCAAAACCTTCCCTCTGGGCCGGAAAAATCACATTATCCCCCCGCTTTACTCAGTTCCCCATGAGAAAAACAAAAAACCTCTCCCTCGGTGTAATGAATCCGGGCTTACACCCGGGCGGCACTTTTTTCCGCGGGGCCAGGCGTATGTCAAGGCGAGTTTCGGTCAAGTTTCATATTTATTATAACGAAGGCTTGATGGCTCGTCAAGGCAAAGTTAGGACAGCCTCTCCTACATACTGTCACTTTTCTCGACGCCATTTTTCCAGCCTGGAGCGAACCATGGGAACAAGCCGGTTTTCCAGGTAGCCGTCCGCCGGTTTATTCTGCCTGCAAAACCGTTGGCTATCCTTTTTGGCCTGTCTGACCTCTGCGCGCAGTTCGCCCGGCGTCAGCCTGTACGCTCCCCGGCCAAAAACAATGACCTGCTCAGCCTGGTCGGAGGTGGCCACGTACACCTTCCCCTGGTCCAGGAGGCCGCCAACCAGGCGCTCAATCAAGCTGTCGGCGGTTTCTCCCAACTGGGTGTAAATGACTTCGATGCCGTCTACCGTTTCGGTTCTTTCGACGGCGTTTTTAACCTGGTGCGCGTCAAAAACCAGGATTATTTTTTGACCAACCAGGGCAGCGTAATCGGCCAGGACTGAAACCAGCTTCGCCCTGGCGTGATCCATACCGGACTCCTTAATTTTCTCAAATTCAGGCCAGGCGAAAATAATATTGTAGCCATCAACGATAAGCGTCTCCGTCATGCAAATGCCTTTCTCCTCTGCCGCAATACCTCGTAGGCAAACAGGGCGGCTGCAACGGAGGCGTTCAGGGAGTTGACCCGGCCGTGCAGAGGGAATCGTACCAGGAGATCGCACCGCTCTTTTACCAGCCTGCCCAGGCCTTTATCCTCGCCACCGATGACCAGCGCCAGCGGTCCGTCCAGGCGGGCATCCCAGTACAACTCTTCCCCGGCGGCGTCGGCCCCCGCAATCCAAAGGCCCTTCTTCTTCAAATCCTCCATTGTCATGGCCAGGTTGGCGACCCTGGCCACTGGGACGTACTCGACAGCCCCGGCAGAAGACTTGGCCACAACCTGTGTGAGCGGGGCTGAGCGGCGCCGGGGAATGATCACCCCATGCACTCCCGAGGCGTCAACGGTCCGGAGAATCGCTCCCAGGTTGTGGGGATCGTTAATTTCATCCAAAAGGATTAAAAGCGGCGCTTCTCCCGGCTTCACGCTTGCCAGGATATCCTCAACTTCCACGTACTCCCGGGCTGCCGCCAGGGCCACCACACCCTGGTGGGCAGTTTCGGGAACAAACTTATTGAGACGCCGGCGCTCCGCCTTTTGAACAGGAATGTTTCCTTCCCGAGCCATGCTGAATATTTCCCGGAGGGAGCCGGGCTGCCCACCCTCCGCTATCAGAATCTTATTGATCGGACGGCCCGACCGCAGGGCCTCCCTCACCGGGTTGCGCCCGGCAATGACATCGTCCAGGTGAATCCCTCCTCCATTTAGATTTTGACTAATTGTTATATTATTGCCCGTAAGGACAACTTTTTTTTATTTATTATAACATTACGGTTTCATGATTAATATGCCTGCCTCAAGTATTCCTCAATGTTGGGCCAGACGGAAAATCCTTCCCGACTGCGCTGAACCACACTTCGCGCCACCAGGCTATTTAAGATCATTTGAAGATAATTGAATTCGACGCCCAAATGGGCAGCCCCGGCAGCAATGGATGCCAGGCCGACAAAGGCGGTCTCGTCGGATAAAAGGAAGATTAACAGCGAGATTTGTTTTTCACGGTTGGAGAGCCTGCGAAACTCCTCCGGCCCGCTGCCTTTCCGCCCTGCCAGTTCGCGGGCTTTTTTAGCAGCGGCCGTAATGACTTCAATTTGCTTGATCCCGCGCTCTGCGCGGCGCGCTTCCCGTTTAATCCCCTCGCGGCCCGTAGTTTGAGCCGGCTGTGGTTTCTTGACGGGCCGGGCTGGCCGCCCGTCCCTTTTCTTGTTCAGGGCCCCGGCCAGGAGCAGAAAAGCGCCTTCCTTATCTAGTTTTTCATTGGCTTGCTCACACTTTGGAATATGGAGACAGGAAGGACAGCCATCCTTGCAGGAACAGCGGCTGACGAGATCAAAACAGCTTTTCAATATTTCGGCCATTAAATCCGGCAGGGACTCGGCAATGCCGACGCCGCCGGAGTAGTTATCGCAAATATAAAGCCTTGCCTTGACGTCGTCAACATAAAAGTGCGTGGTGATATCGCTCCGGTCGCACATAACCTGCCACGGCACAACTACACGCAACAGATGTTCGACCGCATGGATTGAGCCGAAGCGGCGGGCGCCGTCAAGACGGCTAAAGAAATCCTGCTGAAAATCGATCCAAAACCCCACTGTGTTCATTTCAAAGGGTTTCACCACCTGCCCGACCGTCCGGTAGTCGTTTTTTCCATCGGGGCCGCGCAGGCGGTAGCCGCTCAAAGAGCGGTTGATCCGGACCTCGCCCAGCCCGCAGGCGACCTGCTCCACCTTTTTTTCCACTTCCAGCGTGATCTCTTCAACAGTGGTACGGATATCGGCCATAGTAGAGAAATCTTTTATTTCCTCCGGCAAGCCGGTTAGCTTGACTGCTTTTGCCTCGTAATCGATTTCTTTGACCAGGTATTTTCCACCCCTGGATAAAAGGATTGCGCCGGGGTAGGCGGACACCAGAATGTCGTAGTATTCCGCCTGCTCAATGATCCTTCCCCGGGGTTCCTGAATACTGAATTTCTTGCTTTCCCCTCTCAGCCCGAAGAAGGAGAGAGCGCCGGCCGGCAGATATATTTTTGCGCCTTCTGTTTCCTTCAGCTTTACCGCCCCACCGTCCCGTAAAAGCTTTACGGCAGTATAAAAGTACGGCTTGCCCCAAAACACGGCATCTTCTTTTACCAGGGGGCTCTCCGCCGCTGCCGGCGCCAGGTGATCACAGATAAAGGACAGCTGCCGGGGATTGACCACGGCATTTTCACAGGGCTGCCCAAAAAAATAGTCCGGATGGTTGACCAGGTACATTTCCAGCGGGTCCTCCGAGGCAATCAGCACGATCAGGGAATCCTGGCCGGAGCGTCCGACACGCCCGGCCTGCTGCCAGGTGGAGGCGATGGACCCGGGGAAGGAAAGCACACACACCGACATGGCGCCGATATCGATACCGAGTTCAAGGGCATTGGTTGTTAGGACGCTGGACAACTCCCCGGACAAAAGCCGGGCTTCTACGCTCCTGCGGGTTTCCGGCGTATAGGTCCCCTTGTACGGCGCCACCCTGGGATGCAGTCTTTTCGGCAGTTGACTGAGCACCTTGCGGTAAGCTAGCTCCACGGCATTTCTGGACCGACCGAACATGATCACCCGTTGCTTTTGCATGGTAAAGGAGGCAACCATCCGGGCGGCCTCAATGACGGCGTTCCGCCGGCGCGTCCCGGCCTTGAGCGGCGGCACGTAAAACACCATGGTCCTAAAACCGGTTGGGGATGTCTCGCTGCAGACCAGTTCGTGTGGGAGCCCGGTAAGGTTCCCGGCAAAATTCAACGGGTTGGCGATTGTTGCCGAGCAAAGGATAAAAACCGGTTCGGCGCCGTGCAGGCGGCAGATCCGCCTCAGCCGGCGGAGCACATGGCAGAAATGATTGCCCAGCACCCCTGCATAATAATGTGCTTCATCTATAATTATGTACTTCAAGTTTCTAAACAGGTCAGGATAGCACCTGTGTTTCGGGAGCACAGCAAGGTGCAAAAAGTCCGGTGTGGTCAGGATGAAATTGGCCGTACTCAGCAAAGCCTGCCTTTGCCCGCGCGGCGTGTCGCCGTCGCAGACCGCGATTACAGGCGCCCGGCCCGGCCAGTGGATTTTCCCGGCCAGCTCCTGCATGCTGTGGCGCTGGTTTTGTCCCAGCGCCTTGGTCGGCGTAAGGTACAGGACGCGCGTACCGGGCTCTTCGGCCACCCGGGAAAAGGCCGGGATCATGTAAACCAGGGATTTACCGCTTGCTGTACCGGTTGTGATGATCAGATGACGGCCCGCCAGAACGTGCTTCATTGCTTCGGCCTGGTGGAGATAGGGCGCCTTGACGCCCATCCGGCCCAGGGCATCGATAACCGGCCCGGCAATACCGTCCGGGAAACATCCATAAACAGGTTCCCGGGGCGGGATTTCCCGGATAGCCACGATGCCCTTTGGATCTAATAACTGGTACATCCACTAAGTCTCCCTCAAATAATAAAACGCCCTCTTAAAAAAGGGCATTAAACAAATTACACCATATTCCTTTATTTTTGTTTTTTTGCCGTAAAGCCGGCTTAATAAATATTTAAGCTACTGGTTTAAATACTTCTTTCTGATCTCACTGCTTTTACCGCAGCCCATTTTCCCTTCCGGGCAGGAGCCCCTCAGGCAGGCGGGCCCGGCGTTCCTGAAAATAACCGGGGCCACAGCCTTGACCAGACGGAGCATTTCCCCGGCCAGGGTCCGGATTTCCCACTGGGCCCTGCTGCAGCAGCGCACAGTAAAAAAGTGAAGCAACTCCCGGGCGTTCATGGTTACCAGCAACTTGGTTTCCGCCGCGTTGGGCAGGACAAACCGGGCGTCCTCATATGTGGACTCCCCGTCATTGCTCAGTTTTTCCACCCATTCATCGTACCACGCCTGGATTTGTCTCATCTGGCCTTCAAACAGCGCAACCCCGCCGGGGCCCAGGGCCTCGATCCGGGGGGGGATAACGTACCCGAAAACACCGTCATCCTTTGCCGCGCCGGCCTCGGACACGTAGCGCTGGGACTTGACGCTGAAGCTGGCAAGGCGATGCCGGGTGATTTGGGCCAGCAGGCTGCGGGAAACCCCCTCGATTCCGAAGGTAAAGCCGGCGTGCTCAATGGGGGAAAGATGGCCGAGCTCTATCAGGCGCTCCAGGAAGGGTTCTTGATCTCGTGCCTCAACGCCCTGCTTGAGCTCCTCCATGTCGGCGCCGGAATAGCATAACTTAGCCCCCATGGCAACGATCTCCTGGGGGTCAGGTGTATATTTGAGAAGGGTGACGCTTAGTTTTTTAGCGCCCATATAATCACCCCCGTTTTTTTGGTACCGTTTTTTGGCGCCGGGTACCTGGCCTGAAAATACAACGCTACACATTCTTTTAAAATAGATAAATCCTGTGTTGACGCGCCTTTGGACGATTAAAACCATAGAGTTACCACTGAATTTTCATGATCCGTGGTGTCGCGTGAACGGCATGGTGGTCTATCCTGAAAATAACCTTCTGTGCTACCTATAAAAATGCGGGTGCGAATTTTATTCGCATAAATGTTCCATTGGCCCCAAACAATTTCGGCGCTAACGCGCCGTGTTCGATTGAAATCGAACCCATATCGCCGATTTTCATCCTCTGCTGATGCCGCTCCATCCAGCGGCATGGATGTCTAAGTTATTAAGTTATTGGCTAAAATACACGTCGCACACGGCTACGACTGTTCCTGTTCTTCTGCCGCTTCCAGGGCTGCGGCCAGAATGTGGTTCAGGCGGGCGGCGTCTCCTTTAAGGTAGAGGTAGCCGACCAGGCTTTCCAGCGCGGTGCTGTGCCGGTATTCGATGACCCCCGCGCTGCGGGGAGTGTGGGGAGACTTGGCGTTGCGTCCACGACGGACCACTGCCGACTCCTCCTCACTGAGGCTTCCTTCCAGTGCCCTCAGTGTTTTAGCCTGGGCCGCGGCGTGGACGTACTTGACGGTCTCAGCGTGCAGTCGGTCGACCCGGGTTATCCCGGTACTGACCAGGTGTGCCCGTACCAGCAATTCATAAACTGCGTCCCCCAGGTAGGCCAAGACCAGCGCGGGCAGCGCGCCCGGTCGCTCAATTTTACTTTGATCCTTCATGAAAGGCAATAATTATCCCTGCCTTTTCCAGCGTACTCCCTGTGGGGTATCCTCCAGGGCAATGCCGAGCTCTTTGAGGCCGTCCCGGATTCGGTCGGCAGCAGCCCAATCTTTCTTCTTGCGGGCCTCCTGCCGGATCTCAATGATCAGGCTGACCAACCCTTCAGTCAAGCCGGAGCCTTCTCCGGCTTCATTTTCCAAAAGGATCCTGCCGGTGGCAGGGTCAACTGTAAAAATACCGGTGACTTCGTTAAAGCTGTGGAATAAACCCATAGCTTTTTGCAGGACTTCCTTTTCCGGACCGGATCTTTTCGCGCCCAACCGCTGGACAAAGCCGTTGACCTCCCGGGCCAGATCAAAAATAATGCTGATGGCCAGCGCAGTGTTGAAGTCGTCGTCCATAGCGGCCTCAAAGGAAGCCTTGATTTGATCGAGGGCGATCTTTAATGACTCGACCGTCTGCTCTGAGTCGGGGTTTTCCCCGGGGCTTCCTCCCTCTTCCCTGGCCAGGGCTTCCGCCAAAAGCCGGATGCTGGTCCTGATCCTTTCCAAACCCCGCCCGG
>ENA-UOOH01001199-UOOH01001199.1-fermentation-metagenome-genome-assembly--contig:-NODE-1199-length-26035-cov-3.609199_pt1 | contig 26035 bp, 29 predicted proteins | sample MGYA00245778_ERZ724025 | MGnify/ENA primary metagenome ERZ724025 (study PRJEB28704, sample SAMN03018313) | fermentation metagenome | biome: anthropogenic terrestrial biome; feature: soil; material... | reverse complement strand
AAACTGAGATATTTCCGGATAGGTCGCCATAAGATTAGACTCAACACTACGCTGACGCCTCCCTGCAGTAAGTCTCCTGGTAACGAAGCTACAGCTATGCCCATGCCATAGAGAACCGTACTTGCCACGAAGTATCCTAGTACCATAACAACTACTGCAACAGAAGCTCCTAGGGCTGCACCTGATGTTGTGGCCTTTTGCATACGCCCGACCAGCCATCCAGCCAAGAATCCCTCCAAACCTTTAATGACAAAGGTCCATGGTGCCCAATAGGCGTATCCAAGCAGAAGATCAGCTAGACTTGAACCGAGTGCACCTGCGGCTGCACCCACCGCTGGACCAAAAACAAGACCTGCCACGAGCACCACTGTGTCTCCAATGTTGATGTAACCCCTAACAAAGGGAATATTCACCACCATAGTGGTCACCGTCACTAGTGCAATCAACAGCGCGGTTAGAATCATTTTCCTTGAGTTCATCTGTCAAGCTCCCTGCCCCTCGTCCTCAAACCAATGGTTTGCCTTTGAGTTTGAAAATTTCTTCCCTGAGCCATTGATTTTCGCGCAACAACGCACGATATCCCCACTCCAACTCCTTGTTTTTCTGGGTCAGCTCCTGGTTCTCGCGTACATTGTTATGAATCTTCGTCTCGTAGTCATGAACCAACTGGCCTAACGTCAATAACTCTTGCTCCAAGCGGGCCTTGCCTGCTTCCAACTCTTCTAGGCGTGTATCCTGTTCAAAAGCGGTCAATCCTGCCTGCCAAACGAGCTCAACTGCCTTCCACAATGACGGAGCTTTAGTTATCTCTCTTAAATTCCTCACATAAAGCCCCCTTTTTTAGACTCTATTGGACGCGTTGATTGATTTTCTTCAAAAGATGTATGGCCCCCGCTTCTTGGGCCAACCCCTTGGAGAGATCGTAGCAATAATTCGCTAGCTGCTCATCTCCACGTTGCAGATATTCATCCCCTAATCTAAGAAAGGCTTTGATCTTTTTACGCGGTTCCGTAGGGATACGCCACAAGAGCCTCAATTTCAGAGTATGCCACCGTCTAGGCGGGTCTATGTCCATACAAAAATTCACACTCCACTAAATCATAATTTAAATTATCATAGCACAAAAGACAAAACCCTGCAATCTCAGAAGATTTGGTGGAGCCCTGTGCTAAACAGCAGGGCTCCCTTTGTCTAGTAGTTCGCTCCCCGGCGGTAAGACTGGTAGGCCCGGTTAATCCAAAATACTGCAATCGTATATATGGGTAGGGTTACCAGACGGGCCAAAAGCCGCATAGGCAGAATTACGAAAAAGCCCTGACCGTAGAGGATTGTCAGCCAGAGGGTATTCATCAATACTCCCGCAATCAAGTCTGTGACAAGCACTGTTGCACCAACTTGCCACAATCTTAAAGATCCCCGGTGTCTAAACAAAATCCAGCCTGGTATGAAGCCTGTCAAGGCTGCACTCAATGAGAATCCGGGGAAAAACGCTCCACCATGGGAATTGATCATATAGCCAATCAAATCAGACGCTAAACCTGTGAGTACCCCTCCGGCAGGTCCAAATAGAACACCGGCCAGAATGATGGGGATTTCTCCAAAACTCAGGCGCAGCGCACCTACACCGGCCACCGGTACAATGAAACCAAAAATCCGTGTCAACACAATAGACACCGCAGTCAAAAGACCTAGGTTAGCCGCGTGCCTAGTTGTCAAACGCATCGCCTCAGCCTCCTACATTCCTGCAATAGATAGATGACGAATGAGTAGCGTTGGGGAGCCAACATGGCCTCGAGAGCCTGGGCTACCAAATTCCAAGTCAGAACCGATCTCTTCAACCGTTTCCAACACCTCAAAGAAGTTGCCCGCCACCGTAATTTGTTCAACGGGACCAACGATCTGGCCATTTTCCACAAGGTATCCATAAGCGCCTAAGGAAAAATCACCAGAAACGGGGTTCGCACCAGAATGAAGACCTTGTACATCAATGATAATGATGCCATCACCCATTTTTGTGACCAATTCATCGTAGGTCAACGTCCCCGGTTCAATGAAGAAGTTTGTGGGCGAAATGCCTACGGGGGATTTAAACGAAGGTCTGGAAGCATTGCCCGTAGATTCCACTCCATCCTTCTTAGCGGTCTTAAGGTTATGTAAGAACGTCGTGAGTTGTCCGGCCTCAATAACTTTCTTGGTACGAGTAGCCACCCCTTCTCCGTCAAAGGATGCAGAAGCACCACCGTTTTTGAGCAGGGGATCGTCAACTAACGTCAACCGTGGGCTAGCAATTTGCTGTCCCAACCTACCTTCTAAAAGAGACAGGCCCTTTTGCACGGCTTCAGCCGAGAAGACCGAAGCAAAAGTAGACAAAAGGTCACGGGCCACATCATGGCGCAGCAATATGGGGTAATTACCAGATGGTACGCTCTTGGCACCTAACAGGGACGTTGCCTCCCTTACCGCGTCTTGGGCAAGCCTTTCAGCATCAAATTCCCCCCAGTTATTCCCAAACATCATACGCATACCGGTTTTAATCTGTTCGCCTTCCCGTACAACCGCCGAGACGAAGCTTACGGCCCCGTTTCTCTCAAAGGACTGCTCCAATCCCTTGGTGTTGGCCATGTATACTTCCGTTTCGCTGTATCCAGTGACTGCGTAATTCACCATAGAAACGCGCTCATCGGTAGCGAACGCTTCGGATTCTAAAGCCTTCGCAAACTCTATTTTCTCCTCCGCCGAAATAGCCTCGAGACTCCGGTTATAGGCAATAACCTCAGGATAACGGGGAGATCCTTCAAAAAACTCAATCTCATCGTCGGACTCAATAATCTGGGCATTGGCTTTGGCGCCACTTATCAAAAGGTCCACCGAATCTTGATCAAGGATCTCTACATAAGCATAACCGACTTTCCCCGAAAAACGTGCCCGAAAGCCCACACCCTGCTCCACACTTACCGTATAGTCGTCGACTTCTTTATGGAAAACACAAGTAGAAAAGGTTTTCGACTTAGAAACGTAGATCTCCATATCTTCCAAGCCAGCAGCTTGACCAGCAGCAAAAACTCTATCCTTAAATTCTTGAATCTCCATCAGTTTGCCCCCTTTCGTCCGCCCACTGTGATTTCGCTCACCCGAATCGTCGGTTGACCCACGTCGGTAGGTATGGAACCACTGCGTGAACCGCACATGCCTTGACCACTAGCTAGGTTAGAGGCTACCATGTCTATTTTTTGCAGAATCTGAGACCCCTGGCCGATTAAGGTGCCACCCCGTACTGGCTTTTCTATTTTGCCATTACGCACAATATAGCCTTCGGCTACAGCAAAATTGAACTCACCAGTGGCTGGATTCACAGACCCACCACCCATGTGCTTGGCAAAAAGGGCGTACTCCGTGTTACTGATGATCTCCTCTTTGGTGGACTGCCCTGCACAGATAAAGGTGTTAGTCATGCGGGAAGTAGGTGCAAACTTATACGATTGGCGCCTCGAGCTACCTGTAGGTTCCATTTCCATACGACGGCCATTCAATTTGTCAATCATATAGCCTTTCAGAATTCCGTTTTCAATCAACACATTTCGCCTCGTCTTGGTACCTTCATCGTCAATGTTCTGAGAACCCCAGGCATTGGGAATCGTTCCGTCGTCAACGGCAGTAACGAGTGAGCTTGCCACTTGTTGACCTAATTTGCCACTAAATACCGAGGCACCCTTAGCTACACTGGTAGCTTCGAGCCCGTGACCACATGCTTCGTGGAAGATGACTCCCCCAAACTCATTATCGATAATCACTGGATACTTGCCACTGGGAGCATAGTCTGCATTGACCATGGTCACAGCACTGCGAGCGGCATCTTTAGCAATCTCTTCTACATCAATGTGCTCAAACAACTCAAAGCCCATGTGACGACCTGGTCCGCGAAAGGCCGATTGCTTTTCATTGCCCTTGGATGCCACAGCATTAATGCCTAAACGGGTGCGAATTCTGCGATCCTGGACCAATAATCCCTCTGAATTGGCGATGAGCACATGCTGATCTGTGTCTAAGTACGTGATGGCCACTTGGGTGATTTGCTTGTCATAACCCGCTGCCGCTAGGTTGGCCCTTTTCATAATACCTACTTTATCGCTATGGGGGACATCCTGTGGTTCAAGACGCACAGGATTAAAGCGATCCACAACTAAGCGCTGCAACACAATATTGGTGAGCTGGGGAGCTCCACTGAGAGCAGCCGCTGCCTCGAGGGCCACTTTCAACAGATTTTCTCTGTTAGTATCATTGGTGTATGCGTAGACACTACGAAACCCTTGGAAAATTCGAATACCTACTCCGTAGTCACGTCCGCTAACCCCCTCTTCTACAGAGCCATTAAGCATGCGAATATTCGTTCCTCGAGTATCCTCCATGAAAATCTCGGCAAAATCGCCGCCTGTAGACAAAGCAGCCAGTATAACATCTGTTACCAAACTTTCAGCGAGCAAATAAAACCCTCCTTCGTTTCTGTGGTATAATTGTTGAATGCTAAGCATTCATCCATCCAGGACTTTCGCTACGCGAAACATCCATGGTGGGTAAAAGATGATGAAAGGACGTGGACCTATGAAACCAAGTGACATTATCTGGCGATTAATGGACCGGCTCGGCGAATTACAGAGACTCTGCGACGAAAGTATTCAAGATCTCCATCCTAAACAGAACGCCGATCTGATCTCCAGCATCGAAGAGTGCGAAAGGCTGTGCCGTACCCAAATTAACACAATGAACCGTATCGCGAAGAAGTACTAGTCTGGCATCTAGGAACAGCAAGGGGGACAAGTAGGAAATGGGAGCCACAAAGGCAATCGGAAGACCCAAAACCCGGTACAGGAGGTAATGTTCCCGGGATTTTGAGCAACTCCTGAGCAAGTCTACACTCGGAGGCTTTGGGATGATCAAAAAACAAGGCTGCACCTAAAAAGTCGGCCTTGGCCCGGAAATGATCAATATGCCAATGGAGCTTCTTCTCTAGACGGCGGTGCCGGGCAATTCTTTGTTCCATATTGCGTTGAGCACTTCCGACATAGGCGTAGACCCCCTGTTCAAAAGGAAAGGTCCCCAACCTACCAATGGTAATAGGCATCGTTTGGGGAAGGTATAGCCATAACACATAAACGCCTTTGTTGCTCATTTTGGCTAACACTCCTCCTCCCTGAGAATTATTCTAGGTTATGCAGGTTTTTCCTTCGCTCAGCGAGAAATAATAGATGGAAACTGCTGGTGATTGCTACGCAATCACCTTGGAGTTTGACTTCGTCAAACATCCACAAAGGAGGGAAATAGGTGGAAATAAAGCAAGTCTTTCGAACCCTGAGTGAAGCCTCAGGGGTGTCCGGTTACGAGCAGAGTCTGACATCGCTCCTTCAGGAAAGCTGTCCATGGGCTGAAGAGATTAGGACTGACAAGCTGGGCAATGTGATCATGTTGAAAAAAGGCAACGGCATTGGTCCCAGACCAAAAGTCATGTTGGCCGGTCATATGGATGAAATTGGCCTTATTATTACCAAAATTGAAAAGGACGGCTTTCTACGGTTTGGTACCATCGGTGGTTTTGATCAACGGGTTTTGTTAGCCCAAGAAGTGGTAGTTCACGGCCGAAAATCTCTAACGGGTATCATTGGAGCAAAACCTCCCCATATTCAAGCACCAGGGGAACAGAGTAAAGCTGTCAGCATGGAAGATCTCTTTATTGATGTGGGCTTTGACCATCAAGAACAGGCTGAAGAGCAGGTTCGTATTGGAGATATCGTCACCATGAAAAGGGATGTTCTCGATCTACAAGGTTCCTTCATGGCTGGCAAGTCCTTCGATGACAGGGCTGGAGTCGCAGCAATCTTAGAGTGCTTCAAAGTCCTCTCTCAAATGTCGCATGAAGCCGATGTCTATGGAGTAGCCACGGTACAAGAAGAAGTGGGCCTTAGAGGCGCTATCACCAGTACCTATGGCATTGTACCTGATATCGGCATTGCCATTGATGTAGGCTTTGGTGACTCGCCAGGTTTACCCGAAAGCGATACCATCAAACTCAGTCAAGGTCCTGGCGTTGCCATTGGACCACATGTCCACCCTGAGGTACATGCACGTATGGTGGAAACTGCCAAAGAGTGGAACATTAGCTTTTCGTCTGATCCCTCACCTCACCCCGGGGGAACTGATGCCTACGCAATTCAAGTGGCTAGAGCAGGGGTAGCCACAATTTTGCTGTCTATCCCCCTGCGTTACATGCATACACCAATCGAAACCCTGGACTATGAGGATGTGAAACGGACTGGCCGCTTGATGGCCATGTTTATCGCAGGCGTGGACAATGAATTTGTGGAGGGATTAACATGCTTTTAGCCCGATTAACTGAAGCAAATGGCGCACCAGGACAAGAGGGCGAAGTGCGTGACTTAATCCGTGCAGAAATCGAGCCCCATGTCCATGAAATCAAAACCGATGCCCTGGGTAATCTCATTGCTATCAAGAATCCTGATGCCCAAGGACCAAAGGTAATGTTGGCAGCCCATATGGACGAAGTTGCCCTGATGATTGTAGGTATTGAAGGTAATGGCTTTCTAAAGTTCCGCCCCATTGGCGGCGTGGATCCTAGGGTCTTAGTAGCTAAGTCCGTTTTAGTGGGTTCTAAGAAGATTCCTGGAGTCATCGGAAGCAAACCGATTCACCTCCAGAAGCCTCCCGAGAGAGAACGGGCATTTACCATGCAAGAACTGCTCATTGATATCGGTGCCAAAAACAAAGAAGAAGCTGAACGCCTAGTGAAACTGGGCGAGTGTGCCTATTTCACTACGAAGTACGAAGAGCTTGGAAACAGCAAAGTTAAAGCCAAGGCTCTAGACGATCGGGTTGGTTGTGCTCTCGCCATTCGTTTACTCCAGGAGGAAGTCTCCTTTCCCCTTATTGTGGCTTTTACTGTACAAGAAGAAGTGGGCCTTAGAGGCGCTGGAGTTGCAACCTACCAGATTAGGCCAGATTTGGCATTAGTCTTAGAGGGCACCACGGCTTCCGATGTTCCGGGTACAGATGAACATAAGCATGCCACAACCGTAGGTGAAGGTCCTTGCATTACCGTCATAGATCGTGTTTCAATCCCCCATCCTCCGCTGGTCCAAGAGCTCTTTGCCGTAGCTTCCGAAGAAGGGATTAAGGTGCAAGTTCGCCGTAATACAGCAGGCGGTACCGATGCAGGTCAAATCCAACTATCAGAAGAAGGTGTCAAGGTGGCAACCATTGCCGTACCTTGCCGTTATATCCATTCGCCAGTATCGGTGATGAGCAAAAACGATTATGAGGGAGCGTATAAACTCGTAAAAAGCTATCTTAAGAGGCTCCAAGAAAGGGAGGCAAGCAAATGAAAACAGTAATCAAACAATTAACTGAGGCCTTTGGCCCTTCTGGCTATGAAACTGAGGTTACTGGGTTAATTAAGACTATGGTCGAAGAGTATGTCGATGAAATCAAGACTGATGTGCTTGGAAACCTTTTTGCCATCAAGAAAGGTTCACAAGACGGACGTACCATCATGTTTGCCGCCCACACCGACGAAATTGGTATAGTGGTAACCCACATCGATGATAAGGGGTTTTTGCGTTTTGGGAATGTCGGTGGCGTAGGTATTTCCACTTTAGTTGGTAACCGAGTCCGCTTTGCAGGCGGTGCCGTTGGGGCGATATATCAGGAAAAAGGTAGCTGGAAAGAGCTGACCATTGATAAACTGTATATTGATATTGGTGCCGAAAACAAGGAAGAGGCCCTACAGAAAGTCAAATTGGGGGAATTCGGTATTTTCCACCGAGAGTTTGAAGACTTGGGGGACCGCCTGATTGCCAAGAGCATGGATGACCGCGTTGGTTGTGCCGTTCTCATTGACGCCTTAAAGAAGATTCGAAATCCCAAGAACACCCTCTACTTCGTCTTTACGTCCCAAGAAGAAGTGGGTCTCCGGGGCGCTCGCACCGCAGCCTACGGCCTTGAACCTGATTTAGGGATTGCCCTCGATGTGACCTTAACTGGTGACATGCCTGAAGCTCGAAGAATGGAGGTATCCCTGGGCAAAGGAGCTGCCATAAAGGTGAAAGACTCCTCTTTGATTACCCATCCGAAAGTAAAGGATCTCTTAGTGAATCTAGCTGAGGAGAACAAAATCCCCTACCAGATGGAAGTCTTAGAAGCTGGTGGCACTGACGCAGGAGCCATCCACGTAACGAAGGCAGGGGTTCCTTCAGGAGCCATTTCCATTCCAACCCGTTATGTACATTCTCCGTCGGAGATGGTGGACATTCGAGACGTAAAAGCTTGTGTAGACCTCGTGGTCGCTTTGGCTAACAAAGACCTAACGAGCATCTAGATAGTCTGCCATTAGGAAAGGGCGGCTTTGATGAAAAACATCAAGCCGCCCTTTTGTATCCTTTTATAGCCTTGCAGCCCCTATTCTTTGTAAAGATCAAGGATACGCATAACTAACATATTCACTTCAGTGATCGCTTCTTGCACCTTTGCGGCAGCCTCAGTAGAACCTACAGATAGATTGCGTATCTCCTGGGCCACAATCTCAAAGCCGCGACCGTGCTCCCCTGCACGTGCTGCCTCAATGGAGGCGTTTAAGGCTACTAGATTCGTTTGTTTTGCGATATTGGCAATAGAATTCATCAAATGGGCGATTTTTTTCGGAATCACCGCCAGATCTTCCACCATCTTTTGAGAAAGCTCCTGTTCGGCATGGATCTTCTCATATGCAGCCTTTACATCTAGTTCAAGACGCTTCTCCTCATTAATGTTCCTCCAAACCACTACATTGGCCACATGCTTACCGTCTGGATTCGTGACTGCAGACGCGGTCAAGCGGGCATAGAAGTCTCCTATCTGCACATAACCTGTATGGGGGAGTCTCTTGGGATCGCTTAAAATAGCGCCAACTCTAGCGAAGTTCGAGTGGTATCGACCTATAGTCGCACCGACCATTCGCTCTGGGTCTACCCTGGTCACAGAGCTCATTTCCGCAAACAACTCTCTCGCCCCTGGGCTCATCCAAATCATCCTATGTTGCAAATCCGAGATCATAACATTCTCACCTAGAGCCGCTAGGATCCAATCACTTTCAATGCCAAGATTCTCCAGATGCGAATTCAGTGCCATTCTTTACCCTCCTTGCTTACATCGACGCCTACTGCAAACTCTGCACTCTCCCAGGGACATTAGTAATAATGCTATCAACCTTGGCAAGGGTCACGCGTTCAATATCGACCGCTTCGTCCACAGTCCAAACATTCACCATCATACCGTTCTGCTGGGCTGCCTGAACGAGTTCGGCGATGGCTGTCTTATGGTGCGCATGCAAAGCAGAGGCGCCGATACTCTTGGCATAGACCCAGGGATTGACCAAAGCGCAATTATAAAGAATACCAGTGCGGGCCTGTGGCCTGATTGCCTTGATATGCACTAAGGCGTAGTGATTAAAAGAAGAGATGATGGTCTTCTCCCACATAGCATATTCATCTAAAAGTGGAGCTAGCTTTTCATTGAGCTGTTCAAATCCTAAAGCCGCTTTTGTCTCCACATTGAGCAGGACATTGTGATCCTTGATCAGCTCCAGAACCTCCCGCAAGGTCGGTAGCTTCGCTCCCCTAAACTCAGGCGAAAACCAGGATCCTGCATCAAGTTCTTTAAGCTCGGCCATGGTGAAACTCTCCACGGGTCCCTTGCCGTCGGTTGTCCGATCGAGAGTATGATCGTGAATCACAACAACTTCGCCATCTTTCGTCAAGTGAACATCAAGCTCTATACCGCCTGAGCCAGCCTCCAAAGCCAGTTCAAACGCGGGCATGGTATTTTCTGGTGCCTTACTAGAATACCCCCGGTGTGCCATAACGATCATAATTTACGCTCCCTTTCTAGCCTTGAAATTTCAATGCGACCTGAAAAAACCCGTACTGCTGGTCCGACCATGTGCACGTGGTTGTCAGGTCCCCCACAGATAGCGAGATCCCCTCCTGGCAGCGAAACCTGGATAGCGCCTGCCGTAAGTTTCTGGGTCAGCCCTCGCCTGGCGGCCATGGCCGCAGCCGCACAAGCCCCGGTTCCACAGGCCAATGTGGGGCCAGCTCCCCGCTCCCATACCTTTACCTTTAGATGATTAGCACTCAGGACTTGCGTAAACTCAACATTCGCTCCCTGTGGCCATATCTTAGCCGTCTCTAAACGGGGTCCCCAGATTTCAAAATCGAGACCACCCAAGTCGTCCACGAATACTACAGCGTGAGGATTTCCCATAGATACCGGATACGCGCTCCAGCTCAAATCATGGGAGATAATTTCCACCGCTTCCCCTTGGGAGAATGAAAAATCAGGTTCGCCCATATCCACCGCGTACAGATCATCCACAACGCGAATCTCTTTCACGCCGCTAAGGGTGCCAATTTGGATGACGGGACCTGTGGTCAACCCCTCCACGAGCAGGTAGTCCGCCATACAGCGAACGGCATTACCACACATCTCAGCCTCTGTGCCATCAGCATTGAAAATCCGCATGGTGTAGAAGTCGGCTTCCTTTGTTATGAAGACCAATCCATCAGCACCAATGCCAAATTGACGATGACACAAAGCTGTAGCAAGCATTTCTCCTCTAGGTAACAGGATTCCTCCAATGTCCTCCATAAAAATAAAGTCATTACCCAACCCATGGTACTTTGTAAATTGCACAGTCACAGCCATCCTCTCCCTCATCTTGCCAGATTACAGCAGGTGGGTGGCGACCTTCGCTACTGCATCTAAAATGTCGTCAATATCCTCATCCGCAACTAAATGGTTAAGATGAATCTGCACGGCCCGACTCAAAAGAGCTAGCGTCTTGGGGCAAGTTCCTGCGGAGTATTCAATTTCCCTTTCTGGAGCTAGACTCCAAGGATAATGGCCACCCCAGGGATCGCGCTTAGCTAAGAGAAATTCCCAGTTCACGTAGATGTGTTGATCATTTGCCACGCCATCGTATACCTGAAAGGCCTGTATCCCTTCTGCTGTCAATGCCTCAGCAACGTCACGGGCCTTCTTACCATCTGCGACGTAGAAAATGAGACTCACCCCTAGATCGTGCTCGGTGCCAAAGACTGGCGCCAAATGGATTTTGGGCTGCTTTTGCAGACCCTTGATAATCTTTTCTTTATTGCGATGAGTTTGCCTCAAAATGGAAGGCATCTTCTCAAGTTGGCCTAAAGACAAGGCGGCTTGCAGTTCAGTGAGGCGATAGTTCTGCCCTGGAAAAGCAGGGATTTTCCTGTCCGTGAATCGAAATTGATAGCCCGCCCCATCATGGTAAAGTACAGCACGCTGCCAAAGCTCTTCGGAGTCAGTAACAAGCATGCCCCCTTCGCCAGTTGTAATCACTTTCGATTGCTGAAGACTAAAGCAGCCAACGTCACCGATGGATCCCAACATGCGTCCCTTATAGGTTCCGCCATTTGCCTGAGCTGCATCCTCAATCACTCTAATCCCGTGCTGCTTCGTCACTGCCAGGATCTCATCCATGGCAGCCGATATTCCACGCATATGCACCACAATGAGGGCTTTCGTCCTCTTGGTTATCCTCTTGGCCATATCCACCGGATCCAGGGTCAAACTTGCGTCGATCTCACAGAGTACAGGCACTGCCCCAACCATGGTCACCGCGGCGGCCGTTGCTACCCATGTATAGGCAGGAATAATGACTTCGTCTCCCGGTCCAACTCCGCAGGCAACCAAGGCACAAATCAAGGCTGATGTACCGGAGTTGACGGCTAGAGCATACTTAGTTCCCAGAAAGCTCTTATATTCGTCTTCCAGCGCACTGCACTCGGAAGCCTCAAGGCCGTCAGGGAGATAGCGAAAAATGCGCTTTTTGTCCAGTACATCCAAAACCCTGGCCTTCTCCGCGGCTCCTAACTCTTCACTTCCCATGTATTTTGACACCCACGGTTTCGTGCGCACAGGTCTGCCACCGTGGAGAGCAAGTTTATCCATAGCGTTCATCCCCAATCTCTATTACATTTCTTACTTGTTCTTGATCATTTGACAAATTCCTGTCATCGATCCCTTATTGCATTGATATGTAAAACCGGGGGAGAATTCTCCCCCGGTCTACTTAGCCCTTACACGATTCCACACGGCAGGATCTAAAGGGCGATCGAGATTTCTCAAGCCGGCTAAAGTGAAACCTTGCTTCTTGGCGAGCTGGCGCATCATCTCCAGTTGCTCTAAGTTGAGATCTGCCCCCAGGCTGGCATGCTCATAACGCTGTTCCAGGGCCAGCATAATTGTCTCTGACATGCAGGCAAAGCCTGTTCCCTTTTCAAAACCAAAATTCCACCCCAAGTCAGGAGCGCTTGGCATGGCAATGATCCCCCCATCGATCACTAACACGTCAGGGCGCTTTTCCAGAACATCTTCGCTTACATTGCTAGGCCGAGACATGTCGCAAATAACCGCCCCCTGCTTGAGAGAGTCCGGGGTAATCAGCCTCTCCAGACTGCTTGTAGCAACCATGAGTACATCGGCCAACGGGAGATGCTCCTTCAGATCCACTGTAATGGTTATTGGTGCTCCCTCACCCATGAGGTTTCGAACATACTCTATCCAGACGGTCAGGCTGTCACTATCTGCAGGAAGATCCTGCAGACTTTCTACATAAGCACCAAGGCTATTGGCTGCAAAAGACACCCCGCCCTCGGCAAGGTCCCTTAGATGCTGGATTATCTCTACCACAACCTTAAGCATGCGATGCTCGCTTTTTTGCCGGCGGAGTGGGTTGCCTACGAGTATTAGACGGTGGATCTGTTCTGATAAAAGCAAGGCAAGGGCCTTACCAATTGCACCACCTGCGCCAACCACCACTCCAGTCGCACTATCCAGATCAATGCCCAAACGTTCCGAGGCGGCAACGACGGCCTGTACTCCTGACACAACGGTGTAACTGTTTCCGGTGGTTAGGGCCACATCAGTATGGGGCAAGAGTTGCCGCCCTCCCATGGTCACAACGGAGGTATAGGCTCCTAGCCCCACGATCTTTGCCCCTCGGTCGACAGCCATTTGCACCGCGGAGGAGATCTCTTCAAGAGCTTGACTGGGATTAGCCAAGAGCTGGTCAGCTGTTCTTGGAACACAAATAAAGTCACCATAGGCGCTCTGGCCGGTTTGAGCCACGATCCTAGCACCGCTGATTACAAAGGGCTTTACCAGATCATTCCATCTTGAACTGAGATCCCTGAGCTGTTCTTCGTTTAAGTTGGCGAGGCTCTCGTCAAAATCGCTGTAATTTTGCACGTCAACTGGATGGACCAAGAACGCGAACCTGCCATCTTCGGGCCTGGGCTCAATTGGCCGGTCTTCAGAAAGCTCCACCCGATGTTCGTGGGCCGAAGTGGAGGCGTAGTTAATCAAATGTCCAAGGAAGGCAGCGGTGTTCTGCTGCGCTAACATTCTGATTGTCCTTTCTACCGCACAAATCACCCGGTCGATCTGGGCATCACTGATGATTAACGCTGGTTCGATGCGGATCACACTGGCCCCATTGAGAGTAGGTGCTACGCGCACCTTTTCTACATTTAACAGATACGACGCCACCATCGGCGTCAGGAGCTCCTGTTCAGCCATGACACCTAGTAGGCTGTGGGGATAGGAGTTCTTAGAACTGACGAACTCGATGCCTAGCATCAATCCCTGTCCCCTGATTTTCTTGACGATCTTGGGATAGAGCCGCGCTACTTCCTCTAGACCAGCCTTTAGTTTAGCACCCTTGCGGCTGACCTCTCTGAGCAGCAAATGATCATTGCGAGTCAAGATGTCAAGGACGGCCAAACCTGCCCGACAACCCAAAGAATTTCCGGCAAAGGTTGAGGAATGTTTATGCCCGAAATCTTCGGTGTAGACATCCTCCTTACAGAGAGCTGCCCCTATGGGTATTAAGCCCCCTCCCAATGCCTTGGCAATGAGTAGAACATCAGGAGTTACTCCATCTCTCTCACAGGCAAACATCGTACCAGTTCGACCCAGTCCCGACTGAATCTCATCGAAGATGGTTAGTACATCGTACTTAGCGCAGAGTTCTTGTACCTGCCTCAGGTAACCATTCGGAGGCTCCACAATACCGCCCTCACCTTGAATGGGCTCTACGATAAAGGCGGCCGTATCATGTGCTGATTCGGTTAAGTATCTTTCTAGAGCACCTATATCGCCATAGGCTATATGACGGAAGCCCTGGGTGGGTGCTCCAAAGGCCTTCTGATAGTCCTCATTTCCCGTTGCGGATAGGGCACCAAGTGTTTTACCATGAAAGCTGTTAATCGTGGACAGAATCGTCAGCTTACCTGTTCTTGCTCTGCAGAGTTTGAAAGCTACTTCTACAGCTTCGGCACCACTATTCGTAAACGTCACATATTTTAATCCCGAAGGGGACACTTCGATGAGCTTAGCTGCAAGTTCCCCTGCAACCTCCAAGAGGGAGGGTTGAATAAAACTAGGCTCCTGAGCAGATGCGACCTTCTGGAGCGCCTGCCAGATTTCGGGAGGATTATAACCAAAAGGCAAGGCCCCATAGGCTGCAATGCAGTCTAGATACTCTTCTTGCGCTTCATCACTCAAGTACACACCAGTCCCTCGCAAAAAGCGTTTGTTCAGGCCAATTTCCGTCAGCAGTCTCCCCAAATGGGGGTTAACAAATTCTATGTATGGATGCATCCTTGACCTCCCCGAAATATTGAGCACACTTTGTGCACATTGTTTATTATAGCAATTCTAGGCAGGTATTTCAATAGAAAAGACAAAACATAAAGGTTAGGATCATCGGAGGAGGTTCACCATTGCTCGCTATCTATAGAGAATTGCAGCAAAACGAATTTTCACAGGCTATGAAGATTAGGCTTGAGGTTTTTGTGGAAGAACAGCGGGTACCCCTTGAGGAGGAGCACGATAGCCATGATCTCACCGCCAAACACTTTGGCGTGTTTCTAGAGGGTTCCCTGGTGGGCACTGGACGATTAATGCTCCACGAGCGTACCGCAGCAATTGGCAGAGTGGCCATTTTGAGTGAGTTTAGGGGTCTTGGTCTAGGAAGTGGGCTGATTCGTGCCATGATAGAGCAGGCCAAGGGCGCAGGCGTTGAAGAGTTCGTATTGGGAGCCCAGATTCAGGCTCTGTGTTTTTATGAAAAGCTGGGTTTTAGAGCCCAAGGTCCAATATTCCAAGATGGTGGTATTCCCCACCGCATTATGCGCTACCATGTAGGCGGCGTCAAGGAGATGGAGTAATGAGAAAAGGTCTACTTGCAGTTATTCTGCTACTTCTATTAGGGGGAGCGGTCGACGCTGAGGTACAAGTCTTATTCCTACCTGACAGTGGGTTTTTGCGGGTGCATGGTGAAGTTGTTATGGAACCGATCACCTCTTCACCATCCTTCATGCTCTTTCCCACCGCACAAATCACAGAACTCTGGGCAGACGAGTTAATGGAGTATACTACCGAGCGCGGAGCTCATGGTACAATGGTCTCTTTGTCTTTACGAGAGGTGCGGTCTCAGACCTTGAGCTTTGCCTATGAAGGATTTCTCGACCTTAATGGCACAGAGCTGTTCCTAGACCGTGACAGTCTGTGGTTTCCCGAATTTTCATTCCCCATCGATGGCAGCCAGGTTAACATGGAACTTCCCAGTGACTGGTTTGTGGAGTGGCAGAGCCATCCCCCCTTGTATCCAACCTTGACAGTCCGTGATACCAGGGACGTTTCCATCGAAGAAGAAATACACAATGCCCCCGTGGTGGACGAATTCGCATCCAGACTTCAGATGCAGATGTCCAGGCTGATCAATGCCATCAATCACAGAAATGCTACGGAGATAGAAGCACTTCTCAGCCCTGCCCTTAGGGAAACGAGCTTAGCAGGATACCTGGCAAGCCTTCCGCTCTCTCATGGCCAGATGACCGGCGAATTGCGGGACCAGTTTACGATCATCTTATCTACAGAGCGCGGCTTTAGGTACCAAGCCTCCGTAATCTGGCAAGAACGCTTTGGGAGGCTGGAATTGCAGAGTTTTCAACTGAAACCCCACGGGCCGCAAATTCCCGAAGAACTGCTCGGCTCCGCGAGAGAGTTTGTACAAGCATTACGCGAGACTGTGCAGACAGAAAATGGAGAGCAACTCCTTATGTTCTTGGACCCAGGCATTGCCCAGGGCCAAGTTGAGGTTTTAAAGTTCCTGCTGAGTCTGAATGCTCGTATACCTTGGTCTGTGGAATATGCGGTTTTGGATCCCTTTACGATCACCGTCTTTGTGCCCCACGCGGAGAGCACAAACACAAAATTACTCTTGCATATGGGCCTAACCCCAGGTGAACACCATTGGTTAATCCATCGCCTTGAGGTTATCCCCGTTGGCTAATTCAACGTTTGGCGTGCGTTTATGAACCACATAGGACATGACATAAGCCAATATAAGTCGAGGAGTAAGGAGAAGTAACAAAGGTGCTCCAAGAACCCAGAAAATGATCGTATCCTCAATCAAGGCGTGGGCTATGGCCATGAAGGTCCCAATCACCCGGGCTTCTTTAGGTGTTACCTTCCCCGCACGTACGTGATTTATGATCACACCCGATCCGTAGGTAATGCCAAACACCACGGCCACGACGACAGGAAATGCTCCGTCTTCACCGAGGCCGATCACCCGAAAAGGTTTGGCCAGAAGGCGATTTAGTTTCTGGAGCAAGCCATTGCTCTCGGCAATTTCCAACACAATCATCAGGGGAATCACCACACAAGCAACGGTCCAAAGACCTCCCATACCCTGCAAGAATCCTTCCCAAAGAATGTTCATGGTAAGATCACCCCCAGGAGCCAGCCCACAGCTAGAGAACAACCCAGCCGGATGATAAAGATATAGCCCAGGGGGCTGCCGGCTTTTTGACTGATGGGCAATTCGACTAAGAGAGAATGGCAAAAGCCCAGCATAACGGCGCAGATCGTGATTTCGCTGATCGTGAGATTCAAAGCCATAATGCTACCGGCTGCTGCGTAGAGGTTCACAAAATAGCCGCTAAATAGAACTACCGCGGCTTCGCCCGAAAGACCGAAGAACCCCATATATGGAGCGAAAAGCGCAGTCAGAGTATCTAAAAAACCACTAGCCCTAAAAATCGCCACAATCACGGCTGTGGGTACTACCACTTTCGCCAGCTCCCACGTTGTCAATAGGCCTGTCTTAGTGCCTTTCCAAACCATTTTCCCAGTCACTTCAAACATCAGTTACTGCTCCTTCCAGGACTTTCTCCACAAATTAAGCATCTCTTTTGGTATGGGGGAAGTTACGACATGTCTTTGTTCCGTTCTTGGATGGACAAACTCTAGTCTCCACGCATGCAATGCTTGACCTGGTATCCCTGGTAGAGCTTCACTGTATAGTGGGTCACCTAAAACCGGATGACCGAGGTCCGCAAAATGCACGCGAATCTGATGGGTGCGGCCGCTCTCTAAGCGAGCTCTTAGTAATGTTGCCTTGGGACTAGCACGGAGCACTTTGTAAACCGTCCTGGCTTCCTTGCCCCCTTCTTTGACCGCCCTTTTGACTCCATGGTCCATGGACCGCCCTATGGCCATCGTAAGCACACCTTGCTGGCTCGTCATTTCACCTTCTACAATGGCTAGATACTCCCTGACCAACTCCTGACGACTCAACTGCTGTAAGAGTCTTTGCAGGGTAAAGGGTTCTTTGGCAACCAAGATGAGACCCGATGTGTCCTTATCGATGCGATGCACCAAACGCACCTTGGTGTTCAGACCAATCTTGCGCCAATAATAGGCTATGGCATTGGCCAGGGTTCCCTCCTGGTAAGCGCCAGTTGGATGCACAGGCATCCCTGCATCCTTATTTACAATTAGCAGATACTCATCTTCATACACAATGTCAAAAGGGATGTCTTGGGGCTTCATGGTTGTCTTCTCGTCAAAAAAGACAATTTGGATGGTGTCACCTGCCGTAACCCGCCTAGTTAAATAATCCCTCTGTCCGTTGAGATAGACGCCTCCGCCCCTTTTCATGCGACGTAACAAACCACGGCTGAGTTCTAAGCGGCCATAGACAATATCCTTGACCATAACACCCTCTTCTTCCGCCTTTACTGTGGTGGTAAGGACATGGGGGTGATCTAGCATACAATCCCCTCCTAATCTATGCCCCTCGCAGTTTCTGGATTCCCAAGATAAGCCCAAATAAGGCTGTGGCTACTAAGACAACTGTCGCTCCAGGAGTAAAAGTAGGAGATGTAAAGTCCCAGGAAGGACGACAAGAGACCAAATGCAGACGACAGTAGAACAAGAATTTTCAAGCGCTTTGTGATTAAGCTTGCGGTCGCTGCTGGCGTAATCAAAAGGGCCACAACCAGGACAACACCTACTGCTTGGATGGAAACTACAATTGCCACTGCAATAATTATCAAAAGCATGCCCTGGAAGAACGCCACGGGAAAGCCCGCAGCCTCTGCTCCAACTGGATCAAAAGAAACCAAAACAAAGCGCCGAAAAAAGAGGGCCATGACAACACCCAGAACCAGGGCTACAGAGGCCACGAGCATAAGCTCCTTGGCTTGGATCGCCATGACAGACCCCAGGAGAAGGCTATTTAGATCCCCGGAAAAACCTGGAGTTCCCGACAACAGCACTATGCCTAGTGCAAAGATGCCCGTAAATAAAATAGCCAGGGCGGTATCGTTGTTCACCTTCGAAATCCTGGTCAAAAAAACAACACCCAGGGCGGTCAAGACGGCAAAAAACAGAGCTCCCACATAAACGCTAATGCCCAGAATCAAAGCAAGGGCAATCCCAGTGAAAGCAGTGTGGGAAATGGCATCACCCATAAAAGCTAGACCTTTAAGAACTACAAAGGTACCAACCGCGGCAGCGATAATAGAAACCAGTCCTGTACCTACAAAGGCTCTAACCATGAAACCATATTGAAATGGTTCGAGAATAAGCTCAATGCTCATGGAGCATTACCTCCCCGCGCGAACCCACTTTGGGAAAGTGCCTCGCAAAAAGCTTCACCATATTAGCCTCGGTTAACACCTCATCCGGTTTTCCTTCAACCAAGACACGGCCGTCAAGGGCTAGTACATGATCAAAGCATTCGGTCAGGCAATTCAGATCATGGGTTGCAGCAACGATGGTCTTCCCGCCTTGACTTAGGGTCAAAAAAAGGTCTGCCAACTCGTGCTGTGCTTTGGCATCCAGACCTGTAGAAGGCTCATCGAGAAGAATGAGATCCGCCTCTTGGACCAGTGCCCGAGCCAAAAATACCCTTTGCCTTTGCCCTCCACTGAGGGAACCAACTTGCGTATGTTTGTACCTTTCTAGGCCAAAAAAAGCAAGAGCTTCATGGCTGGAATCGTAATCTTCCTTGGAATACCGTCCCCAAAGTCCTTGTCTCACCAACCTCCCCTGCAACACCACATCTAAGACAGTGATGGGAAAGTTCCAGTCGACTTCCTCTTGCTGGGGCAAATACGCCACTTGCTTGCGCCCAGTTCTTGGAGGATGCCCCAAAAGCTCCATGATTTTGTACTCAAATGGCGGCAATAACCCCACCGCAGTTTTGAGCAAGGTGGACTTGCCTCCACCATTAGGGCCTATAATCGCGGCCAGGGTTCCTTTCTTTACCTGCCAGGATACATCTTTGAGTACAACATTATCTGGATATCCTGCAGTAAGGTTCTTGATGTTTAAGGCTAAATCAGCCGAATAGACATGCGACATTATTCTAAGGCCTCCACTAGAGTTCGCGTATTGTATTTCATCATCTCCACATAGGTAGAAATCTCTGTGCTTAGGCTGTCGCTATAGAGTGTGTAAAGCTCTCCCCCAACTTCCTTTGCTAAAGCCTGCATATAACGGGTGCCGCTTGTCAGCTGTGGTTCGGCGAAGAGAACCCGCTTGTTCATGCCACCAAGGAGATCCACCAGACGCGCCAAATCTCGAGGTGAGGGCTCCGCTTCGGGGTTTGTCACCAAAAACTCCGCTACTTCAAATCCATAGCCCGCAGCCAAGTAGCTAAAGGCATTGTGATAGGTGACAATCACTCTGTTTTCACGAGGAATCTTTTCGCATTCCCCCACAATCCACTCGTCAAGCTCCACCAATTCCTCGATGTACGCTCTAGAGCGCTCCTGAAAGTAGGATGCATCGTCTGGGGAGGCGGTGACTAGGCCCTGGGTAATTTGATCAACATAGAAGATGGAGTTGGGGACGTTTAACCAGAAGTGTGGATCGCCATGGTGATGGTTGTGATCATCTCCCTCGCCATGTGCGTGTCCATGTTCAAGGGCCTCAAGGCCTTGTGAGGCAAACACCAAAAGGCTGTCAACTTTCGCAGCGTTTTTCATTAGGCCAAGTAACCAATCATCAAAACCTCCACCATTGGCAATAAGAAGTTCGGCCTGAGCAACCATTCTCGCTTCTCTAGGAGTAGGTTCCCAGCTATGGGGATCTGAACCTCGGGGTACCAACGAATTCACTATTACCCGGTCTCCTCCAACTTGCTGGACAAGATCCTCCAAGATGGAGAAAGTTGTTACTACCTGAAGTTCATGACCAGATACCGGACTAACTACAACCACAATGGCAACAAGAACCAGGCTAATTACCATTCTTTTCATCGCACTTCTACTCCCTTCCAGGATTTATGAGTCCCTTGTGAGCCTTGGGAATGGTGAAGATAAAAACGGACACGGCCGCAAAGGTGCCTAGGCGACCGCCTATACCCACTAGAACGTTTTGTCCAAAGAACACCAACAAGGCACAAATACAACTGACGGTGAGAGTTTCCCACAACTTCTCAAGGCGATGTGAACTCGACATCGTAACATAGGAAACCGCCGTGCCGATCAACGCATACAAGTAGCCACTCTTGAACACTCGAGGCAACACAATGGCTGCAAGTAAGGTTAGCCAGGCTGATACTGCCACCAGAGATAACTTCGTCTTTTGCCGCAGAGTGTGCCCCAGAAAACCCCATAATAAGCCTAGACTTATCCCCAGAAAGAGAGACACTACAGACCACCTCCTAGAGTAAGCAGTACAACCAAGACTGCTGTGGCGGCCACGGTGCCGAGTCTCCCTCCAACTCCGTTCCAGGTTTCGTTCAGCACTTCCCAGAGAACGCCTCCCACTAAGCCTGCTGCAATCAGAAGCGTTAAGGAGGGAAAGCGGGCATCAGAGCTCATGCCCACAAAAGCACCCAAGTACAATACAAGCTGGTGACGTTCTTTGAAAAATGACGTTCCCGCCAACCCCACCACGGCCGATGCCACCAAGGGACCTAGGTTAAGGTAATTTGCAAGAAGAAAGGTGGCCAGAGCTCCCGCGGCACTGATCAGGGCGGAAGGAAGTACCCTTTGCCAATCCCTAAACCCACACCTCTTTGGGGCAATAACAAAAACCACGAATATCAGCGTCAAACAGACTAAGCTTCCTCCATGATTGAAGAGCGGGCTGAGCAACTCTAAGGCTGCCACAATCAGTGGTAAAAGGATCAAGGCATGTCGACACATGGACACTCACTCCAATTTCGCACTCGTACTATAAAGCACCACACCCTCAGAGCTTAGCGTACAAGGGTCTAGGGAAGCCGGGAGCAAACATGACTGTCCCGGGGCTAACCTGGTGGTGCCTCCAGTCCACATAATATCGGCGTGAGCTCCAAAGCTTGTGAGAATCTGAAATCCGGTGTGGGAATTTACGGCATAGCCTTGGGGATTTTCCAGAACGTTCATTTGAAAATGCTCCCTACAGCGGGACAATTGATAGGCAGGATCCAGGACTTCTGGGGAAAAGTCAATTGTGTCTAGAGCCTGCTCCACATGGAGCTCCCTTGATTGTCCCGAATCATCCAGTCGATCCCAGTCATAGACCCTAAAGGTAGTGTCAGAGTTCTGTTGGATTTCAGCCACAACAATGCCAGCACCTAAAGCATGGACCAATCCCGCGGAAATTGGATACAGCTCACCGGCTTTGACTCGGACTTTATTGAGGCAATCCAGGATTGCGGTTCCTCCCTGTTTCACGGCCCGTGCAAACTCCTTTTTTGTCACGCCCGATCGCAGACCCCAAACAATCCAGGCTCCAGGTTCGCTGTGCACGATGTACCACATTTCGCTCTTTCCCCAAAGTTCGTTGGTATAGTTCTTCACATAGGCGTCATCAGGATGCACCTGAACCGAGAGATCCTGCGCGGCATCGATGAGTTTAAGCAAGAGGGGAAACCTTGCTCCCCCTGCCAAATCCTCGCCATAGTCATTCACTAATTCGGTTAGGCTTCTTCCTGCTAAGGGTCCTTCTGCCACCACGCTTGTTCCGTTACTGTGCGCTGCCACATCCCAACTTTCACCGATTAGGCCAGGGGGCAACTGGCGACCTAGAAGATCCTGCAATCGTCTTCCACCCCAGATTCTCTCCTTGTAGATGGGATGAAACGTTAATGGATAAAGGCGTTGTTCCATAAGAGTCCTCCTACTTTAGTCGTTCCTGTAGCTGCTTTTGCCGTGCCTCAAACCCTGGTTTGCCTAACAAAGCAAACATATTTGTTTTGTAGGCCTCGACACCAGGCTGGTCAAAGGGGTTAACCCCCAAAAGGTAACCACTAATGGCACAAGCCTTCTCAAAGAAGTATACCAGAGCACCAAAGTAGAAGGGGTTCATACTCGCAACTTCAACCACAAGATTGGCCACTCCCCCATCGGTATGGGCCAAAATAGTACCCTGAAAGGCATTGCGATTAACATGGCTCAGTGTTTTACCGGCCAGGTAATTGAGGCCGTCACCATCGTCTAGGCTTGGGGATATTTCATACTCTTTTTTCGTTTCGTGCACCCACAATGTAGTGGCGAAAATATTGCGCGCTCCGTCCTGCATAAACTGTCCCATGGAATGTAAATCCGTAGTGAAATTTACACTGGCTGGGAAAATCCCCTTTTGATCCTTCCCCTCGCTCTCACCATAGAGCTGTTTCCACCATTCGTTGAAGTACTGCAGAGATGGTTCATAGTTTACCAAAATTTCAATAATTTTCCCCTTGCGATAGAGAATATTCCTGAGGGCAGCATATTGATACGCAGCATTGTCAACCAACCGAGGCGTTTGGTACCACTCTAGGGCAGCTCTTGCCCCGTTCATCACTTCTTCAATATTGATACCCGCCACTGCCATGGGCAAGAGCCCCGATGGTGTTAAGACGGAAAAGCGACCCCCCACATCATCGGGAATAACGAAGGTGGTATACCCTTGCTCCGTTGCCATGGCTTTCAGGGCACCTACCTTGGCATCTGTGGTGGCATAGATCCTTCGTCTGGCACCTTCCACCCCATACTTCCTCTCCAAAAGCGCCTTAAAAGCTCGAAAAGCTATGGCAGGCTCCGTGGTTGTGCCTGACTTGGAAATGACATTAACAGAGAAGTCCAGATCCTCTACAAGATCCATAAGGTCCTGCAGATAGGTGCCGCTAATGGCATGTCCCACAAAGAAAATCCGAGGAGTTTTTCGTCTTTGGTGGTCCAGCATGTTGTAAAAGGAGTGTGTGAGCATTTCAATGGCCGCCCGGGCCCCTAAGTACGAACCGCCGATCCCGATAACGATCAGGACATCGGAGTTCTCCTGAATACGTTTGGCAGCCTCTTGTACCTGGGCCAACTCTTCTCGATTGTAGTTCATGGGGTGGTCAAGCCATCCTAAAAAGTCGCTGCCGGCTCCTCTACCACTGTGGAGTTGCTGATGGGCGAGTTTGATGGCTGGTGCTAAGTAGTCGATCTCTGCTTCAGCCACAAAAGGCGTGGCGTATTTGTGGTTCAAGGTCAATTGCTTCATATGTTGAACATCTCCTTTTTCAAGACAAAAGTCACTATGTAAGAATACGACAGTGCATTCTTGTTACCTTCCCTCAAAACCTCCTTTGTGGTAAACTGAACAGGAGGTGAGATACGTGGAAGAACGCATTGCGATCATTGGAGCTATGGATGAAGAAGTGGAGGCTCTAGGTCATGCTTTAACATCGGTAACACAAGTACAATCGCCCCTTCGAAACCTCCCCATTGTTCAAGGTGGGCTTGGGGGTAAGGAAGTTGTCGTCGTGCGCTGCGGGATTGGAAAAGTCAATGCGGCCCTGGCTACTCAATATGTGATTGATCATTTCAAGCCGACAGGTATCATCAACAGCGGCATAGCAGGCGCCCTGAGCCCAAAGGTACGGATTGGTGATCTAGTCCTCGGAACCAATTCTCTCCATCATGACTTTGATTTGCGGGAATTCGGTTATGCCATGAGTTACATTCCCTCCCTAGGGAGCAGTACCTTTACGGCCGACTCCCGTTTGCTGGTTGCTGCTACACAAGCTGCAAAAGAAGAACTCACTAGCGACCGCATTCACCAGGGTTTGATTGTATCGGGAGATCAGTTTATCAGCTCTACAGAACAGAAACAACACATTTCGAGGATGTTCCCTGAGGCCATGTGTGCGGAAATGGAGGGTGCCGCGATTGGGCAGGTGGCAACTATAAATCAAGTTCCACATTTGATCATGCGGGCCATCTCAGATCTAGCAGACAACACTGCTCCAGACGATTCTGATCGATATATCTTAGAGATCATTCCCGTCCTCAATGCCGTTATTCACAGACTCGTTGCCCTGCTTAAGGACTAGACTCACTTTGTTCGCCATCTTGCCATGCCATGAATCGCAAAATTCCAGCGCAGAGGGCATGTGCCACATTTGTGCGGAATTGGGGGTCCCCAAGTTTTGCTAAATCTTTGGGGTTGGACATGAATCCGATCTCCACTAACAAGACCGGTGGTTTCGCTTTGGGAAGCAAAAGCGTAGTTCGCGGAAGAGGACGAGGTTCATTCAACACCTGTACCTTTTCTAGCTCTTCTAAGACTATTTGGGCATACATGTGGTCTATGTACTGATCTTTCATGTAAAAGACGATAGCCCCAGACTCATCTTGATTTTTCGTAGCATTGGCATGGACGCTCATTCCCAGCTGAGCCTGGTTCATGAGTTTGAAACGTCCTAGTAGGTCTCTGCGATGACGGGTCCCTTCGCTGATCAGGTAACTGACATCGCGGTCAGTATCCCGAGTCAACCCCACCTTCAGTCCGTGGGAGCTTAAAGTATCTGCCATTTGAAGCACTATATCCAAGACGTAGTGTTTCTCGTAGATACCCCCCGCTCCAATCGCTCCGGGATCAATACCCCCATGCCCTGGATCCAGCATGATATCATAGCGAACCTCTTGGTTGACCAGGCTGATGGTGTAGATACCAAGAGGATAGGAGTGATAAATGGCCAAGAGTGCTACCAAGGCAAGAGCCAGTAAAGCAAACCAAATAAGTCCCCTGGGTATCACTAAAATATGCCAACGAGACATTTTTCGTCCCCCTTTCCTCCCATGTATATTCAGGAAAGGGTTGGTCTAAGCCCGTGTAAAAAACCAAGTAAGAGGAGGAAGACAAATGAAACGAATCGTTATCATGACCTTAGCGCTAATTCTATCCATCGCGATTCCGGTCACTGCCACCAAAGCACCAGACGAACTTCTAGCAGAAGCCGCGGTGGCACTACGGGAAATCTCGGAGCAACCAGACTCAGAGCATTTCCACAGAATGCTGCAAAATGCCCATGGAGTGGCCATTTTTCCCTCATTGATTAAGGCTGGCTTGGGACTAGGAGGCCGCTATGGTGAAGGAGTCATTTTGGAATATGACGCCTCTAAGAAAACCTGGTATGGTCCCTATTTCGTCCACATGAAAGGGATCTCCTATGGATTCCAACTGGGAGTGCAAACCACGTCACTGGTCTTGGTAGTAGCCGCCGAAGAGGGCATGAGGAGCCTTCAAGAGGGTAAGATCACCCTTGGCGGAAATCTTTCCGTAGCTATAGGACCTGTGGGGCGCTCTGCAGAAGCCGGGACGAACTTAGAGCTCGATGCCATCATGTACAGCTATT
>ENA-UOOH01001194-UOOH01001194.1-fermentation-metagenome-genome-assembly--contig:-NODE-1194-length-26055-cov-4.020885_pt1 | contig 26055 bp, 30 predicted proteins | sample MGYA00245778_ERZ724025 | MGnify/ENA primary metagenome ERZ724025 (study PRJEB28704, sample SAMN03018313) | fermentation metagenome | biome: anthropogenic terrestrial biome; feature: soil; material... | reverse complement strand
TGCAGAAGTATAAAAGCAGTCTTAGCGAAGCAGCAGCCCCCTTGGGGGCTGCTTTTTTAGGCGAAGATGTGATCCCCGATCTGCAGTTTGACGGTCTGGGTCCACACCCAACTCGATGCAGGCACCTTGCGGGGATTCCAGAAAAAAACAGACCCAGAGGTCGGATCAACACCTACTCTAGCTTCGAGGACAGCCAAATAGGCTAAGTTATCGGGGGTCTGATTGATCGCTCCATTGGCCACAGGTTCAAATTGGCGAGGCTGATAGATGACAGCCCTCACGGTGTCTGGAAAGCCAGGATGCGCCAGACGATTGAGGACCACCGCAGCAACAGCAATCTGCCCCTCGAATGGTTCTCCCCTCGCTTCCGCAAAGACTAAGCGGGCCAAGAGGGCAATGTCCTCTAGGTCTTTCTGGGAGTATTCTCCCTCCGGTAGCACAAATCCGCCTTCTAGAGAAGGTAGGATTGGTGTACCGGGGATGGGCATATCTGCCGCATCATCTTGAGGCCGGCGGGCTAATTCTGGTATATTAAGCTCTTGACCAGGCATAATGGTATCGCCGCCTAGCTGATTCGCCAGGCGCAAAGCCTCCAAACTAACTTGATACTGATGGGCTATACCCCACAGAGTATCCCCTGCTTTGACCACATGCACAAACGCCATATGTGTTCCTCCTTTCATTTGGGATTGTCTACGCAAATAGCATATGCAAGTACTATCGTCGTGGCAACTGTAACCGGCTCCCTTGAAGGAAGAACGGGGTGTTTGTCAAAGTATACAGCATACCACGGCAAGGAATATAAAGGAGGATACATATGACTACACCGCATAATGCCGCAAATCCAGGCGACATCGCCAAGACGGTGCTTATGCCAGGGGATCCGCTACGGGCGAAATTTGTAGCGGATACCTATCTTGAAGATGTAAAATGTTATAATGAAGTTCGGGGAATGTATGGCTTTACCGGGCTTTACAAGGGTAAACCTGTGTCTGTACAAGGTCATGGTATGGGAATGCCTTCCATTGGAATTTACACCTATGAGCTGTATAATATGTATGATGTGGACAACATCATTCGTATTGGTTCTGCCGGTGCCATCAGGGAGGATGTCAAGATCATGGATATGGTCCTTGGCATGGGTGCCTGTACCGATTCGAATTACGCCTACCAATATGGAATGCCAGGAACCTATGCCCCCATCGCCACCTACGATCTCCTCGAAAAGGCCGTTCGCATTGCCAGGGAAAAAGACCAGAAGTTCTTTGTAGGCAACATCTTGTCAGCAGACATCTTCTATAATCCACTTGGTAGTACACCTTGGAAAGAGATGGGTGTTCTTGCTGTGGAAATGGAAGCGGCAGCTCTGTACATGAATGCAGCTCAAGCCAAGAAAAATGCCCTCTGCATGCTGACCATTTCCGATGAGCTCCACAGCGGTAAAGAATTGCCCGCCCATGATCGTCAAGTGAGCTTCAGGAAAATGATGGAGATCGCTTTGGAACTGGCTATTAGTCTTTAGATCGAGAAAAAACAAACCCAACCCCCTTGGGTTGGGTTATTTTATTATTCTGGAGGTTCTCATGAAAAGACCCTTTGTCGATGCCAAAACACTTCGCAACATTGTCGCAGAGTATCCCACACCCTTTCATCTTTATGACGAACGGGGTATTCGGGATAACGCCCGTAGACTTCACCAAGCCTTTGCCTGGAACCCAGGGTTCAAAGAATACTTTGCAGTAAAAGCAACCCCCAACCCTACCATCCTCCAGATTCTCCGAGAAGAAGGCTGTGGAGTTGACTGCGCCACCTATACAGAGCTCCTGCTCGCTGATGCGGTCGGATTTGGGGGCCATGAGATCATGTTTTCATCCAATATGACGCCCTTGAAGGATTTTGAGCTAGCTCATAAACTTGGCGCCATCATTAACCTCGATGACCTCACCGACGTGGACTACATCGATAAGCTCCCCAGCATTCCCGAGACCATTTGTTTGCGCTATAACCCGGGAGGCAACTTTTCGATCAGTAATGAAATCATGGATACACCAGGAGAGGCCAAGTATGGAATGACCCGTCCCCAGCTCAAGGCAGCCGTAGAGCAGTTACTCGTTATTGGCGTCTGCCAATTTGGCCTCCACGCCTTTTTGGCCAGCAATACAAGGGAAAATGACTACTACCCTACCCTGGCCAAGATCCTCTTTGAGCTAGTGCGCGATCTCCACGCTGAGACAGGAGCCCACTTTACCTTTGTGAACCTCTCTGGCGGTATCGGCGTTCCCTACCATCCGAGCCAAGAGCCGGCCGACATTATGACCATTGGAGCCGGTGTCAAGAGAGCCTTCGACGAAGTTTTGGTGCCCGCAGGCTTGGGTCATCTAGCCATAGTTGCCGAGCTGGGGCGTTTTATGCTCGCACCCTATGGTCACTTGATTTCCACCGCAATCCGCCGTAAAGATATCTATAAAAACTACATTGGGCTTGACGCCTCTGCAGCCAACCTCATGCGTCCCGCCCTGTATGGATCCTATCACCACATTTCGATCGCGGGAAAAGAGGATCTTCCCCATGATCACATCTATGATGTGGTGGGCGGGCTATGCGAAAACAACGATAAGTTCGCCATCAACAGGCACCTACCAGAGGTTAAGCTAGGAGACTTGGTGGTCATTCATGATACAGGTGCCCACGGTTTTTCCATGGGCTATAATTATAATGGGAAACTCCGATCAGCGGAAGTGTTGCTTCGCACCGACGGGAGTACCGAACTCATTCGCCGCGCCGAAACTCCCGCAGACTACTTCGCCACTCTGAAGCTGCCGGTGCGATCATCTGGCCTTTAGTTTATCCTGAAACTGCTTACGGAATTTGACCACTTTAGGGGCGATCACCATCTGGCAATAACCCTGCCCAGGATTTTCTGCGAAATAGTCGTGATGGTAGTCCTCCGCGGGGTAAAAGGTAGTAAGCTCCATAAGCTCGGTGACGATAGGATCATCCCAAAGCTCCGCCATAGAATCCATAACTTCCCGCGTAGCTTCTTTCTCCTCTTGGGTTTCATAGAAGACTACCGAACGATATTGGGTGCCAATATCGCCCCCCTGCCGATTTAGCGTGGTAGGATCATGGGTGCTAAAGAAAACCCCTAGGAGGTCTTTGTAGCTAATGACTCCCCTATCATAGGTGATTTGAATGACCTCGGCATGACCGGTTTCATTTGTGCATACCTGTTTGTACGTGGGGTTTTCCACATGCCCTCCGCTATAACCAGGGACAACGCTGATGACACCTGCTAGGTCCTTGAAAATGGCCTCTAAACACCAAAAGCAACCTCCACCAAAGGTGGCTGTAGAGTGATTCATGATTCTCGTCCCTTCAAATTATCTCTAGAAAAGGTGATTACTTGGATTCTATCTATGGATTTCCCAACTATTATGAAATAGCCTATTCTTACCGGAATATAGCAGCAGAAGTGGATGTGATGGAAGAGGCTATCCGCAAGTATTCAAAGATTCCGGTACATACCGTTTTAGAATTGGCCTGCGGCAACAGTCCCCATATGTTGGAGCTAGCTACCCGAGGCTACCAGTACTTTGGGTTGGATCTAAGCCCAACCATGATTGAGTTTGCCCAGAATAAGGCGGAAACACACCAAATCGATGCACAGTTCTACCTCGCCAACTTCGTCGATTTCCAGCTGGAAGGACCTATGGACTTTATCTACATCATGCTTGGTTCCCTTTATGTTAATGATACCGAAGAACTCCTGAGTCATTTCAGCAACGTCCATAAAGCCCTCAAACCAGGCGGTCTTTACTTCCTGGATTGGTGCGTCGACTTCTCGCCCCTTGATAACAGCCAAGACAGTTGGGTCATGCGCCGAGGTGGTATCACGGTTACAACCCGCTACTCTACTCGCTTGCATAATGCTGCGGAACAACTCTATGAAGAAAACATCCTCTTTACCATCAAAGATCACGGCACGCAGAAGAAGCTGCTCCATACTGGCATCCGTCGGGCTATCTTTCCGCAGGAATTTGTGTTAGCCGCAACCAAGCTCAACGGCTTTGAACTTCTAGGTTGGTGGGATGACTGGAACTGGGAGAGACCCCTTGGGAGAGAAGGACGGGGCGAAATCGTCCGCCCCATCACCGTTTTGCGCCGACTCTAATGGCAGAGCTAAAGCTTCAGCCTTGGCAGAGCTCATAGATGGCCAGTACATCATCCTTCCCTAAAGACATAAAGTTACCTAAGGTTTTGGTATCGCCATGTGTGGCCTTGTCGGCCATCTCAGCAAGGCGATCGGTGGCAATGCCTGCTTCGGCCAAGGTTGTAGGCAGTCCAATGCGGCGGAAAAAGTCTTCTAGGCGCCTAATCCCCTCTAGAATTGTCCGCTCGGGATTATGGAAGTCCTGCTCCACAGCAAAGACACGGACAGCAAACTGCACAAAACGATCAGGGTCTTGCTTGTAAACATACTTCATCCAGGCCGGGAAGACAATGGCCAAACCAGCGCCATGGGCGATATCATACAACGCGCTCAACTCGTGCTCAATGGAGTGGGATGCCCAATCCTCACTGCGGCCTACCCCCAAGATATCGTTATGGGCGACGGTGCCAGCCCACATAATGTTAGCCCTTGCTCCGTAGTTCTTCGGTTCAGAAATGGCGGTGGGAGCTTCCTGAACGATGCTTCGCATAGAGGCCTCACAGAGATGATCTCCAAAGCCCACGTCTTTTTCACGGGTAAAGTAACGCTCCATAATGTGGGCCATCATGTCCGCGACACCGCAAGCCGTTTGATAGGCGGGCAAGGAATAGGTTAATTCAGGATTCATCAAGGCAAATTTAGGGCGCATCACCAGGGCCCCATAGCCTACTTTTTGCCAACCATCCTCATTGGTCACAACAGAGCTTGCACTTGACTCGCTTCCCGCCGCAGGGATGGTCAAGACAACACCTACAGGTACACTCTCTTCAGCCCTGGCTTTTCCGGCATAGAAATCCCACACATCACCCTCATAGGGCACACCAATGGCGATAGCTTTCGCGGAGTCAATGGCGCTTCCGCCTCCTACGGCCAAGATCAAATCTACCTGCTCTTTGCGGGCTAAATCTATGCCTTCCCGCACCAAGCTAAGCCTGGGATTGGGCCGAGCTCCACCCAATTCTACGATCTCCAGACCAGCCTGTTTCAGAGACTTTACCACCCGGTCCTTGAGACCACTTTTCACGATATGCCCACCACCGTAGTGTAGTAGGACCTTCTTACCCCAGGTAGCTGCCTCTTTACCAACTTGTTCTTCGACTCCCTTACCAAAAACGATCTTTGTGGTGTTCGAAAACGTAAAGTTAAGCATAAACTCCCTCCTTGATCATATGAGACTTTACTCCACTACATAGTGGAGTTATCTTTAGTAAACTGCACCAATTCTTGAACATATCCGAAGGCCACGGCGGTTACTGTATCAGCTCCACCGTAATAAAGTGCCAGACGTCCGGTGGCACTGTCAACTAAGGCAGCACAGGGAAAGGCCACATTAGGAACATCACCAACGCACTCATAGTATGTCTGGGGCGACAAGATGTACGGACTGGTTCGAGCTAACACTTTCCAAGGCTGATCCAGATCCAAAAGCGCGGCCCCCACACTGTAGACGAAACCATTACAGGATGTAAGTACACCATGGTAAATCAGGAGCCATCCTTCGGAGGTTTCAATGGGAATGGGACCTGCTCCAATTTTCGTAGATTGCCAGCCCACAGTCGTGCCCATTACGTGACGATGCTTGCCCCAAAAGGTCATGTCAGGGCTTTCGCTGTAGAAAATATCGCCAAAGGGTGTATGTCCGTTATCACTTGGTCTTGAGACCATAGCGAAGTTGCCTCCAATTTTCCGTGGAAAAAGCACGCCATTGCGGTTAAATGGTAGGAATGCGTTCTCCAGCTGATGGAATGTCTCAAAATCTTCCGTGTGAGCAACACCAATGGTTGGGCCATGGTAGCCGTTACACCAGGTAACATAGTAGCGATCCTCAATCCAAACCACTCTTGGATCGTAACCGTAGACGAACTTACCGATTTCCGCATCATCGCAGACAAAGGAAATGGGCTCATGTTCGATGGTCCAGTTTAGAGCATCCTTGCTCTTTCCAGCATGAATACGCATTTCCCTAGCTTTGTTATCAACACGGAAGACGCCGCGAAATTCATCGCCATAGGGCACAACGGCGCTGTTAAATATGCTGTTCGAACAAGGAATTAGATCCCTGGGAATAACGGGATTTTGCGAGAAACGCCAGAGGACATCACTGTTTCCTGCAGGGCGCTCTTCCCAAGGAATATTGGGTAGATTCTGACCGACAATTTTCGGACTCATGTTTCACATCCTTCCATAGTTGTCTATAGCTTCTCAGGCTCAGGGTAATCAATGCCGAAGGTCTCCACCGTAACCTTCTCGATGCGTTGGTCCGTCAGTGGCTTATCCATTCTGTCACGCTGAACGGAGACAATCTTATCCGCCACTTCAATACCTTCCACAACTTGGCCAAAAGCAGCGTAGGCCCCATCTAGATGGGGAGAGTCCGCCACCATAATGAAAAACTGGGAACCTGCCGAATCCGGCACATCGGAACGAGCCATCGAGATCACACCGCGTACGTGCTGAAGATCGTTTTCGAATCCGTTTTGACTAAACTCACCCTTGATACTATAACCTGGTCCACCGCTGCCTGTACCGGTCGGATCGCCTCCCTGAATCATGAAGCGAGGGATGACGCGATGGAAGATCACACCGTCATAGTATCCTTGCTTTACTAAGAAGATGAAGTTGTTTGCTGTGTTTGGAGCTATTTCCGGAAAAAGTTCCACCTTGATGTTCCCGAGCTCCCCTAGGTCTATCGTCACTAGAGGATTGTTGAAAGCCTCCCCTTCCTCTGCAGAGACCCAACTTGTCTGCACCACAACCAACAAGGCTACTAGAATCGTTACGACCATTGTATTTATATATTCCATTCCATCGACCTCCATCTATTTGTGGGTGAATGTTGGCATTCACCAAAACTCATTATACCATACTTCGTTGGCAGGAACTCCCTCTCTGACGGAGAAACTCTTTTTTGAAAGGAGTGAACAATGTCTATGTGGAAAGAACACTACCGGGTTGGTTCCGATTTAATTGACACCCAGCACCAAGAGCTCTTCAAACGAGTATCTCGATTTATCAAAGTAGTACAGGGCGATGAACCTTGGGAGGAACGCCTGGAACAAGTGAAAGAAACCCTTGTTTTTATGCAACACTATGTAATCATCCACTTTGCAGACGAAGAGAATCTGCAAAAGGAGATTGGCTACCCTGAATTGGAGAGACATACCCGGATTCACGAGAGTTTCAAAGGCGAAATTCAAGAGTTTGCCCAGACAGTTGAGCGTGAGGGATTTGATGAAGAGAAAGTGCAGGAATTCAGCGCCAAAGTCATGACATGGTTAATTATGCATGTGGGTAGAGAAGACCAGAAGATTGGTGAGTTCCTGCGGTCCAGGGGAGGTCACAAATGAGAGTTGAGTACATAAACCCGTTCTACCAAGCCACTGTGGATGTGTTCCGCGTCATGCTGAGTATGGAACCAACAAGAGGAACCCTAAGAGCTGTTCAGGAGCTTGTGCCTGTGAGTGAGGCCAATGTAGGAATTGGTGTTACGGGCGATTTGCGGGGATCACTCTTATATAGTTTCCCCAAAACCATGGCCCTTGAAATGGTCCACATCATGTCGGGTATGGAAATGACGAAGCTCGATGCCTTTGTCACCTCAGCTTTGAGCGAAGTAGCGAATATCATCAGCGGTAATGCCTTGACCTATCTTTCGAAAAACTCCCTAGCCTGTGACATCTCACCGCCCCAGGTTTTTATAGGTAGTACCGGTACACTGGCTATGGCCACCGAAAAAGCGATTGTCCTTCCCCTTGTCACCGACATCGGAACTCTGGAGATTAGTATTTCGCTGCACGGTAAGTAGCCTCACGAAAAATGCCCAAGCAGGTGACGGGCAATCACCTGCCTGGGCATTTTGTTCCTTCTACGCTAAAATGATCCACTGCCTAGTGTTATGGCTGCGAACACTGTGGTATTCTTCCCGAGGCCTCCAAATTCTGTAGCCACATCACCGTAGTTGAAACTCGCTCCAACACTAGGTGAGATTTTGCTAAAGGTCGGGAGAGTTAACGTTGTCGTCACCATACCCGATCCATCAGAGAGGTTGGCATTAAGGAAAGCCGAAGCAGACAATTTGGTGTTCAGAAGGTTGTTCCATCCGACCATAACCGCCAAGTAGTGCATACCGGTGGAGCTCATGTCTGCTACGTTGAACTTCACTAGTTCTTTCTTTGCTACTTCTCGCTGAACAGCATCATCCGACGCGCTCATCGCAAGCAACATAGCATAGTACCCGCGCAAACCCTGAATGTATTCTTGGTTCTGATAGCCTTCACCGTTAAAGTAATATTGGGTAGCCCCAGTCAGATTAAAAAGACCATCAGGATCGCTGTGACTGTACCTGGCCCCAGCTGTGGCATGGAAGAAAAGGTCATCCTTCTTATAAGTTGGGTAGTTCATGGGCAGTGCATCTGCAAAACCCTTATCGGATCCTTTGCTGACCACTGCTTCTCCAAAGACCGCGAAATCACCCAAGGACGAAGAAACCGTCACCATAGCCCGGGGAGCTTTATCTTTCTGGTAAAACCCTCCTAGACCGATTTCTGTTCCACCCACCACAAATTCCATTTTGGGAGCTAGCGCCACTTTATCCAGGGAATCCACTCCATCAAAGAGGGTGTAGAGATAGTAATTCGTGCTACCTCTGGGGTACTGCGCTTTCAAAGCCACGGGACCTTCTAGCTCAACGCCAGGATCGAGGGGATTAATGCGACCAATACTAATCACATCGGCTGGGCTAAAGAAATAGCCCACGCCCCAACTTACATTTTGCTTCCCTGCCCTGAAAAACACTTTGTTGTCATAGTTGAAGTCAGAAAAGAGCTCCTGCAGGCTTAGCTTCAGGGGATCCTGTACGGTTCCATCTGCACCGCGCTGTTTCGTGACAGCATAACTCAAACCCACTTTACCAAACACCCTGAAATTCGGATCAGGCCTGGCGTCTAAGTAGACTTGTCCTCCCAACGATGTTCCGAAGGAATCCAAAGGATCGATTCCTTCCATGAAAGTTCTCCTAGTAGTGACCGAAAAGCGATAGTTGCCACCCACATCCCACCCATCTTGCCTAAGTAGGGCCTCTTCGGGCGGAATGGTTGCCTCATCTTCTTCAAGTTCCACAAACAAATCATCACCAAAGAGATCATCGAAATCAAAGTCCATGGCCCAAGATGTGCCGCTCAAACCCAGTATAAGCACCAGCACAGTCAAGTGAAGGGACGTTCTGCGCATGATGTGATGCACCTCCTAACGGTTCACTCTTTCAATATACGCCTTGGTAAATACATGATCTGGAATTGGACTAACAGAGATCTCGCTGACGGCAATTTGAGTTTTTTGTCCCTCAACAAGTTCATCAACGAAGATCATCTGCACCGGAATCACTACATCCCCAACCTTGGTGTACTTAGGGAACAGACCCGTGCGCATCAGTCTATAGGTCAAGCTATACTCTTCTGTCTTGAGCACCAAACTCGTATCTTTCGTGACCCAGATCTTCGTGTAGGGGAAGGGAACCGTATCATCCACTGCCTTGAGATCAATAATGTAGACCTCAAAGTTCCCTAGAGTACCTTCTAGGTAACCTTCCACCTCATAGGACGAAGAATAGCTGTTGGAACCAAAATCCGCGTTACGGGCATCGGAGTCCTGGAACGTCTCTTTGAGGGAGGTATGGGCAAATTGGCGGCTGGAAGGGTCATAGAACCAAAGGTTATCTCCTTCCAAGAGATATCCTTGCCCTTTTTCGGTCACCGGTTCCTGAATCAAGAGCAAGAAACGTTCGCCATCATCACGCCTAAATTGTCGCACCACCATCTTTTCGATCCCCTTGTCGGGATCCTCAACAATCATGGTGAGGACCGAGGAGAAATCTAATCCATCGAAACGAGACTGGGCGTCAAGGCTCTCTAAAATCGCTTCTATATGGCTAAAATCCTGGGCCTGGGCTGCAAATCCTGCCACTAGAATACACAGCACGACAGCTGCAATGAACTGTATCTTCTTCATCGAAAAACCCCCTATGTGTGAGAACTAAGTGCCTTCATGGGCGACATCTTTGCGGCAGCCCGTGCCGGCCAATACGCCGCCAAGAGGCTCGTGAAAACCACTAGCGAAGTATTGAGAATAACGCTTCCTATCGGCAGGCGAAACGTTATTTTTCCATTGTTCAAGAAAAACTGCAAAGACGGGTCGGCATTGAGACTGATACTGCCCACAACCAAGGCAATGAGGCCCGAAAGAACGAGACCAGCCAGGCAACCTAAGAGACCTAGAAACACTGCTTCCCAGAGGAAAATGCGTTTTACCTGCTTCTGGTGCATACCAAAAGCGCGCATGGTGCCAATTTCCTTGGTCCGTTCGATCATCATCATCCTAAAGGTATTGGTGATCCCCACCATGGTTACCACAAGCAGGATTAGGAAAATCACTAAGCCTACTTGATTCAAAACACCAACAATGAGTTCCACTGCCTCCATAATCTGGTTAATGTTCATCACTTGATAACGTGTGCCTTCCCAGCGTGTGATCTCTTCTGGTTCAGTCATTGGATCCATCGGCACGCCGGCCACCGTCACCGTTACCTCAGGCTCATCGTCTTTTTCCCCTTCTTCTTCGGATGTCCTAAGCCCTTCTCGGAAGGTTTTGGCAAAACCATCGACCAAGTCTAAATCAGTGACAAACATGTTCAGAATCTGATACTCGTGGGGGTCCATGCCCAAGAGAGTGTTGAGATAGGACCGACTGGTGTAGGCTGCGGAAAGGCCCAGTTCTTCCTGGTCTTTGATAAAGGCTGCCACCTTGACCTCGTCAACATTCTGCTGCCCTGTCAAGGTCTCCAATCTGATTAGGATGGTTTCACCCACCTCTACTCCAAGACGTTCACCGACTGGTTGGGGAAGAATAATTACGTCATCGTTCGCTCCTAACTCATCCAAGGAACCTTCGGTGACAACGAGACTATCTAAGAGTTTATCTTCCTCTGCAAAATCCACCCCATAGACAATGTGCATAGTCTGCTGCGAACCGAAAATAAGAGAAGGCATAGCCTGGCTGCGCTTAGTAAATGCTTCGATCTGGGAGGCATTGTCTTCTAAGAGCCGATCCAGATTGACATCGGGGCGAATCTTCATGATCATCTGACCAGCATCGGTCCACTCCCGCCCCGTAATAAACACATGGCCCCCAAGGGCATGGGAGAAGTTGTCGCGAATATTTACTACCGCACCCCCGGTTAGGGCATTCATCAAGGTTATGGCCAGCATCCCGAAGGCGATGGCTCCCGCCAAGAGGAAACTCCGTTTTTTCTGCCTTGAAATATTGCGAAACGCGACCTTCATTGTCAAGAACATCTAGATCACCTCGAACTTTCCATAGCCTTCAGGGGCGAAGTCTTCATTACAATGGCTGTGGGGTAGGTGCTAGAAACAATCCCCACGATGAGAATCACCACAAAAGACGTAAGAACCGACGACATAGACAATTCAGGGCGCAAGACAGGGCCGCCATAGATGATCTCTAAGAACATGTTGCTGGCCTCTAAACCCACTCTGTTTAAGATGAATAGGACTAACGCTCCTAAAAGCACCCCTGTAGTGCCTGCGATTCCAGAAAGCAAGAGAGTCTCCCACATAACCATGCGGCGTACAAAACTTTTCTGGGCGCCAATAGCCCTCATGGTTCCAATTTCACCCATGCGCTCTGTAACCGAAATAACTAAGGTGTTCATGATGATGATTATGGCCACAATGGCGATGATGAAAACAACACCATTGAAAATGTTCTTGATGCCATAGGACAGCTCCGCCATGGCACCTGCACCCTGCAACCAATCCCTGGTCTGGGCAGCAATGTTCTGTTCGGAAAAAAACTCGGCGAAATCAGCTTGTGCCTGTCTCAGATACTTCTCGTCGGTCAAACGAATCAAGAGATACTGCCAAGCGCCGGTATCCTCTACATTGGAGAGGTCCCTAGACTCGGTATCGCCAAGAAGAGAAAACCAATAATCGTCCCCTGCCACCTCTTCTTCTACCTGGGTGGGGGCGAAGAGTGAATCAAAAGAATCAAAGATACTCTCTTCGTCAATGGTTCCTAAAAAAGCCTGTTCTTCAGGGCTTAGCTCGGCAGGTTCCGCATGACCTACCACCATCCCTGCTAGGGCCCGTACATTAGAAATATCCATGAGGGAGACCATGTCAAGCTGAACATTGGATTGCCTGAACTCAAAGATTCCGGTGATTTCTGCTTCGCGGATTCGCATACCAGATACGGTGCTCGCCGAGGTGAACAAGACTTTGTCACCGGGCTTGAAGGTGAACCCGACGTGCTTTTCCATACGATCAGCCACAGCCTTGTTCAAGAGCATACCTTGACTGCCTGGCTCCCAAAAATCCCCTTCCAACAGTTCCACATTGTCCGGGAACATGACTTGATACTGCTCCGGAACAACTCCAAAGAGTTGGGTGGCTCCAAGCATCTTATCGCCCCTGGACACCATTGCGGTAGCCGATACCTGAGGATTAATTGTCTCAACATAAGGAAGAGAGTTGGCAAATTCTACAACCTCTGCATATTGTGGAATTCGGGGCACCGCCCGTTCCATGGCTGTCATATCTTGAAAACCGAACAAGGTGAGTTGACCCCGGCTTTGTCCGGTGATCATCAAATGACCCGTATAATTCTGGATATAATAGCGTTCAATACCGGCCGCGGCAGAATCCATGAAGGAGTTCCCCACCACTAAAACCATAATACCGATGGCCATGATCAGACCTATAATGGTAGTCTTTACCTTATGTTCACGGATGTTGCGCAGGGCAATGGTAAGAAGGATCTTCATGATATACTCCCCGCCTCGACACTTCTCTTGCTGTCTTCCACAATTAAGCCATCGAGGAGCTCAATGACGTGGTCTGCGATTTCCATGATGGTCCGATCGTGGGTGGAAAAGATAAACGTGGTATTGAGCTCAGAGTTCATCTTCTTCATTAACTCAATAATGCTCTGTCCTGTCTTGGAGTCAAGATTAGCTGTTGGTTCATCTGCCAAGACGATCTCCGGTTTGGTGGCCAGAGCTCGGGCAATAGCGACTCTTTGCCGCTGCCCTCCCGAAAGCTCGTTGGATTTATGATGCATGTGGTCCGCAAGTCCCACTGCTTCTACCAAAAACTCGATCCATTCTTTGATCCCTTTCTTGCCAGGTCTGTTCTTACCCAAAAGGAGCGGAAACTCAATATTCTCGTAGACGTTAAGCACCGGGATGAGATTAAAGGATTGAAAAATAAAGCCTAAGGTCTCGTGCCGAAGTGTAGTGAGGGCTTTATCCTTCAAACCTTCGGTGCGAGTTCCGTTAATGCTCACGACTCCTTCGGTCGGTTGATCAATACAACCAATGAGGTTAAGAATCGTTGATTTCCCCGAACCTGACGGCCCCACGATGGAAGCAAAGTCACCTTTTTCGATGGAAAAGGATACACCCCGTACAGCATGTACTTCTGCTTTCCCTAGAGTGTAAACCTTTTTTACATTTTCCAGTTCAACAATGGCCATCTGATCCTCTCCCTTTTTGCCCTACTATCATAAGTATACCCTAGCGAGTTACTTCATTCAATGTTTCACAATCCTTCCTGCAAGCGGCGTGCAAAATCTACTGCCTCCTGCACATCGGCTTGATTAGGGCGACCCCATTTGAAAAACAAAAAACTCCCTTGGCAGAGCAGTTCATCTACAATCTCTATGCCCTTCTCTTCTAGAATTTTTCGAACCTTCGTCTGGCCCTGTTTTTTCGATGCACAGGACGTGACCAAAGCCGCTTTCCCAATTTTCTTTGCGTCTAAGTCATGAACGAAGTTCAAGAGCTCGGGCAAGCTGTCGCCGCCGTAAATTCCACCTACAATAAATAGTAATTCGGTCTCTTCTACCCTTGGGTTGTCCGTAACGTTCTGAGCCTGTACGTTCAGAGCTAAGCTGATATCTTCTGCGATCTTTTTTGAGTGCTTTGTCTTCGTTGCGTAAACGACTCTGATGTTCTCCACACGCATCCCTCTCTCCAGTGGTGCACCAGTAATCTAGTGCACTAATATTGTACAACATGTAACCCTGACTTGTCAACGTTTTTTCCAAACGCTATCTCTGGCCCTCGTAAAGAAGGAGAGAAGCCACATAAGATAGGGTCAAGATAGTCATGCTCAGAGCAAGTGTAAGGAGGGCTGCCATGGTCTGGTTGTTGATCGCCCAGTTAAATAGGGCTAGAGTATGGCCCATTAAGGATGGAATCGCTGCCAAGCCCATCACTGCGAAAAAGGGTACTATGGCATAGAATCTGCCTTTATTATAGCCTAGGCGGAAGAAGAAGGGCATTTGAGCCCCAACAATTGCGACGAAAACCAAGAGGGATCCGCTCAATGATAGGAAGGCTCCATCCAACGTAATGGGCTCTCTACCTGGAACGACAAAGGACAAGCCCAAGACCACAGAGGTTGCTACCACATAGCTCAGGACAACAAATACGTACCGCCCCAGAATAATGTCTCTCGTTCTTAGCGGAAGCATCCCATACAAACGCTTCAACCCGTTTTTCTCCTCAACGGAGAAGATATTTGTAGAGATCAATGCCACGTACCATGCACAGTTGAGCAAAAGGAGTGCTATAGACGTACTCATTAGCCAAAAGCCTACTACAAAGAGAACCACAACCCCAAAGGTCTTTAGATTCGGCTTCATGGTGAAATAATCAAGCTTTACCATGTTTGTGAAATCCATTATTCGCACCCTCCTTCTTGCTGGCATAGACGACAATATCATCCAAGCTAGGCTGGTCAACGAGAACATCTCCAAACTCCCAGGCTTGGTCTGCTTTGATCAAACCCTCAAAGCCCATGTCAGTTGCCCTGAGACCTAGTATCTTGGCTTCAAGCTCTGCCGTTAGTTGCCCAGGCTTCCCTTTGATAAGGCAAAAGCTCTCCATCAGATCCTCTAGGCTCCCAGTAAAAAACAGCTTTCCGTCCCTGATAAAAGTGATGTAATCCGCAATTCGCTCTAGGTCACTGGAGATATGTGTCGAAAACAAAACACTCCGATCACCGTTTCTAATGTAATTCTGCAAGATCTCAGAGAGTTGATCGCGGGTTACTGCATCAAGACCGCTCGTTGGCTCATCCAAGATGAGTAGCCTGGCATCGTGGGACAAGGCGCAAGCGAGCATCAGTTTCATCTGCATGCCCCGGGAAAATGTTCCAATCTGCTTCTTGCGGGGCAGATCGAACTGCTGCACCAACTCAGCGAAGCATTTGGCGTTCCACCTGTTGTAGAAGGGAGAGATGATTCTTTCTGTGTCATTCACGGTCCAGCCATCCACAAACATCAAACTATCAAAGACCACCCCCACATTCTCCTTGATCTGTAGTTCGTGCCCCTTGAGATCAAGTCCGAATACCTGGATTTGACCGGCATCGGGTTTCAACATGTCCATGATCAACTGGATAGTCGTGGTCTTTCCAGCGCCGTTTGGGCCTACGAGTCCCATAATGTATCCCTGTGGCAACGTGAAACTAAGATTATCTAGATAGAAACCGGGAAACCGTTTGCTTACACCAGCAAGTTCTAAAGCACTATGCATCCTTTTCCACCTCCAGTAATAGCCGAAGCAAGTCATACAGTTCGGCTTCGCTTAGCGATGCTCGCTCAGCCGCCTGAATAGCGCTTGTGAGGTTTTTTTCCACTTCCCTGATCAACTGCTCTCGGATGAGCTCGGAACCGCTGGACATGACAAAAAAACCCTTGCCCTGCTGGCTCTGGATAAATCCTTCTTCCTCCAGTTCATTGTAGGCTCTCGTTGTGGTTAAGACACTGATCTTCAGATCTTTAGCCAGTTGACGCAAGGAAGGGAGCATCTCGCCTTCGGTCAGTTCCCCTGACAGAATCTGTTCTTTCACCTGCTCCTTGATCTGCCTGTAGATAGGTACACCTGATCCATTGAATAGGATGATGTTCAACTTCTCACCTCTATACTGTACTTGCTTTGGCATATACAGTATAGTCAGTATGGCGTTCTCTGTCAAGCACGTTCTTCTTCAAATTTGGGAATAAAAAAACCAGGTTGATCTTCACTAGATCGACCTGGTCCCGTGATGTGCATCAAACTCCCAGTCTATACGTACCCAAGTAATAGAGCACCAAGACAGCCAAAACGGTTAAAATCAGGAAAGCGTTGGAGTTGAGATTCGAGAAGTTCAGAACAGTGAAAATACCCCCACCTTCAAAATCGAGTCTGCGGTTCAGCACCATCATCCGCTTATAGTGACGCCTGGCGTTATACACTAGGCGTGAGGAGACAGCCTGATAAACTCTGCTCACACCATCATCAATCCAGGTGTATGCCCGCATAATTTGCCGTCCTGCCGCTTCCAAACTGAGCCACTGCGGCGGCGTATAATGAAAAAGGTTAGTTTTCATACCGAAGCCGAAGAATGCTGCGCCAATGACCAGGGTAATGATCATATCCCAGACAGCCGGGGCCGCAAAGAAATCTAAGTGACTGAGGTGACTTAGATCTACTATCCCTGCACTGATTGCAGCAGGTTTAATAAAAAGGGACATGATGAGCTGTGGTTGGACACCAATAATCAGCATAACTATAGCCAAAAGGACCATTGCGGTGGCCAGGAAGGGACCTTCACCGGCACCTTTCCGAACTGCAGTTTTCGGCTTGCCCAGGAAAGTCAATCCCATCAACTTCACAAAAGATGCGGTAGTGCCAATACCCACCAAATTGAAGAAACGTTCTGCCCACACCATAATGGGATTTGCAGAAAGAGCTATTTCAGAGACTCCATGATGGAGCAGGCTTTTACTGATGAAGCCATTTAGACCTGGTGTCCCCGTAATGCCAAAGGCCGCGATGAGCATGCAAATTGCTGTCCAAGGATACCTTCGCCAAAGACCGCCTAGTTTGTAGAGATCCAGCTCACCGGTTCCCAGAAAAATAATGCCAACACCCAAAAAGAGGGCTGATTTAAAGAGGGCATGGTTCAGGGAATGAAAAATGGCACCTGAAATTCCATAACCCCCTTGGCCCTTTAGCACCAGGGCGGTGCCGATGCCAAGAATGATATAGCCCATCTGGCTCACACTGTGATAGGCCAAGAGGCGCTTAGCATTGCCTTGCAGTAAAGCTAGGCCAACCCCCAGCAGCATCGTAGCCACACCGAGAATAACAACGAGAGTCCCCAGCCAGGGCACAAAATCTCCGAGGCCCCAGTGGACTAATTGCCCTGTGCGAATCAGGCCATAAGCTCCCGCTTTAATCAAAATACCAGAGAGTAGGGCGCTGCCTGGAGTTGGAGCAACAGGATGCGCCATAGGCAGCCAAATGTGCACAGGGACCATACCAGCTTTAATTCCAAAGCCAAAAACAAGCAGAAGAACCGCCCAGCCAAACATAGCCCCGTTTGCGGGCAGGATAGCGCCTGTGCCAACTTCGATTGTAGTTCCGGAGGCTACGAGTAAAGCGATGGCCCCTGCTATGCAGAGTCCGGCGGCTATTCCTAAGAACAAATAAAAGTAGCCAGCCCGTAGAGACTCCCTATCCTGGCGATGAATCACCCAGAAGAACGACATCACCGTCATGATTTCAAAGAAGAGCAGAAGAGTCACGAAATTACCGGCCAAAAAGACGCCTTGTACAGCCCCTAAGGTGATCAAATAGAAGATATAGAAGCTCAAAGTGCGCTCTTCATGTTGCATGTACGTGTACATGTATATCCCAGAAATCAGCCACACAAAGGCAGTAAAGATGCTGAAAAGTGTCGAAAGACCATCAAGGCGAAAAGCAGGTTCAAAAACTCCCAAAGAGCCTAGCTGCCAGTTTAATACGCCCTGGCTTCGAAAAGCCAAGAAGTTCATGATGCTGGCCAGAAGTCCAAGAGCCCCCACACCTATGCCCACCAACGATTGGCTACGCACATCCCTAAAACGTGGCAGAACCGCCGCCCCTAGAAACGGCACCAAGATCAAAATCAAACTCCAAATCAAAGCGATTCACCTCCCTACAAGCTAAAAAACTGAGCCACAACTGCGTCCACCAGGGGCAAGGTCAGTCCAGGCCACAGACCAAAAACAAGGCCTAGACCTACCAGGATCAAGGTTGGAACCAGCATCAGCCACAGCGCTCTCGTCTTTTGGCGAGGTTCTAGATCCGATTTCCCAGTGAAAGCAGAAATCGTAATGGGCACAAAGTACAATGCATTTAGAAAACCGCTGATTATCAAAACCACAAGCAAAATCCAGAAGTCTGTGGCGAGACTGCCTCGCATAAGGTAATACTTGCTCCAAAAACCGCTTAAGGGCAACATCCCGACCATGCCTAGACTGATTATCCCGAAGCTCCCTAAAGTCAATGGCAAAACCCGTCCCACACCTTTGAGCTCACTGATCTTCACATAGCCTGTTTCTTCGGCCACTATTCCAGCGGAGAAAAAGAGCACGATTTTCAATGTGGAGTGAAAGATCATGTGCAAAATAGCACCTGCTAACGCCAAAGGGTGAAGAATGAAGGCCCCGAGAAGTATGTAAGCCAATTGGCTTATGGTGGAATAGGCCAACCGCCGCTTTAAGACATCCTGTTTGAGCGCGATCAGAGAGCCCATCAAGATCGTGATAGAGCAAATCGCAAGTAGGAGTGGCTGTATATTCATGCTTTGGACCACGTCGACCCCAAAGACGGAATACACGGTACGCAACACTCCAAACACACCCGCATTTACAACAGCCACCGCATGTAAGAGTGCACTGACGGGCGTAGGAGCCACCATAGCCGAAGGTAGCCAGCCATGGAGGGGCATTATTGCGGCCTTCACACCAAAACCGATTAGAAATAGGAAGAATATAACCACGGCCTGACTGCTGGGAGCAGCACATAAGGCCGATGGCAAACTTTCAAAATCAAGAACACCACCCGTCACCCTCCAGAGCATTACAAGAGCTGCCAGGATAAAGCTCGCACCCACCAGACTGTACTTGATGTACCTCGTACCCGCCTCGAGAGCCTCTTTGCTACTGCCATGCACCACTAGGGGGTAGGTTGCAAAGGTAAGCAGTTCATAGAATAGGTAGAAGGTGAAGAGATTACCCGAAAAGGCGATGCCCAAAGTAGTACCGGCCGAGAGCAAAAAGAAGGAGAAGTACTGTCTTTGCTTGTGGCTCGAAGCCATATAACCCAAGGAATAGACACTTGCAAAGACCCATAAAGTCGAAGCAATCACCGCATAGGTTAAGCCTAGGGGATCGAGTGCAAGCTTCAAGCTCAATGAAGCTACGCCTAGATCAAATGCAGGATACACCCCAGAATAAAGACCTAGGTACAAGAGCCTCCACACAATCACTGCACTAGCCAGCGAAGCACCCAAGACCACACCATTACGTTCAGTCTTGGCCTCACGAGGCGTCACGGCCACCCAAATCGCTCCAAAGGTTGTGCTGAAAATGGCAAGCAACACAAGAGCTATACTCATGGCAATACCTCCAGACCCAACAGCGTCATGGCCGCTTGTTTAGCTAACTGTAGAACAACACCGGGAGATACCCCCACCATGAGGATGACAACAGCCAAGAAAAGCATAGCCACCAATTGGACATAGGCCATTTCGGTTACAACTGGATTTTGGACAGGCCGCTCGAAAAAAGCCGTACGCAGCACAGGAAGCAAATAGGCTGCAGCCAGTAAACTGCCGCCCACCAAGACGATGACTGAGAGGTAATTACCCCTGGCCAAACTACCCAAAAGCAGTTGCCACTTGCTCACAAACCCCGAAAACAAAGGAATGCCAATCATGGATAATGAGCCCACCGCAAACACACCTAAGGTGACAGGCATCTCAAAACCCACGCCGGCCATTTCGCTGATCCGGGTTTTACCGGTCCGCTTAATAATGGAACCCGCGGCCAAAAAAAGTAGAGCCTTCGTTATCGCATGGCTTAAGATGTGCATGAAACTTCCCGTAAGACCCTGGATATTGCCTAAACCGATACCCAGGAAAATATACCCGACTTGGGATACGGTGGAAAAGGCCAGACGTCGCTTGAGCTCGTCTTGGGCCAAGGCAAAAAGGGCCCCCGCAATAATGGCAAGCATACCTAGGACGGCAAGTATATTTGTAATGGGGAGTCTCGTGATAATCTCGGCGCCCACCGCCACATAAAAGACCTTCAGCAAGGCAATAATGTATCCCTTAATCGCCAGGGAGGAAAGCATGGCGCTGGAGGGGGCAATCGCCGAAGAGTGTGCGTCCGGCAGCCAGACATGAAGAGGAAAGAGGGCGGATTTTACTCCAAAGCCCACCATGAAAAAGCTCAAACTCACCCAAAGGGCCGTGGGATAGTTTTGCCACGAGGCCGCAAGTTCTTGGGCAATGAAGTTCATGTTAAGATTTCCGGTGAGCACAAAAAGAAAGCCAATGGCCAAGAGCACAAAGCCAGAGCCGATGGTGGCCAGCATCAAGTACTTAAACGTGGCTTCTACCGACGTGGCATCGTTTTGGGCAGCCACAATGGCGCAGCTGGCAATGGTGGCTACTTCTACCATGACATAGATGTTAAATAGATCCCCTGTAATGCCTAAGCCGCACAGGGCAGCAACTAAGAGCAAAAAGAGGGTTAAGAACCAGGCTGCCCTGGATCTGCTGCCAACGTCCTGTACCAAATCAACAGAAGCATAGAGTAGAATCGGTGTGGCCACAAGCCCTACTGTGATCAAGAAAAGGCCGGATACTGCATCTAAGGAAAGCTCAATTCCCCACGGCGCAGGCCAGCCACCCACAGCATAGGTAAAAGCACCATTGTGCAAGATCTCCCGAGCTAGGTAGACTCCTCCCGACAAGGCCAGAGCGAGCATGAAAACTGCGAAAAATTCTGCCACCCTAAATCTGCCAATTTTTGTTAGAAGAGGCATGATATAAGCTGTGGAGAGCAATGCTACCACAATTAGAACCGCTAGGTTTTCGCTAATCGCGCCCGGCATTGGCTCTCACCTCACTTCTAATTTTCATAATCTCTTTAGCATCCACCGTTCCATAAAAACGATATAGTTTCGTAATCAAAGCAAGGGAAAGGGCTGTAACGCTCACGCTAACCACAATACCCGTGAGCATAAGTGCCTGCGGCAAGGGATGAACATACACGAGTCCTGGGTCGCCCATATCCAAAATAGGAGCCACCCCGCCTCTTACATTGCCTGCGGCAATAAACAGGATATATGTGCTACCTTCCATAATATTGATGCCTATTACCTTCTTGAACAGGTTGGAATGGGTCAAGATGGTATAGATCCCGATGGCAAATAGTGCCAGGGCAAAAACATAAGGATAATTCTGCAATACGCGGCTCCATAACTCGCCCATTCTACTCCTCCTCTTCCATTAAGGCTACAAATAAAGTCACCACGGTGCTGGCTACTTTAAGGCCTACACCTAGCGTAATGAGGAGAATTAATCCCCCTGAATACAACTTGCCGGGTTCGCCCAAGGGAACGCCTGCACCCTTATTCATCAAGAAGGTCGTGCCCCGCAAGACTCCTACTAATCCCATGGCTCCATACCAAAGGGCGCCGAAAGACTCCACCAGGCTCATCATGCGCTCAGAAACCTTTTCCTGGCCGCGTTCAAGGCCAAAGACTAAACTAAAGGCAATGAGGGAAAGTCCAGTGATGATGCCGCCAGAAAAGCTTCCGCCAGGTGAGAGGTGACCATGGAAAATGACGTAGAAACCTAGCATCTGCACAAAGGGAAGCACCAGCGCAACCATGCGCTTTAAGACAAAATCCGTCACTTATGCTCACCCTTTCTGTCGGTTCCTTTTTTTAGCACCAGAAAAACCGCAATAATCGCAGTGAACAAAACTGTCGTTTCGATCAATGTATCGTACGCCCGGTAATCAATAACAATGGCAGCCACCATGTTCAAGGCGCCTGTGTCACTGAGGGCTCCCTCAATATAGCGTTCTGCTACGTAATTTTGGGCTGGTGTATCAGGCGATCCATAAAGGGGCAGTTCTGAAATGGCTAAAAGCACAACCACACCAATACATACCAGCAGAGCGATGGCTATTTTGTTGGACATAGCCTACTCCCCCTTCCGCCCGATTTTACTAATCACAGCAATCATGAGAGTAGTCATGCCGATTCCAGCCGCGGCCTCCGTGATGGCAAGATCAGGTGCACTCATAAGCAACCAGATCAACGCAATAGTCACACTATAGGCTCCTAGGAGGATTGCCGCGTAAAGGAGATCTTTTACATAAGAAACGGCAATAGCGACAACAACCAGGAAACTTAAAAAAACAATGTTCAGTACATCAGCCATGTAGGGGTTCACTGCAAACGACCTCCTTCTATTTTTCCTTGGAACCACGCAGTGTCAGTACAACCCAGTTTCCGCGCAGCAAAGCCACCTTACCCACATAGTGGGATGTAGTGGGATTAATAGTCCAGATGATTCCCAGTACCATCAGAAGTTTGACGCAATTAGCTATGCCGGACACAAGAAACAATAGCCCTAAGACAATGAATCCAAATCCTAGAGTATCGCCAATGGATGCCGCGTGAAGGCGGCAATAGGCATCCGGCATACGCAATAACCCAAAACTGGTTAGGGCAAAGAAAAATATACCGAGGAAAAACAGAATGTAAGGTATACTCATTGCTCATCCTCCCCACCGACAAAATGCACTAACGCAGCCGGCCTGTCCAGTAGTTCCTCCGTTAAAGCATCGGCATCAACTGGTAAAAGCGAACGTAGCAGGGCCAAAAGACCCACAAATCCACACAGCGCCAAAACAAGAGCAACATCAATGTAGCTCATGTTGTTATTAGCGTAAGCCAAGAGTAAAATTATGGCTATGCCCTTAGTACTGATGGCGGATGATGCTACCAGGCGATCGACGGCTGTAGGACCGAGTACAGCTCGAATAAAGTCTAGTAAGGCCAAAAGACCAATAAGAACGATCACGATAGAAGCCACATTCATCTAGCTCTACTCCTTTCCAAACGCTGAATGCATCGAACTAAACGCCCATCCTCCAGACCTTCACGCATACTCTCGGTAAGGCCATGAACCATAAAAACCCCTGTATCAGGGTTCACGTCTATGGTGACGGTGCCGGGGGTGATGGTGATGGCGTTGGCTAAAAGGACTTGTCCCCAGGAGGTCTGTAAATTGGGCCTGAAGGACACAAACCCCGAATCCAACTTAGATCGGCTGGAAAGCAGACTTTTGGTTACCGCAATATTGGCCAAGATAATTTCCCAAAGTAGAATCAGACCATACAGAATCACATCTGGAAGTCTCGCCGTCAATGATTTGCTCGGGAGCAAATCTGAAAGATCCCGCCAAAACCATATCACCACGGCGGATAAGACTAGACCCGTAATAATGTGCTGAGCATCATAGTCTGATGACAGCAATAACCAGAATAGTAATAAAGCAACAAAAAGAACGATTTGGCGTCTACGCACTTCTTCACCCCATATATTACAATGCTAGAATGCCTTTACATGCTTGTTACGTCTATCACTATAGACGTTTGTCAATCGTTTATCAAAATGATTTGATGCTGTTTGCGCCAGTTTAGGTCACGAGCTCGCTCATTATCGATGATTATCGGAAGAACCCTTCCCTTCCCGCCTCTCTGCACCCTCACATGAATGGGATCCTTTACGATTTCTGGCACCATTGAGAACGACAGGAGATCATCCTAAAGAGGCGAAATAGGTTTAGAAGTGCTTTTTCACAGGAGGAATAGTCATGTGCGATACTATGGTTGCTTTAGGAAATTCGACTCGGGATGGGAACGTGATCTTTGCCAAGAACAGCGATCGCCAACCAAACGAACCTCTGCTCATGGTGCGCGTGCCGCGCCAAAGCCATGCCAAGGGGGAGCAGGTAAAATGCACCTACATAACCATCGATCAAGTGGACGAAACCTATGATGTGCTACTTCTAAAGCCTTCCTGGATGTGGGGGGCTGAAATGGGGGCTAATGAATTTGGCCTCAATATCGGCAATGAAGCAGTGTTTACCAAGGTAAAACAGGGTCCTGAGGCCCTTCTGGGTATGGACTTAGTACGCCTTGCTCTAGAACGCTGTAAAACCAGTACAGAGGCACTCCACCTGATTACAGATCTCTTGGCGAAGCATGGCCAAGGTGGAAACTGCGGTTATGAGAAGCAATTCGTCTACCACAACGCATTCTTGATCGCGGACCGTGATTCTGCCTGGGTTCTAGAGACGGCCGGCCCCTATTGGGCTGCAGAAAGAGTGAAAGATGTCCGGGCTATCTCAAATCGCCTGAGCATTGGAAAAGACTTTGATCTCGCCCACCCCGAACTGATTAACTATGCCATCTCAAAGAGGTGGTGTCGATCCGAGGAAGATTTCGACTTCGCACGCCTGTATTCCAATCACCTAATTACAAGGTTCAGCGGATCAGAAAGCAGGCACCAGGCCTGTAGGGCGCGATTACAGACAGAGAAGGGGCAGATCACAGTAGAAACGATGATGGAGATTCTCCGATCCCATGACCAGAAACTCGGCTCTAAGAGCCCCTTTACCCAGCCAGCCCTAGACAGCGTATGCATGCATGGAGGGGGACTCGTTGGGGATCATACCACAGGAAGCTATGTGGCCTCACTCGGTAAACCCCTAGATACCTATTGGCTCACAGGAAGCTCCACACCGTGCATCTCTATCTTCAAGCCTTACTGGATGACGGAGAATCGGTGCCTGTTTAGCGAAGAGCAGGAACAAGAAGCACTGGATTTCTGGATGCTACGGGAAGAATTCCATCGTCTGGTCCTGCAAAACAAGGTGTTCCAACTAGAAGAGCACCTTCAAAAAGGTGCAGAATTAGAAAGGACGACCCTAGCCGAGGTGGCCTCCTTGGGGGCCAAGATCGATCCTAGAAGGCTGAAGGCAATCATGATGAAAGCTTGGCAGGAGGAGCACAAACTCATGCACACCGCAGTTGTGCGTAGCAGACCGAACGCTGGAGAGATCAGGGGCAGTTTGTACTTCAAACGCTACTGGAAAAGGCAGACAGAAAAGCTTGGTTTCGACAGTTCTAGCCGTTCATAGCTTCTGCAAGAGGTGGGACACTTCTTCTTTTGTCATCAGTACTTCGGCAGTCTCGCCCTTATTGCACGGAAGAACAAAAGATATGTTGCCACCCCTATTTTTCTTATCCTTCTGCATACTGTTGATCAAGTTCTTATGCAGAAGTTCGTCCAAGTTCAGACCAACTCCCGTCTCTTGGATCAGGGCCGAAATCTCATTATAGTATGCTGGATCAATCAAACCTAATTCCCGGGCCATGAGAGCTTCAACATACATACCTTTTAAGACTGCTTCCCCATGGGTATAATGCTGGTATTCAGTGGCAATTTCCAAAGCGTGACCTATGGTATGGCCGTAGTTTAGGATTTTCCGAATGCCCTCCTCTTTCTCATCCTCAGCCACTACCTGCGCCTTAATCTCGCAGCAACGTGTGATGACCTTTTTTATGGACTTTTCCTCTAGGCTCAGAATATCCTCAAAGTGCCTGTGGAGGTAGCCCAAGAACGCATAGTCGTAGATTATTCCATACTTGATCACTTCCGCCATACCACTAATTAGGTGTCTCCTGGGCAAGGTGCCTAGGGTCTTTATATCTATGAACACCCCTTGAGGTTGATAGAAGCTTCCTACTAGGTTCTTTCCTTGGGGCAAATTCACTCCTGTTTTCCCCCCCACAGAACTATCTACCTGGGCCAACAAGGTGGTTGGGACTTGTATATAAGAAATACCTCTCATATAAATGGAGGC
>ENA-UOOH01001188-UOOH01001188.1-fermentation-metagenome-genome-assembly--contig:-NODE-1188-length-26152-cov-3.805878_pt1 | contig 26152 bp, 13 predicted proteins | sample MGYA00245778_ERZ724025 | MGnify/ENA primary metagenome ERZ724025 (study PRJEB28704, sample SAMN03018313) | fermentation metagenome | biome: anthropogenic terrestrial biome; feature: soil; material... | reverse complement strand
CACGCTTCCACCCATGCCGCCGGGGTGGTCATCACCGACAAACCGGTGAACGATTATGTTCCCCTATGTACCACCCGGGATGCCACCGTCACCCAATTCACCATGAATACCATCGCTGATTTAGGGTTATTGAAAATTGATTTTCTCGGTCTGCGCTATTTAACCATTTTGCGGGACACCGTGGAGGAAATTCGTAAAGCCCAAACAGACTTTTGCCTGGAACAGATTCCCGATCGGGATGAAAAAACCTTTGCTTCCCTTGCAGCGGGAAACACGGCCGGTTTGTTTCAGTTGGAATCGGGCGGCATGACCAATCTGATTGTCCAGATGAACCCCCATTCGGTGGAAGACATCACCGCTGCCATAGCCCTATACCGGCCGGGTCCCATGGAGTCAATTCCCCGTTATTTAAAAAACCGAAAAGACCCTTGTCACATCCGTTATGTCATCCCAGATTTAGAACCCATCCTTTCGGTGACCAACGGGTGTATCGTCTATCAGGAACAGGTCATGGAAATTTTTTGCAAGTTAGCAGGGTATACCTATGGACGTGCCGATGTGGTCCGCCGTGCCATGAGCAAAAAGAAAATGGTGGAAATGGAAAAGGAACGGGGCATTTTTATCGCCGGTGCCAAAGAAAGAGGCTACGATGAGAAAGCGGCGGAAACGGTTTTTGACGATATGGCGGAGTTTGCCAATTACGCTTTCAATAAATCCCACGCGGCGGCTTATGGCATTTTGGCGTATCAAACCGCCTATTTGAAGTGTCATTATACTGCCGAATATATGGCGGCTTTGCTCACCTCCCAATTGGATGGCGGAAAACTGGCATACTACATTGCCGACTGTCAGAAAAACGGGGTGAAAGTCCTCCCTCCCCATATCAATGAAAGCACCATTCGCTTCACGGTGAACAACCATCAAATTCGTTTTGGATTGCTGGCTGTAAAAAACGTGGGGGAACAATTTCTCCGTTCCATTCTGGCAGAAAGAAACAATCGTCCATTCTCCTCATTTGCGGATTTTTTGGAACGGATGCATACCCGTGACATCAATAAAAAAATGGTGGAAAGCCTCATATGTGCCGGAGCCTTTGACTGTTTTGACATTCCCCGCAATTCCTTGTTGGCGGTGTGTGACAGTGCCCTGGAAACCCTTTCCCGCCTTCATCACCGGATGGTAACAGGGCAAATTGATTTATTCTCCTCCGCAGGTGATGACATGCTCACCATACAATACCCCACCCTGCCTCTCCTGAAAGAGGAAGACAGGCTCCGTATGGAAAAAGAAGTTCTGGGCGTGTATACCACGGGGCATCCTCTGTACGCCTATGCCGAAACAGCCGCCAAACTGGGTATCATTCCCCTGTCTGCCTTGGGGGAGGAAGAACAGGGTGCCATGATGCCGGAAGGACAAACCGTCAAAGTACTCATCATGGTTTCAGGCAGCAAGATCATCAAAACCAGATCCGGAGATACCATGTGCTTCTTGACCATGGAGGATTTGTCGGGAGAATGCGAGGGCGTCCTTTTTCCTAAAGTATGGGAAAAATATGCCCCTATGCTTGCGCCCGGCAGCGTTGTGGCGGTTACGGGGGATGTTTCCCATAAGGATGACAAGATCGCTTTATTGGTAAAAACCGTACATGTACCCAATCATGCTTCCGCCCCATTGCCCGCAATGGGGATGAACGTACAGGTGAAATCTTCCGTTCATGAGAAAAAACAAAAAATCTACTTGCGTTTATCTTCTAAGAATGATAAAATAGTTCAGCGGCTTCTTGCTTTATTGGCGATTTTTGATGGAAACTGCCCCGTAGTTTTATTTTTTGATGACAGTAAGGAATATGTCATGGCAGAAGGATATGCCGTCGAACCGACTCCCCGCCTTATCAGCCATCTGACCGATTTACTGGGAGAAACCAATGTGATTGTAAAATCGGTATGAAAGGATTGCAACCTATGAAAGGTACATCTCGAAACAAGAACGAAAGAAAGAAAGAAACGCTTTCGTCCACTTGGGCTATCACCAAAAGAATACTGAAAACCTTGGGCATGTATATGCTGAAGGTATTTACCTATTCCATGAATGTGTTATTGACCGTGATGCTGATTGGCATTGTGGCAGGTTCTATCATGGCTGCCGCCCTGGCTATTTACTGTAATGAGAATATTGACGCATACTTTGAAATTCAGGATTTGCAGCTTGATTTGGACGAAACCACCACATTGTATTATCAAAACGATGCAGGCGAATGGATTGAACTGGAAGAAGACAGACTTTACGGGGAGGAAAACCGTTTGTGGATTTCCTATGATCGCATCCCCTCCAATTTGTATCAAGCCTTCGTTGCCATCGAAGACAAGCGGTTCTTTACGCACAGCGGCGTGGATTTCCGGAGAACCCTGGGTGCCTTCCTCGGCTTTGCCGCCGGCACCACTTCCTACGGCGGTTCCACCATTACACAGCAGTTGATTAAAAACATCACCCACGAGGATGATACGACCATCCAAAGAAAAATGCAAGAAATTCTCAGAGCCCTTGACTTTGAAACACGGAAAACCAAAGAAGAAATTCTGGAAATGTATTTAAATACCATTTATCTTTCCCAGGGTTGTTACGGTGTTCAAACCGCGTCGGCGAAATATTTCAACAAAGATGTATCGGAACTGTCTTTGGTTGAATGTGCCGCCATTGCCGCCATTCCCCAGTACCCCACCCGTTGGGATCCCATTCAGAATCCCGCGGGGAACAAAGAGCGTAGAGATGTCATTTTGAAAGAAATGTTCACCCAGGGAATCATAACCAAAGAAGATTATGAAGAAGCCAAAAACACCGAGCTGGTTCTTGCCACCGAAGGACAAGAGCAGACCACCTCCACCGTTCACAGCTATTATATCGACACCGTCATCAGCGACGTTTTGAAAGACTTGCAAAAGGAATTGGGATACACCGAAACCATGGCATACCGTATGCTCTATTCGGGTGGTTTGAAAATCTATACCTGCCTAAAACCCAACGTGCAGAATGCTTTGGAAGATGTTTATGAATCGGCTTTGGAAACCATCTATGCCGCCGAAAAGAAAAAAATCCCCGACGCCGGCGTTGCGCCCCAGTCGGCGATCTCAGTTGTGGATAACTCCACCGGATATCTGGTTGGCGTGGTAGGCGGCATCGGCAAAAAGGAAACCGCCCGGGGCTTGAATCGAGCCACCCAATCGACAAGACAGCCCGGTTCTTCCATCAAACCTATCTCGATTTATTCCATTGCATTGGAAAAAGGGGTCATTTCTTTTGGCAGTTCAGTGGATGACACGCCGGCATTGTACAAGAACGGAAGCCCTTATCCCAGAAACTCAAACACCACCGGTACCTTCTCGGGACGAAACACCGTTGTACAAGCGGTCAAGAGTTCCTTTAACACCATTCCCATGAAACTGCTGATTGAAATGACGCCGGAATATATATATGAGTTCATGACCACCAAATACCATTTCTCCACCCTGGTTTATAACGAAGTCACCCCTACCGGCAGAGTTGTGAGCGACTTGGGACTATCTTCCCTTTCTTTGGGCGGTCTGACCTATGGTGTGACCACCCGGGAAATGACCCAGGCTTACGCCACCTTCCCCAACAACGGTACCTTCCGGGAAGCCATCAGTTATCAGTATATCGAAACCAAAGACGGCGAGATTCTAATTTCCAACATGCCGGAAACCGAACAGATTTTGTCTGAAGAAACCGCTTTTTCCATGAATGAACTGCTCAAAGGCGTTGTTTCGGGCGGCACGGGTTCAAAAGCTTCTCCCACCCTAAAAAAAGAAATGAACAACCAGATGGCAGGCAAAACCGGTACCACCAATGACAGCAAAGACCTGTATTTCTCCGGTTATACCCCCTATTACACCGCAGCCGTTTGGTTTGGTTACGACAAGCCGAAATCTTTGGGTAGATTCTCCACCAGTCCTGCTTTGACTTTGTGGTCAAAATGCATGGACGCCATTCATCAGCCCATCATTGATTCCACCGCAAAAAAAGATCGGCTCACTTTTGCTTCGATGAGCAATATGGTAAAATGCAAGATTTGCAAGGTATCAGGCTTGAAAGCCACCGCGGCATGCGAACTGGATCCGAGAGGTTCTCAAGTAACGCAATCTTATTTTATGGTATCCAAACAACCCAAAACCGAATGTAATATGCATGTCCAGGTCAAATGGTGTACCGTATCCAAATCGGTGGCAGGACCCGATTGTCCCGAAGAAACCTGCAAAGTCATTTCTTTGGTGAAACTGAACGTCACCGACCGCTATTTTGAAACCAATATCAAGGTGAATGACGCGCAGTATATCTACATGACTGTACCGGAAAACTATGTATATCCCACCGACACCACCAAAGCCTTCTTTATCAATTTGTATCCATCCAACCGCTATCCGGGATATTCCATCAATACCACCCGCCCTGTTAACAGTTTTTGTGTAGAGCATAACCAATCCCTCACGGCAGACAACGGAAGTTATAAGCGGCCGACAGATGTGAAGGACAACAAAAATGCACCATCCCAAACAACCGCCGGGGGTTAATGCCCACGAAACCTTTATGTTAAAAGCCATTGCGGAAGCAAAAAAAGCAGCAGCCAAGGGGGAAGTTCCCGTGGGTGCCGTGGTTGTACATGAAGGCAAGATCATAGCCAGAGCCCACAACGGACGGGAAAACAAAAAGAACGCGTTGCGTCATGCGGAACTGGATGCCATTGACAAGGCATGCAAAAAACTGGGTGGCTGGCGGCTGTTCAACTGTGATTTATATGTAACCTTAGAGCCCTGTCCCATGTGCGCGGGTGCCATACTCAACGCCCGTATCCGTCACCTGGTCTTCGGAGCCAAGGATCCCAAAGCAGGCGCCATGGGAAGCGTTTTCAATTTAAATGATTTTCCTTTGAATCATAAGGCAATGATTACCGCCGGTGTGTTAGAAATAGAATGCGGACAAATTATCACGACTTTTTTCCAATCCCTCCGGTTAAAGAAAGATACACTATAGTTTTTGTGGCTTTTTACCAAAAACACCCCTTTTAATTTTGAGGGGTGTTTTTGAATTAATCTTGAAACTTATAAGAATTTAACCTATAATGTATTTAACAACCTATGAAAGGGTGCAAGTTTATGAAAAAAATTACTGTGCGGTTATTAGCACTGGTACTCTCTTGTGTCTGTTCGATGTCCCTGTTACCCGCCGGCATGCTTGTAGGCAGTGCGGCAGTGAAAACACCCATAAAAACCAAGGGGACGATCTATACCGAAAAGGAAATTGCAACATGCCGGACCAATGTGAAAAAATACAACTGGGCATCTGCCACCAAAAATTCATACTGCGCCTCCGCGGACAAGATGATTGCCAACGGCATTGACTTTTATTATCTGCTCATGTCTTCCAACGAAGTATGGCGTTCTTATTACGTTAGTGAAACCAACGGCTGTCCCAACTGCGGCTTGGATGTATATGACTACGGCAATAAATACAACATCGACTTTGTCAATAAACCCTTCAAAATCACCTGCCCTGCTTGCAGTATGGTATTCCCCACCAATGATTTTGAAAGTTACTATAAGAGCGGCTTGGATGAACACTATGTCTTCAATTCCCAAAAAGCCAACAAACAGTACCTGAAAAACGTTTCCTATCCCGAGAAGGGTGAATATTGGGGTGTGGACGACGGTACCGGTGTGGTCATCGGCGGCACCCGCTATACCGTCATTGGCTGGTATACCAACCAGGCATGGAGCCATATTTATGGCGTACTGAACACGCTCAAATTTGCCTATCTCTATTCCGGCGAACAAAAGTATGCCACCTTTGGTATCGCCATTCTCTCCCGTATTGCTGATTTATATCCTACCATGGATCCCTATTATGAAAAGCTGTACAAAGAATTTGTGGCTTCCAACGGCGGAAATGCCGGATACGGCAAAATAAAAGGCAGAATTGACGAAGCGGTCTACTTTGGCCTTTTCGCCGATGCCTACGACGCCTTTTTCTATGGATTCAATGAAATGGCTGAAAAAACATCCCAAGAAGTATATTCTTTTCTGCAAAAACGCTCTCCTTTTATCATCAAAACCACGGATGATATTAAAATAAATATTGAACAAAATTTGATTCTGCAATGTTATCCCAATATTCTCCTCCGCAATATATGTGGCAACATGGGATATCAACAGTCATCTCTGGCGGCGTGTGCCGTTTGTATGGACGACCCGCAATATACCATCCCTTGGCTGGATTTTATTTTCCAGACAGGCAATGGAGCCGATACCGGCGGAAACATGAATAATTTGCTGATTTCAGCCATTGACCGGGACGGATTTGGAAATGAAGCAGCCCCTCACTACAATTCGGGTTGGCTTAGCAAGTTCATTGAATTGGCACAATACCTGAAAGGATACTCCATTGTAGACGATATTTCCAAACAGAAAATCAGCTACGATTTGTACCAGAATCCTAAATTCAAGAAGATGTTTTTATCCATGCTGCATTTGTTGATCTCCGATACATTCACACCCCAAATCGGAGACACCGAACAGACTGGAAACCCCAAGGTTTTTGCCAATACCGGTTTATTGTTGGGCGCGTATATCAATTACAAAGACCCCATCTATGCCCAGGCGGTCTACTACTTATGCGGAGGAAATATCACCTCCCTGCGTGGTGACATTTTCGATGAGAATCCCGAAGCAATTGCAGCGCAAATCCAAGCCGTCATCGATCAATACGGTGAGCTGGAACCAAATTCGAATAACCTGACCGGATTCGGATTTGCCATTCTGCGCAACCGCTTTACATCTACCTCGGTTGTGTATGAATCTGTCAACAACGCAACCTATGCCCTGTCCGAATTGAAATACATCTCTTCAGATCAGCTCGCTCTGACTCCTGCTCTTGCGGTTTTCAAACCGGTAGCCAAAGGAGATTCCATTACCATCGGCTTTGACTGGAAAAACGCGTCCAATACGTATGAATTGATTCTCCGTTCGAACGGCAATTCCACGGGCACTTTCCATGTTTATTTGGACGGAAAGCTCCTGCAGACGGATGTAGATGCGAAAGACCAATCCAATATTTATTTCAGTAAAACCTGCCCGTTGTCAATGGGTATGCATCTTTTGACCCTGGAAGCCGCCGAAACGGTGGGTACGCTGGAACTGGCGGAGTTGATGTTCAATCTCCAGTCTACCGAGACCCCAGTCGCCTTCAGTAAATCCACCGAAACCACCGCCGCGGTCTATTACGGCAGAAACAGCGGACACGGTCATAAAGACACGCTAAACCTATTTTTATACGCATATAATGTGGACTTGGCTCCCGATTTGGGTACCCCCGAATACAAAAATGCTTCCGACCCACACAACCATCAATTTGTTGACAAAACCATCAGCCACAATACAGTAATTGTGGATGAATTCCCCCAGGAAAACTCGATTGTGGCCACCTCTACCCATTTTGATGACAGCGATTATGTCAAAGTGGTGGATGTGAATGCCACCCAAGTATATCCCCAGTGCAGTGTATACGGAAGAACCGTGGCAACCATCCAATTGAACGCCACCGATACATATGTCGTAGACTTTTTCCGGGTTAAAGGCGGAAAAAGCCACATTTATAACTTCCATTCAGCAGAAAACAACGGTGTTGTCACCAGCGGATTGAATCTGGTCAAACAAGTGAATGATGCCGGCGAATATGTAGGTTCTTATGCCGGAAAAGACATTACTTGGGGAAACGTCAACGCCAATGGTGAATCTCTGAATACTTCCCGCGGTTTCCAGTGGCTGAAAAACATACAAAAAGATACTTCTCCCGCATCCGTCTTTTCCTTTGACTGGACCATCAAAGACACATACGCAACCAGTAAGAACCACGTGGGAGACATTCATCTGAAAATGACCATGCTGGGAACCTACGACGAAGTAGCTCTGACGGTGGGGATCCCCCCCAGAAACAAAGTCGGCAACCCCAAAGCACTGGATTATGTACTGGTAAAAAGAGAAAGCAACAGCAGCAATCTAGAATCTGTCTTTGTATCTGTTTTGGAACCTTATGATGACAATACCGGCTCCGCCATTGTTTCTATCGAAGAAGTCGGTGTCACAAAAAACGGTACTGCCGTAACTTCCATGGAAATCAAAGCGGTCAAGATCACCACCACAACCGGCAGAGTAGACTATGTGGTTTCCTCCTATGATAATAAAACCCTGTATAACATCGACGGAAAATTTGATTTTTGCGGATTTTTCGGTGTTTATACCCTGATCGGCAAACAAATCATTACCTATCTGCATGATGGCTCGGTCATCGGAACCAACACAGCCACCGCCAGCTACTCCGGCAAAGTCGTTGACTTTACCAAAGAACTGAGCTTTGACAATACCATCAAAGTTCAAATTGATGGGAATGTGCATGTAGATGATTTAGCGGGCAGATACTTTTACGGCGACAGCAAATTCTTCTCCAATCCCTCCTACCGCATCGAATCCGCCAAGAAAAACAGCGATGGTACCTATACCCTGAACATCGGTGATGTTTCGCTGATTTCGGCATACAAGAATCCCTATGACACCAAAGGCGGCTATCAGTACAATATCCTCGAAGACATATCCTTCACCATTCCGTTGTCCGCAACCGGCGGCAATGTGGGCAAAATCACGTCTTCCGTAAAAAAATCCAATGTGACATCGGTAATCTTGAGCCATGATATCAAAAAAGGTGCCAAGGCAGGCGATTTTGTAGGCTATCTGTACATGGTTGACAGCCAATTCTCCGCAGGCAACACCTTCCCCACCCATACCATCGTCATAGATGAGACATACGGTGACTGGTCTTACTTCAAAGTGAAGGATAACAAATTGTACATGGCAAAAGATTCGGATCAAACCACCTATACCCTCCGTCTGTTGGTATCATCTTCCACCGATGAAGAAGGGGTATATTACAAAGCTGACCTGTTTATCCGTCAAACCTCCAAAGAACAGCTGTACTATACCTTTGTGCCCGATCCGACCAAACTGGTTCCATTCACTGATTTGGCGGGCTCTGAAATCGGCGATGACCATCATAATCAAGGCGGCATGTCACCTTGGATATGGATAAGCATCGGCGGCGGCATATTGATCATCGGCGCAGTGGCTTCCCTTATTATCTTTAAAAAGAAAAAGAAATAAATTGATACAAAAAACGAAGCCTTCGCTTCGTTTTTTGTATCCGTGATCATTTCCTTGATACCGATTCCGTCATGTTCATTCGGAAAACTGTATATAGTAACGAAATTGTGAAAATCTATTTGACAGTAATTGTTAAATCTGATATAATATTTTCATTATCAAAAAGGAAAAGTGGATCATGAAACAAATTTTATCTTTGTGTTTAGCTTTCATTTGCATGCTGTCTATCGTCCCCGTTAGCACAGTGGGCATCTTTGTTTCGGCGGATTCTACCCCCATCAAAACCCGCGGCACCATATATACCCGGGAAATGATTGCAAATGCCAGAGAAAACATTGAAATATATTCCTGGGCAAAAAGAGCTGCCGAAAGAATCACAGCCTCGGCAGACAAATGGCTTGAACGCGGTTACGACTTGGTGTTGGAGCTGATGCCCTCCAATCAAATTTGGCGTTCCGGATTGGTGAACTCTCTGGACGGCTGCCCCCACTGCGGCATGGAAAACTATAACAAGGGAAACAATTACAATTGGTCTTATGACAATCCTTGGAAAATCATCTGCCCCACCTGTGAAATGATATTCCCCTCCAACGATTTTGAGGCGTATTATAAGAGCGGCTTAGATAAAAAGGGTAATTTTATACGTAAAAACGCTGATCATTCTTTGCTGGTAAACACGCTGTATCCGGAAAAAGGGAAAAACTGGTGTGTAGACGACGGTACCGGGATGTACAACGAGAAGGGGCAATGCTTTGCCGCTATCGGATACTGCGCTCGTTCTTTGTGGGCACAGGCTCTCAGTTATATGAACACCGTTTCTTTGGCTTACCTGTATACCGGAGAACAGAAGTATGCGGATTTCGTCATGGTCGTTCTGGACAGATTGGCGGATCTCTACCCCGGTATGACAACCGACTATGAAACCATCAAACCCGCTTTCGTTTCCTCCAACGGCGGTTCTGCCGGCCAAGGGAAGATTTTAGGCAGAATCGAAGAAGCCAGTTTGATTGTTTTTTCCACTGCATATGACGCTATTTTCTATGCCTTTCCCACCATTTCCCAAGATACATTGCAGTATATCAACAAACGCTCCAACGGAACCAAAAAAACCTATCAGGATATCATGGTAAACATAGAGCAAGGTCTGATTTTTCAAATTTACCCCAATATCCTTTCCAGAAACATTGGCGGCAACATGGGGATGCATCAGCGGGTGCTAACCTTAGCTGCCAAGTGTATTGACGCGGAAAAATATACCAAGCCCTGGCTTGATTTTGTGTTCCGGTATGGAAACGGCACCACCACCGGCGGCAACATGAACAATCTGCTCATCGAATCCATTGACCGTGACGGGATGGGAAACGAAGCCGCCCCCGACTACAACTCCGGGTGGTTATCCAACTTTATCGGTCTTGCCGAGGCATTGCACGGCTATACCATCAAAGATACCAATATCTCCTATGATATGTTCAACAATCCCAAGTTCAAGAAAATGTTTCTTTGCATGTACAATCTGGTCATTTCGGATATTTTCACACCTAAAATCGGCGACACCTCTCAAACCGGCGATGCCATTGTATTGGCAAAGCCTGATTTACTTCTCACTGCCTATGAAGTGTATGGCGATTATGTCTACGCGCAGGCCATTTACGATTTGATGGAAGGCAAAGTATCTTCTATCAACTCAGGTATATTTACCAAAAACCCCGAAGCCATTCAAGGTAAAATTCTGGCGGACATTGAATACTACGGTGAATATCAACCCAAATCTCTTACATTGTCCGGATATGGTTTCTCTGTTATAAAAAACAGAACTACCTTCAACAGCGTTGCTACACAGCCTTTGGAAAACAACTCCCTGTCGGCGAAAAATCTGACCTTTTCCACCGAAGCTTTCCTGACTTTGAGTGATACCGAAGCCAAGTTTTCTTCCGCCAAAAAAGGCGATGTGCTTCACATTGGTTTTTCCTGGCAGTATGTCAAACAGACCTATGAAATTATTCTCAACACCGCCGGAAACGGCAGCGGCAAAGTCAACGTATATATAGACGGTAAATTGCTGCAGAGTGATGTCTCGATAGAAAATATAAGCAACCTCTTCTTTACCAAAACGATTTCATTGACCACCGGTTATCATATGATTACCCTTGAAACGTTATCAAAGGAAACCTCCCTTTCTTTGCAAGGAATTTTATTCACCATGCAAAGCAGTGGGGAAAGAAGCAGCAGCGTTTCCAAAACGGTAGAAACCACCGCCGCGCTTTATTACGGCATCAACCACGGTCATGGTCACAAAGACTCCCTGAACCTGTTCCTCTATGCTTTTAACGTTGACTTGTCCCCTGATATGGGTAACCCCGAATTCAAAAACGCTTCCAACCCCCACCGTTATCAGGTGGTAATGACCACCCTTTCTCACAACACGGTCGTTGTAGATGAATATTCGCAAAACGTCAGTATCGATGTGGGTACCACCCGTCACTTTACAGACGGCGAATATGTACAGTTGATCGATGGGGATGCAACGGATGCCTATGCCCAGTGTTCCTTATATGCCCGCACCGTTGCAACCGTGAAAATCTCCGAAAGTGATGCCTATATTCTCGACTTCTTCCGGGTCAAAGGCGGTTCACAGCACAAATATTCCTTCCATGTAACTCAAACCAAAGACGTCCGGGCGGAAGGGCTGAATCTGGTGAAACAAGTGGACGGCAACGGAAAATTTGTAGGCAGTTATGCCGGTGAACATGTCGAATTCGGTACAATCAGCTATGGCAGCGAATCTCTGAAAAACTCCCGCGGCTACCAGTGGTACAACCATGTGGAACGGGACAGTAACCCATCTGCTTGCTTCTCCTTTGACTGGACCATCGATGATATTTACAAGTATTCCACCAACGTGAATGAAGACATTCACCTGAAAATGACCATGTTGGGTGACTATGACGAAGTGGCACTCACCGATGGTGTTCCTCCCCGGAACAAAGTGGGCAACCCCACTTCCATGGACTATGTGTTCATCACCAACGCAGGAAGAAATTTGGAAAGCGCCTTTGTTTCGGTGTTCGAACCATATGATTCCGCCAACGGCTCAGCCATTCAATCCATAGAAGAAGTGGAAATCACCCAAGACGGCAAAGCGGTTCATTCTTATTTGATCAAAGCCGTAAAAGTGACGTTGAACAACGGCAGAATCGACTATATCGTTTGCTCTTATGATACAAAATCCATCTACCGTATTGGCGATTTGTTTGATTTTTGCGGTTATTTCGGTGTTTATACCGTTTCCGGCGAAAAAACCATGACCTGGCTCCATGATGCGACCCTGTTGGGAGAAATGAAAACCAGCACGGCGTTGACAGGCAAAATCCATTCCTTCACCAAAGATCTGGCGCTGGAAAACAGCATCCTTGTTTCCTTTGACCAAACCGGTATTTCAGCCGATTCCTTGGCAGGTTTGTATCTCAAAGGTGATCCCAACGCTTCCAAGAACCCCTTCTATGAAATTCTTTCGGCGGCAAAAAACAAAGACGGTACCTATACCCTGAACATTGGCGATATTTCCTTGATTTCCGGATACGAAAATTCTGCCAATCCTGCCCAAGGCTATCTGTATCAGGTCTATGAAAATCAGAAGTTCTCCATCGCCCGTACCGAAATGGCGGGTGACATCAATGCCTTGAAACTCACGCAGCCCGTCTCTACCATAACCGCAGTCACCTTGTCTCATGAAATTCAAAAAGGGGCGAAAAAAGGCGACTTTGTCGGCTATTTATTCGCCGTAGACAGCGCCGTGACCGATTTAAAATCCCTGCCTGCATATACCTTTCTCTTGGATGAAACCTCACCCGATGCTTCCTATTTCAGCATCGAAGGCAACAAACTGATGATGAACAAGGATTCCGACCAATCCACTTATACCATCACCCTATTCGCTCAATCCGGCAACGAAAAAGGATATTTTGCACAAAAACTCCTCATTCGCCAAACTTCCAAAGATCAGTACTATTATACCTTTGATCCTTCTCTGCTGGTATTGACACAAAGCAGCATCGGCAATAACGGTGATGGCAAAGACAAACAAAAGGACGATCCCTCAGGCGCTTCTCCCCTTCTCTACGTTTGCATCGTCGGCGGCGTCCTCCTGATCATCGGCTGCATCGTTGTGTTCATTTTGAAAAAAGAAAAAGACAACATAACGTAAACAGGACTTTTTAGCTCTGTTGATATTTCCATGCACCCATATATCAAAAAACATTGCGCATATAATACCATTTGTTTGCCTTGCCAAAAAATAAAAATATTATATACTATTATAATATAAATGAAAGGATTGACTACTATGAAACGCATTTTTACCCGTTGTCTCTCTATGCTGCTGTTTTTTTTGCAATTGGGATTACTCTTTGCTCCCCCTATGCAGCTTTCCGTGTTTGCAGTTGGCGGAAACCCTGTGAAAACAAGATCTACCATTTACACCGCTGAAATGATCAAAAACGCCCGTGAAAATATTAAAAAATATGATTGGGCAAAAAAAGAAGCAAACCGTGTCAAAACCAATGCGGACAACTATTTGTCTCAGGGATTGACTTGGCTGTGAGAACTGATTCCTTCCCAGAATATTTATCGTTCTTATGGGGTCAATCAAAAGGAAGGTTGTTTGAACTGCGGACATGATATCGACAATTTCGGCAACTATCCCTACAAAGCAGATGTCATCAATAAACCCTGGAAACTAACCTGCCCGGCATGCGACATGTCGTTTCCCACCAATGATTTTGCCTCCTACTACAAGAGCGGCCTGGATGCCAATGGGAAGTTTCAGTCCAAACTGGCAAACAAGTCCTATTTGGTCAACACCTTATATCCCGAAAAAGGTAAAAACTGGGGTGTAGACGACGGATACGGCTACATAGATCAATCAGGCAAAAAATACACATTCATCGCCTACTATGCCCATTGGTCCCTCTGGCACGGCGGTATCATCCGCAATGCGCTCAATGCCTTTACCAATGCCTATATGTATACCGGTGAGCAGAAATATGCCGACGCCGGCATCGTCATGCTGGACAGAATTGCGGATTTATATCCCGAAATGAACACATTGGATATGACCGTATCCAACGGTTTCCAACATTCCAACGGCGGCGTGCAGGGCAAAGGAAAAATCGTGGGCTCTATTTGGGAAACCAATATGGTTGACCACTTTATCTCTGCCTATGATGCTTTGTATCCCGGTTTTGCAACCTTGGGAGAAGAAGCCATGAACCTCTTGAAAACCAAATCGAAGGGCAGCAAAACCAAGCCCGATGATTTGCGGTTAAACATCGAAATCGGCATTCTTCATCAAACCTATTTCAGCGTGCTGAACGGTGATATCAAAGGAAACTCCGGTATGCATCAGAGTACCCTTACCCGGGCAGCCGTGGTTTTGGACGACCCCAAAGTTACGCCCAAATGGCTTGATTTTGTATTCCAGCCGGGTGACGGCTACAGCACCGGCGGTAACGTGAACATCCTTTTCGTGGATGTGATAGACCGAGACGGCTTTGGAACGGAAGCGTCCCCCGGTTACAACTCCCTGTGGCTGAATGAATACCTGAATATGGCAGACATATTGGACGGCTATGTGGTGAAGGATACCGATCTTTCTTACGATATGTATACCAATCCAAAATTTGTGAAAATGTTCTCCTCCTTGTTCCAATTGATTGTATCAGACTCTCAGACCCCTGCCATCGGGGATACGGGGCAAACCGGGTATGCTTCCATCGTAGCCAAGGAAAATTATTTGCTGATTGCCTATCTGGCTACCAACGACCCTTTCTTTGCCCAAGCCGTGTATTATCTCCATAAGGGCGATGTGAGCAAATTGCGCTTATCCATTTTTGATAAAAATCCCGAAGGCATTCAAGATAGAATTTTGAACGTGATCAAGGACCACGGCGAATACAAAGCAACCGGTGTCAACCTCACCGGCTACGGATACGCCTGTTTGAAACAGAACATGATCACTTCCATTTTGGATTCCCCCGTTACCTACCCCGCCGTCGTTTCTCTGGAAGTCAAAGATTTAGAATTCCCCGGCATTTACGGCGGCAGCATGACTGTTTCCAACGGGATTGCTTCTTTTTCCCCCAAAAAAGCAGGGGATGCGTTCCTTGCCGGCTTTTATCTGGACAACGATGACGGGGACTATGAAGTGGTATTTGGCTGCCCCGAAAACAATTCCAACGGTAGCTACAACGTATATATCGACGGAAAAATGCTGCAGAGCAAAGTGGATTTTTCGGCTAAGGCGGTATATTTCTACAAAACCGCTCCCTTGACCAAAGGATATCATTACCTTTCTCTGGAAGCTACGTCGGAATCCGAGTTGCAGTTCACCACCATTTTATTGAATAAGAACTCACAGAGCACCGGCATTTCCTCCGCCAAAAATCCCGAATTTTCTTTTGCCGTGTATTATGGCAGGAATACGGGGCACGGTCACAGGGACACCCTCAATCTCCATTTGTTCGCCTTCAATATTTCATTGGCACCCGATCTTGGGTACCCCGAGTACGCCGACAGCGTGGACATGCATCGCCGTTGGGTATCCACTACCATCTCTCATAACACGGTGATAGTCAATGATACGGAACAATTGAAAAGCGTGATTGGAAAAACCGAACATTATGACAAGAACGCATATGTACAATTGTCTGACATTTCCGCCAATGTGTATGACGAAACCTCCGAATACCGCAGAACCACGGCAATGATTACAGCCAATGACTCTCTTGCCTATTATGTGGACTTTTTCCGTGTCACAGGAGGCAGCAGTCATATTTACTCCTTCCATGGCGGCGAAGCCGAAAGCGTGGAAACCGAAGGCCTGAACCTGAAAAAACAAGCCGATGAAAGCGGAAATTACATCGGTACCTATGAAAGCCCGTATCTGGATTGGGGGACGGTCACCGACAGCCGTATGGCTTGGTTTAAAAACGTAGATCGGGATGCCGACCCCGGCAACACGTTCAAAGTGGTATGGAACCTGGTGGATACATACGACATGTCCAAGGGCATTTCTGAAAAACATGGATTGAAGATGGAAATGACCATGTTCGGTGATTTTACTGAAGTGGCGTTGGCAGACGGAATTCCTCCCCGAAATAAAGTCAATAACCCCTCCTCGGTTCGTTATATGATGGCGAAAAAAACCGGCAGAAACCTATCTTCTCTGTTCACATCGGTGATTCAAGCCTATTCCGATCAAATCATTGTAGTGGACAGCGAACCAGTCAAAGTCACCACAGAAAACGGAAAAAATGCAGATGCGCATAAAGTGGCGGCTTTGAAAGTCACATTATCCACAGGCCGTGTTGACTATATCATCAATTCCACGGATAATTCGACCACCTATACCGTGGACGGTTTGTTTGATTTTTGCGGTTTCTTCGGGGTATACAGCGTGTTGGGTGACAAAGTCATGACCTATGCCCACGATGCGACCCTCATCGGGAAAAACACCGTGCAAAACAGAGTAAACGGCACCATTGTATCCCTTACTAAAAAATTACAGTTGGAAAACACCATCGTTATCAAACCTGCAAACGATGTGGATGTAAGCCAATTGACACATAAAATCCTCAGCGGCAATTCACTGAACGGTCAAAACCCCGTCTATGAAATCATTTCTGCCAAAAAATTGGAGGATGGGAATATTGAATTGAACATCGGTTCGGTGAGCTTGATCAACAGCTACGCCAGTGCCACCGATACCAAAAATTATGTATACAACCTCAAAGAAGGCGATACCTGCTATATCCCCTTGACCTTAGTCGCGGGAAAAAGCGATGCATTCTTCTTTCCTTTGTATACCTCCATCAATGCCATCATCCTGTCCCATGATATATCCCGCAATGCCAAAAAAGACAGTCTGGTGGGATTCCTCTATGCGGTGGATACCCAACGAACCTCCGCGTTCGACGAGATTGCATATACTTTTTCGCTGGATGAATCTTTCGGGGACGGTTCTCTCTTTGAAATCCGAAACGGCAATGAACTGTATTTGGTGAAAGATTTGCCTGATAGCACCACCTATCTCCTCCGTCTCACGGCGCAATCCCCCGAAGATACCATAGCTTATACGGAAGAAAAATCCATACATCGTATGGGCAGATCGGAATCGGAAACCCACAGCATCTACTCCTTCCGGCTCAAACCCAACGGCATCGTACCCGTTCAGGATTCTGTCAATCCCCCACAGGAAGAGAAAGACAATTTCAATCCGCTCTGGTATTTCATCCTTGCCAGTGGGGTGGTTCTGATCATCGCGGGAGCAGCGGTTTTCTGGATCATCAAAAAGAAGAAAAAAGCATAAATTGAAAAAAGCGTGAAGAAATTCACGCTTTTTTTGTTATTTCATTGACTTTTTTTTGCCATACGGGGTATAATGAGTCGACATTTTTTTAAAAGGAGAGGCATGATGATGATACAACCCCTGAAAAAAAGGGCAACCATATACACCGATGACAGGATAGAAGCTGCCCGTAAGAATGTTCAAACATTCGAGTGGGCAAAAGAAATTTTACATAAGACCCTAAAACGAGCAGACGCCTTCATGGAAACTTCCGTAGAGGAATATCGTCTGCGCCTTTCAAGTCATGACCTTTGGCGGACCTATATGGTTTCGGAGAACTACGGCTGCCCCCATTGCGGCACGGCGGGAATCGCTTCAAAAGGAATTCATCTTTTCAGTGCATCCCATCATCCGGACAAACCCTGGCAATCCTCTTGCGCCCACTGCCACATGACTTTCCCTACCCATGATTTTGAAGCGTATTATAAAAGCGGCCTGGACGAACATGGATTTTTCATCTATGAAAAAGCAGATCGGTCTTTGCTGATAAACACCCGCTATCCCGAATGGGGGGAACAATGGGGCGTGGATGACGGACACGGCTATATAGACGATGAAGGAAAAACGTATAATTTTGTTGGTTATTTTACATTGGCAAACTGGCGGAACATAGTATGGGACAGACTGAAAGCAATTTCCAAGGCATATTTGCTCACCGGTGATCAGAAATATGCCGATGTGGGCATTCTTTTGCTGGATCGGATTGCCGATGTTTATCCGGGCATGAACCATCTGTATCAGTTGGACAGAAAAGACTATGTCACTTCTAACGGCGGCAGCACGGGCGAAGGAAAAATTGCCGGTAGAATCGAAGACTGCTACTTTGCCCTCTGCTTCCCTCAATATTATGACGCGTTTTTCCATGGTTTTGCCACTCTCTCCCCGGAAGCCATACAAAACATTGCCCGGTATTCCCATGGCAAGAGAACCATGCCCGAGCAAATCATGGTTCATATTGAGAACAATATACTCAAAGAAATTTATCAAAGCATTCGGGAGCGCAACGTGGGCGGCAACATGGGTATGCAGCAATCTGCACTGACGGCAGCGGCGATCTGTATCGATCATCCGGATTTTACCCCTCGATGGCTGGAGTATGTCTTTCAAGACGGGGATGGATTCAAAACAGGCGGCAATCTAGATCGACTCCTCTGCGATACCATTGACAGAGACGGTATGGGAAACGAGGCCGCTCCCGCCTACAATGCCGAATGGACCCAAAAATTCGCAACCATAGCAGACCTTCTCCAAGGATACACCCTGGAGGGAAAAGATACGGGATATTCCTTATATAATCACCCCAAGTTCCGCAAAATGTTCCTGGGGGAAACCGAGCTGCGGATCACCCGGAATATTCTACCTACTATCGGCGATACGGGGTCTACGGGAAGACCCTATCCGCAGACCTCGGCCATCCAGAATCTTTGGAAAGCCTATCAAGTTTACAAAGAACCCAAATTCGCAGCCGCTTTGATGTATTTGCTTCATCATAATCCCGATGAATTGGAGTATGATATATTCACCTCCGATCCGGAAACGTGCCGGAATCAGCTTCTTGCCGATGCCAAAGCCTATGGGGCATATCATCCCCATCCGGTGAACCTGACAGGATACGGTTACGCCTCTTTGAAAAGACATCATCCGAATTTACCCGACAGTGCCGCATTGGTTTTCTATGGCAGAAATGCGGGGCATGGCCATTTGGACAATTTAAATCTGATGCTGTATGCTTACAATATGGATTTTTCTCCCGATATGGGCAATCCCGAAATCAAAAACGCCACCAATCCTCACCGTTATCAAATGTGCCAGAATACCATTTCCCACAATACGGTGATTGTCAACGAAGGGTACCAGAACCAAACTGTCATCGTGGGCGATTGTCTCCACCATGATGACAGCGATTTTGTGAAACTCACCGATGTGGAAAGCAAACCCTATCAGGATGTTGCATGTTACCGCCGCACGGTGGCGAATGTCAAGGTGGATGAAAACGCCTTTTATGTCGTTGACTTTTTCCGTGTCAAAGGCAAAGACGATCATATGTACGGATTTCATGGTGCACAGAGCGACGGTATTCAGTCAAATGGTCTGTCCTTTGTGGACCAGTTGGATGAAACAGGCGCCTTTGCGGGCACATTGGCAGGCAAAGATATTTCCCTTGGCACCCTTATCTATCAGGGGGAAAGTGTGTATCATTCCCGGGGTTTCCAGTGGTTCGACCATGTACGTCGAGATGCCCGTCCCGCCCCAGGTGCGTGGGTGAATTTTTCCCTGGTGGATACCCACCGCTGCGCCCAAGGACTGCAGGGAAAACCCGGCTTGAAATATTTTATGGCAGGCGATTTGGGTGAGGTTATATCCTGCAACGGATATCCCCCCCGGAACGTACCCTCCAATCCCAAATATATGCCGTATGTGTTTATCAAGCGAAAAGGAAGCAACCTCACCTCCACCTTTGTTTCGGTCTTTTCGCCGTACGATTCCGCCATAGGCTGCCCTGTTGCATCGGTGGTTCCTGTTGCGGTCACACCCCATCAACCGGACAAAATCCGGGCTGTGAAAGTGACACTTACCTCCGGCAGAACGGATTATATTGTCAACGCCATTGATGTCGATACGGTATACCGTGTAGATAATGCCTTTGATTTTTGCGGCTTTTTCGGCGTATACTCACAGAATGGAAACACCCGCACCCACTATATCCACGACGGCACCCAAATCGGTGAAAACAAGGTAAAAAAAGACATCCGGGGCTCCATCGTATCCTTTACCAACACCTTATCTACAAAAAACGTGGTGGAATTGGAACTGGATCCGAACAATCCCATCCCTGCAGCGGGGCAATTTTTGGTGGCAACAGGTCCAACGGACACCAATCCCATGTATCGGATTCTGGGCGTGTCCCAACAGGGAAAACGGGTTACATTGGATATGGGAGATGTTACTTTCATACAAAACAAAACAAAGGAGGGCTATCGGTATACCTTGCAGGAAGGAACCGTGGCGTGTATACCGCTGACCCACATTGTATAAAAATCATGAAAAAAATCATTGATATCACAGGACCGCTGTATAACGGCATGTGGAATTACGAACCGCCTTTTCCGGTTTTTGACATGCAACCATTACCTCAAGTAGATTGGATCGATACCAACGTATATTGCGAGGTGTTTTCGGGGCTTCATTCCCAGAGCGGCACCTACTTGGAAACCCCTGCTCATGTATTGGGATATGAAAAATCCTATCCCCTTTCCAAAATTGGTTTGGAAAAACTGGTGGATATTCCCTGTACGGTACTGAAAGTCAAAACCCTCACTCCCGACGAAACTGGGCGGGCACCCATCACAGCGGAAGCCTTGGTTGCCTGTGAAGCTTCTTTTTTGCCCCACAGCGCCATTCTGGTATGCTGCGACTGGGGGAAAAAGTGGAAAGACCGCGATTTTTTGTCCGCTTCCCCCTACTTTACCAAAGATGCCATGGAATATCTGATTGCAAAAAAACCTTTTTTGGTGGGCAGTGATATTCCCCGGTGGGAAAATCCGGAAAAACACCAGGGGTTTTTCCCGGACTTTTTCGGTGCCGGTATTCTTTTGGCTTCTCCGTTTGTTCACCTTGAAAAAATCACCTCCCTTTCTCCCCGTTTAACCATTCTCCCTCTCAACGTGGAGAACACCTGCTGCGCCCCCGTACGAGCTTTTGTATGGGACCAAGAGGTGAAAACCAAGTCCCGTGTCACTATTTTTACAGAAGAAAAGCTAAAAAACGCCAAAATAAACAGCCAAAAATACCCCTAGATAGAGGAGAAAATAGAGAAAATCACCCAAAAAGCAGATGATTTTCTCCGAATTTCACTCGAAAAGCTCTATAAAATGATCCCTTCTCAAGAGGTTTTTCGCTCCGCCCAGGTCATTGCCCACGGTTGCTGTCCCGCCTGCGGGGATGATTTATCCGCCTACGGCGTGTATCCTTTTATCGCTTCCAGGGATCAAATGTGGAAAACCATTTGCCCTCATTGTAAAAAAGTGTTCCCATCCAATGATTTTGCATCCTATTATCTTGCCACCCGGGATGGGTATTTTACCCGCGCCATCGGCTATCTCTTGCGGCTATCTCTTGCGGATATCTCAGGATACCATTCCCCGGGGATATCTATGCCCCCTCCCCCGAAGAGGTGGAAAAAGAAATCTATGACATCATCGCCCGGGATGGGGAATTGGTTTTGGGCAATGCCCTGCTTTCGGGATACGGATACGCTGATCTGCGGGCAGATACTCCCACCGGGAAGCATGTGTCATCCCTGTCTTTCGGAAAAAATACGGGACACGGTCATATCAAAACAAATTAAATCCCGATGAGGGCTATATTTATAACATCCAAAAAGGAAAGCCTTGCTATATTCCCTTGTCCTTTACACAAATTATGAATTGATTGCCTCAAAAGGCCGGATGAAAAAGAATAAAAAACACAACAATATGAGGTGGTAACAAGTTGTTGCCACCTCTCTCTGTCGATTTTGTCGTCAACCTCCTTACAGAGGAAGGAAAAATAGGTTTACATAACCAAATCAACGCTTCCGTTTCCTTTTGACTTTGATTCTGTCCAGGTCGCTTTCCGACACTGCCATGCCCGCCAAAACCAAAAACACACCGCCTATTTTGTCAAAATTCAGCATTTCCACTACGCCGTCAATGGGAAAAACCATGCTGTACAACAAAGCAAACAAGGGTTCCAGCATCAACAGCAATACAAAGCGGGAGGGAGACAGCTTTTGCTGGACAATCAATTGGGCAGTGAAACAAAAAGCGGAACAGAAAATGCCCGTACCCGCCACCGATATCAGCAAGGTGGCAGACAGGGGAAAGGTTAACCCATGGGGGGTAAACACCTGCCAAAAAATCAACGCCCATGCCGCAGCAACGCCGACCTGCAAAATGCCGATACCCAAGGATTGCTCAAACCTTTCCGCCGTGTTGGTATCCCCCAAAGTTTTATCCACAAGCACAATGTGTACCGCCACCATGACCGCGGAGATAAAGGCATAAAAATCCCCGCGGGTAAAACCGCCTCCCATGCCTCCGGTCATCCATACCAGTCCCATGGCTGTCAGCAATAAACCTAACGTGTTTCCCAACGTGGGTTTCTTTTTCAAAAATACAACCGCTAAAAAGGGCACCATCAGGAAGCTGGAAGAGGATAAAAATGCCGTGTTGGAGCTGGAGGTGGTTTCTAAGGCGAAAAACTGAAACAACATATAAATAAACATAACCGTCCCCAGTCCCAATGAGCCGAGAATGGTTTTGCGACGTAACGATTGTAAACTTCTTCCGAATAATCCTATGAGCACAACAAATGCCACCCCAAAACGCAAAAAGATATAGGGCGCCGCCGCGATTTCATCCGCCACAGTTTGCATGAGCAAAAAAGAACCACCCCAAACGGCAGCAATGGCTACAGCAAGCCAGCCGGCAGTCGCTTCTTTCATTTTTTCCTCCGCTTTATTTACATATAGTCAAAGATTTGCTATACTGGAGTATACCCAAATTTTTTACACTCTATATCGGAGAAACACATGAACAAAGGGCAATTTCATTTTAAAAAACTACTGGAGGATACCGGTTTTCAACTGAAAAAGAAATTCGGTCAAAATTTCTTGATCCAACCTGCCATTCCCGCCCGCATCGCTTCCTCTTCCAGAGCGGCAGCCGGAGAAGGAAAAGCCGCCTGTATAGAAATCGGACCGGGCGCTGGCGCGTTGACCAGAGAGCTTTGCCAATGCTACGACAAAGTGGTTGCCATTGAGCTGGACACATCCTTAGAACCCGTATTAAACATTTCCCTGGCTCCCTTTGACAATGTGAAAATCATCTGGAAGGATGTACTGCAGGTCAATCTGCCCGCTTTGGCTGAAAAGCTTGCGGGGTATTCTCTGTCTTTGTGTGCCAATCTCCCCTATTATATCACCAGCCCCATTTTAATGTATATGCTGGAAAGCCGGATTCCTTTTCAATCCATCACAGTGATGATGCAAAAAGAAGTGGCGGATCGATTGCTCTCTTCTCCCAACAGAGAAGAGTACGGTGCCATCACCGCTGTGGTGAATTATTACTGCAACGTTAAAAAATTGTTTGATGTGGCCCCCGGCAACTTCCTCCCCCCTCCCCATGTCACCTCCACCGTGGTCGCCCTCCTTCCGCATACCCTCCCTCCGGTACAGCCCCAAAATGAAACAATCTTTTTCCGGGTTATCCGAGGCGCCTTTGCCTTGCGGCGAAAAACCCTGCTCAATTCCCTTTCTTCCGTTTTTCCCATCGAAAAGGAACTGCTGTCTAACCTCCTGATCCAAGCCGGCATCGATCCCTCCTGCCGGGGGGAAACATTGGATCTTGTTGCCTTTTGCGCCATTGCCGATCGCATTGCAGAGTTGACATAACAATATACACATTATTTATATTTACATAACACAATGTTTTTGTGTTGAAATAGCATATTGTTATTTACAATTATATGGACTGGTTTACATAATATCATTCTGTGTAAGCAAATACATTTACATAACAGCATTTCCATCGCAACAAAAAAGAATTTCATTCACCGCCGCGGCGGTGAATGAAATTCTTTTATTTTTAATGTAATATTGGTTTTTGTATGCATTATTTTCATTTCCCATACAAAATGGAAAACTTTTTCATTCGTTTTTGTATTATCCCTGAAAATTTTGCGCCAGATACAAAATGGCTTCGGCATATCCGGCAAACCCTTTTCCCATGATCACTTTCTTACATACCCGAGAGGTATACGATATTTTTCTGAAGTCCTCCCGGTCGGAAATATCGCTGAGATGGACTTCTACGGTGGGGATACCCCCGGCAGAAATGGCATCGGGAATGGCGATACTGGTATGGGTATAGGCAGCAGGATTGATGATAAGTCCATCGAAATTGCCTATGGCTTGTTGGATCCGATCCACAATGGCACCTTCATGATTGCTCTGAAACACGCCGATATCAACCCCTGCTTCCCGGGCGGTTTCTTCCAAAAACTGCAACAGCGCCGCATAGGATTGATTCCCATATATGGTGGGTTCACGCGTTCCCAACAAATTAAGATTAGGACCGTTGATGACAAGAATTTTCATAAATTTACCTGCCTTCCTTGCTATGATTGTACCATAACGCATTCTATTTGTAAAGTATGAATAAAATGGAATGCCTTTCCCTGTTGAAACCAATCAAAAACCCATTAACAAGGTCAATGAAAAGGAGCATACATGAAAAAAATAACCACCGTCATCTTACTCATCCTTTTATGCCTGGCTTCCTGTGACGCTGAGGAAGAAGGATGCAATATCACAGTACCGGACACAGAAGTGGACATCATGACCCTATCCCTCACCGAAAATGCCGTTTTTTTCACGGAAGACAATGTGAAAATTCTGCTTACCTTTCCGGATTCCGGCATATTATTTCACGGAACGACCCGGGCAGGGATCCCCTATGAAGGAGATGTATATTATCCAAAAGGATTGCTTGAAACCGATAAAGACGTGAAAGCCCGGTTCTTCCGGGAAACAAACACCCTTAGCTATGAAAACGGGGATGTATATACAGGAGATACCATCAATCTGATTCGTCACGGGAAAGGCAAATTGACCTGTGCCGATGGTATGGTCTATGAAGGGGATTTTGTGAATGACAGCATCACGGGGACAGGCAAATTTCTGTATGCCAACGGGGATACCTATGAGGGCGACGTAGCCAACAGCAAACGCCAAGGCATCGGTCTGTATACCTGGAAAGAAAGCAACGACAGATATTACGGAAATTTTTCCCACGATGTACGGGCAGGCAAGGGATTTTACACCTATGCCAACGGGGATGTATTTGATGGTACGTACGAAAACGGAATAAAGAAAGAAGGGGTCATGACCTGGGCCAACGGGGATACATTTTGGGGCACCTATGAAAACGATTGCCGTTTAAAAGGCACCATGACCTGGGCGAATGGGGATACCTATACCGGTAACTTTCAGAATAATTTGATGCACGGTCAGGGCATCTATGTCTGGGCAGAAACCGGAGAACGCTATTCCGGCACATTTGTCAACGGAGCCATTGTAAAATAATTTTGTACGCCCCTTTCATTCTTCCCCTTTTTTGCGTGCCGAAACACTTCGGCACGCATTTTTGTAAAAAATCTTACCAAAACCATCCTATCACGCAAAAACAAAAACGATTTTCCCAAAAGAAATCCTTGTATTCATTTCTTCCATAGTCAATTATATCAATTTTCGAACTTGTTATGCAGAAAAACGGGTGTTTTTTTGAACAACTCTTTCTTAAAATGTTGTTTTGGGTATTGAATTCACAAAGAATTCCGTTTTTGGAAGATTTTTTTATGTTATTTATGATGAATTTTTTGTTTTTATGGTGCTTTTTTTGAAGAAGTATGCTACAATTAAATTTGGTCCTGTTCGGGCTTTGCCGAACAGGTATGAACATGTAATATGAGGAGGTTTTATAGAATGGCT